>Ga0224495_10000566_pt1 | contig 29032 bp, 16 predicted proteins | sample SF_Jul11_sed_USG_FD_168128 | JGI IMG/M metagenome (GOLD analysis project Ga0224495, IMG submission 168128) | Sediment microbial communities from San Francisco Bay, California, United States - SF_Jul11_sed_USGS_4_1 | ecosystem: Environmental > Aquatic > Marine > Sediment | place: USA: California... | reverse complement strand
TTTTTAAAGAAAAATTTGACCATCTTCTGGAATATTGCAGTGAAACTAAAGAGCTTGGTTATGAACTGTTATGGCAGGGTGCCCCTTAAGTAACTAATAGTTAACAAAATTTGATCTGAATAAACTTGAAACCATAATCAAATGTAACAGATGTTCTTGCTTGTTGCTTGAGATCTTTTTATAAATAAAAAAAGTCAACCAAAGTCTCCATTAAACTTTTAAATATATTTTCTGAATTTATTTAAATTGTAAATAATAGATTTAATACCTGTAGACATGTTATATACTATCCTGAACCGATTTAAAAGGCCGAAATAATGGAAGACTTTAAAAACCGCTTAATAAAAATGAAGGCTCATATGGGTAAATGGGCACGAAGAAGAGAAATTTATGCCTATCGAGTATATGACCGGGATATTCCGCAATACCCTTATACCATTGATTTTTATGAAGATCATCTGTATGTTTGTGAATATTATACAGAAGCAATTGCATCCAAAAAAAACTATAGTGACTGGCAAAAAGAAACAATTAATTACATCAGTGAAATTCTTGGAGTTTCCCAAAGTAAGATGCATGTGAAAATAAGGGAAAAACAAAAGGGTGGTTCTCAATATGAAAAATTTGGCCAACAACATAATTTTCTGGAAATACGGGAAAATGGTTTGAAATTTCTGGTCAATCTTGATGATTACCTGGATACGGGTCTTTTTCTGGATCATCGTTCTACCCGGAGTTTAATAGGAAATCAAATTGATGGAAAAAGATTTCTTAATTTGTTCAGTTATACGGGCTCTTTCTCAGTTTATGCCGCAAGAGGTGGTGCAAGTGAAATTGTCAGTGTAGATACCTCTGTTCCATATCTTGAATGGTTGCGAGAGAATTTGAAAGCAAATAATCTCGATAATTCTTTGCATCGTGAGATATGTATGGATGTCAGAGAATTTTTACAAAATTATAATGAAAAGTCTTTTGACGTGATATATTGTGATCCCCCTGTTTTTTCGAAGGGAAAAAAATTAATTCGTGATTTTGATGTATTGAGAGACCATCCTGATTTAATTGATAATTGCCTGAAACTTCTTAACAAGGGCGGTATTTTGTATTTTTCAACCAATTTTAGAAAATTTAAAATTCAGTGGAAAGGAAATTTTCTGGATATCTCAAGAGAAACTATTCCTGATGATTTTAAAGATAAAAAAATACATGTCTGCTACAAAATAGTCAAAGAGTAGAATAGGTGTGAAATTAAAATTATTTACAAAAAGAGCATATTAAATATAATTACTTTATGCAAATAAAATTAAATAAATTTTTTATCGTAATATTTTTCGGTTCTGTATTTTTTGCGACAGCCCTTTTTTCACAAAAAAACAGCAATGAAATTGTACTTAATTGGACTAACCCTGAAAATGGATCGGCGGTAGATATTGATTCAGATCAATCTTTTGACCAGAGTACACCGGTCACTGAAGCGGGTTCACTGGATCAGACGGAACTAAAATTACAGGTTTCTCCCAGAGTAAGTGTAACATTGACACCGGAACAACAAAAGATTAATAATGAAGCTAATACGGAAATTGCAGCCAAAGCTGCCCAGATTGCTCTTGATTTTTATATGTCAGGAACAAAAGTTGTTAAAATTAAAGGTTCACCGGTTCATATTAATTCGGATTGTTCAAATTTTGTTCGTGCGGCCTACTATGTTGCATCAGACTTTAAAGTGGATCTTTTTGAAGAATCTATTGCGACGGGTGCTGCCAGTGCAAATTCTGGTTCAGGAGTTTATCTTCTTGCAAAATATTTTGAAAAAAATCATCAATACAAAAAAAAGAGTGCAAACGTGGGTGATGTGATAATTTTTGATAATACCTGGGATAAAAATAATAATCAAAAACGTGACGATAGCTATACCCATACCGGCATCGTAACATCAGTTCGTGATGATGGAACTATTGAATTTATTCATGGTAATGTAGGTAGAGACCAGATCAAAATAGGATACATTAATTTTAAACACAACACTACAACTGTAGAAGGAACTCCGGTAAATAGTTATCTTCGGCCCAAGTATAAATGGGAGGGAAACCTGGATCGTTCTCATAACCTTACTTTTTTTCTATTACGAGCCTTTGGCGGATATTAAAATATTGTTCTGGACAAGTTATATTTATTAAATAGTTTTTGCCATGGAAACTATTTATCCTTTTATTGTTATTATTCACATTATTGCCGGGACAATTTTGGTGGCCTTCAGCTCAATTATGCAATTGGTTGTAGGCCCAGCAGTAAAAAAACTATCTGCGGGAGATGACAAAAGCAAATTTCTGATTCAATTAAAAAAAAGACGTATTCCTGTAATGGATGGTGCGATCATTATTCAGATTTTAACCGCACTCTTTTTATTTCATAGTCGTCATGAAGTGATTTTTCAATCTTCTTTGATGGGTATAAAAGCTCTAGCCGGAGGATTAGCGTTAATACTTGCTTTTGTTGCCCACTTTTACATTCGGGGAAAAAAAGAAAAAGCGGATAAAACTGGAAACAAAGCACTCAGTGAAAAATTAAGCGGTTATGGATTATGGATAGAAAAAACGGTATTGATAGGAGGGTCTATAGCTTTTTTTTCAGGAATAATTTTTAATCATTTTTTCGGTGTGTAATACCTGAAATTAAATAACCAGTATTCTTTGAAAGGCAAATCATATTTATATTATTTTTTACTAAATATATAATCTATCTTGACATTATTAATGAATTTGGGAACAAGAAATTATGAAGCTCGATAAAGATGAATTAAAGTTGATTGAAGATCAAAAAAAGAAAAAAACTATTAATATAATTGTTTATATAATATTTTCCATTTCTGGAATTGTATTTGCAATTTTTTCAAATACATCTAATAATATTTTGAAATATATGACTTTAATTCTAAGCTCTGTATTACTTGGAATAGGTATTGAAAAAAGTATTACCAACAAGATCCGCAAGCTTCTTATTAAACTTACGAGTTAACTTTTCTTATTCATTGAATAATAAAAAACCTTTTGAAAAAGTAACCTTTCCTTCACATTTATTTATTATTCTTTCTCTTAGTAAAGTATTAGTTTCTACAAGCCCCTTTGCCAGATAGGCAATTTCTCCATCTCTTCGCAAATCAACTGCCTTGAATTCAGAAATACCCGCTTGTCTGGTATTAAAAATTTCTCCGCTTCCTCTAATTTGAAAATCTTTTTGAGCAAGATAAAAACCATCATCAGACTCCAGCATGGCATTTAACCTTGCTTCCGCCTCAACGGTAATGTTTTTTGATTTAACTAATATACAAAAACTTTTTTCTTTTCCCCGGCCCACACGTCCCCTTAGCTGATGAAGTTGAGAAAGACCAAATTTATCTGCATTGCGAATAACCATAACTGTAGCATTAGGTACATCAACTCCGACCTCTATTACAGTAGTAGATACCAGAATCTGAATCAAACCCTGATTAAATTTTTGCATTGCCTTTTCTTTTTCTTCAGCTGAAAGATTTCCGTGGAGCAACCCAAGCCGATAACCCTGAAAAATGTGCTTTTCAAGATTATCATAATCGTTTATTAAAGAAGACCAGCTTGTTTTTTCAGTTTCTTCTATAAGCGGATAAACAATGTATACCTGTCTTCCCAGAGATACATATTTAATAATGGCCCGGTAAATTCCTGCAAGGTCACTCTCTTCAAATAATTTTGTTTCGATACTTTGCCTGCCTGATGGCTTTTCTGAAAGGACCAGCTGCTCCAGATCTCCATACATTGTAAGAGTTAAGGAGCGAGGAATTGGTGTCGCACTCATCATTAAAAAATCAGGAGAGTATCCCTTCTTTTTTAGTAATTCTCGTTGTTCCACTCCAAACCTGTGCTGTTCATCTATTATAACAAACCCCAGATTTTTAAAAATAACTTTTTCCTGAATCAAGGTATGAGTTCCAATTATCAGGAGAGTATCTCCATTCTCAATTCGATCTAGTTTAATTTTTTTTTCGGAGGACTTGTCTGCAGATAGTAATAATTCTGTTTGTAACAAAGGAAATATGGTAAAATAATTTATAATATTTCTATAATGTTGCCTCGCCAGTATTTCTGTAGGGGCCATTACGGCGACCTGAATACCGTTTTGCAAATAATAAAGAGCTGCCAGTAATGCAACAATTGTTTTACCGCTTCCTACATCTCCCTGCAATAAAACTGAAAAAGGAAATCCTTGCCCAGCGCTTTCGATTAAATATTGAACTGCTTTTTGTTGTTGTTCAGTTAATTTAAATGGCAAGGCTTCTGTCAGCAATTCATGCCATTGTGTTGATAATTTAGGCTGAGGTATAAATATTTTTTTTATTTTTTTTCTGCTTTCTTTTTTTTGAAGCATGATAATAGAAAAAAAAATCAATTCATCAAAAGCCAGTCTTTGTTGAGCTTTATGAATATCTTCGATATTCTCGGGAAAATGTATTTTTGTTATTGCATCTTCAATAGAGAGAAATTTGTGAATTACTTTAAAATTGTCATCAAGCTGCTCAAACAATCGATTACCATATATCTTCAATGCATCCGCCATTGCTTTGCGAATAGTTCGGTTTGTTAAAAAATGATTTCTCATTTGTTCTGTAATTTTATATAGAGGTATAATTTTTCCTGTATGAATAAATTCATCACCTGTCAGTATTTCAATTTCGGGATGAAGAATTTGAAATACTCCGTTAAAATATTCAATTTTTCCTGAAAAAGCAGCCTCTACACCAGGTGTTAAAATTTTTTTATAATAATTTATTCCCTGAAAAAAAACAAGATGAACGCTAAAAGATTCATATCGGCACTTTATGACAAGACGCCGTTTTCTGCCATATGCAATATCTGCCGAAATAATCTGTGCTACAAATGTTACTATTTCATCCGCATGAATATTTTTTAAGTCCAGCATTTTGCTGCGATCAACATAACGTCTCGGTAAATATAAAAACAGATCAGTTACAGTTTTAATTCCTTTTTTTTGCAGTATCTGAATCTGTTTTGAACTGAATAGTTCCGTTTGACTCAGAGGTATCATGTTAGAATCAATATTGTATTTTTATAAATGTCCAAAAGATGACAAAATGGTTTGAATGGAACTTAAATCAAGATTAATTTTGGAAGCAATTTCATCAGGAGTCCAACCCATCTCACTTAATCTCAAAATCATATCTTTTTTATCCCCAATACCAAAAGATTCCTTGTTATTTTTCTGGTTTTTGGAGTTATCAACTGCATTTATAATATCAGTTAATTGTTTAATTTTTGATTCGGCATTGTGTTCTATTTTTTCAATCGTTTGAACATTACTTGTCATTGCCATTCGCAGTTCTTCAAATCGCTTTCTTAAAGTATCAATTTGCTGTTTTCTCTGATCAATGTCATGAATTAAATCTTCAATCTCCATAAACTTCTGTTGAACTTCTTCGATTTCTGTTTCATGTTTTTGCAGCAACATCAGCTGGTTTTCCATGTGACCAATTTGTTCTTTGAGAGTATTTCCTTTTATATCAACTTTTTCTAAAAGGTCATTTAACGTATCAATTTTAGATGTGATATTATCAACACTTTTTTCCTGCTGGTCAATACTTTTTATAACATTTTCCACAAGCTTGTGTTGTTGTACAAATTCTTCGAGAACGCTATCTAGTTTCCCTCTGTATTCATTTACAGAAGATTGCATCTCCATAATTTCTTCAAGCTTGTTTTTAATAGCATTCATTGAGTCACTGCGCTCTTCAATTTCTTCCCGGATATTTAAAATAAGCTGTAATTGTTCTTCAAGTTTATCAACTTTTTCACGTTTGTTGGCAAGCATTAAAAGTTCTGAGTCAAAACGTAATCGGGTTTCTTTCATCTCTTCAACCCTCTTATATAATTCTTTTAATTCATTGTTTTTTCCATCAACTTCGCCGATTTTTTTATTTAACTCTGCTACAACAGTACGTATGTTTTCAATTCCATTTTCGGAGCGTTCCAGAATATTTACCTCTTTTTTCAGGTAATCAAAAGCACTTTGCATTTGATTCATTTCCTGGACAGTTCTTCTTGTCTCTTTCTCTATTACAATAAACAAATCTTTTTGCTCGTCAGATATAGACTTCATTTTCGATTGAACTTCATCGATTGATTCTTTATAAACATTTAAAGACAAAGCAGATTTTTTTTGAATATCGGCCAGCATATTTTCACTTTCCGAATAAAACTTTTTCAATGTATTTGAGGTATTTGTTTCAATTGTTTCAGTAAAAAGTGAAAGCTGGGATTCAGTAAGACTCCCTAATTCGCCTAATAACAGTTGTTTTTCTTTTTGTATTAATTCAATTGTTGATTCGTGGCGATTTTGAATATCTTTTTTCATTTCGGAAAATGCACTGCTCAAATTCTGAAATGTTTCAAAAGCAGAATCTTCTTTTTCCTGAATTTTCATTTTTAATGAGGTTACTAATTCAGAAAGATTTCTTTCATTAATTTCCTGCCACTCTTGTGAGTTTTTTTCCATAAGCAGCATTTTTTCATTCATTTCAGTTTCAAAGGTATTTAATATATCTTTTCTTTTTTTCTCAATTTCAATGGAACCTTTATGAACACTTTCTTTAGCATCGCGGGTAAGGTTTTCAAAATGGGTCTCCCACTTTTCTGCAGACTGTGTAAACAGAGTTTCCTTATCATGTATTTTTTTTAATATCTGGGTTGTTTCGCCTTCCCATTGATCAATTAATATTTTCTGGGAATCAAGCATGTTTTTTTCAACATTTCCGAGTTTTGCAAACAATGGTGAAATTTTCCTATCAAGATCCTCAACAGATTTTTTTCGCATTTCTGAAATTTCATTTTCTATGGAACAAATTTGTTCTGTTAAATTTTTAACTTTATTTCCAATTTCATTTTCAAATTGGCCGCTTAAAACTTTTCCGGCTTCTTTTAAATGTTTAACATAATTATCCAATTCACCTCTAAGCTCAGATTTCATCAATCCGAATTCTTTTGAAATGTTTTTAATATTATCAAGTGCGACAGCTTCCAGAGATTCCATTTTTTCACGGATAGTATCATATTGCTCTGATAGTTCCGATGTTTCTCTTTCAAGTTCTGCTTTAGATCTTTTAATAACCTCTCCTGAAAGAATTTCGAGATTCTGTATTGCCGTTTGAAATTCATCTTGCAGTGACTCTTTACTGCTATTTTCAGTTACTTTAATTTCATTAATTGTATCACTTACTGTTTTATTAAACTGATTAATAGTATTATCAATATTAATCTCTTTTTTTCTGATATGTTCCATAACGGAATCACTTACATTGGTAATTCCATTTTTTAATGTATCGATCTGTGATTCAATTTGTTTTAATTCATGTTCTATAAAATCATTTATTTTCTCTTTTTCACCAGAAAGATCATTTGTTATATTGTAGAGTTTAATTTTTACTGTTTCTTCAAAACTTGATACTAATTGATGAACTTCATTATTATTTTTTCTGGAAAGTGTATCTATATCATTTTTTACATTACCAAGATGAGCATTAAAATTTTCTATAGATACCTTAAATTTTTTCATTTCCGTTGACACAGTTTCAAAAATTTCTTCTTTCTGCTGGTTTGAATCTTTAAATAAAGAATTAATAGTTGTTTTCATAGATGCTTCATGAGCTTCGATGGAGTTTGATAATCTTGAATCATGTCTTGAGAGAAGTTCATCAATTTCAGACCGAATCACAGAAACATTATCATGAAATAGTGAGTTTGATTCCTGTACTGTTTTCATTTCATTATTGATAAATTTTACAAAAATATCTTTTTGCTCATCTGTTATATCAACAATATGAGATACAGCTTTCTCAACAGTTTTGTCAAATTGACTAATTATATCTGCAATATCCTTGTTATATTCTTCAATTCGCAGATCCAGGGTATCTGTAGCCTTTGAAACAAGAATATTTAACTCATCTATTTTCGCTTGAACATTATCAACTTCCCCCGCCATGATGGAGGATAGTTCGTCTTTATGATTAACAGAAGTATTGTTAAGATCTTCAAGAACTCGACGGATTTCATTATCAAGAGATGAGTACGTATCAGTTAATTTTGTTTCCCGTTTTTCAAACTCTTTAGCCATTTTGTCGTACGTATTATTTAATAATCCGTCTGCTTCATTGTATTGATTTTTAATTTCAGACAGACTTTCCAGAGTGACCTCTTTTACTCTGGTTTCACTGCCCATAGTTGCCTCATCAAGTTTACCCAGGGCCTTGTCAAATTTTTGATCAATATTTTCTGCAGCTTTCTGGTATTGTCTGTTCAAAGAGTCAAGTTTCTGTTCAATTTGATTGATTTCTGCTTCTATCATTGATTTAAGCCTGACCTTGTTTTCATCTGAAGCATCTTCAAATTCAGCAACCAGCCTTTCTATTTCTTTATGGAATGATGCAACGACATTTTGAATCTTTTTTTCGTGATCACTAAAGGAATTTATACCTTGTGATGCAGCTTCCTTGATTTTAATTTCATTTTTATCAGCAGTATCCTGAATCAATGACAATGCTTTTGCAAATTTAGCATCAATTCCATTGTTAACAGATTCAAAGCTTTTATTTATAGTTATCAGCTTTTCTTCAATTTTAAATATTTCTTTTTCTACAATTTTACGAACATCTTCTTTGTTTTCATCAGTGCTACTTTCAAATTCGTTTAAAAGTTTTTCGATCTGTTTCTGGAATAGAGATACCATTTCCTGTACCTGTTTTTCCTGATCGCGATAGTTTTCAGTTAAAGCAGTAGTCAATTCAGAATAGAGAGCTTTGTTACCTTCAGCAGCTTCTTTCAGTATTTTTATTTCATTATTTACAAAATCTGCTATTTGTGTTTTTTTATCTTCACTTGATTCATTGATATTTTCAATTGATTTATGAATAATATTTTCAACATCTTCTACCACTTTTAAAAGATTTTTTTCTTTTTCTTCCGCATGAGAAAAAATGCGCTCCTTGGCAGAAATATAAGTTTCATGAAAAGAGTCAATATTACTTTGAATTAATTGGGCTTCTTCTCTTACAGAGCGAATCAGTTCATCCTTTTTTGACAGCGCATCCAGATCGAGCGTATGTATCTGATTTCTAATTCTCTCGGCTTCAGAAATAAAAGAATTAAATAAATCTGTGCGTTCCTGATCCAGATCCTGTCGAAATGATTCTATTTTGCTTCTAAAGTCATCCTGTAGTTTTCCAATTGATCTTGTTAATCCGTCAAGATGGGATTGACTTTCACCATAACTATGTGAAAATTTTTCCCGAAGCTGGTTAATCATTTCCGGCATGGATACTCGGATAATTTTTTCATTATCACGAATACGTTCATCAAGATCTTCGAGAACCAGTAATCGCTTGTGAACTTCCTGCTCTATAGAACCCGTTAATGTACGGGCACTGTTTCTAAGAGAGTTTTCAATTTCTTTATAGTTGTCTGTAAGTTTTTGAGATAACAGGGAGTGCTTTTCAAGTAATTCATCGCGCAGCTGCTTTTGATAGCTGTCCGATTCAAGGAGAGATCGTTCAAGTTTTTTTTGTAACAATGCAACAATTTCATCTGATTTTTCGTTGACGGATACCTGAAATGCCTTGATCATTTTGCCGGCATCTGAATCAACATTTTTGATATATTCCTGAAGCTGTTTTATTTTTTTCTGGTTTGCATCAATTTTTCCAAGAGATTCGTTAATATAAAGAATCTGGTCTTTTACGCTATTTGTGGTAGCACCAAGAGATTGAAGCTCCTGATCCATCTCATAAAGTCCTTTTTTATTTTCCTGAACCATAGAAAGTGAATTTTTTACATCTTCAAGCTCTCTTTTTAGCTCAGCCAGATATTTATCTGACTCAATAAGAAGTAAATCAAAAGAGGCGCTGGCATCTTTAAGCTCTTCTTTTTTTTGAAGCGATATATCCACCAACTCTTTCTGGCCGCGTTCAATCAGGGTTTTTAATTTACGGAGGTTTATGTTGGATTTGTCCATCCGCCTTAATAAAATAGTTATTACAACTGAGGCCAGAAAGGGAATTGATAACTCCAACATTATGTCACTTTTACTTTTTCGAATGAACTTTCAATTCTTTTTTTATCTTCTATATTGTAATATTCCGTCATTGTTCAGTATTAAATTTTTACTTTTAATATCATTATCCATCAAATTTTTAATCAATTTGATAGATCGACCTTCTGTATCATAGTGAGGAATTCCTTCTGAAGAGAGAAGCAGTGGAATAATTTTTCCTGTTTCAAATTTGCCTGTTTTATCAAGGTTTACTTCAAGAATCAATGAGTATGACGTATAACTGTTGATAGAGAACACTCGGTATCCGATAAAATTACCCAGTGAATAGGCGATTAACCTTTCTTTGTAAAGTTCCATCGCACGGGGAACATGAGGCCCGTGGCCCAGAACAAGATCTGCTCCGGAATCAATGGCCAAATGAGAAAATTTAACAAGGTTGCCCCTGTTTTCTCCATAAAAATTTTCATTTTTATTTTCAACATGAACAGCTGATACCCCCTCAGCTCCTCCGTGAACAGAAATGATAACAATATCAGCCTGTTGAGCCGCTTTTTTAACAATATTTGCCGTATGACTGTAATCAAGAATACTATTATGAAAATCAAGGTAACTAAATCCGATAAACGCAATGCGAAGTCCGTTTTTTTCCGCAGTATTTATCTCATTTTTAAATCCGGTAAAAAGCATACCTGCTGCTTTAATATTTTTAGCTGTATCCTGAAATCCTTTTTCATAAAAATCGTTTGAGTGATTATTCGCTATATTCAAGATATCAAATCCAGCCTTTTTAAGATCAGCTGCAAAAGCAGGGGGAGTACGGAAGGCAAATACCATTTTTCGGGAAGTGTTTTTTCTTGTTTTGGGAAAATCTGTAAAAGTACTTTCATAATTTCCAAACAAAAGGTCTGTATCATCGAGATAAGTGATAACCTGTTCAAAGAGCTGTTCCCCCCCTCTGGCGGGCAGGCGTGATTTATCCGGAAAATCTGTACCTGGTACAATATCACCGACAGCCTTGATTTTAATTCCGTGATTAGATGAAATAACGACATCTTCAGCAAAAACTAATCCGTTTTTCAGAAAAAACAAGAATAGCAGGGGGAAATAGAATTTTAAAGCTTTTAAATTGGGAATAATTGATATATTCATTTGGGTAGAAAACTGGTATCAGCTCTCCTATGTCGAATACTTTTTGATTTTACACAGGAGTATAAAAAAATTATAGACATGATGAAGCTCTTTTGCTCACAAAAACTTTAAAAATATTGAAAAGCCCATTGTTTTAAAAAGATGGACATATTTAATTATTATGATAAAAAACAAGCAGGGTCTCTTGGTGCAGAATTTGAAATACTTGGTTTATATATTGGTAAACTTTACATTTTCCGTGCCCCTGTTTTCAGCAATGCCTTCCTCTATAGGTAATAATCTGATTCTCGAAGAAAGTTTGAGTTATGAGATTGCTCCCAGCCTCTATTTGTACGAAGACCGGTCGGGAAATTTAACAATTAATGAAATTCTTGAAAATCCATCTGTTGAATTTTATAAAAATAAAAAAAGCTATCCTGCTTTTGGTTTCAGTAAATCTGTAATCTGGGGGTATTTTACAGTCGAAAATAAAAGTGGTAACAATAAATGGATACTTAAGTCACGATATCCGCTCCTTGATAATGTAAATTTATATCAAATAATAGATAAGAAGGTTGTACCTATTGCCCGGATAGGACAGCAAATATCTTATAGCACAAATTCCATTTTTAGTCACATGATTCTGGAGCCAATCGAAATTAAAAATGGTATCAACAGGTATTATTTTTCAGTTTCCTCAAGGGACACGATAGAGATACCCTTTCAGCTTGTTCCATCAAGCAGTCTGGATAATCTGATTTATAAAGATATGGCTCTCCATGGACTTTATTATGGAATCATACTCGCAATGTTTTTATATAACCTTTTTCTCTACCTTACTCTCAGAGAAAAAAGTTACTTTTATTACATAATGTATATACTAGGGTATTCTCAGCTTCAGGCAGGCCTTGATGGTTTTGTAAATCAACTCCTTTTTCCTGAAAGTCCTGATGCGGCAAAAATCTACAGAATTATCTGGATAACAATTACCAATGTTGCGGTTGTCCATTTTACCATACAGTTTTTAAATTTAAAAGAAAATTTTAACAGAATTTACAAGATTTTGATTGGTGTTTCTTTTGCATTTGTCATTAGTGGAATTTACGCGATGATTGATTTTCAAAATGGACTATTGGCTATTTTTATTACTGTATTTACAGGGGTTGCCATATTTCTGCCTGTTTCTGTAAAAATTATACCAAAATACCCACCGGCTAAATATTATTTTTTAGCCTGGCTTTTGTTTTTAATTTTTGTTTTTTTATATTCACTGAAGTTGTTCAACATTTATTTTCCAGCGCTTACTCTTTACGGGATGCAGGTGGGAAATGCTATTGAGGTTATAATTTTATCTTTTGGTCTTGGATCACGCATTCAGCTCCTTCAGTTGGACAAAGAAAAGCTATTGATAAAATCGCATGAGAATGAAAAAACCATTCGTGATAAAGTTCACCAGATGCAACTCATACAAACCAAAAATCAGTCGATGAATTTTGAACTTGATCTTTCCAGGGGGATACAAAGAAGATTGATTCCAATAAGTAAGCCCGATCAGGGTATTTACACCTTTTACCTTCCGATGGGAAAAATTGGTGGAGATCTTATAGATTTTTTTCCACTTTCCGACAGCAAGACAGCAATATTTACAGCTGATGTTTCTGGTCATGGTGTGCCGGCTGCCTTGATTACTATTATGGTAAAAAGCCTGGTTGCAAATGAGTTGCAATATTATTCTACAAAGGAGGGTGAGTCATGGTTATCGAGACCTGATTTGTTTATGGAGCATCTGGACAAACATTTGTATTTGTATACAGATAAAACTTTTGTTTCTGCTTTTTATGGAATAATGGACCATAATGATCTTACATTTGAATTTTTATCTGCCTCACATCCTCCGCCGATATTGATTTCAGAAAATAATCAGGTTGAGTTTTTGAATGTTTCCCCTCAATTGCCACCATTAGGGATTTTACCTTTTAAAAAGAGTGGTAAAGTTAAAACAATCAATAAAATCGATCTGAAAAGCAAAGAGTATATCTTTTTTTACAGTGACGGTCTGATGGAGAGTGCTGACTATACTTTTGAAAACAGAGAAAGTGGATTAAAAAGTTTTACAAATAATTTTTTGCATGATTTTTTTATTAATATAAAAAATGACCCGGAGCTGGCTATTCAGAATCTTGTCGCGGACCTGTTAACACAAAATGATAATTATACCATTGATGACGATATTTCGGGAATTTTATTTAAAATAAAATGACGACCCCCGATATCAGTAGATCTTCTTTGATTCTTGTTGATGAGAATGATATTATTATTGGATATTCTTCCAGAGATGCCTGCCATAGAGGAGATGGTGTTTTGCACAGAGCCTATTCAATTTTTATTTTTAACTCGCAAAAAGAGCTGCTGATACAGCAACGTTCTTTAAACAAAGAGCTATGGCCACTTTTCTGGAGCAACTCCTGCTGTAGTCATCCCCGTAAGTACGAGAATTATTCTCAGTCTGCTCACAGGCGACTCACTGAAGAGACCGGGCTGGTTTCGAATCTTTTATATTTATATAAATTTATTTATCAGGCAAATTATAAAAATCTTGGTTCTGAAAATGAGATGTGTGCAATTTTTATAGGCAAAAGTGATGCCTCTGTAATAGCAGATAACAGTGAAATAAATGATTTTAAATGGGTCAGCCTGGATTACTTGAGAGAGGATATAAAGCTCAACAGCCATCTTTATACTCCCTGGTTTTTATTAGAGTTTGAACAGCTTGATAGTAAGTACCGGTCTAGTATAGAAAATCTTTTTATCAGTTAAAACAGAGAATAAAATCAGATTTTTTAGAATTAAAAATATTATGAAAAAACATTGACATGGACACTTATAATCTTATCATCATTACTAATGAAATTAAATGAATTTAACTCCGGTTTTTATCATCCCATTTTTAGTCAATCTATAGAGGATTTTCATATAAAAAATGACATCTATTATGATATGAAAAACAGATATAATATGGAAAGTCAGTCGATTGAATATCTTCTTTATCAAAAAAGTTTCATTGATAGTGTACAATGGCATATGGAAGATATCGTGCGGGATCCGGAAATTGAACCGTCGAACGCTTTAATTCTAAAGAGAAGAATAGATAAATGGAATCAGGAAAGAAATGATCTGGTGGAAAAAATTGATGCATGGTTTTTACAGTTTTTAGCTGATATAAAACCACAGGTTGATGCAAAAATGAATTCTGAAAGCCCCGCATGGATAATAGACAGGTTGTCTATTATGGAGCAGAAAATATATCATATGCACCTTGAAACAACCAGAAAAGATGCAAGCGAGGATCATATTGCCAAATGTAAGGTTAAATATAATACTTTGTTAGAACAATATCAGGATCTGTCGCAATGTCTCACTGAATTAATCGAAGATATTTTATCTGGAAAAAAGTATATGAAAGTGTATCGTCAGATGAAAATGTACAATGATCCGACGATGAATCCGGTGCTTTATAAAAAAAGCAACTAATGCATATATTTGCAATACGTTTTTCTGCTATGGGGGATGTTGTATTAACAGTTCCTGTTTTGCGGCACGTATTAAATCAAAACCCTGAGTTAAAAATTACACTGGTAACCAAAAAAGGGTTTTCTGCTTTTTTTGAAGGTATTAAAAATCTGACCATTGAAGAGATGGATACATCGGGTAAGTATGCGGGTGTATGGGGTTTATGGAAATTTTCCGGATATTTAAAAAAAAAGTATGCGGTTGATCTGGTCATAGATCTGCACGGTGTTACGAGATCTATGCTTTTAACTTTTCTTTTAAGAAAAAAAACTTTTACCATAAACAAAGGAAGAGTGGAAAAATCCAGACTCACAAGAAAACATAATAAAATATTAAATAATCTTAAGCATACAACAGAACGATATCTGGATTTATTTACCCAGGCAGGCATCAATTATAAACTGATGATTCCTTTGCCCATGTTGAATACAAACCAGAATCTTTTGCCAGAAATTCAGCCCTGGCTTTCTAAAAAAAATAACCTATTAATTGGAATTGCCCCATTGACTCAACATTTTCAAAAGCAGTGGCCTCTGGAATATATGATTGAGCTTGTAAAAAAAATAAAAAATAAAATTCCAGATGCAGAAATTATATTGTTTGGTTCTAATAAAGAGATTCCTGTTTTAAAGACTTTGACAGCAAACCCATCTGAAATTGTTGCAGGCAAAATATCTCTTGAAGCTGAAATATTATTGATTTCTAAACTGAAAATTATGATTTGTATGGACTCGTCTAATATGCATATTGCCGCTTTAACAGGAGTGCCGACCCTGTCTATCTGGGGAGCCACACACCCTTATGCAGGCTATGCACCATTAGGGTCGAATCATACTATCATTCAAAATAGTAGTTTAACCTGTCGACCCTGTGCAATATTTGGAAATAAACCCTGTTATAGAAAAGATCTGGCCTGTTTAAACTCATTAAATAGTGATATGATTCTTGATAATATCCTGAAAATAATATAAATGTTCTAATAATTTTTTTTCTTGATCCGAAAATAGTTTATGCGATTGTATAAATATTTTTCTGGATTAATATTTTTTATTTTATTTTTTCAGAATATTTTTTCTAATCCGCAGCTTGATCTTATCGATACGCCGACGGCAGCTACTCTTCCAAGAGGTGCTTTCAATATTACGATGCTGGGGTATGAACAAGGCGGAATTTTGAATAAAACTGCTGTTGGTCTTCACGATAATATTTTTCTTGGGGTATCATTTGATATTGAGCATGTAATCGGCCGCGACAAGGTAAAATTTAATATTCCAGGGGTACTTGCCCGTATAAAAATAACAGATTCGATTCAGGATATTCCCGTATTAATATCATTCGGCTATGATTCTTTTTATCCTGAAAGTTATCAGCAGATAAACCCTGATTTTACAGTGAATAGCCGTTTGATCTATGGTCCTTACCTGGTTATTACCAAACCACTTTTTACAGGAACTCTTGAGCATCATCTGCATATCGGTGTGCGCTTGCCGGTACAACCTTATTATCAACCGGATGAAAGTTCCATGTTTATAGGATATGATCTACCGCTTGGTCAGTTCGTTCCGATGATGGAAGTAGAAAAAATATTGTTTAACCAATATCGCCTGAATGAATATCGTTTTAATACCGGTATACGTTTTAATTTATATGATAGTCTGGCATTGGAAATAAACTTTATGCTTACAGGAAAAAAAGAGACAAATCGGGTAGTCAATTTTGAATATGCAGGTTCTTTTTAGATTTTTTTGTTTTCTAAAAATATTCTCGCAGGAATAGATATTTCTGCATAGGTTGAACCATTTTCAATATATATCTTGAAATTATCCATTCCAAGAGTCATGTTTTTTAACATTACTCCAATCAGAGGCATTCCGATTCCAGCGCCTTCCTTAAAAATATCTTCTTCCTCTTCGTCATCAAAAAGGTAACTTAAATCAGTACTGCTATTTGCAAGCTCAAGACTCTTTTGAAGTCTGCTCCATTCAATATCACTGGGAACTCCTTCATTTACGATTTTTATATTTAATTCAGAGTTTACCAGCGCAAAACCACACTGGACAGATTTGTTTTCTCCTCTGCATATTCGTGCAAAGTTTTCTGCCATATGAGAATCGATTTCTGTTTTAAAAATATCAAGCCATTCTTTATATGTTAAATCCGCTAATCCCATCTCTGCAATAAAAAAGTCCATGTAAATATGCTTATATAGCGCTTTGAGAGAGTTTGTAATCAATTCACGAATTATTAAATAAAGAGGGCCGCTTAAATCTGTACGACCTAATCGGGTAAATAATTCACGCATTGCATCAAGTAATTGCTTTTCATCACCACTATATAGATCATAGAAGTTAAAATTTTTACTTATTTCATCAGCGCGTATTTGTAATCTGGTTTCCCAAATATTGTCATTCGAAGAGTTAGAAGTCAAGAAGTACTCCTTTAATTAAACCATTCGATTAGCAAATTGAAAAAATTCATCTTCCTCAATTTTCTTGGGATAGATCTCTCTAAAATAATTTTTGAATTCATCACTTAATCCGAGAGCTTTCTCCAGATATTCACCATCTGCATCATCTTGCGGGCAGTAGTGCCCATATCCATATTTTTTTGCTAAAAAATTTCCGTAACTGACGATTAATACCAGCATCAGATCTTCACCGCTTTCCAGTTCTTTGGTAAATTTCTCATGATGTCCAAATATTCTTCCATAGTTTTCGGGTAGCTTCCATTCAACAGCAGCCTTCTGGCCTACCGTCATATGCGATGTTCCAAAAACTGTGAGCTCTGCCTCAGCAAAAGGAATTTGTTTTTCTGCAATGATATCTAATACTTCAATAAATTTTTTACGATCAATAATATTTAAAATAACCTTGCCTATATCATGCAAAAGTCCGGCAACAAAAGCTTCCTCTTCAAGATCACCTTTTTTTAACTTGCTGGCAATTTCTCTTGAAATAACCCCACTGACTGTAGAGTGTTTCCATACATATCGCTGAAACCTGGAATATTTGCCTGTTTCAAACAGTGTTTTAGAGTTTGCGGCCATCGCAAGTGACCTTACCACCCTGAAGCCAAGCATGGCTATAGCATGTTGTAAACTGGTTACCTGATTCCCCCGCGAATAAAAAGAAGAGTTAGCCGCTTTCAAAATCATTGTCGACATATTCTGGTCAGCTTTTACAATATGATCCAGCTGGCTAAAGCTGGTATTGCTTGTTTCATTTAAATTTAATAAACTGGCCAAGACCTGAGGTTGAATGGTTAACTTTATATTTTTCAGCTCTTTATCAAGATCTATCATTATAGATTAAATCCTTTCACACTTTTTTTAACACCCATATTTTATTCTATCCCTTATGTCAAGAAATTATTTCTTATCTTTAATAAACAAGTTTCTGATCAAGCAAATATAATCAAATTAGATTATAATCTTTATATTGGACGTTGTATTTTAGAAAAATCCAACCAGATAATTCAAAGTTTTACTGTTCTATTCATTGTAGTTTGACTCCTTGCAATACCGATATTTATAATAGCTATGCAAAAAAAATATATAATATTTGCACTGCTTTATTTTGTATCAACAAACAAGCTTAGAGCCAATAATCAATGCTCAGAGGAATTTATTCATACTGAAAAAAATCTGAATCAAATTTACAATAAAATACGGACCCATTCAGCACGATGTAACTTTTCAGCTGATCTTTTTTTACAGTTTGCGGAGAAAACAATTCTGGCAGAACACTTTTCGGAAGCTTTGTGGTCGTCCAATATGGGAATCTCGCAATTGAAAGCAAAAAACGGAAATATATATTATTTGCTGCTTCTTGCTAAAGGGGAGGCGTATCTCGGGCTAAAACGTTATGAAGAGTCTATCTCAACGTTAAAAATAGTGGCTTTTTCAGAAACGATAGGTACAAATATCAGCGAAAAGGCCCACCTTTCTTTAATTAATGCTTATTTTAAAAAAAAAGAAGATCAATTAGATAAAAATGTAATTTTTCTGGTAAATTTATTTTTAACACGTTATCCTGAAAGTAGATTTTCTGAAAATTTATATATTTGGTTTAAGCGGCTGGAAATATAGTAAATGTTTATAGAAATGTCTTCAGGAATACTGGTGAAAAAAATGTCCTGTAGAAGCAGATTTTTATAACATACAGATATGAAACAAATTGCAATAATTTTTTTATTCGCATCAGTATTTTTTCAATGTCAGCAATCTACATTTTCTTCCTCATCGGGAGGATCGGCTAATAGTGGATACGCTGTAAATGGAGTCATAAACGGACTTTCGTTAGGTGAAACAATTGAAATAAACAATAACCTTGTTGATACTCTTGTTATTACAGGTGGTGGAACGGGAGTTGACCTTTTTAGCTTTTCAACATTGTTGAGTACAGGAGATACTTATAATGTATCGATTACAGCTATTCCCATAGGAAAAAGCTGTGTAGTAGCGTCAGGTCTTGGGGTAGTTCAATATGTCGATGTAAATTCAATAATTATTGACTGTATGCCTACGCAATTCTCAGTTGGAGTAAGTATTTCAGGTCTTGCCGGTACAGGTTTATCTTTTCAACTTAACAATTCTGAAGTTATTAATGCCGGTGTAGATGGAATCTATTTTTTTTCTACAAAAATTTCGACCGGATCACTGTATTCAGTTTCCATTTTAACTCAACCAGTTTCTCCTGCACAATTTTGCTCGATTTATTACGGAACGGGGACAATGGGTAATGCGGATATTGCAAATATAATTGCCATATGTATTACTTCAACATTTTCTGTAAACGGCACAGTTAGTGGTCTTGCTACTGGAGAGGTTCTTGTTCTTCAAAATAATGGAAGCAGTATTACAAGTGTATCTGGAAGCGGCACTGGTACTGATCTTTTTTCTTTTCCGTCTATTATTGATGGCTCTATTTATAATATTTCAGTTATTTCAGCACCATCAATCAAGACTTGTGTTACCGGTGCTAATACCGGAACAGTAAATGGTGCAAATGTGTCTAGTGTGGTAGTTACATGTTCAACTTTGCCGGTCTATTCCATTGGCGGAAATATTTCAGGGCTATCTGGCTCTTTGACGATTCAAAACAACAGTATGGACACCTTAACTGTTACAGCTAATGGTGCTTTTGCATTTCCCACTCCGCTACCTGGAGGGTCTGCATATTCAATAACTATCCAGACTCAGCCGGCATTGCCCAACCAGGTTTGTACGATAACCCCGGGTTCAGGATCAGGAAGTGTGGGCACTTCAAATGTTTCAACAATTATTATTTCATGCATAACCAACAATTATAATATAGCAGGAGTAATTAATGGATTAAATTCGGGAGAGCAGATTTTACTGGTTAACAATGGATCAACAATTGCAATAGTCGGCGCAGGCACGCTTGTAGATTCGTTTACGTTTCCTGCTATTACTGACGGTAGTTTTTATAATATAATTATCAATAGTGCTCCAACATTGAAAAATTGTGTTATTGGCGCAAATACTGGAATTATTAATGGTTCAAATGTTACCTCCCCGGTTGTTACATGCTCACCTACTCCTGTCTATACAGTCGGTGGCAACATTGCCGGATTAAACGGTACTCTTGTTATCAGCAATAATGTAACTGATCAGTTGTCAATTACTGCAAACGGTACCTTTACATTTGCGATAGCATCTCCAGACTTGTCTAATTATGCAATTTCTGTAATATCGCAGCCCACAGGCCCTGCACAAATTTGTTCGATAACCAATGGTGCCGGGGTGATTGCTGCGACCAATGTTACCAATGTCAGTATCAGCTGCACCACACAAACTTTTTCTGTTTCAGGAAATATATTGGGCCTGGCAACAGGAGAAACTGTGCAAATTCAAAATAATGGCGGAACACCTATTGCAATTACAGGTGGCGGATCAGGTAGTGATGCTTTTCAATTTACAGCCCTGTATGATGGTTCTTCCTATAATATTTCAGTTTTAATTTCCCCTATATTAAAAACATGTACTGCCGGATCAAATACTGGAACGATTTCTGGTAATAGTATTACAAACGTAGCAATTACTTGTTCAACTGTGACTTTATATTCTGTAGGAGGTTCAATAAATGGGTTGAATGGCACATTGGTTATCCAGAATAACGGGGGCGATAATCTGACAATCAGTGCAAATGGAGGATTTACATTTTCTACTCCATTGCCGGCAACTTCAAGTTATGTCATTACTGTATTGACCCAACCGGTTGCGCCTTTACAAACGTGTACTGTTGCAAATAACAGTGGCATTATTTCGGCAAGTAATATAACCAATGTCAGCATTACTTGTGTTACTAAAACATACAGTGTTGGTGGATCTATTTCAGGTCTTGCAACAGGAGAACAATTAATTTTAACTAATAACGGAGGTGGATTTATTGCTATCGTGGGAACAGGGGCGGCCACAGAGTTATTTGTTTTTGCAACACAAAATGACGGTTCAACCTATAACGTTTTGACCTATTCATCCCCAGCGGGAAAAACTTGTACGGCATCAATGAATACAGGAATTGTTTCGGGGGCAAATGTCACTAACGTAGCAGTTTCTTGTATTACAAATCCCTTGTATATTGTAAGTGTGAATGTAAGCGGAATTGCATCAAATCCAACAGGGAGTTTAATAGTTCAATATAATGGAGTATCTATCTCACCGATTACTGCAAATGGATTATATGCTTTTCCGGCTCAACCTAATGGTACGAATTATTTTTTATCTATTGCAACTAACCCGGGTGGGCAAATATGTACCATCAGTAATCCCTATGGCACTCTTGCCGGATCAAATATTACGAAGAGTCTTAATTGCGGGGTGCTCTCTTCGTGTGGAAATGTGTTAATTGATATTGCTGAAACTTGTGATGATGGAAATACAGTTACAGGAGATGGATGCAGTGCATTTTGCCAACTGGAAGTTTGTGGAAATGGAATTTTCGATGTCTCGGAGCTTTGTGATGACGGAAATACAATCAGCGGAGATGGCTGTCGGGCCGATTGCATGAAAATTGAGGTATGCGGTGATGCAGCTCTTGATTCAGGTGAAGTTTGCGATGACGGAAATACGATCAGCGGAGATGGTTGCCGGGCCGATTGCATGAAAATTGAGGTATGCGGTGATGCAGCTCTTGATTCAGGTGAAGTTTGCGATGACGGAAATACGATCAGCGGCGATGGTTGCCGGGCCGATTGTATGAAAATTGAAGTATGCGGTGATGCGATTACGGATGCAAGTGAAGCTTGTGATGATGGAAATATTGTAAGTGGCGATGGCTGCAGAGGAGACTGTAAAAAAATCGAAATTTGCGGAGATTGGATTCTTGATAGCATTGAGCAATGCGATGATGGAAATACTCTTACTCTGGATGGATGTTCCAATGTCTGCCTGCTTGAAAATCCCGGTTTATGCGGTAATGGGGCATTGAATCCGGGAGAAACATGTGACGATGCAAATATTATCAATGGTGATGGTTGCTCCTCAACATGCCAGACGGAGCCAGTAAACTATACATTTGAAACAGCAACACTTCAAGGTTGGACTGCTTCAGCAGGTGGTCTCTGGCATGTTTCTACAATTCGGGCTGCCGGAACATCATTATATTCTGCTCATTATGCAAAACAACCTCCATCATTGAATAACTTTGATACGGGTTTGTTAACTACCGGTTATCTTACATCACCCACTTTTCCTGTACTTGCCTCTTATCCTGTATTGTCCTTCGAATATTTTTTAAATGGCGAGTGTGCAAATGGGGTTGTTTGTAATTTTGATAAACTATCTATAGAAATTAGAACAATGCCCGCGGGAACATGGACGCAGCTAGTTCAGCTTCCAGAATCAGAACTTGGTTTTCTAACAAAAAAAATAAATTTGTCTGGATATGCCGGATCAAATATTCAATTACGTTTTTACTTTAACAGCGTAGATAGCGTAAGTAATGCATTTGAAGGTGCATATGTAGATAATATTAAATTTTTTCCTTATTAAAGAAGGAATAAAATTTAAAGGATAATAAAAACTATATAGTGCAGATTTGATTCAGGGCTATATAGTTGACAATCAAATTTTATTTTGATATACTTAAATGTGGGTTTAGATGATTTCAAAGAGGGAAATATGAAAATTAAATTGATATTATTATTGGGCATGTTTCTTTTTATATGGAACTGTGAACAGGCGACATTTAATGTAAACACAGGTTCAACCACGGCTAATCAGGTATATACTGTTGGTGGCACAATCACAAACCTGGCTTTAAATGATGTAATTGTGCTTCAAAATAATGGTGCCAATGATCTGTCTGTTACAGGAGCTGGTACAGGAATAGATTCATTCTCTTTTAATAATTCAGGGCAAAGTCAAAACTCATATAATATTTCAGTTTTAACCCAACCCACAGGCAAACTTTGTACTGTAAATAATGGTCTGGGAACCTCTCTTTTAAATGATGTGAACAACGTTAGTATTGTATGTGTAAATACTTTGTATACTGTGGGGGGTACCATATCTGGTCTTTCGGGAACAGGGCTGATTATACAAAATAATGGTACAGAGTCTCTTCCGGTTTCAGCAAACGGTTCATTTGTATTTTCTACCTCAATATCTCCCGGCTCTGGATACAGTGTTGCCGTGGTTACCCAGCCCTCAATACCCAATCAGACATGTACTGTGTTAAATGGAACAGGTACAATCAGCTCTTCAATTCCTGCAAATATAACCAATATCAGCATAAATTGTGTTATCAATCAATATACTATCTCTGGAAATGTTACAGGTTTACTTGCGGGTGAATCTATAACTATACAAAATAATGTTACAGAAAATCTGACTATTTCAGGCAGTGGATCAGGGACAGATCCTTTTACTTTTTTAACTCCCGTAAACGATGGGGCCACTTATCTGGTTGCTATAGCAACTTCTCCTGCAGGTAAAACATGTAATATCGGAGCCGGATCAGGAGTAGTATCGGGAGCCAATATTTCAAACGTTAGTGTCTCGTGTGGAATGGCAATTTATACTCTCGGTGGAACGATCTCTGGTTTATCTGGAACGGTTGCTCTTCAAAATAACGGGGCAGATACTTTGATTTTAAATGCCAATGGAACCTTCACCTTTTCTGGATTGATGGTAGATAGCGCGGTCTATGCGGTAACCGTTCTTTCACAACCATCTACACCCAATCAGATATGTACAGTAACATCGGGAAATGGAACAGTTGCAACAGCAAATGTTACAAATGTTGCTGTTTCATGTGTTACGCAGCAGTATACGGTAGGTGGCACGTTGTCTGGTCTGCCTGCCACAGAATCGGTCGCAATAACAATGAATGGAGCTACCAATTTAAATTTAACGGCAAATGGAACATTTACTTTTCCTTTAATGAATGATGGATCGGTTTATGCTATTTCGGTTACAACACAACCTGCTACAGCGACTTGTACTATTGGTGCCGGTACTGGCGGACTTTCCGGTGCTTCGGTAACCAATGTTACCCTTACATGTTCTCCAATTGTGACCTATACGATTGGTGGTTCGGTTTCTGGTTTAATTGGAACTCTTGTTCTGCAAAATAACGGTGCGAACAATCAAAATATAACCTTAAATGGTGCTTATACTCTTACTACTTCTTTGGCAACAGGGTCGGTTTATAATGTATCGATTTTCAGTCAACCCGTGGGTCAAAGCTGTTCTCTGGCAAACGGGTCGGGAGTTGTTTCTGCAAATGTAACTAATGTGAATATTATCTGCACTACAAATACTTATACTGTGGGAGGCTCCATTAGCGGAATTGCAACAGGAGAGCAGATTACTTTGCAAAACAATGGAGTGAATGCCATTACCGTAATTGGAACAGGAGCAGCAAGTTTGCCCTTTACTTTTGCACCTCAAAATGATGGTACGACCTATAATATTACCGTGTTTTCCAAACCAGCGGCAAAGTTATGTACGGTTACTCCATCAACAGGCACTATCGCCAGTGCGAATGTATCTAATATCGTTGTAGACTGTACTGCCCCGGCTTCTGTTTATGCGGTTAGTGGAACGATTTCAGGGTTGAGTGGTTCAGGATTTCAACTTTTTAATTCATCAACGGGTCAATTGGTAAGTGTTGCTTCAGGAGCAACCACTTTCAGTTTTTTAAGTCAGCTTGATGCTACTCCTTATAATATAGTGGTTGCTGTTCAACCTTCTGCCCCCAAACAGACATGTACGGTAACGGCAGGCAATGGTACCATTGCAGCTGCACCAGCAAATACAATTTCAGTGGGATGTCTGACCAATACCTATTCTATTGGAGGTGTTGTTACCGGTTTGGCAGCAGCTGAAACTATTGGTTTAACACTAACTACTGGCACAACCCAGACAACCACTGTTACAGGAACTGGTTTTTCTTATGATCTGTTTTCTTTTTTGCCGGTACTGGATTTAACAGCATATACAGTTTCCATTACAGCAGGTACTGTACCGGCTGGCAAAAATTGTACAGTTGGTGCCGGTGTGGGTTCAATCAATGGAGCTTCGGTAACATCGGTAGTGGTATCTTGTTCTTCTATAGCGCTTCCTACAACGTTTTTAGTCGGAGGGACTGTGGCAAATTATACAGGAACCGGTATGATTCTGACCAATACGATTAATGGAATCACTCCTGATATAGCAACACCTCTTGGTAATGGTTTTTATACGTTTCCTGCAACCCTTGTTGCGGCTGATACCTATTCAGTAGCGGTTACCACTCAACCTACACGTGCAGCTGGTAACAGCGTTAACCAGAACTGTACCGTGATCAATGGAGCAGGAACAGTTACGGTAACGAATATCCTGAATATAGATATATCCTGTTCTACATTGACTTATTCTGTATCGGGTTTGACCGTTACCGGTATAAATGCCGGAGAGTCTTTGAAAATATCTAATAACGGATCATTAATCACCTTAAATAATACCAATACAGGCTTTGCCTTTCCAGCACAGCCAGACGGGTCAGCATATGCTGTAACTATACTTCAGCAGCCAACATCATCTTATTGTTCATTTGCAGGAGCCTCAGCAGGAACAGTTGTTGGTGCTAACCCGGCTGTTTCTATCAGCTGTTCTTCTGTAGCGGGTGCCAACCTTTTTTCTCTGGGAGGTACCGTGGGATCTCTTGCCGGAACCGGTGCTTCACTATTGTTGACCACAGCCTCTGGTACGGAGAATAAACCTATAACAGTTAATGGAGCATATTCATTTACCACCAATCTTACGAGTGGAAGTTATTATAGTGTTTCTGTTGCAACTCAACCGGTTACACCGAAGCAGATCTGCAGCATTGTAAATCCAACAGGCGTAATTGCGGGCAATGTAGCCAATATAAATATCAATTGTATAACGAATACATATACTGCAGGCGGTGCAATTTCGGGTCTTGCAAATGGAGAGCAGATAACCCTGCAAAATAATGGCGGAACCGGTTTAACAACTATTGGAACGGGCGCAGCATCTGTTGCGTTTACCTTTCCTGCTCAGACAGACCAGACAGCATATAATGTTACTGTTTTAACATCACCCGCCGGTAAAACATGTACACCTTCATTAAATACAGGCACAATTGCGGGTGCTGCAGTTACCAATGTGGCGATCAGTTGTGTGGGAGCGCCGACATATGCAGTTTCGGGTACGATAACAGCTCTTTCTGGAAATGGGTTTGTTTTACGCAATAATTCTACCGGTCAGCAGCTAAACCTTGCAACGGGTTCAACGACATTTGCTTTTACAAACCAGTTAAATGGTACAGCCTATGATATTCAGGTATTAACACAACCGAATACACCGGCTCAAACATGTACCGTTACAGGAGGCGGGCCGGGAACGATTTTAGCTGCTCCGGTGAATACCATTTCAGTGGCATGTACCACAAATACCTATACTATTGGTGGTATGGTTTATGGTCTTGGAGCACTAGATTCCATTGTTGTCTCATTAAATGGGGGCACTCAATGGATTGGTGTCGGAGGACCTGGCACAGGAACAGATCCTTTTACCTTTGCTACTGCTGTGAATGATCAGACAGCTTATGTGATAACTACGACATCACCCTTAGGCAAAACCTGCACAGTAGGGTCTGGTTCGGGAACTGTTAATGGGGCAAATATAAACAATGTTGCTATCAACTGCTCTTTTATACCAACGTATTCGATTGGAGGTTCTATTACAGGTTATAATGGAACAGTCTTGCAGTTAACGAATACTATAAATGGCGGTCCGGGAACCAATATTGTGACTCCTGTCAGCAATGGTGTTTATTCGTTCAGCCAGACACTTCAAAATCTTGATACGTATAGTGTAGCAATTACTAAACAGCCGACCAGAGTAAACGGTAATGCAATAGACCAAAATTGTGTTATTATCAACCCTGCAAATGCAGCCGGAGCCGTAGGTGCAGTTGATATAGTCAATATTGATATTAATTGTACTACAACGAAATACAGTGTAACCGGTCTAACGGTAACCGGAATAAACAGTGGAGATACGCTGATTATATCTAATAATGGTCAAAATATCACGCTTGGTTCTGCCAATGCAGGCTTTACTTTTACTTCTCAAAATGATGGAAGCGCATATAATGTTACTATTGCCCAGCAGCCTAACTCTTCATTTTGCTCTTTTACAGGGGCAAACGCAGGAACCATTACGGGAGCAGCTGCCTCTGTAGCCATCAGCTGTACAACAGCAAGTGCCAATCTTTATACTTTAAGTGGAACACTTTCAGGTCTGGACATTACCAATGCTAATACGGTGACTGTGCAATTGACAACTAACGGTATTACTGAAAGTAAAGTGTTAAGTGCAAATGTTGCCTATAATTTTACTAACAAGCTGGCAATCGGTGTCAATTATACATTATCTATTACCTCTCAACCATTAAACCCTAAACAGACTTGTACTCTTTCTGTAACTACAGGCACAGTTGCCGGGGCTACCGGTGGTCTGGATATATCTTGTGTTACCAATCAATACAGTGTTTCAGGAAGCGTTGCAGGTCTTGCTCTGGGTGAACAGGTGGCTGTAATTTTTAATTCTGTTGCTCAATTGGTTACAGGAACAGCAACCTCACCTGTTTCATTTACAACTCCTACGATTCCAGATGGATCTGTCTACAGCGCAACGATAGCGAATATGACCCCTACCAATCGTTGTTATTTTAACACCGGTGTTGTTACTACAGGAACCCTTGCAGGAGCAAATGTGGGTGGATTAAATATCACATGTTATAAATTATACTCTGTTTCTGTTAATGTGACTGGTATGAGCAGTACTGGTCTTACTCTTGCTATGGGCTGGACAGAACCGTCGCCGCCTGTTGCTGCCATAAATGCTTCTGGTTCAGAGGTAATTAATATACCTGCAAACTCGACGGTTACTTTTCAAAAAACATTAATAACTGGTGGTACCTATAATGTAATTGTTAATACACCCTCAACAGGGCAAACGTGCGCTGTTACCTCAGGATCTGGCATTATCATGATTGCACCAATTACTAATATCAGTGTATCGTGTACGGGAGCAGGTGGAATTACACCTACAACTTTAAATGTAAACACAGCAAGGATAAATGATATTGTTACAGTGGCGGGCATCAGTTATTATCAAATTACTGGTTTAAACATGGCGGGAAATTATCTTGTACTAATTGATGGACTAACACTCGATGTTAATTTATATGTTTACAATAACTCAACATTTACAACTCTTTCCTGTTTTTCTAATAATACGGGCACGGCACAAGAGTTTTGCAAGGTTACGGGTACAACAGCTTATTATATTTCTGTGCAAAATGTAAGTGCAAATAATGCAAACTTCAATATTGAGGTAATTTCATTAGTCAATGAAGGCTCATTGGCCACCCCGTTAACTTCAGTGGTAGCAGGTACCCCATACCGAGGAACTGTAGATGCAGCAGGTAACTCTTTTTACAAGGTGCCTGTTTTAAGCAGCTACGGTTATACAATAACCCTGACCAAATTAGCAACCGATGTTGATTTGCGAACATTCAGCGATAATCTTTTTACTGTTTCATCAGGTAGTTCACTACAGGCTTTAAATGTAAACGAGAGTGTAAATGTTTCGACAAGCGCAACTCAGACATTTTTATATATTAAAGTAACAGATGTCAGTTTGGGGGGGGGGATTTTTACTTTAACTGTCACTCAAGGGAATCCAATTGTGAGCCAGGGTTCA
>Ga0224495_10000565_pt1 | contig 29040 bp, 28 predicted proteins | sample SF_Jul11_sed_USG_FD_168128 | JGI IMG/M metagenome (GOLD analysis project Ga0224495, IMG submission 168128) | Sediment microbial communities from San Francisco Bay, California, United States - SF_Jul11_sed_USGS_4_1 | ecosystem: Environmental > Aquatic > Marine > Sediment | place: USA: California... | reverse complement strand
TCTTAAAATTGATCAGCAGCAAATTAAAAAATTTAAAGGCAATTATTCTACATTTCTTGAAAAAAAAGCTGAGATCGAAGAAATTGAGCAAAGAACAATTGCCAAACACAATAATATTTTAACCAGAGAACTTAAATGGCTCGGCAGAATGCCCAAAGCCCGCGGTACAAAACAAAAAGCGCGTATTCAATCCATTGAAATTCGTCAGGACTTTGTTGCCTCAAAAAAACCCAAAGAAGGTATGGGCAGCTTTTATTCCGCCGAAGAACGACTCGGAAAACGCATTCTCGAGGCCATCAACATTTCAAAGTCGTTTACCAAGATGAATAAAAACGGCGATTACAAAGAACTTGTTTTTCCATCGTTTACATATGAATTTCGAAAAAAAGAACGTATCGCCATAATCGGCGATAACGGCGCGGGTAAAACCACGTTTTTAAAAATTCTCATGAAAGAATTAGAGCCCGACAGCGGCAGCGTTATTCACGGTATAAATACAAAAATTGGTTATTTATCGCAAATGAACGAACCCATCGATGAAAATTTAAGCGTAATTGGCGCCGTTCGCGAAATTGCCAATTACATTGAATTTGAAGACGGTAAAAAAATCAGCGCAGCGCAGCTTCTTGATCGTTTTTTATTTCTCGGCGGCAAACATCACCAGAAAGTCAACCGGCTTTCCGGCGGCGAGCGCAGACGTCTTGACATCATCCGTATTCTCATGAATAACCCGAATTTTTTAATTCTCGATGAGCCTACAAATGACCTTGACCTGCAGACTCTGGGAATTTTTGAAGACTATCTTCTTGATTTTCCGGGCTGCCTGGTTGTAGTTTCTCACGATCGTTATTTTCTTGATAAACTTGCCGACATGCTTTTTATATTTGAAAAAGGAAAATCCATTCTAAAAATTAACGGAATTTGCAGCGATTACTTATTTCAAAAAAAATCCAACCCTGAAAACAAGTTTAAAAACAGTCCTGAAAAATCTTCAAGCGCATCTGACGAAAAAAGCAAAGACATTCAAGATAAACCTAAAAAAAGCAGTAAGCTTTCGTATAAACATGAAATTCGAAAAAATGAAATTTTAAAAGAATTGCCTCTGGTCGAAGCTGAAGTTAAGCTGCTTGGAGAAAAACTTTCGTCTGGCGAAACCGACGCTAAAAAACTTGAAGAATGGTATCAACTACAAACAAAACAGGAACAGCATTTACTGAGTTTAATGGCTGAACTTGAAGCCATCGAATCGACAATTTAAATACCTAAAGGGACGTAGCGTTCCCAAAGTCGGCGCGACTGCGCCGACAAGCCCCACGCGTATTATTGCCAAAAATACCCGCAACTGTTATTTTTATAACATGAAAGATAAAATATCCGAAAAAGAAGAAATCAAAAATGAGATCAAAGGTAATTGTTCTGATAAATCTCGAAGGAAAAAAAATATGGGCGATGGCGGCGCAATTTATGGAATGGGTTTAATCGGCGCGTTAATTTACTTCATTCAACACGCAAGTACTTTCGCAGAAGGCGTGCTTGGCGTTTTAAAGGCCATTTTTTGGCCGGGGATTTTAATTTATAAGGTGCTGGAATATTTAAAGATGTAGTTTTACATGGGATTATGGGTCATTGACACACCCTGCATAATAAAATTATTTTTTAAAACGAATGGCGATTAGTTGTTGATATCTACGCGTGGGGCAGCGAAAAACGCCGGTCGCTAGTGTTTGTGGTATTTCAATACACCAGAAGCCATTGCACATGGCTCCTTGGTAATCAATAATCGTAAATGTATCGAAATACCGGCGATTGTAGCGTGGGGCGTGCTATGCCCCTTTTTAAATCTTCATTTTAAAATTTCAGGTTATTTCCCCAGAACCTTCTTCATGGTGTTTCCAATTTCTGATGGGTTTTCAACAACATGAATACCTGCTGCTTTCATTGCGGCCATTTTACTGGCTGCAGTTCCTTCTCCGCCAGAAATGATTGCTCCGGCATGGCCCATTCTTCGGCCGGGAGGCGCGGTTTGACCGGCAATAAAACCAACCACCGGTTTTTTTACATGTGTTTTAATGTATTCGGCAGCAATTTCTTCATTTGTTCCGCCAATTTCACCAATCATGATGATGCCGTCAGTATCCGGGTCTGCATTAAACAGTTTTACAGCCTCTACATGGGGCAGACCAATGATGGGGTCTCCGCCAATACCAATGGCTGTGCTCTGACCCAAGCCAATTTGTGTTAGCTGATCAACAGCCTCATAGGTCAGCGTTCCTGAACGGGAAATGATTCCAATACGGCCTGGCTTGTGTATAAAAGCCGGCATAATTCCAATTTTACCGACGCCGGGGGTGATGATTCCAGGGCAGTTTGGCCCAATCATCACGGTTTTTGAATTACGAACAAAGCCGATTACCCTTGCCATATCGCTCACCGGAATTCCCTCGGTGATCACAACGATCAATTCAAGTCCGGCGGTAACGCCTTCCATGATCGCATCGGCTGCAAAGGCAGGCGGAACGAAAATTACCGAAGCGTTGGCGCCCGTTGCCTTTACCGCATCGTTGACGCTGTTAAAAATCGGAAGACCATGCTCCGACTTTTGACCACCCTTTCCGGGAGTTACTCCGCCTACAACTTTTGTCTTGTAATCGATCATTTGCTGCGTATGAAACGAACCTTCTTTACCGGTGATTCCCTGAACGATGATTTTTGATTTTTCTGTTAACAATACTGCCATATATTTTCCTTTAATTAAGCCATGCTTCTTTGCGACTTGGTTATTTTTCTTCTTTTATTTCTTGATTGCCTCGACGATCTTCTGGGCGCCTTCTGCCATGGTGGCGACAACGATCATTTCTATACCGCTTTTTCTCAATATTTCACGGGCTTCTTCTGCGTTGGTTCCTGAAAGTCTAACAACCAGCGGCACATGAATGTTTACATTTTTTGCCGCCTCGACAATGCCGTTTGCAATTCGATCACAACGAACAATACCGCCAAAAATATTTACAAAAATAGCTTTGACATTTTTATCTGACAAAATCAATTTAAAACCATTGGTTACAGTAACGGGGTTTGCTCCGCCTCCAACATCCAGAAAATTTGCAGGAAACGATCCATAATATTTAATGATGTCCATAGTGGCCATCGCCAGACCGGCGCCGTTAACCATACAGCCAACTTCGCCGTCAAGTTTTACATAGTTTAAATTAGACTTCGAAGCTTCTACTTCCAAAGGATCTTCTTCGGTAATATCCCTTAAATCAGGATGTTCTGGGTGGCGATATTGAGCGTTATCATCAAAATCCAGTTTACAGTCAAGAGGTAAAACCCGTCCGTCGCCCGTTGTAATTAAAGGGTTTATTTCAATCATCGACGCATCTTCTTTTTCGTACGCAGTCCATAAGCCCATAAGCACCTTAATGGCCTGCTTGGCGTAATCGCCGTCAAGTCCAAGAGCAAAGGCTAGTCGCGATGCCTGCCAACGCTGCAAGCCCAGATTGGGTTCAATCGTTTCAGTTATAATTTTTTCAGGAGATTTTTCGGCAATTTCTTCGATATCCATGCCGCCTTCGGTAGATACCATGATTACGGGTTTAGAACTTTTACGGTCAAGTGTAATACCGACATAGTATTCGTGTTTAATGTCCATCCCCTCTTCGATAAGTAGTTTTAAAACCTTCTTGCCTTCAGGGCCGGTTTGGTGAGTTACCAGATTCATTCCTAGTATTTTACCGGCAATTTCGGCCGCTTCCGCGGCAGATTTTGCAAGCTTTACGCCGCCGCCTTTTCCTCGTCCGCCGGCATGGATTTGCGCCTTAACAACCACAACGGGCGTTCCAAGTTTGCCATAAATTTCGGAGCCTTCGGCAGCTTTGTCCGTTACAAATCCTTTAGGGGTTATAATTCCATACTTTTTTAAAATTTCTTTAGCTTGATACTCATGTACTTTCATAGAAGACAACCTTCTTTTTAAAGAGACTTGGTCAAACGAAATTTGGTTTGTTAAATGCCAAAAAAGGGGGAGCGCGTCATAATGAAGTAATTATAATGCCGCAGTGCCAGTTTATACTTCTTTTCGGCAAAAAAACATTGTAATTGTCTTTAACAAAATAATTTCTGTCTTATGAAACTTATTGTAAACTTTAAGCATGACTTTGAAGAATACATGAGACAAACCTTGATTTCTAATAACTTTAAAAATATTCCCGACGGCAGAGAAAAGTTATATGTTCACTACATCAATGCCATGAATCGGCGAATAGTCTCGCATAAACGAAAAATTTTAAAATCCGGTGTTTTTAATTGCCCGAAAAACTTTCGCACCGGCTTGCAATATCTGGAAGATGCCGTCATCAAAGGAAAAAATTTACTTCCATGGCAGAGTAAAAATATCTTAAACAGCGGTTATAATGACGAAATGTGCAATGACTGGGGAATTTATCATCTGCATCTTGGCGAAACGAAAGAAGATGAATCTGATTTTATAAAACGGACCAGACTTGTACTTTATTGTCTCATTGATCTTCATGCCGTTTATTTTATTCAAATTTTAGAACATGGTAAAATACATATCAACGAAATTGTTGAAATTGCAGAAAAAAACTGGCCCGATGTATTATATCAAAATAAAAATAGAAATCCTGGTGTATCTAACATAACTGCAAAGATTGAAAACCTTCAAGCATCATTATTGAAATATGAAAACTACGTTAAAGAAAATTTTGAACAATTTGCACGGCAAATTAAACGAATAATTCATATCGAAGCAGCAGAACTTGAATTTCATTTATTTATAGATCCCCAATCAAATATTGCCTATGCTGAAGAATTAAATTCAAAAATACATTTTAAACTGGGGTTGCTTTAGTACCGTGTCTTTTTGATTTGTTCCGCTTACGCGAAATAAATTCGAGGGGGTGTCATTTGGTAAAGCATTTCTTTTCAGCGTTACGCGCAATGTACAACCTTTTTACAAAGTCGTTCCCGCTTACGTTATAAGGCCGTTGACAAGATAGATTCAATTTCCTGGGCGCCAAGACGCTTTGAAGTTGGAATTATGCTGTTTAACTTGGAAATATCAATAGCAATTTCAGAAATATGATCTCTATTTATATAAAACTCCTGCAAGCTTGTTGGTAAATTCATAGTTACAAACAATTTACGAATAGCTTCGATTGCCCCGATAGCGGCTTCTGCAACAGAAACTCCCTCTGTACTTTCATTCATAGAGCGCGCTATAAGAACAAATCGATTTGACGATGATGTAAGATAATATTCCATCACATAGGGAATCATCAATGAAAGCGCCTGATGAAAACTTATTTTGGTTTTAATCCCAAGTACTTGAGCGATAGACCAATTTAATCCGTTGGGACTTGTCATCAAACAGGAGCCGATCATGATGGACATCCAATACATCATTCGTATTGTTCGTTCATGACCGGGATCTTTATAATACCCCTGCATTTCAATTGACATGATTTCAACCACTTTAAATAAAAGTGTATCTGTAATCAGATTGTTTTGAGTATGAATGATACTCTCAATAGCTGAGGCAAGCAATGCTCCTGAAATTCGGGCAACATCGTCTGATTTTAAAAAATTACAAAGTACCGTGTCAATAAAGCATATTTTAGGATATATTTTTTCCGATGAAAAAACTTTACGTATGCCATTTTGTGCATCAATGATTGAAAAATAAGCGGTGATTTCTTCGCCAAGACACGGTTCAATTGGAATTGTAATTACCGGTAACGGATCTTGAATTGTCTGCGACAACGGATTAAAAAGATCCTCTGCAAAAAAAGAATTTGTAGCCAATACAGAAATTGCCTTGGCTGCATTCATTGTCTCGATTCCGCCATAGGCAATGATGCAGTCCACATGTGATCTTTTGGCAAAAAATGTAGCGCTGTCAATTTGTTCAGTATCGGGAACACCGATTATTTCATCGTGAACTATACAACCGCCGGTTCTGGAATTAATGCTTTCGCGAATATTCTTCAATCCAACAGGATTTTGATTTTCTTTTCGAAGATTTAAAATAAGAAATCTATTGCCGTAATTTTTTATTTCTTCGGCCATTTTATTAGACGAAGTTTCAAAAATAACTTTTGAAGGAGAATAAAAGTCAAACCATCTTTTATCCAGCACGCCGGATTACCAGGAGATTATATTCTCAATAAAGTCTGAGCTATTTTTTCAGCAACTTTATCTAAAATTTCATTATCAGGTTTATCATAATCACCGCGGTGAAGTTTTTCACGAACTTCATTTACTCTATCCATACGGACATCCGCAGTTGCCTTTACTGTTTCAGTAGCGCGTGAAATCACCTTGGCTTCTTGAGCCTCTTGTGAAATGGATACAACATCCTCGCCGCCTGATTTTTTAACCTCTTTGGCCTTTTGATTCTGGAACTGATCCGTTCCGCTAATCTTGTTTATATTACCTATTCGATCTATCACCATACTTAACTCCTGTGACACCTGTAAGTTTTATAAAAAAACTCTTATGCCTTAAAGCGGGCAAACATATTTGCAAACCTGCTTTTAAAACCGTTACTCTTGTGGAAAACTCTTAAACCTGTACTTAATTTAGAGTTTTGTGGAGTTTCGCCGTCACAACACCATTTAAAAAATACAAATTTTTATATTCCCTAACAACAGTATCGGAATATTTTATTAATAGTTTAACAATTTTTTCGAATTTCATAAAAAATGCATGATTATGTCCCGTATTTTCAAAATTATTTAAAAACTTAACGTTTTAAGTTATAACATTCTTTAAATAGTAAAATACGCATGATTCTTTAAAAATTACTTTTTATGAACATAAATGATAAACTCTCCGCGTTTTTTTTCAGCCCATTCTATGGCTTTTTCAAGAGTTCCCCAGAACATTTCTTCATGTTGCTTGGTCAACTCCCTAATGATAAACGTCTCTACATTACCCCATAAATTATGAATAGCTGTCAACAACTTTATCAACCTGTGAACAGATTCATAAAAACACACTGTACCCTGAAATTCCTGATATAAGGAAAGGGTTTTATCTCTGCGTCCTGATTTAGGAGAAATAAATCCTAAATATAAAAGGGGTTCAAGCGGAATCGGCGCAATACTCATACCAGCGATCATCGCCGATGCCCCCGGAATTGCCCTGACCTGAATACCTTCTTCATGGGCTTTTCGAACAATGTGATAACCCGGATCTGAAATTCTGGGAGTTCCTGCGTCTGTAACCATCGCAATACTTTTACCTTCGTTTAACTTTTTAATAAGTCCGTCAGATGAGTGAACCTCGTTATATGAATAATACGCCATTAAAACAGCCCGAGTTTCAAAACCAACCCGTCTTTTTAAATCCATAAACTTTCCAGTATGCTCGCAGGCAATGATATCTACCTGTTGAAATATTTCAACGGCATGAAATGTGATATCTTTAGAATTTCCGATAGGAACCGCCACCAAATACAAAATACCTTTCATAATACCTTCTTGGCGGAATAATTAAAAAAAAAGTATTGCATGGTTAATGGCATTTGAAATAAAAATTACCCTACAATGTACTATTCAGGCTGTTTTCTCCGGGTTTATTGAACTCAGAAATTTTTTTTCTCGCCTTTCGATCATGCTCAATCAAGGCATTAAATGAATCGGTATAATCGTTTCTTGCATTCCAGATAACCCATCCGTCTCCGCCGGCATCATCAACGGCCTCCATCTGGGCTTTGACATAACTCGACAAATTTTTTCCAGATGTTTCAATTTTCCATGAAAAACCCTGTATGTAGGCAACAATTCTGGTTTTTTTGCATCGCTGTAAACTTTTTTGAACGCCTTCTTTCACCGTTTCATATGGATGGGCAATGCGATATTCGTCATTTGTGTAGTGTGATGGATATAACATAGGATAAATGGTATCGATATATTCTGAAAAGTTCTCCAGTTTTTGCCCGATATGATCATCTTCATTGAGAGTTACCCTGCCAAATAAATCAGCCGAAAGAAAAATCGATAATGAATTGGCTTTTTCCTGGGTTTTCTTAAGAATCTGGTTGATGATTCGGTACTTAAAATTTAATGGCAGTTTCTCCATTTCAGCGCTGTCAGCATAACGAATGTAATCGAGCTGAACCTCCATAAACCCCTGATGGGCGGCAGCATCCATCACATCCAGTAAATTTTCGATGTAGCCCTCCGCAGGCGTTTTTGTTCGTAAACCGCCTAAAAATACGACAATCCTGGCAATCGGAAAAATTCCTGCTTTTTTAATCATTTCGACATGCTCACGAGGAATCATTTCATTTTGAACATCAATAACAAAGGTATTTATGTTTGCTTGTTTTGCCTTTTCAATAAATCGAACAAGAGCAGCCGGTGAAGCGGCAGTATGGTTAGAAAGATATAAACCGCGAACAAATTCCGGAATCGGGATATTGTAAATATCCATTTTAATATTATCAAAATTTTGATTAACATTAATGTTAACATTACGTTTCTCTAATTTTATATTTTCAGAAGATTTTTCCTGTGTAGAAACCAATGATTTTTGTAAAGAAGGTTCTGGGACTTTATTAAAACTATTTTCCAGACTATCTTCATTATAACTTGATATCAAATACGGTGAATTGACATTCAATAACGATGCTTTGCGAAAACTATAGGGTATATGTACGCATGTCATACTTCCATACAAACAAATTGCCGTAATTGCACATAAAATACTTCGTCCCATACATGTCCATTATCGGCTGAATTATTTTTTTTTAAACAAAATTGCCAAGATCACGTCCCAAAACTTGGACGCGCTCTTTCAAGTACAGGGATGTACCGGCATTTTTGTGTGCTGAGCGCATAAAAATATAGATTATTTCTAAACTCAGCTGTTTCAATGAAGATTTTACTTAAAATAAGTTTGTTCTTGACTGTGGAATTCCATTATAATTTACTAATAATAAAAATTACTCCTGAATAATATAAAATATGAAAGCTTAAAGCAAAGTTTCATAGAAAAAAACCATGTTAACCACTGATAATTTATATGATCGCCAAAAAGAAACCCGTGAAATGTTCAACCGGATAGCAAAAACATACGATCCTTTAAATCGTGGCCTGAGTTTTGGCATTGATAGTTTATGGAGAAAAAAGGCCATATCTCATATGGAGATTGCTGAAAATTCAATTATTCTCGATGTAGCAACCGGTACAGGCGACCTTGCCTTTTTAGCATTAAAAAAAAACGCTGCCCGGGTAATTGGAATTGACCCTGCCTATGAAATGATTCGAAAAACAAATGAAAAACTAACAGCATATTCAAAAAAGTTTTTCGCCATTGAAAGTTTCGGCGAATATCTCCCTCTAGCTGAAGATTACTTTACCCATATCATGATTTCCTATGGTATTCGAAATATTACAGATCGTCCTCTTGCCTTGAAGGAATTTTACAGAGTTTTACGGCCAGGCGGAAGATTTGCCATACTTGAATTTTCAAAAACAATTCTTCCATTAGCTCAAACTTTTTATAATATTTACTTTCGTTATATCTTAACAAAAATTGGCGGATGGGTAAGCGGCGATCGAAAAGCATATGAATATTTTCATGATTCCGTATCGAGGTTTCCTGCAAAAGAAGAATTTATAAAAGAATGTATCGATGCCGGTTTTGGTATAATTTCTGTTAAATCCATGTCTTTTGGCGTTTGCACTTTTTATCTGTTTCAGAAATAAACTATTTGACGCAGTAATTTTTAATATCATGATGATTTAAATGAAACGAATTTTGGCATTTTTTTTCTGGGTCATCTGGATGACTCTCTACAACACCATTACTTTTTCATCTGCTGCAATTGCCCTGGTTATCAGTATTTTTTTAACAGAGAAACACGGCTTTTATCTAAGGTATGCCGTAAAAATCTGGTCAAAAGTTGGGTTTATAACTGCTTTTTGCCCTGTAACTATAATTGGAAAAGAAAACATGGTGAATGAACCATCCGTTATAATTGCAAATCATCAATCTACTTTAGATATTCTTATTCTGTCCGGTTATTTACCCCTTGATTTTTTATTTTTTTCTAAAAAAGAAGTTTTTTTTATTCCATTTGTCGGTCAGCTCATGAAAAAAATGGGTTATGTTTCTGTTGACAGAAAAAACCCCAAAAAAGCCGCATCATCAATTCGAAACGCCATTGAAAAAATCAGACTAAATAACCGCGTATTGGTTTTTCCCGAAGGAACTCGCAGTGATACTCCTTCAGACTTTCTTCCTTTCAAACCTGGCTCTCTTATAATTGCCAGAATGGGCAAAGTGCCCATTTTACCGGTGGTGATTTATGGAACCAGTAAAATTTTGCCGGTAAATAAATCTTTCTATATGTTACCAAACAAGGCTGTCATTTCCATTATGAAACCAATCCATGCAGATGATCCATTACACCCTGCAAATGCAAAATCAATACAAGAAGAAGATCAGTTACTCGATGAGCTAAGAAAAAAAATGAACCTGGTTTATAAAAATCTTGAAAATGAACTGGAAAAGAAAAGGTAAGTCAGCATGGGCTCTAATCATTCCCAATGTATCCGAGTACGAATTCTTGCCACTTAGTAAAGTATTAGGAAACCATGCCGTAGAAATTCTTTTTAATTTAAATCTTAAGTGGCAAAAAGAAATCTTCACATTTATTAAAAAAAATCTTCCTGCAAAAGTTAATCCAGATTTTTTTATATTTTTGCAAATTGAAAATAATGACTTAAAAAAATATATTAAAGTACAAGTCAAAAAAGAACTTGATCCTTTTAAAATTAAACTTCGTGCGAGTATCCCGGAACCGCCCAAAACGCTGAATACAAAAGAAAAAAAAATAAATGATGCCCTCAAAGAAATGATTTATCCAAAAAACTCTACAGCCGGAAAAATGAAAAATATTTTTGAACATCTTTTAAAAAAGTATAATCGCGTGACTGTCTGGAATCTTGAGTCGCTGGTTCTTGCGCCGGAGCATTTTTCACAAATTTCTTCAGCAAATTCACCTGCTGGAACTTTATTCTCGTTAACCAGCCCTCACAACCGACTTGTATTATTAAGTTATAATTTTGAAAGCATTGACGACATGCAAAAAATGAAAATAAAAAAAAATACAATTCCGGCAATTTATGACTTAAAGTCTCTTCAAGAAATAATTTATAATTTCAGTACAATGAATACAACTTTATCACAAAAGCGTACAGAAGAATTATCTACCGCAATTCAAACTATTCACCAAAATCTTCCTTAGTATCTGATTTTTTATGTAAAATTTCAAATGTATTTATTTTCCAGAATTTTTTTTCTTTTACAAGATGAATCGTGGCTTCTTTATATTTAACAACAGACTTTAAATCGTTTACTTCGACACCAATATACTCCGTATCAACAATATGGCTTACAGGAAAAAGAACATTGTCGCTGCCCATTCCTGATGAATTTAAATTCATATTAAATTTTATGTAGTCAGTCATCTTTAAATCAATCAAGCTATTCGGAGCCATATTCATTTTTTCAGCCAGGTCCTGTCTATATTGAACGTCTAAAGTTTTAAATTGATGACGCAATGCTTCTAAGCTATGATCCATTTTTTTTATTGCAGAAGAGCTCAACAAGCGTAAAAAATTATCAGGATTTTTTTCATTGTAAAACTGGGCAGCTTTTATGACAATTTGCTCGGGCGATCCTGATTCGATATCTTTAAACTTGTCACACTTAAAATTGATTATACCAAAACCAATGAATAAAAAAGCTAATATTTTAATTTTGTAATTTTTCATAATTTAATCTCTATTTAATCATCGAAAAGTTAAACTTCTTTTCATTTCTAAATTTATATCCATACCCTTTAGATAATTTCCAATTTGCTACTTGATATTGTTGATGATTTAATGTGTCAATCGAAATCCAACGATTAATTGGGGAGCCGCTATTTTTTGGCAAGTCGCTTTAATTTTGCCATATAAAATCCATCACTGTTTAAAAAAAGTTCTTTTTTCGAAGGCTGGGGAGCAACAACCTCATTGTTAATATATTCCGTTGACGGATATATATTCAGCTCTTCTATAAATTGCCAGTCTTTGCCGGCCGGAGAATTTAAAAAAATATCTATTTGTTTTTGATTTTCCGACGGAAAAATAGAACAAGTTGAATAAACCATAATGCCTCCTTTTGCCGTCATTGACGAATAATTTTGTATGATCTCTTGTTGAGTTTCCAGCAAACGAGACATTTCATCAAACGTTAGTTTCCATTTCGTATCAGGACTTCGCCGTAAAACACCTGTACCAGTACAGGGAACATCCAAAAGAAGGCGGTCAGCGCTTTCAAACAAACGCTTTATAATCTTATTCGATGTTATGATCCTGGTTTCAATGATATCCGCGCCGGCTCGTGAAGCCCGCTGACGAAGAGGCGTCAAACGCCAGTCATTTTTATCGAGTGCGATAATTTTACCTTTGTTATGCATTAAAGAAGCCATGTGAAGCGATTTTCCGCCTCCTCCGGCACATGCATCGATCACCCTCATTCCAGGCTCAACTTCAAGAAAAGGAACTATTTTTTGAGAACCAAGATCTTGAACTTCAAAAAATCCGGCTTTAAAAGCTGTAGTAATAAAAACATTTTTTCTTTCTTTAAGCCGTAATGCATTCTCGTCGTTTACAGTCTCAGTAAAAACCTCTTCTTTTTGTAATTCTTTAACAAGGGTTTCGCGATTTGTTTTTATTTGATTAATCCTGAGATAGACACTCGCTGGAGCATTTAATGCATTTAAAACAGTCGCCCACTTGCTGCCAAGTTCTTTTTCGCCAGTTGCATCAAGCCAATCTGGAATTGATTCTTTGATCGATCGAATACTTTCTGTAGAATCAAGAGACTGCCATGCACGAAGCGGCTCCACATTAAACTTTATTTTTAAATCATAAATATTTTTACCCGTATTTATAATCGAAAAAACATTTTGTTGTGTATTTGAATTTCGAATCAACCACCAGGCATACCACATTTTTTCAATTCGTTCATACGTAAGAAAATTTTGATCAAGATAACTATCCGTTTCGATAAAATTTTCAGCTGTGAAAGCGACAGAGAAAAGACGTCGACGCCACCGTACACACTCATAAACGCTTTCAGCAAAAAAACGCCTGTCCCGAGCTCCCCATTTCGGATGTGACTTCAACGTAATTTCAACAATTTTGTCGGCATAACGTCCATTTTTAAAAATTTCTATTAGCGCTTCGGTGATACCTTTAATTAAGTGCGGATGAAGCTTTGAAATTGACATTGTTGTTTATACTTCCAAAAATTGACAGTTTACTTTATATATAATGTCCTATCTTATTCGATAGACTTGACGCACATGCAAATTTTAATGAAAAATTTCGCCGCCGATAATTTATGAAAAGATTTTAAAAACATGAAAAAATCCTCTTATTTTTTCATGTTTTCCCGATATTAATATAAATTTCTAAAAGTTTTTGGAGAAAAAATGGACATAGCTTCAATCATTGGTCTTGCAGGTGGATTAATTACCGTCATTATAGGAATTATAACCTCTGGATTACCCTTTGCATTAATCGTAGATTTTGCATCGGTAGTTATTACATTCGGGGGAGCATTTGCAGCCCTGGTTATGTCAGTACCAATGGGGCAATTTCTTAAAACCTTGGTATTTTTTAATCAAATATTTAAAAAAAATCCTTTTAATATGGGTCAGCAAATCTTACAAATCGTAAGTTTTGGAGAAAAAGCTCGACGAGACGGTTTATTGGCATTAGAAGACGAAATCGAAGGCATCAAAGAGGCTTTTTTTAAAAAATCCCTTCAACTGGTAGTCGATGGTACCGATCCTGAGTTGGTTCGAAACATCATGGATATTGAGGTTGAATCACTTTCTGCACGTCATGGTGACAATAGAAAAGTTTTTGATATTTTGGCAAACATGGGACCATCGTTTGGAATGTTAGGAACTCTTATTGGTCTTGTGGCGATGCTTCAAAATCTGGGAGCCGGAGACCCTGCCATGATTGGTAAAGGTATGGGTATCGCCCTTATAACTTCTCTTTACGGATCTTTTCTGGCAAACGTAATTGCCATACCCACCGCCAATAAATTAAAAGCAAAAACAGATGAAGAATTAACATTAAAACAAATCATGCTTGAGGGAGTTTTAAGCATACAGGCCGGCGACAATCCGCGAGTAATATCAGAAAAACTTAGAGGATACATCAGCCCTGAAGAACAAAAAGGTCTGCAAGAGCTTGAAAAAGACTAATCAAACAAATTCATAATTTATATGGCCAAAAAAAAAGCAAAATGTAACTGCCCTGATCCGCCACCAGTCTGGTTAACCAGCTGGGGCGACATGACAACGCTGATGTTAACATTCTTTGTAATCATCGTTGGTAAACCTTCAGAACCCCTTGATTTTCGAATCGTTATGTCGGCATTTAAAGGCTCGCTCGGTCTCTTTCAAGGAGGTCAGACACTTTCTGCCGGTAAACTCGAACACATGGGTATGACGATAACATCAATGCCTGCACAAGATACAGGACGTGGTCTTGCGAAAGCAACTAAAGTTGCCACAGAAATTTTTAAACCTGAAATTAAAGCCAGGAAAATCAGCGTTGTCCAGGACGAACGCGGAATTGTCATCAGCCTTATTGGCGATAACTACTTTGCGCATGGTTCAGCCCTGTTAACTTCTGAAGGAAAAAATGTCCTGAGTAAAATATCTCCCCTCCTTCGCGAAATCAACGCATTTATTCGCATCGAGGGACATACCAACGATTCACTTACTCCTGATAAAAACAAGTATGAAACAAACTGGGAACTTGGCGCAATGAGAGCGCTGAATTCTCTGAGATTTTTAAATGAATTTGAAGATGTTGAACCCGGAAAAATGTCAGCGGTTACCTATGGCAAATACCGCCCTATTTCAAAATCAAAAACGCCAGAAGGCCGCGCTTTAAATCGTCGTGTTGACATTGTCATACTTACAGACATGCCATATAAACGCGACTATAAAGATGAATTTTTACCAGGTAGCAGAGTCCCCACCATAGAATTTAAACCATAAAAAAGTTCACGATTTTTATGGATTTCTACCCTGAAGATTTTTTAAATTTAGCAGGGTTTGCCGATAATCTTCTCTTTTTTCAAAATCTTTGGGATAACTTTTTCTAAAAAGACTCACAGCAGATTGAAGCTGGGCAATGGCTTCTTTTCGTTTCCCTGTTGAACTGTACATTCCCGCTAAAATAAGATACCCGTCGACTTTAGCAGGAAGAAATGTTTGATATTCCTTGACCAGAATTATACCCTTCTCTCGATATTCTCGATCAGACGATTCAATTTTTTCAGAATTGACACTGAATTTTGATTTTGAGCCAAAACCATAAAAATACAACAACCCAAGTTCCAGTTTAGCGCGATGATAATCAGGATTTACCGATAGAGCCTTTAGAAAAGCAGCTTCAGCATTATTACGATACGTTTCCTCCCAGTTTTGCTTGCGGGCAAGGCTCCCCAGACAAAGCGCCTGAATAAAAAATATTTCCTCATTGAGATAACCCAGGTCGATGGCTTTTTGAAGATTATCTACACAGGGTTGGTACATCTCCATGCCGGCATAGGCTTCGCCAATTTTACGATACAATTTTGCCTCTTTAAGACCGGCTTCCACTTTTTCATTGATTATATCTTCATATTTTATAATTTCTTTTTCCCATTCTGCAATTTGTTTTGTCTTGTCAGGATCAAGACCGTAGCGTTTAATGACAAGATCACGCTGCCATTTAGACAATGTTTCGCTTGCTTTTTCACAGGATGACACAGAAAATGCAAAAAGTAAAAATGAAATCTGTAAAACCTTCATTATGGAAATATCCTCATCATTAAAACTTCCTCATTTTTGTTGTTTATAAAATGCAATTCAACATTTGAAGATGAGTTTACACTTTCAATACTAAAATTAAACATTTTTTCTTCATGAGCTCTCATTGTTTTTGGAATCAATTCAAACGATTTTACCAAAATGTTTCCGGTATCCAGGTCTTTTATCTCCCAAAAAAAAGCATCCGGCGTAAAGGTCTCTTTTAGTTTCATCATGGTTAAATTACATGTTTTTTCAGGAACACATTCTGTTTTAATAGACCAATCTTTCCAATCCATTGTCTTATACACCGGTTCTGTCAAATTTTTGACATTCATTTCTTTTTTTGATTTCATTAATCCGGGTATTTTAAGCATTAAAAAAATAGTAGCCATTAAAATTCCAATATTTGCAAATTGCAGAAGATACGATTTCTTTTTTTTCTCTATTTCTTTCTTGGCGGCATTTTCCAGTTTTTGGCGTAATTCACCAGGGCTCTTACTGTAATATTTCATACTATAAATCAGTTTTTATAAGCTTATCTCTAAGGAAAACAATTTTTTTTCCGGACTTTTTTAAACAACACAATTTGGGGCGTAGCACGCCCCTACGGGGTTGTCTAATAAGTCAAAATTTGAACCGCGAAGACGCAAAGAATGCAAAGGAATTAAAGAAAATGATAAGAAAAATCCCTTTATTACTTTACTTTGCGCCCTTCGCGCCTTTGCGGTGAGACTTTTTAGACAGCCCCTTTACCCCACGCAAAATTTATGTGTAAATCAAAGAAAATTTGCGCCCACAATCAGAGAAAACGTGAGCGACCAGCATGACATTAAAGGCATTGTGACCAGAAGATCCCTCGCTACCTTATAAAATTGCTGGTTATGCTGTGTCAAAATCTAAAAATTGTTAGTGAAAAAAAAATATGTGATTCTCGCATTGGCGGCATTATTTATATTCAGACTGGTTTACGGATTAAGCTCAGAATTTTGGTTTATCGATCAGCTTCAGGTTTTTTTAATAGGACTTAAATTTTACAGTTCTCATTTGTGGCCGTATTTTGGTCCCGATCTGGTTTATACCGAAACCCAAATTCCCGGGGCTCTGCTGGGATTACTTGTTGGTCTGCCCCTTTTTATTTTTCCCTCGCCGGAATCATCTTTTATTTTTGTAAATGTACTGACATTTGGCAGCCTTTCTTTTTTTGCGTGGTATACTCATAAAAGAATCCCGGAATTACCGGGATGGTTTGTCTGGCTGTTTATTATGACATCGCCCTGGACATTGTTTAACGGAACAGGCGTTTTTAATTTATCGTTTTTATTGGCATTCTCGGTTGTTTTTTTTATTTGCTTTATTGATTCTGTGTTTATTTATAAAGATAAAATTATTCCAGAAAATTTATCATTTTTTTTAACCGGTTTAACGCTTGGATGCGCAATGCAGCTACATTTATCATGGGTTTTGCTTATGCCGTTTATCGCCTACAATTTTTTTCAACAATTGATTCATAATCAACGTAAGGTGTTATATAATACACTCTGGGTTATTACGGGTTTTGTCATACCTCTAGCAATGATTGCCCCGACATTTATCGAGTATGGCCTTTATGGAACCGGCGGTACAGAGAAAAATATTATTTTTAACATTTCAAATTTTAAAAATATATTTATAATTCTTGCCCGATTTTTATCTTTTGCAGCATTTGAGGTTCCCTATGTTCTTGGCCCGGATACCGCATCGCGTGTGGCTGTGGTAAAAAACCATATCTGGATGGCTCCATTTACGATCTTTCTTTTACCTGCAGGTATAATTCAAGTGCTGTATTATATTTACAGCTTTTTTACATATTTAAAAAAAATCAACAATTCTAAAGAAGAATCTGCAAGCCAGACCGATCAATGGAAAAAAATAATCATTTTAACTTTAAGTTCTTTTTTATTGATTTTTTCCAGCTTTTTCTTTTCAGTTAAAGGACCGGCATCTCACACTTTTTATATTATGTTACCAATTGCTATGTTTTATGCATTTCATACTTATAGTTTACTTGTTAAAAAAACATTTTTTAAAAAACTTGCTCTTCTTTATTTTATATGCGGATTTATTTTTCACGCAGGTTTAATATTGGATAATTTTAACACAAGGTCAATTTATAAAGATCGTCAAAAAGTCCAAAAGGCCATTGACGAAAAAAATTATAAAATACTCGGTATCCGAAGATCTGATATCTGGGGTCGGGGATATTAAATCTTACAACAGCATAAAACAACATCCTACGATAATCGTAGGAATAATTGCCGCGCCAAATAATCCCAAAGGTGAAACGCCATTTTCAAAAAACTCGCCAAGAATAGATTGACCTGCCGGATTTGGAGCATTTGCAATTACGGTTAATCCTCCTCCGGTAACGGCTCCGACCATAACAGAATATTTCAGTGAATCGCTGAGATTTGGTACAAGGCTGCTTAAGTAGGTAATGGCAGCATTATCATTAAATGAAGTTAGAATACTTGCGCCTATCATCAATGGTAACTCCGTTAAACTGTTCAATACAGGCGCAAGCCACCATCCCTGAAGCCCGCCATGAATGACCAGAGCAGAAAGAAAAAAGCCGACCATGACAGGTCCCCGCAAATTGTTTCGATTTTGATGGTGTAAAGTTGCCTGAAAAAAACCAAGGTAAAATAAAAACCCGCCTATGAACAATACTGTATGGTGAGCATTTATCACTGTCCATGCCATAAAAAAAACATGGAAAAATGTAACCCAAATGGGAACAACTTCCCTGCGTTCGTCCCAGTGAATTATAGCCTGAATGTTCTCAGCTTTTTTTTCAAGCCTGGAAAATTCTTTTGCAAAAAGAAGAAGATAAAGTAAATTATTAATTAAAATACCAATAACCGCTTTCCAGCCAATGTGCGTTAACATAAAAGTAAGTCCCCACCCCCATTTTCCGGCTACCATTAAAACAGGCGGAGCGGCAAAATGAGAAAGGGTTCCGCCAACAGAAACATTTACAAATAAAAGTCCAATTGTGGCATATGCAAATTTTTTACGAGGTTTTAAATCATAAAACTGTTTCGCCAGCAAAAGAGCTGAAATCGTCATTGCTCCAGGCTCTGTTATGACGGAACCAAGTAATGGCCCAACGCTTAAAATCGTAAACCACCATGCAGCCGGTGACTTGCGCCCCAAATTTGCCAATACCTCCAAAATTCTCTCTGACAACCTTACGATTGGTCTAGCCGAAGCCAGGGTCATGATGATAACAACAAACATCGGCTCATTAAAGCTGACCTTCTCACCAATGTAATTTAAAAAAGTATCCCAGTTAAAGTAGTAAACAAAGGCGCCTGCAAGAATAACCACCCAGATACCAAAAATAGCTTCAACCTCGCCTAAAAAATGAAAAATATGCGCTTTAAAATCAACTTCGTCAAAAGTATAACCAGAATATTGTGGTTTACCGGCGGCTTCTTGTTTAGCAAGCCGTGCCTGATGCTTTTTTTCCAGCTTATGAGAAATCGCCATAAACTTATTTGCTGTAAAAGAATGTAAAATAGCCATTAAAAAAATAATGGATGCCGCCAGATTAAATGGTTCTTTACTGATTCGGTTTGCCAAAATTTGATAAACATCTGTAAATTGTGAATCATCATAACTATCGAGAGACTTTGGTATAGTTTCGCTCAAGGAGCTTTGAGATAGTTCGTTTCCGTTTAAAACAGAAATTGATAAAAACATTAAAATACAAACGCTAAAAACCCTTATCTTCAACATGTAATCTCCATTTGGTTTATGGACTATGATATTTTAAGTCCGTTTTGACCTTTTAATTTTTAATTTTAGAATGTTTTTTTCTGCTAAGTTTTTATTTTTAAGTCGATGTTTTAATATGAAGTTAGGGCGTATTTATTTTTTTGTGCTATTTTTGGGGTTTTCTACTTTTTTTTGTATAAAAAATCCTGGTAGTTTCTCTTTTAATTCTGTAAATGAAAAAAAATTTACTGAATTTCAAAAAAAAATGTATGTTCCAAGAGAGTTTAGAAAGTACAATGCTCCAATACAATTTAATGAAAATCGAAGTCTGTGGTTTGCTTATAAACCAGGAAAAATTAATTATAAAAGCCCCTACGCTGTATCTCTCTCGAAAAAAAGTCTTGGATGGATTGAAATCGACTTAAAAAATATTCATCTTTCTAAAACAATTGGTTATATTGTCGATGATTATCCTGAATTAAAGTATGGCAAATATCTGTTAACCGTAGCTTTAGAGCACAACATATTGGATTCTATTGAATTTGAAATCCTTAAAGAAGGAGATCAAAAAGACGATTTTATCGATTACGATCTTCCTCTTAGCGTTGTTTTAGATTCTGATGCTGATGACTTAAGGGCTCTTTCAAGAGAATAGCAAATTCCTTTAAAAAACATCTCAATACCTGTAAAATTTTTTTATTTTTAAGGATATTGATAAGAGGCGGTAATTGTAAATGTTACCTGCTTTTAAAGGAATTGTATGTACACTCAAAAAAATAAAATTTTCAATATTTCTGACGTGCCAATTCACGACAGACCGCGTGAGAAAATAAAATCTAAAGGTATTGGAGCCTTGACTGATGCAGAACTAATAGCCGTTTTTTTAAACAGCGGTACTCAAAAAATTAATGTTTTAAAACTAGCCGAACTGGTCAGCCATGTTGTCGATACAAGCGATCGCGATCGATTGTTTGAAAATCTAGTTAAAATTCATGGTATCGGCGAAGCAAGAGCCCTTTCTATTTGTGCTGTCATTGAATTTGTACGCAGAAAAATTTTTCCGGCTTCTCGAAAAATAAATACACCGGTCGATATTTTTTCATGGCTTCGACCCTATTGCGAAAAAAAACAGGAACACTTTATTGTTTTTACCATTAACGGAGCAAATGAAATATTATCTCGCAGGGTTGTCACCGTAGGTCTTTTAAACAGCTCGCAAGTTCACCCAAGAGAGGTGTTTGCTGATGCCATCGCCGATCGGGCAGCTGCCGTCGTTTTAGCGCATAACCACCCTTCTGGAAATAATGAACCAAGCATAGAAGATCTCAACGTAACAAAAAAATTAAAAAGCGCCGGAGAAATCCTGGGTGTTTCTGTTTTAGACCATATCATTTTTTCTGAAAATGGGTATACCAGTTTTTTAGAACGAAAACTTCTATAATAAACTTTGCTTGATGGTGTATATTTGTTTAATCAATTGACGCCCATGTCAATTGTATCTGAAAATAAAATAGAACTTCCAGAAGAACTTGAAAGCGCATTTCAGGAAATTTCAAGGGGATGCGAAGAAATATTACCCTTAAATCAATTTCGAGCGAAATTACTGGAAAGCTATAATACTAAAATCCCCTTAAAAATAAAAGCCGGCTTTGATCCAACTGCGCCGGACTTGCATCTTGGGCATACAGTACTTTTACAAAAACTGAAAGTTTTTCAGGAGCTTGGCCATACTGTAAATTTTTTAATCGGCGACTATACGGGAATGATCGGCGACCCGACCGGAAAATCAGAAACAAGAAAACCGCTTTCAGCGGAAGAAATTTTAAAAAATGCCCAGACATATAAAGAACAAGTATTTAAAATACTGGATCCTGAAAAAACCAAAGTTGTCTTTAATTCAGCCTGGCTTGAAAAAATGGAATTAAAATCTTTGATTTCACTGACGGCAAAATTCACCGTAGCAAGAATGCTCGAACGAGACGATTTTTCTAAACGTTACCAGAGCGGTCAGCCCATCTCTATCGTAGAATTTTTATACCCTTTACTTCAGGGATACGATTCCGTAGCCATGCAGGCCGATGTTGAACTTGGCGGCACCGATCAAAAGTTTAACCTGCTGGTCGGCCGAGATCTTCAAACACAATACAATCAACCGGCACAGTGCATCATCACACTGCCTTTACTGGTAGGTCTTGACGGCGAAAAAAAAATGAGCAAATCACTTGGCAATTACATTGGAATTCAAGATCAACCTATCGATGTTTTTGGTAAATTAATGAGCATAAGCGATACTTTAATGTGGAATTATTATGATCTTTTGTCATCTTTAAGTATATTGGATATTCAAAGTATTAAAGACAGGGTAGCCGGGGGATCACTGCATCCGAAAGAAGCCAAAAAAAATCTGGCAATGGAAATTACAGAACGGTTTTCCACAAAAGAAGTGATGGAAGAAGCCGTAAGACAATGGGAAAAAATTCACAGTGTAGAAAATCGGGGAATTCCAGACGATATTGAAACCTGGAAACCCGACCCCGGCGACTTAAACGATGGTAAAATAAGTATTCTTAACGCGTTGAGACTTTCAGGAATGACCGCTTCAAATGGGGAAGCAAAACGACTCATTCTTTCCAGCGGTGTTCATAAACAAGTTGATGAAAACAATTTTGAAACAATCAAAGATGACAAAATTTTACTTGGTTCGGGCAAACATTTATTTAGACTTGGCAAACGAAAGTTTATTATAATACATATATAACTCTTAAATTCGTAAGGAGGTAAATATCTAACGAGTTTGTGACCAAATAATATGAGTGATTTTAACAAAAATACCGTAGATGAAGTTTTAAATTATGTCAGACCGCCGAAGGTATGTCTATGTAAATCCGTCACGAAAGAGCAAATCATCAATTCTATTCATCGGGGCAATCACACTCTCGAAGCCATCGCGATCGACACGCTTGCTACAACCGGCTGCGGAACCTGCAAACCGCAAGTTCAAAAAATTCTAGAGGATACATTAAATTCCTGAGGGGTAGGCAGAGACCGCGGCTCTGCCGAAGGGGCAGATTGCCCCTTTTAAATTTTAAAATCAGTAAAATAAAAAATCCGTCAAAAATGGCAATAAATGATTTTCAGTACTCGTATGATTTGAAAACCATCTTGTATTAATTATATGAACCGCTTTTCTTTTTACATAATTTTTTCATTTTTATTGTCATCCCGTGTATTTGGAATTTCGGGCATTGATTTAAACCATGGCGAAAGTTTTACCGTCAATGAAACTGTCGGCGCCGCGGTTTATTCCGGATCACTTGAAGATTCTTTTGAAAGTCTGGTTTCCCGTCCCGAGGCGTTTAAGCCCGTCACGAAAAACATGGACGACTGGTTTGATGTTTCCAGGCCGGCTTACTGGATTAAAGTCCATATTTTGGGTAACGAATCAAAAGAACGCTGGATCATTAAAGAAAGATTTCAAACAAATATTTGGGATCATGTCAATGTTTTTTCTACCTGCGAGGGCAGCAAAGTTCAACATAGCGGACTTATGGTCGCCGTAAAAAACCGCGCCATAAAAAATGGAATTTTAATGTTTTCTGTGCCAGACTGCCTCCATGCCCAGGATTTATATATTCAAATGTTTTCGCTGCATTCACAAAACATTTCAAAAGATGAATTTATTGTTGAAAAAGAAAAAGCAGCAAATAATCAACTGGCTCAACACTACTACATTCAGGGAATTTATCTTGGCATTGTCGCGATTATGGCTATTTATAACTTTTTTTTATTTTTATCCTTGAAGGATAAAAGTTATATTTATTATGTTTTATTTATCGCTTCTTTTGCACTTTTATGGAGCTCTTTTTTCGGTATCAGCTCTGAGTTTTTCTGGCCCCAATCAACAGAGTGGAATGTTACCAGTACGTTTTATTTAACGGCGCTTTCTGCCATGTTTGGCACATTGTTTGTAATCAGTTATTTAAATACGCCAAAAAATTTGCCCATCATTAATAAAATTTTAGTTTTTAACTGCGTCTTGTATGTTGTCTGCTCGATTTCAGGATGGTTCCATTTCTGGGGGTTTGCCCAGAATCTTCTGGCCATTGTTTCTCTGGTTTCGGTATCTTTTTTTTTAATAGCCGCTCTTCAACTGATGCTGAAAGGATATCGTCCCGCCTACTATCTTTTTTTTGCATGGTTTCTTCTTATTATTGGAATTTTTATGTATTCCCTTGTTTTTTTAAAAGTTCTGCCATATAACTTTTTTGCTGTTTATGGAGTCGAAATTGGTTCGGTTTTTGATGTCGCTCTTTTATCTTTTGGTCTGGCTGATCGCATAAATATAATCAACAGGGAAAAAGACGAAATTAAATCGGCCGCCATTGAAAATGAACACCGGTTAATGCTTTTAAAAGCCCGAAATGATGTCATGGAAATGGATCTGGAAATGGCGCGCGAAATACAGGAAAGTATGATTACACGGGTTCCCTTTCCACACATTTCTACGCTGTTTTTACCCATGGAAAAAATCGGGGGAGATTTTTATGATCTTGTCGCGCTCGATGAATATCGAACGGGTATATTTTTTGCCGATGTTTCAGGACATGGCGTGCCGGCGGCTCTCATAACAGCCATGTTAAAATCCGTTATCTCCAACGAAGTCGAGGCCAGAAAAACAACAGGAAAAACGTCCTGGCTTGACGATACCGAAGCTTTTATGATTCACTTAAACAGGATTTTTCCTATGGATATTTTCAGGCGATTTCTCTCTGCCATCTACGGAATTTACGACACTCGTCAGAAGTTGTTTACCTGGTCTTCGGCGGCGCATCCGCCCATGATGATCTTTCATGGTAATGCCGCAGATGAATTATCGGAAATGTCTTTTGTAAATATGTCTCCCCAGGGGCCTCCGGTTGGGGTAATTGATAGCGATAAAATAAAACCAGGCGTATACGCGTCTAAAACCATATCTTTAAAAAATGGCGATCGAATTTTAATGTATAGCGACGGCTTGATGGATGAAGTCGATTATACCTATGAAAACCAAAATCTTGGTATGCAGTCGTTTAAAAATAATTCTTTGTATCCTCTTTTGCAGAATTTCTCAAAGTTAAATATTTATGAGTGTATGGATGCCCTTGAAAATTTCTTGTCGACACTTCATTCTTCCAGCGATCAAACTGACGATATTTGTGCCGTGCTGATAGATGCCGGATGACCAGGGCAGTCAATATTTTCCAGTAAACCATTTTCACCGGTCGTTTTTAGAATTTTTTTATGCAAAATCACCCCTTGGGGTGATGTTTTGAAACGTATTGTCTAAAAAAAAACTTGACCATGGCAGTTATACGTGTTAGTATATTTCTTCTACAGAAATTTATAGAGTTTTTATGAAACCCCTAAATACAAAATTTATCATTTCCATATTGGTCTGGATTACTGCATTTTTATCCGCTGCACCGCATCTGGCGGCTGACGATGTCAAAAAACCGCAACTTGTCAAACGACGCGTGGTTATTTTTGATTTTGTCAACACCCAGAAAGCGGCCGAATATAGCTATCTGGAAGACACCATCGCCGATGCTTTTTTAGAACCGCTCGATAAAACGAGAAACTTTGAAATGTTGCCGCGGTCAGACTGGAAAAAGCTAACCGAGTCCGGAGAATTTAAAAAAGAAGACGCTGCCCGCGAAGATACGGCAACCAGAGCCGGCAAAAAGCTCGAAGTTGATGTGGTCGTTATAGGCAGTTTTGCCGCCTTAAGCGACCACATGCAAATTTTTGCCAAGGCCGTTGAAATTCCCAGCGGGCGCATTATTTTAACTCGTACAAAGTCTGTACCGTTGGATAGTTACATGTTTGATTCGATCTCAAAGCTGGCCGAAGAAATGAGTTTTGCCATGAAAGACAAACTGCCCCCCATGGAACAAAAAGTGGTTACGCGTATGATACACGACACCTCGGTTACCTTTGGCGGTATGATCTGGCGTAATGCGCTTTTGCCAGGACTGGGTCATGTCTATGCCGGCCAAAAGCGCGGTTGGATATACATGGGTTTATGGGGAGTTTCTGCCGGCGCTATGACGTATTTTTTTATCGACTACGGCAACAAGTTAAAAATTTACCAAACCGCTACCAGCGGACTGGAAGCCAAATATGCTGCCGCTAATTTTTCATCGAAAATGCGCGGCTACTCTCTGGCAGCTCTGGCAATGGTTTACGTGGTCAACATCACCGATACGTTGATCTTTGGAAAGGGCTACGAAAAAATCGCACTTGACCAGGTAAATCGTGAATTTTTGGCCATCTCCTCGCCCGAAATTTCAGGAGACCGAACCGGAGTTTACACTGGATGGCAAATTCAAATGAAATTTTAAATCATTGCTTTGGAGCAAAAATATGTATAATAACACACAAATCAAACCGCGAAGGCGCAAAGAACACGAAGGAATTGAAGAAATACTTTATATCTTTATTTTGCGTCCATGGCGCCCTGGCGGTCAAATTATTTTGTTGTTTTCATTTTTTGTGTTATTCGCTTTCAACTGCGATCTTTACACCGATATCAAACACCGCGCAGATCATATTGCCGGGCGCGATACTCCGCTTTTAATACCCGCAGCGCCTACGGGCATTACGGCAACGCCTTCAGACGCGCAGATTACCATTTCGTGGCAGCCGGTTATCGACGCCGATTCATATAACATTTACTGGAGTAATGGCGTGGGTTTAACCATGTCTTCAGGAAACAAAGTTAGCGGCGCAAGCTTGCCATACACACATTCAGGATTAATTAACGGCGCGGCGTATTACTACCTGGTAACGGCGGTAAATGCCATGGGCGAAAGCGCGCCTTCGGGAATCAGCGGGGCAACACCCAACACGGTAGCGCCGGGAGCGCCCGCAAATGTAAGCGCCTCGCCGGGAGATTCTAAAATCACGATTTCGTGGAGTCCGGTGAGCGGCGCGACTTCGTATAATATTTACTGGGACGCGATTACCGGCATTACCATAAATTCCAACAAACTATCAAACAAAACCTCGCCGTTTGTTCACAGCGGCCCTCTGGTGATCAACGGCACCATGTATTACTACAAAGTCAGTGCGGTAAACAGCGGCGGCGAAACGCTGTCTCTCGAAGTCAGCGCCAGACCGCACATAACATCGATTCTGTACAACAGCAGCCTTTTTGGAATTCTTCAGGAATCTGTCAATGCCGGCAGCGGCGCCGCTACTTCACCTGCATTTGCGATCACCAAAAGCAGCGTTGGCCAGAGTTCTGGCGTTGAGGCGGCCGCCAGCGTGAATTTTAAAAACCAGTCGGGGTTTTTTCATTAAATAAGAAGGAGAATAAAAATGAAGAAAATAAATAATTTGGCAGTAATCGTATGGAACGGTCGTGACCGTTCCATACGATTACGGATCATTGGTGTTGTATTGATGATATGGGTGTTTTTGCCCATGCAAATTACCGCGGCGCCGCCGCAGACCATCAATTACCAGGGCTATTTGACCGACAACCTGGGCGTGGCTAAAAACGGAACCTTTGCCATGGTGTTTTCTATTTACAACGTTTCTACCGCCGGCGTGGCTCTTTGGACCGAGACCCAGGCAACGGTTACGGTGGCCAACGGATTGTACAGCGTGGTTTTGGGCTCGGTAACGCCCATCAATTTGCCCTTTGACGTGCCGTATTTTTTAGGCATCAAGGTCAGCACCGATGCCGAAATGACGCCGCGCACAACATTAGCCAGCGTGCCTTATGCCTTTAACGCAGCATCTACGCCGCCCGGTATGATTTCTGCCTACGGCGGCGCCACCGCACCCACGGGTTATTTATTGTGCCAGGGACAAGCTGTTAGCCGTACCACCTATGCGGCGCTTTTTGCCGTCATTGGCACAACCTTTGGAGCTGGCGATGGAACCACCACCTTTAACCTGCCAGATTTGCGCGGAATTTTTGCCCGCGGGGCCGGGACAAATGGTACATTGTTAAAAGCCAATGGCGGGACTATGACCGGCGGCTCGGTAGGCTTGCTGGCAAATGATAAAATGCAAGGGCATTGGCATACTGGAAAAAATGGTTTTCTTAATGCTGGCACAGCAGGAACATTGTACGAAATAAATAATGCATATACTATAAATGGAGGTAATATCGGCATTACCAGTCCAATTACCGATGGTACAAACGGCACGCCGCGCACAGGCGATGAAACCGCGCCGGCGTCGTTGTCGGTGAATTACATCATCAAATATTGACCCGTATGTAGGGAACGGTCGCACTTCGATACGCCGCCGGTCGCTGAGTAGGGCAAAGCCCGTATGAAAACCATGCTTCGCATGAACGAAGCGCGGCTACTCAGTGACCGCACCGTTCCCTTCAACAGGGTGGTTCGTAAAAAACGTCAGGGGCAGCGCGAAACCGTGTTCGCGCGAAGGGGCAGGCTTGCCCCTTTTTTTAAATTTATCCTTGTCGGGTGTTGACATGTATCAGATATTGATGTAGTTTATAGTAAACAGGTTAAATGGTAGCTAATCCATTGCAGGGAGATTATATTGCCAACGATTTTTATCGAAGGGCCATACCGGTTTTTTTTCTATGCCGGTGACCGTTATGAACCCAGACTCGTTCATAGAGCGCGATGAAAAAATTGCAAAATTCTGGCTTGATCCGGTCAGAATTCAAACAAGTGGCGGATTTACCCGCGCAGAAATTGCGCTACTGGAAAAATTGGTAAACCAACATAATAAGATATTTCAGGAGAAATGGGATGCATACTTTAACGGTTGATACAAAATTACCTGCGGTGGAAAAAATTGCGGTTACTGAAGATACCATAAGCGTTGACCTGAGCGATGGCCGGACAATTTCCGTGCCGCTTGCATGGTATCCGAGGTTGCTTCATGGCAATACAAAAGAAAGAAATAATTGGCGTATCATTGCCAGGGGACAGGGCATTCACTGGGCAGAGCTGGATGAAGACATCAGCGTTACCAATCTTTTGATGGGACAACCCTCCGGAGAGAGTCAAACGTCATTTCAAAACTGGCTATCCTCCAGATGATTCTTCATTGCCACCGACACTGTAAACGGCACGCCGCGCACAGGCGATGAAACCCGGCGTCGTTGTCGGTGAATTATATAATTAAATATTGACCCGGGGCTGTCTAAAAAGTCTCACCGCAAAGGCGCGATGGCAGCCATTCTCGGTGAATGGGCGGGATTTTTATATAAGGAAGTAGCGGTGGTTTTTTTATTCAACGTCGATAGGGAGCGGCTACTTTTTAGTAAGAAAATAGTGCGTTATATACAGTCGAAGAATTTGATATTGGTCGCATGAAACCCTTAAAAGAAGAATCAAAACTTCCCAAAGACA
>Ga0224495_10000564_pt1 | contig 29042 bp, 25 predicted proteins | sample SF_Jul11_sed_USG_FD_168128 | JGI IMG/M metagenome (GOLD analysis project Ga0224495, IMG submission 168128) | Sediment microbial communities from San Francisco Bay, California, United States - SF_Jul11_sed_USGS_4_1 | ecosystem: Environmental > Aquatic > Marine > Sediment | place: USA: California... | reverse complement strand
CAGCTGTGAAAGCGGATATTCTCAATTTGATTGCCGTTATTACGGGTGTCGATGGGGTGGTGGTCGGAGAATCGGCCCGGCCATATTGCACAGACTGGCGCGGACGTTATACCGGCAATGCGCTTGCAGTGGTATTTCCTTCGGATACCGGGCAAGTCGCCGAACTGGTGAAGCTGTGTGCTACGAATAATATCGCCATTGTGCCGCAGGGCGGAAACACCAGTTTATGCGGGGCTTCCGTTCCACTTGCTGGTGATACGCGCCAAATCGTTATCAATCTCTCGCGCATGAATAGAATCGTTTCGTTGGATGCAACCGACTACACGATGACTGTCGAAGCGGGATGCAAGCTGGCCATGTTGCACGAGGCTGCGGAACAGGCTGATCGTTTGTTTCCACTCGGGCTGACGGCTATTGCGCCTCACTGTGAGATCGGCGGCAATCTTTCCACCAATGCGGGCGGCATAGCCGTGCTGAGATACGGCAATGCACGCGATCTGGTGCTGGGGCTGGAAGTGGTGCTGCCGGACGGCCGCGTCTGGAACGGTTTGCGCAAATTGCGCAAGGATAATACCGGTTACGATTTAAAACACCTGTTCATCGGTGCGGAAGGCACGCTGGGCATTATCACCGCGGCTGTGCTGAAACTCTATCCGCGCCCGCGATCTATGGCGACTGCCTGCATCGCGATACGCGATCCCGCATCGGCCGTCGTTCTGCTGGCGCACCTTCGCGCCGCCTGCGGCGACAGGATCAGCGGCTTCGAGATCGTTTCGCGCTCATGTCTTGATCTTGTGTTCAAGCACATACCCGATACGCATGAACCGTTTTCGGGCAAACACGAATGGATCGTTATCACACAACTGACCGATGTGCTTTCTGTTCCGCTGGATGGGGTGTTGCGCGAGGCACTCGAAAATTTTGGCGAAGGAATCGCAGAGTTCGAGATTGCCGCCGACAAGGATTATGCCGAGCGTTGGTGGAAACTGCGCAAAAACATCAGTGCAGCGCAGAAGCTAGAAGGTATCAGTGTCAAGCACGATATTGCAGTGCCTGTCAGCCGCGTTGCTGACTTCATCAGACGGGCGGATACGGCTTTACGCAACGCTTATCCCGGCATCCGCATCATCGCATTCGGACACATGGGTGACGGCAATATCCATTACAACACTTCCATGACGGACGGGGCGCGGAATAAAGTTTTCGTCGAGCGGTATGAGCGCGATGTGAACCGCATTGTTTACGAGGTTGTGCGAGAATTTGATGGCAGCATCAGCGCCGAGCACGGTTTGGGGCAGCTCAAGCGCGAAGAGATTACCCTCGTCAGGAGTGCATTGGAACTCGATCTGATGCGCAGCTTCAAGCAAGTTCTGGATCCGCAGGGACTGATGAACCCCGGCAAGGTGCTGTAACTTTCCGGCAGACTCATAACAGGAGACACTCATGGCAGCTCAACCCGAAATTACCAACATGGCGCTGTTTTGCGATTTTGAGAACGTGGCGCTGGGCGTACGCGATGCCAAGTACGCACAGTTTGATATCAAGAAGGTATTGGAACGACTTCTGCTCAAGGGCAGTATCGTGGTCAAAAAAGCCTATTGCGACTGGGATCGTTATAAAGACTTCAAAGGTGCCATGCACGAAGCAGCCTTCGAGTTGATCGAGATTCCGCACGTGCGCCAGTCGGGAAAAAATTCCGCCGATATTCGTATGGTCGTTGATGCATTGGATCTTTGCTACACCAAGGCTCACGTGGATACTTTTGTCATTATCAGCGGAGACTCGGATTTTTCACCGCTGGTCTCCAAGCTGCGCGAGAACAATAAATACGTGATCGGTATCGGTGTGAAGGATTCAACCTCGAATCTGCTGACCGCCAATTGCGACGAATTCATTTTTTACGATGATCTGGTGCGTGCGCAGGAAGCGAAACAAAAGCGTGCCGAGAAAAAAGCGCCGGTTAAAGCGGCAGTCGGCAAGGCCAGACCCGCGGCGGCGAGGATCGAAGATGACAAGCGCCAGGAAGCGCTCGATTTTATTGTCGAGACAGTTGAGGCGCTGATTGCCGAACGCGGCTCGGACGAGAAAATATGGGGGTCGATGGTAAAGACCACCATGCAGCGCCGCAAACCCGGTTTTACTGAATCGTATTACGGATACCGCTCGTTCAAGGAATTGGTCGAAGACGCGCAGAAACGCAAGTTGCTGGCCGTGGTGCGCGATGAGAAATCGGGGCAGTACACAATACGCCTGCCTGTTGACTGATTGGGGAAAGTGCCTGCGTTGATTTAAGTTGCCACGGCCACGTTGGGTGACACACGCAGTATGTCGTGGTTTATTGACCGCCTGTCAGATTGATGTGGCGCTGCCTGAGCCAATCTACCTACGATGCGCTACAGCCTGTAGGCGACTATCAGGCATAGCATGTCGGGGATGGGTTAAGTCGTTGCGTCGTGCAGACGATCTGCATGGTGAAATACGGCAACTCCACACAATGTTAAAACACAGGGTATGGGTTTGATTTGCTAGCCATACAACTAGTCAGGTAATATCGAAGTGTTGTCATGCATGACCTGTTTAACCAACAAGGAAAAGACCATGCTTTATTTCAAAAATCTGGGTAATTCGAGTGTATTTAGCGCGAGCTTATTCGCCGTCATGTTCGCCATACTGTCGAGTTGTGGTGGTGGTGGGAGTAGCGGAACGCCGGCATCGGCAACCGTCACCAGTATTGCCATCACCCCTGTCGCAGCATCGGTTGCTATTGGCCAGATCGCCAATTTAACGGCGACCGCCACCTATTCTGATTCTACAACTGCGGATGTCACCAATCAGGCGAGCTGGACAATCGCCAACCCTGCTATTGCAACGATCAGCGCCACCACCGGGGTTGTTACCGGGGTTGCGCTGGGCAGCACCACAGTGACCGCTTCTATCAACGGCAGTATTGTATCGCCCGTTATTCCGGTCACGGTAACCGCTACGGGGATTTCCGGAACTATCACTATCACGCCGACCTCGGCGACCGTAGCCAGCGGTTTGCCCGTTACGTTTACCGCTACAGATAACACCGGCGCCAACGTTTCCGGATCGGTGGCATGGTTGTCAAGCAATAACACCGTTGCCACGGTGAATGCCAGCGGTATTGCCACCACGCGTGCGCAGGGTCTTACCTATATCACCGCCTCGGCAAACGGGAGCACCTCAAACGTCGCCACATTGACGGTCTCACCGCCGATACTGACAGCGCTTTCCATTACCCCGGCAGCCGCTTCTGTGCCGATGGGATTACCCACCCAGCTCACTGCTACCGGCATTTTCACCGACGGCTTGCAGATCGATATCACCAGTCAGGTGACCTGGACATCGGCCAATCCAACGGTCGCAACGGTGGACACCAAAGGACTGGTCACGGGACTTGTGCTGGGGAGCAGTACCACGGTTACCGCTTCATTCATGGGTTTGATCACCTCTGCTCCGGCCACGGTTAGCGTGGCAGCAGCGGCACTTGCCAGTATCAGTATCACGCCAACAGCGCCTTCCACCCCGATGGGCGTGAATTTACCGCTTACGGCAACCGGCACCTACACGGATGGCACAACCGGCAATGTTTCCGGAGCGGTGACGTGGGGAACCAGCAATCCCGCGGTTGCCACGGTGAATGCCAGCGGTATCGCCACTCCGGTGGCTATGGGTACCACGAACATCACCGCCTGGGCGGGCAGCATCATCTCTAATACCGTCGTTCTGACGGTCAACCCGGCGCTGGTCATACCCAGCGGACCCGCCATCGTAACGGCGGTTTCTGCCGCTGGGCAGGTTACCCTGACGTGGTCGCCGGAAGTCAATGCAACCTCCTATAATCTGTACTGGGGACCGGCTACGGGAATTACCAGCGCATCGACCCAGGTTGCCGGCATAACTTCACCCTATGTTCTTACCGGGCTTACCGATGGCAGCACTTATTATTTCCGCGTCAGCACGGTGAACCCGCTGGGCGAAACTCTGGCTCCGGAAGTGGCTTCATTCCTGTATGTAGGCGGAAATCCGGCGGGTACCTTTGTGCCTACTGTACCGCTTAACGGGAGGCTAGCCACGCTGCTGCCGGGCGGCAAAGTGCTGCTTGAAAACGAGCTGTACGATAGCGTAGCCAATACGGCCGCCCCAACGACAGGCACGGTGTCCGCCGGATCGAGGTCGGCCAATACCGCCACGCTCCTGCCGAATGGATTTGTACTGATAGCGGGCGGTGCTACCAATACACCCGCTGCAGCAGCTTCCAACTCGGCTGAATTGTTCAACCCGGCAGCGGGGGGGACTTATAGCAATTCCGCTGGCGTCATGTCGGATGTAAGGAAATATCACTCCGCCACGTTGTTGCCAAACGGCACCGTGCTGGTCGCGGGGGGGATGAATGCGAGCGGGGTTGCTCTCTTCAGCGCGGATATCTACGACCCCGCGACAGACACCTTTACCCCCACCGGACCTTTGGCCTTTGCGCGGAGATCTCATACCGCCACGCTGCTGCCCAACGGTAAAGTGTTGATTACGGGTGGGCGGGACTGGTCAACCACTTATCTTTACTCGGCGGAACTGTACGACCCAGCGACAGGGTTATTCACTACCGTTGTGAACGCCATGAAGAGAAACAGGGCTGAGCACACTGCCACGCTGCTATCCAACGGCAAGGTCTTGCTCACGGGGGGGTATGGCGGTACGAATGCAGCCATTGCTTATAACAATAGCGCGGAACTGTACGACCCGGCAAGCAGCTCATTTACGCTGCTGGCGGGTACCATGTCGACATCGAGATGGGGGCATTCTGCCGCGTTGTTACCCAATGGCCAAGTGCTGGTTACCGGGGGTTACTTCGCAACGACGGGTGGCCTTGGTTTGATCAGTGCCGAAATATTCGATTCGGCGACGGGTCTTTTCAACCTTACCGGGGCAATGGCGCTTAAGAGATCTATTAATAGCGCTACATTACTGCCCAACGGCAAAGTGCTGATCAACGGGGGAGGCGCCGTTAACGCGGAGCTGTTCCAGTAGCGGACGCTGCCCGGGTTGCCTACAAACCGGCCATAACGTTACGTTTTGGCCGGTTTTGTTATTTGCTTCAGATCGTGATGATATAATCCGCGCCTCTTCAAAGGTGCCGCTTCATGTCTGTTGTATTGAATTTTAAATCCCATCTGACCGAGCTGTTTGCACAGGCCTTGCGCGAGATTGCACCGGACGTAACGCAAACCGAGATACTCATAGAACGTCCCAAGTTGGCCACACACGGCGATTACGCCTGCAATCTGGCAATGCAACTCGCCAAGCCCTTGCGCAAACCGCCGCGCGACATTGCGCAGGCATTGATTGCGGCGTTACCCGAATCCGATGTGATCCAGAAGCTGGAGATCGCCGGGGCGGGTTTTATCAATATCTCCATCACTACGGCCGCCAAGCAGCATGTGGTGCGCGGTGTGCTGCAGGCTGGGGCGGGCTACGGCCATGTGCACATCGGCGCGGGGCGCAAGGTGGGGGTGGAGTTTGTCTCCGCCAATCCCACGGGGCCTTTGCACGTGGGGCACGGGCGGGGTGCCGCAGTGGGAGATTGCCTGTGCAATGTGCTGCACGCGGCGGGCTGGAATGTGACGCGGGAATTCTATTATAACGACGCGGGCGCGCAGATTGATAACCTGACGCTTTCGGTGCAGCTGCGCTGCAAAGGCGTTACCCCGGATGATCTGGGCTGGCCGGAATCGGGCTATCGCGGCGATTACATCGCGGATGTGGCGGACGCGTTTATGGCCTGCGAGGAGGTGGAGGCGGACGATCAGCGTGTTAAGGCATCGGGCGATGTGAATGATGCCGAGGCGATTCGCCATTTCGCTGTGGCCTATTTGCGCCGCGAACAGGATTTGGACCTGCGCGCTTTCAAGGTTGAGTTTGACGTGTTCTCGCTGGAATCTGCTCTGTATACCGATGGCAAAGTTGAGGCAACAGTGAAGGAGTTGATTTCCAGCGGTCACACCTATGAGCAGGATGGCGCGTTGTGGTTGCGCACCACCGATTTTGGCGACGACAAAGACCGTGTGATGCGCAAGACGGATGGGGGCTATACCTATTTCGTGCCGGATGTGGCTTATCATCTGGATAAATGGAGGCGCGGATTTGTACGCGTTATCAACGAGCAGGGCTCGGATCACCACAGCACGATCACGCGCGTGCGTGCCGGATTGCAGGCGCTGGATGCGGGTATTCCGCAAGGCTGGCCGGACTATGTGCTGCACCAGATGGTGACGGTGTTGCGCAACGGGCAGGAGGTCAAGATTTCCAAGCGTGCGGGTAGTTATGTCACGTTGCGAGATCTGATCGACGAAGTGGGTTGCGATGCGACACGTTATTTTCTGGCGGCGCGCCATCCGGATTCGCAGCTTGTATTTGATATTGATCTGGCAAAATCCAAGAGTAATGAAAATCCGGTGTATTACATCCAGTACGCCCATGCGCGCATCAGCGCGGTGTTGGCACAGTGGGGCGGTGAGCGCTCCGCTTTATTACAGGCGGAGGTCGGGCTGCTGGACAGCGAATATGAAACGGCTTTGTTGCAGCGCATGATCGATTATCCGCAGGTGATCGAGAGTGCCGCCCAAGATCTGGCACCGCATGTGATTGCGTTTTACCTGAAGGATTTTGCGGCCGACTTCCACAGCTACTATAATGCGTCGAGGTTTCTGGTTGAGGATGAAGCGCTAAAGGGCGCGCGTCTGGCTTTGATCACTGCGGTCGCGCAGGTGATGCGCAATGGGTTGGATATTCTCGGTGTGAGTGCGCCGGAAAAAATGTGAAGATGGGAATGATCGTAATATGAGCAGGTATATGGGTAATAAATCAGCGGCTCAACCGAAAACCGGGAGCCAGATGTGGATTGGGATTGTCATTGGAATGGTGATAGGCACCGGTATGGCTACGATTTTTACATGGTATATGATGAAATCGCCGAGTCCATTTTTGAAAAACAATCCGGTGGCCGAAGCGATCAAATCTTTGCCTCCGGCAACAACGGAAATCCCAGATACGACAAAAGCGGCTGAAACTTCCGGGGCCAGCAACGCCAAGCCTCGTTTTGAGTTTTACAATGTGCTCACGGACAAGAAAAGCGCCGAGCGTGACGCGCCTGTCAAGCAGACGGAGAAAGCCAAGCCGGTTGAAAGCAAACCGACTGTTGCATACACTCCGCAGATACTGCAGGTTGGATCGTTTTCTAATGCCGGCGATGCGGAAAAACTCAAGGCTAAGTTGGCGATGATAGGTGCGGAGGCGCACCTGCAAACCGCAAATGTTCCCGATAAAGGCGTGTACTATCGCGTGCGCTTGGGGCCTTACAAAAGTGAAGATGAAATTAATCGTGCGCGCAGTTTTTTGAAACAAAATGGCATGGATGGCACTCCGATGCGTGCACAGTAAGCGTTATCAATCTTAGATTAAGGAGCGAAGCATGAGAGATATGATTAAAAATCTGGTTGTTGTACTGGTGTTGATGATTAACGGCGCGGCTTTTGCCTCTGTCGAGGCAGGCAGGGATTACACCGTGCTGATGCCAACGCAACCGACCAGCGGGGAAAAAATAGAAGTGCTGGAATTTTTCTTTTATGGCTGTTCTCATTGCTTCAATTTGCATCCAAGATTAATAGAGTGGGAAAAGGGTATGCCCAAGGATGTCGAGTTGACCTATGTTCCAACCATATTCCGCGAGAATATGGAGTCCATGGCACGCACTTTTTATGCACTGGAAACACTGGGGAAGCTGAACCAACTGCATGAGCCGCTATATAGGGCATGGAATGTGGAGAATCAGCAATTATTCGAAGAGGCGCAGATAGCCGATTTTGTCGCGTCGAAGGGCGTGGATAGGGCGAAATTTTTGGCGGCATTCAACTCGTTTTCGATGCAGAGCAAAGTGACTCGCGCCAAGCAAATGACCCGTAGCTATAGAATCACGGGCACACCGACGCTGATTGTAAACGGGAAGTACTCGATTTCCGGGCTGCAACCCAACGACTCCATTCGTGTATTGAAGGAGGTGATCGAGATGGCTCGAAAGGAACAACAGCATCCTAAGTAGTGCCCCTGTATTTGGTGATGAACAACGCGCTAATGATTATGCGAATAATCGAACCAACGTGGTTGCGCGACTAATTTATGCGGAAGACCCCTGTCAGGTCAGTGGTTATCAGCGGTGCGTCCGGGGGCTTGGGTTTGGCTCTGGCGCGCTATTATCTTAATCGCGGTGAGAGGGTTGCAGCTTTTGCCAGACGAGGACAGTTGTTGTATGAACTTGCTTTGACATTCCCTGATCAGGTTTCCTGCTATTCGTTGGATGTGAGGGATGCACGGGCAGTTCAGCACGCTGCCGATGATTTTGTTGGACGCTTTGGTGCGCCTGATGTGGTTATCGCCAATGCGGGGGTGAGTGTGGGTACACTCACTGAATATGCTGAAGATATCGATGCCTTTCAGCAGGTGATGGATATCAATGTGCTAGGCATGGTGAAAACATTTCAGCCATTCATCGAGGCAATGCGTCAGGCCAAGCGGGGCACGCTGGTAGGTATTGCCAGTGTGGCGGGTTTTCGCGGGCTTCCCGGGGTGGGTGCCTATTCAGCTTCCAAGGCCGCAGCGATCTCTTATCTTGAATCATTGCGTGTAGAGTTACACGGTAGCGGGGTAAAGGTTGTCACGATATGTCCGGGATATATCAGGACTGCGATGACCTCCGCGAATCCCTATCCTATGCCATTCATGCTGGATGTCGATGATGCGGCCGAGCGAATGGCTCGTGTCATTGGAAAGCAGACCGCATTTTCAGTTGTTCCCTGGCAAATGGGCTGGATTGGGTGGCTATTGAAAAAGCTCCCCGATTGGATGTATGCAAGGCTTTTCGTTAATGCGCCGCATAAACCGCGGCGTTATAAAACTGGACCGCTTTGAGCAATATCTTGGAGGTCTCTTTGAAACGATAATTGAGATCAGCGATTACCCTTGCAGTAGGCTGGTCATTATGCCTCTTTGCCAAGCGAGGTGGTTTTCTGTATTCTTGCAAGTTGTTAGACCTCAAGTCCGACAAGCCTCCGGATTATTGAGGCTTTATTACAACCCGTTTATTTTAAGGAAGTTACAATGAAAATCATTTTTACGCTGTTGTCTCTGGCTCTGGTTGCGGTTACCGGTTCCGCTATTGCGGCGCCACAATCAGACCCTTCTGTTATTCATCTGGCTGCGGCCAGCCAATATCCTAATCAGGGTAAAGTGCTGGATGTGATTGACACATCCATGTACACCTATTTGCAGGTTGCATCCGACAAAGGGGCGATTTGGCTGGCCGCTTCCAAGACCAGCGTTGCAAAGGGCGCGACCATAGGATATGGCAATGGTGCAGTAATGACCAATTTCTACAGCAAGTCTCTGAACAAGACGTTCGATACCATTATTTTCCTAGATAAAGTGGAAGTGCTGAAGAAGTAAGCTATAGCTATTAAAAAAGAAAGCCCCCGGTTGGTGCCGGGGGTTTTTCTTTGGATCGCACATGGCGGATGCGCTCCTGAGCAGGTTGATTATCCGGCCAGTTTCTTTTTGAGAATATCATTGAGTTGAGCTGGATTAGCCTTACCCTTGCTGGCTTTCATTGCAATGCCGACGAAGAAGCCGAACAGTTTGTCCTTGCCGCTCCGGTATTCCGCAACCTTGTCTGCATGCGCCAAGATGATCTCGTCCACCAGCGACTCGATTGCACCGCTATCCGAGACCTGCTTTAATCCTTTTGTCTCAATGATCGCATCAGCATTACCGCCTTCCGCCCACATGGTGCGGAACACTTCTTTGGCACCTGAGTTAGAAATGGTGCCGTCGGTAATGCGCGCCAGCATGCCACCCAGTTGTTGCGAGGTGATCGGGCATTGCGCCATGTCAAAGCCGTCGCGGTTCAGTTGCGCGCTGACCTCGCCGATGATCCAGTTTGCGCTAATCTTGGCTTGTGCGGGCACAACACCAAGCACGGCTTCAAAAAAATCTGCCATTTCGCGCGAAGCCGTCAGCAACGAAGCATCGTAAGCGGAAAGGCCAAGGTCATTTACATATCGCGCCTGCTTGGCTTTGGGCAACTCCGGTAATGTTGCACGCACATCGTTTATCCATTGCTGCGAAATTTCCAGCGGCAACAGGTCGGGATCGGGGAAGTAACGGTAGTCGTGCGCATCTTCCTTGCTGCGCATCGCGCGGGTCTCGCCGGTATCCGGATTGAACAGGATAGTGGCTTGGTGAATTTTCCCGCCATTTTCAATCGTGTCGATCTGCCACTGCACCTCGTAGTCGATGGCCTGTTGCATGAATTTGAACGAGTTCAGGTTCTTGATCTCGCGCCGTGTGCCCAGTTCGGCCCCGGGCTTGCGCACCGATACGTTCACGTCGCAACGGAACGAGCCTTCCTGCATATTGCCGTCGCAAATACCGATCCAGCGAACCAGTGTGTGCAGTGCCTTGGCGTAAGCCACGGCTTCGGCGGCGGAGCACATGTCAGGCTCGGACACGATCTCAAGCAGTGGCGTGCCCGCGCGGTTAAGATCGATACCCGTCATGTCTTGGAAGTCGCCGTGCAGCGACTTGCCCGCATCCTCTTCAAGATGGGCGCGAGTAATGCGAACCAACTTTTCGTAAGGCTTCGCATTGCCTGACAGAGGCTCGACATGGATGGTCAGCGTACCTTGGCCGACCACCGGCAGATCGAACTGGCTGATCTGATAGCCTTTGGGCAGGTCGGGGTAGAAGTAGTTCTTGCGAGCGAAAACCGAGCGTTCAGCAATGTGCGAGCCGGTAGCCAAGCCGAATTTGATTGCACGCTCCACTGCACCCTTGTTGAGTACAGGCAATACGCCGGGTAGCGCGATGCTGACAGCATCAGCCTGTGTGTTGGGTTCCGCACCGTATTCGGTAGATGCACCCGAGAATATTTTAGTGTTGGTCGAGAGCTGGGCGTGTACTTCCAGTCCGATGACGATTTCCCAAGTCATGTTATTCGTTCCCTTGCAAGCCTTGTGGCACCCGGTTGTGCCAGTCGGTCGCCAGTTGATATTGGTGCGCCACATTCAGCATGCGCGCTTCGTCGAAATAGTTGCCGATGATCTGCAAGCCCACGGGCATGTTGTTCTCGCCGAAGCCGCAGGGGATGGACATGCCGGGCAGTCCGGCCAAATTCACCGCGATGGTGTAGATGTCGGACAAATACATCTGTACCGGATCGTCGCCCTTTTCTCCGAGCTTGAAGGCTGTAGAAGGGGAGGTCGGCCCCATGATGACGTCACAATGCTTGTAGGCTTCGGTAAAGTCCTGTGCGATCAGGCGGCGAATCTTCTGCGCCTGCAGGTAGTAGGCATCGTAATAGCCGTGGCTCAGCACATAGGTGCCGATCATGATGCGTCGTTTGACTTCTTCGCCGAAACCTTGTGAACGGCTTTTCTCGTACATGTCTGCCAGATCGGTATATTCCGGTGCGCGATATCCATAGCGTACACCGTCGAAGCGCGACAGATTACTAGAGGCTTCCGCCGGGGCTAGCACGTAGTAAACGGGCACCGAAAGGCGGGAATTGGGCAGAGTGATATCAATGATGGTCGCGCCCAAATTTTTATATTCGGCGATAGCAGTCTCGACCGCTTGGGCAACATCGTTGTCCAGCCCGTCGGCAAAAAATTCCTTGGGCAGGCCGATGCGCAGGCCGGATAAAGGCTTGTTCAAGTTGCAAGCGTAATCCTCGACTTCGCGTTGCAAACTGGTGGAGTCGCGTTCGTCGAAACCGACCATGGTGTTCAGTAACAGAGCCAGATCTTCTGCGCTACGCGCCATTGGCCCGGCCTGATCGAGACTGGAGGCGAAAGCAATCATGCCGTAGCGCGAAACCAAGCCGTAGGTTGGTTTTAGGCCGGAGATGCCGCATAGGGCGGCAGGCTGACGAATAGACCCGCCAGTGTCGGTACCGGTTGCGGCAGCACAGAGTCGAGCCGCGACGGTGGCTGCCGATCCTCCGGAGCTACCACCGGGCACGCGAGAGGTATCCCAAGGATTTTTCACTGTGCCGTAATGCGAGGTCTCGTTCGACGATCCCATCGCAAACTCGTCCATATTGGTCTTGCCAAGGTTCACCGCGCCCGCATTGTTGAATTGAGAAATGATGTGTGCGTCGTAGGGTGAGACGAAGTTGTGCAGCATTTTTGAGCCGCAGGTGGTCAGCCATCCCTTGGCGCAGAAAATGTCTTTCTGGGCGATGGGAATGCCGGTGAGCAAATCCCCTTGGCCGGAGGCAAGGCGGGCATCCGCTTTGTGTGCCTGCGCCAGTGACATGTCCTGGTTGAGGGTGATGAAGGCGTTGAGTCGCGGATTGAGCGCGGCGATACGATCGAGATAAAGTTGCGTTAATTCAACGCTGGAAATTTTTTTGGCGCGAAGTGCGTCTCCCTGCTGTCGCAAACTGGATTCAAACATGATCTACTCGATGACTTTGGGTACAAGGTAAAGGCCGTTTTCGACCTGCGGGGCGATGGCTTGAAAAGCCTCGCGCTGGTTGCTTTCGCTTACCTTGTCCACGCGCAACCGTTGGCTGACATCCTGAGCATGGGACATAGGTTCAATACCTTTTGTATCGACAGCCTGCATTTCGGCTATTAATTCGAAAATTCCTGACAATTGGGAGCGTGCTGCTTCGATCTCAGCCTCGTTCATTGCCAGCCGGGCAAGCCGGGCAACTTTTGTAACATCTTGGGTGGTTAAAGACATAGTAAAAACATTTTTGAAATAATGCTTATAGGGTATCATATGCTGCAATATTGACGCATTACTTTGACTACAGGACTGGACATGTTTGGATCTTTGAAGGGCTATTTTTCTAACGATTTGGCAATTGACCTAGGCACGGCAAACACTTTGATCTGGGTCAGGGGACAGGGCATCGTGCTGGACGAGCCTTCGGTGGTTGCGATACGCCAAGAGGGCGGGCCGAACGGCAAGAAGGTGGTTCAGCAGGTTGGGCTTGCCGCAAAGCAGATGATGGGACGCACACCTGGCAATATTACCGTGATTCGCCCGATGAAGGATGGCGTGATCGCCGACTTTACCGTGACTGAGCTTATGCTCAAGCACTTTATTCGCAAGGTTTATAAGGCGGGTATCTTCAGTCCAAGTCCGCGCATTGTCATCTGCGTACCCTGCGGCTCCACGCAAGTTGAAAGACGTGCGATTCGGGAATCTGCCGTTGGCGCTGGAGCGAGGCGGGTGGAATTGATCGAAGAGCCTATGGCTGCCGCGATCGGTGCCGGCCTGCCGGTGGAGGATGCGACGGGTTCGATGGTGGTGGATATTGGCGGTGGCACGACAGAAGTGGGGGTGATGTCGCTGGGCGGCGCTGTTTACTCCGGTTCTGTGCGTGTGGGCGGAGACAAGTTTGACGAGGCAATTATCAATTACATACGCCGCAACTACGGTATGCTGATTGGCGAAACTACTGCGGAGGAAATTAAAAAAACGATCGGATCCGCGTTCCCCGGCAGTGAAGTTCGCGAGATGGAAGTCACAGGCCGCAATCTCGCCGAAGGTGTGCCGCGCAGCTTTACTATTTCCAGCAATGAGGTTCTCGAGGCTATGACCGACCCGGTTAATAATATTGTCAGCGCGGTGAAGACAGCGCTGGAACAGACGCCACCTGAGTTGGGCGCTGATATCGCCAACAAGGGGATGGTGTTGACCGGCGGAGGGGCATTGTTGCGTGATTTGGATCGCCTGCTGATGGAGGAGACGGGATTGCCGGTATTGATTGCTGACGATCCTTTGACTTGTGTGGCGCGTGGCTCAGGCATGGCCCTGGAGCACATGGACAAATCGACCAATATTTTCACCACCGAATAATTTTCAGAAGCGGCTGTGGCTCAAGGAATGTACAAGACTACTCGCCATGGTTTGCCGCTTTCTGTCTGCAGTTCTTCACCACGATGTTAGACAGCACACAATCTTTCCGATTTTTTCACCGCGGCCCAAGTCCGTCTGTTCGCTTGGTGTTCTTTTTGGTGATTTCATTGTTGTTGATGTTCGTAGATACCCGTTACCGTTATTTGGAATCTACACGCAGTAAATTGTCGGTGTTGGTATCGCCGATACAAGTTCTGGCAGCTTTGCCGGGCGATCTGTGGGGGGCGGCGGGCAATTTCTTTATCACGCAAAATGCTCAGCACAGGCTGATGGAGGAAAATGAATGGCTGCGTCGGCAACGTGAGAGCGACGCCGCACAACTGCTTCAATTGCAAGCATTGCAGCTGGAAAATCGGCAGATTCGTGATTTGAATGAATTGCCGCAGCGCAGTGAATTTACTACGCAATTAGTTGAGATTTTGTACGTAGAGAGGGATGTGTTCAGTCGCAGGGTGCTGGTTAGCAAGGGCAAGGATGCGGAGATTCAGACCGGACAGGTGGTGATGGACGACTCCGGTATCGTCGGGCAAATAACTCGTGTTTATCCGTGGCTTGCGGAAGTTACCCTGATTACCGAAAAAGATCATGCGGTGCCAACGCAGATATTACGGAATGGATTGCGTACTATTGTGTTCGGTACAGGGGATACCAGCCAATTATCACTACGCTATATGCCAGTCGGGGCGGATGTTCAGGTTGGTGATGTGCTGGTAACTTCCGGCATTGACGGAGTTTATCCTCATGGAATTCCTGTAGCTAAGGTGATTCACATCGATCGGGATGAGGTCTACCCGTTTGCGCGGGTAATTTGTCTGCCTCTGGCGGGCGTGGATAAGAATCGCCACCTGCTTATCCTGTCTAGTCTGCCAGACTTGCCTAGACGTCCGGCTAACGAAAATACTGGTGCTGTCACCGATAAGCGCGGGAAAATAAAGGGGGCGAAGTAATGCCTTATCCAGCTAGGCATTTCAAACCGGAAATACAGCGTCCGGTTAGTAATTTCTTTATCATATTTAGCTTGTCAGTCGCGTTATTTCTGAACGGGTTGCCGTGGGCGGGTGTATGGTTGGCACTCCGCCCGGATTTCGTGGCTGTGTTGCTGCTTTACTGGTGCATGCATAAACCTTTACGTGTTGGGATCGGGTTATCTTGGGCGGTGGGAATACTCGCGGATGTCGCTGATGCAAGCATTTTTGGCCAGCATGCGCTGGCTTATACCTTGCTGGGGTTCGGTGGTGTGATGCTGCATAACCGTTTGCAAATGTTCGATTTGCGTCATCAAACCACGCAGGTGTTCGGAATTTTTGCGCTAGTCTACTCGGCATATGCGCTGGTACATTGGCAGGTAAATGGTCATGTGGCTTGGTCGTATTTTCTAGGCTGTTTGACTTCGACGTTGTTGTGGGCGCCCCTTAGCATCATGCTTGAGACGATGCGGCAGAGGCGTGCAGATCGTGAATGAAGAAACAAATAGAGTTTAAAAACCATCAACGGGAAATATTTCACTTCCGTTTGCGGCTGGTGGTCAGCATTGGATTTGTGATTGTATTGCTGGCGATTTTGTCAGCACGCCTTTTTTATTTGCAGGTGCTAGGCCGCAGCCATTACCAGACTCTAGCAGAAAGCAATCGGATCGCTGTCGTTCCTATTGCTCCCAATCGGGGGCTGATTTTGGACCGCAACGGCGTGGTGCTTGCGCGCAATTATTCCGGATACACAATAGAGATAAACCAATCCAAAGCTTCCAATATCGAGGCCACGATAGACGAGTTGTCTACACTTATCGATATTGCCAACAAGGATCGCAAGCGCTTCAAGAAACAGCTTGCCGAAAGCCGCAACTTTGAGACACTGGTAATTCGCAACCGCTTGAGTGATGAGGAAGTTGCACGTTTTGCTGCGCAGCAGTACCGCTTCCCGGGTGTTGAAATCAAGGCGAGACTATTTCGGGATTATCCATTCGGTGAAAAGATGTCGCATTTGATAGGGTATATAGGCCGTATCAATCAAACCGATGTGCAGCAATTGGAAGATAGCGAGTTGGCGGCCAATTATCGTGGCTCGGATTACATCGGGAAAACGGGCTTGGAACAAAGTTATGAAAGCGATTTGCATGGCACTACCGGTATGGAGCAAGTTGAAGTTGATGCCGGCGGGCGGGCGGTTCGTATGCTCTCTAGCACTGCCCCAATTTCCGGAAATACTTTGGTGTTGAGCATTGATGCGCAACTACAGGAGATATCCGAGCAATCATTTGGCGAATATCGTGGCGCAATGGTGGCGATTGACCCGAATAATGGCGAGGTGCTGGCTTTTGTCAGCAAGCCTGGCTACGATCCCAACCCTTTTATAGACGGTATCGATCCCCAGAGTTGGGATGAGTTAAATAATTCTCCCGATGTGCCGCTTAATAATCGCGCACTGCGTGGTCAGTACCCTCCCGGATCAACCATCAAACCCTTCATGGCGTTGGCGGGTTTGAATTATAAAACACGCACCGCCGAGGAAGCTATCAATGATCCGGGGGCGTTTTACCTGCCTGGTAGTAGTCGGCAATATCGCGACTGGAAGGCGAACGGCCACGGTAGTGTGAATATGTTCAAAGCAATTGTGGTGTCATGCGATACTTATTTCTACGGATTGGCGACCGAGCTTGGAATAGACAACATCTTTAATTACCTATCACGTTTTGGCTTTGGTAAAAAAACGGGCATTGATTTGGACGGAGAGACCTCGGGTTTACTTCCGTCACAGGCGTGGAAACTGAGGCGGTATCAGCAAGTCTGGTATCCGGGTGATACCGTATCGGTTGGTATCGGTCAGGGTTACAGCTTGGTTACGCCGACGCAGCTTGCATTTGCTACCGCCACTCTGGCGAACGACGGAGTGGCATTCCAGCCTCACCTAGTTAAGGAGGTACGCAGTTCGCGCCCCGGTGAAAGTCGGTTTATCGCTAGTAAGCCTTTGTACAATCTTAATATTGATTCCAGGCATCTTGATCTGGTCAAGCGAGCTATGGTGGGTGTTACTCAGCCAGGTGGAACTGCTGTATATGCATCTTTAGGAACACCTTATCGTATTGCAGGCAAGACCGGAACGGCGCAAGTGATTGCGATGAAGCAGGGTGAAAAATATGATGCTGAAAAAATAGATGAGCGACACCGTGATCACGCTTGGTTCATCGCTTTTGCTCCCGCCGAAAAACCCATGATCGCGTTAGCGCTGTTGGTTGAGAATGGAGGGCACGGGGGAGGGACTGCAGCCCCGATTGCGCGAAAAGTGATGGATTATTACCTGCTGGGAAAAGTGCCGAAGGCTCTGCGCAATGAAGAGGTGAGGGAGGTCGGAGAACATGATTAAACGGTTGCTGTTTCGCCGTTTCGTGGCGCATATTGACAGGCCTTTGTTGACGGGTATTGGGTTGATGTTGCTTACCAGCCTGATAGTGTTGTACAGCGCGGATAATGCGAATTGGGAGCAAACTATGAAGCAAGCGCTTAATATTGTAGTAGCGCTTGCCTGCATGTGGCTGGTTGCCAATTTGCCGCTGCATTATTTGATGCGCACTGCTGTACCGATCTATCTGCTGGGGATGATATTGCTTATCGGTGTGGCACTGTTCGGGGAGATTAGCCATGGTGCGCGGCGATGGTTAGATCTAGGTATTTTGACCATCCAGCCATCCGAATTGATGAAGATTGGAGTGCCGTTGATGATGGCTTGGTACTTCGAAAAGAATGAAGCCACACTTACGATAAAAAATTATTTTGTTGCTGCGCTGTTGCTACTTATGCCTGTGGCGTTAATTGTGCGCCAGCCCGATCTTGGCACATCGTTGCTGATCACAGCCAGCGGTTTTTACGTGCTGTTTCTGGCAGGTTTGAGCTGGAGGGTGATAGGTGGGCTGGTTATTGCGGGGCTTGCAAGTGCGCCGGTGCTGTGGTCAATGCTGCATGATTATCAGAAACATCGAATTATGATGCTATTTGACCCGTCACAGGACGCGCTTGGTAACGGCTATCACACTATTCAGGCGACTATCGCCGTGGGTTCGGGCGGAATTCTGGGGAAGGGTTATTTGCAAGGCACGCAAACACATCTGGATTTTCTTCCGGAGCGCACAACCGACTTCATTTTTGCGGTGTATTCCGAAGAGTTTGGCTTGCTCGGCAACCTGATTTTGTTGTCGATGTATGCTTTTGTGATATTGCGCGGGTTCGTTATTACAGGAAATGCTTCGACCTATTTTACCCGGTTGATGGCAGGTTCTATCACGCTGACTTTTGCCACCTATGCGTTTGTGAATATGGGCATGGTCAGCGGTATTTTGCCTGTTGTAGGTGTGCCGCTACCCCTGATTAGCTATGGCGGGACATCCATGCTGACCTTGCTGCTGGGTTTTGGTATGCTGATGAGCATAGAGACGCATAAAAAGTTGGTCAGAACGTGATAGTAATAATTTGAAATATTTAGTCATTAAGCCAATCCTGTAGAAATTCCGGATAATTTTTCGGATATTGTTAAGCAACTCCAGATGTCTGGCTGGTCAAAGGAGAGTGTATGAGTTTTAAAATTACAATTCTGGTAATGGTGACGCTGCTTCTGGCCGCGTGTGGCAGTACGCCGCAACGCAAAGGGGGGGCGGCATCGACGGGCGGTGGTTACCTCTCAGGAGACGGACCTGGCGCGGATGCACCGGCGAACATAGAAGCTATACCGGATGCAGTACCTCGCAACGAACCGCTACATCGATATGCCAATCGCCCATATGTAGCATTGGGCAAGACATATACTCCGCTGACCGCAGTTGGTGACTATAAGGAGCAAGGTATCGCTTCGTGGTACGGTAAAAAATTTCATGGTCAGCGCACATCAAGCGGCGAGGCTTACGACATGTATGCCATGTCAGCGGCACATCCAACCTTGCCTATTCCGAGTTATGCGCGGGTGACCAATTCGGCCAACCACAAATCGGTAATTGTGCGCATCAACGACAGGGGGCCTTTTCTGCATGATCGCGTTATTGATCTATCCTATACTGCTGCATACAAGCTCGGTATCGTCGGCAATGGTAGTGGAGATGTTGAAGTAGAGAGCCTTTCTGCTGACAGAACCATCAATATTATTCCTGCGAATACCGTTCAGAGTCAGGCCTTGGCAGCAGGGGCACCGGTTGGTGTGGCAGCTCAAGCTTTGGCTGCTCCAGTCTCACCTGCTTCCACAGTTTCTTCGGAAGCTCTGGATGGGGGGGTTTATTTGCAACTCGGCGCATTCGAGTCTCAGCAGAACGCCGAGACTTTTCTTGAAAAAATGCGTGCCGAGTTGGGCTTTATTAACAAGCAGCTTAAGTTAACGAATAAGGGCGGACTGGTACGTGTACATATTGGCCCGTATTCGAACCAGAGTGAGGCGAGAAGCAATGCCGAAAATTTGGAGAGAACGCTCGGTTTTAAACCGATGTTGAACCTGCCTTAGTATGCGCGATAGGGTGCTGTAGATATGTTTTATCCGGTGGATTCGAATTGCTGGAGAGGATGAATATTGAATTGTGGTGTGACTAAAGTAAATCGGTTTGCGAATAATCGCTACTCATAGACGATTATATAGACGATTATATAGACGATTATATAGACGATTATATAGACGATTATATAGACGATTATATAGACGATTATATTATGGGCTTAGGTTATTCATTGAGGTAGTCCAAAAAGGCAGCTCAGTAAAGTATCAATCAACATGCAAGCGTTTGGTGATGCTGCATTGCAGTGATAGAATTTGCTACCTTTTACTTGGCGTTGTGGAACTAGTGGTCACTTTGAATGCAACTGAATTGCCAGTGACTCGCCCGGTCAAGCGGGTGTTGGTTCTCCTCTATTCGCAGTCCGGACAATTAGCGGAAATAGTGCGGCGTATCGTGGAGCCGTTGCAAAATGATCCGGCAATTTCTGTTCATGTGGAGGAGTTGAGGCTTAAGCATCCATACCCGTTTCCTTGGAGCTTCTTCCGTTTTTTGGACGTATTTCCTGAGTCGGCGCATCTGGTGCCGCCGTTGCTGCAACCGCTCAAGTTATCCGGTGATGAAGAGTTTGATTTGATTATTCTGCCTTATCAGGTCTGGTTCCTTGCGCCATCGCTGCCGATCACAGCTTTTCTTAAACATCCAATTGCGAGAAAGCTGTTGGCAGGCAAGCCGGTGGTTACTGTTATTGCATGCCGCAATATGTGGTTGTTGGCGCAGGAAAAAATGAAAAATTTACTGCGCGATGTTGAGGCGCGTTTATTGGATAATGTGGTGCTAGTTGATCGTAGTCCGACTTTAGCGACTTTGCTTACCACGCCGTTGTGGATGTTGACCGGGAATAGGCAGTTAATCAAGGCGTTGCCGCCAGCAGGCGTGGATGCTGCAACTATTCGGCACACATATCGTTTCGGCATGGCTTTGCGAAGCGCATTGGCGAGAAACGAGGAGTGCGGCGACACTCCCATGTTGACTGGTCTTGGGGCTGTCGATTCAGACCCGAATTTGCTTTTTAGTGAAAAGGCCGGGACGCGGAGTTTCTTTATGTGGGGTAAACTGCTGATGGCTATCGGTAAGCAGGGAGAAATGCGCAGAAGGCCATTTCTGATTATGTACCTGATTTTTTTGGTAATCTTGATATTAACAGTGGTTCCGCTGAGCCTATTTGTTCAGATGCTGTTGAGACCTTTGATGCGCAGGCGCTTTATGGCGCTGAAGCAGCAGTTTGATGCGCCATCGGGTTCTGGTACGGAGAGGATGAGTATGTATGGGAGTTGATGTATTTTTGACCAGAACGGCATCTTTTTTGCCACTGGAGCCGGTGGGTAATGACGAAATTGAGCAAGTGCTGGGTATGGTCGGGGGGCGTCCTTCCAAAGCGCGCCGCATTGTGCTGCGCAGCAATGGCATTCGCAGCCGTCACTATGCGCTGGATCGCGTCACAGGTGAACCCGTGATGAGTAATGCGGAAATGGCAGCGCACGCGGTGCGGGGCTTGGGAGAAATCGGCAGGGTGGACTGTTTGGCGGCAGCGACCTCGCGCCCGGATCAACTAATGCCAGGGCACGGTGTGATGGTGCATGGAGAATTGGGATGGCCTCGTCTTGAGGTGGTGTCGCTAGCGGGTATCTGCGTTGCCGGGGCTGCCGCATTCAGGCACGCATGGTTGGCGGTGCGGGCTGGCGATGCGCAGAAGGCTGTGGCTGTAGCGTCTGAACTGGCCTCATTGGGGCTGCACGCACGCAACTTTGAGGCCGAGGCAGAGCATAAGGTGCGAGAACTGGAGGAGCATCCGGAAATTGCTTTTGAGAAGGATTTTCTGCGCTGGATGCTATCGGACGGTGCGGGTGCCGTATTGCTGGAAAGCCAACCGAGAGGCCCGCTTAGTCTCAAAGTGAAATGGGTGGAGTTATCTTCTGCCGCTCATGAATTGCCCGCCTGCATGTATTCTGGCGCGGAAAAAAATCCCGATAATTCGTTGACTGGGTGGCAACAATTTTCTTCGCAGGAATGGGCGACCCGTTCCGTATTTACCGTGAAACAGGATGTGAAGTTACTCAACGAACATGTAGTTCGCGCTACCCTTGTAGAGCCCCTGCGAATGTTGATGGAGAAATATGATCTGGGCGCGCACCATATAGACTGGTTTTTGCCACACATTTCTTCAAACTATTTTTTGGAACCTGTTGCGGCAGGCTTGGCGTCATCCGGGCTGAATATTCCACGAGAGAACTGGTTTACCAATTTGGAGACCAAAGGTAACACCGGGTCTGCCTCGCCCTTTATTATGCTGGATGATTTGTTCCGTTCGGGGCGAATAAAGAAGGGGCACAAGCTGTTGGTGTTTGTTCCGGAGAGCGGACGTTTCTCCAGTTGCTTCATATTCATGGAGGCAGTTTGATGGATGTGGATGGGGTTCCACAGGAAGGCAATCGAACGCTGGGAGTACACCGCAGGGGAATGTACGCCAAGGATGCAAACGGGCGCATGGTGCTGGTTCCATCGCGCGGCGGCGAAGTGGATGAGGCCGTGACAGTTCAGGTTATCGAGCGTATGGATGCGCTTGCGGAAGACGCCAAGTCGCGTGTTCTCGCAGGAAAAACGGCACCCCTCGAATACTGGATGTGCAATAAACGTATGGACGTGGCGCTACTATCCCAAGTTACAGGGTTTTGGCAGTGGCGCATCCGCAGTCATTTTCGCCCGGAGAAATTCGCCAATCTGTCGCAGAAAACTTTGGAGTGCTATGCCAACGCGCTGGGTCTGAGTACCGAAAAATTACAGCGGTTGCCATGAATTATGTTGATTGAAAAATTTCAACATCGCCATGCTGCGCATTGCGAGAGTGGAGTAGTTGCCACCCTGCTGACTTACCATGGGGTGGAAATTTCCGAGGCGATGGCTTTCGGCTTATCGTCAGCTCTGTCTTTTGCTTATCTGCCGTTTGTTAAACTTACCGGCTTTCCGCTTATCTCCTATCGTATGCCGCCCAAATTTATTATTCGCGGCATGGCAAAACCTTTCAAAACACGTTTCCGATTTGAGACCTTCCGAAATCCGGATGAAGGCATGAAGCGCCTCGACGAATTGCTGGCACAGAGCAAGGTGGTCGGGCTGCAAACCTCAGTATTTTGGCTGCCTTATTTTCCTGCGGATATGCGCTTCCATTTCAATGCTCATAATTTGCTGGTGTATGGCAAGGAGGGTGACGAGTATTTGATAAGTGACCCGGTGGCGGAAGAGCCGCAACGTTGTGCAGCTATAGATTTGCAGCGCGCGCGTTTTGCCAAGGGTATGCTGGCACCGAAAGGGTTGCTGTATTACCCCGAAGTAATAGGATGCAACAGGGTGTCAGCCGAGGCGGTTCGCAAAGCTATCAAAAAAACCGTGCGCATCATGTTGGGTCCGATTCCTTTGGTTGGGGTGCGTGGTATCCGTATGCTGGCGAATAAGGTAAAAGGGCTGAAGAATGATGAATATGCCCTCAACTTTGTAGGCAATATTATCCGCATGCAGGAGGAGATTGGTACCGGGGGCGCGGGCTTTCGTTTCTTGTACGCATCCTTTTTGCAAGAGGCGGCGGATATCACCGGACTGGAAGAGTTGCGCGAGTTGGCAGAGCGTATGAATGAGATTGGCGATGGCTGGCGAGAATTCGGCCTGAAGGCGGTGCGCATGATCAAGGGACGCGAGGCATTTGATCAGGCACTACTGTCAAATATGTTGCGAGGTCAGGCAGATCGCGAAACTGAATTTTTCAAGATGCTGAAGCGCGCTGTAGCCTGATGTTGGAGATCCGAGACCTTGCCTTTCGATACTCTGGTGCGGATAGATCCGCGCTGAGCGGCGTTTCGCTTAATGCCGCGCGTGGCAAGATTCTGGGCCTGTTAGGTCCGAACGGCGCGGGGAAAACCACGCTTATTTCACACCTGTCCGGATTGCTGCAGGTACAACAAGGTCGCATTTCGATTGGCGGGCAGCCACTTGCAGAGATTCGTCGTGCCACGCCCACGCGCGTAGCAGTGGCACCGCAGGAATATGCTTTTTATCCGATGCTGACAGTCAATGAAAATCTGGAATGCTTTGCATCAGCCGGCGGCTTGGGTGGTACACGCAAGCAGCAGCGTATTGCTGCTTGTCTCACGTTTGCTCAGCTGGAACGCTATGCAAAAACACGTGCGGAAAGACTATCGGGCGGATTGAAACGCCGTCTAAATCTGGCAATCGCATTATTACCAGAGCCAGATTTTATTCTGCTGGACGAGCCCACTGTCGGTGTCGATCCGCAATCACGTGCTTTTTTACTTGATGCAGTCAAGACACTCGCCAAAAATGGCGCGGCAGTCATCTACACCTCACACTACATGGAAGAAATCGAGGCTATTGCTGATAGCGTGGTCATTATCGACGATGGCAAGGTGTTGCGAGAGGGAACGCTGGATGAATTGCTGGGCGGTGGCGAAGCGCAGGTCTATCTAGGCGTTGATGGTGTACGCGGGGCGTCACTGAATGAACTTTTGGCCGGTTTTGGTGCTTCCACTCGAACTGGTGAGGATTGGCTAGTGACACTGTCTGCTGGTAAAACTCCTTTGGCGCTGTTGGTGGCACTGGAACAGGTAGGAGGGAAAATCCGCTTTGCTGAATTCGGGCGCAGCAACTTGGAGCAGATTTTTATGGCGCTCACCAAACATTCGTTGCGGGATTAATCACATGCTGCTCGCCCTGATAAAAAAAGAATTGCTGGCTCTGATACGCGACGTACATGGATTGGCGGCACTGTTTCTGATGCCTGCGGTGTTCATCATCATCATGTCTCTGGCGCTCAAGGATGTGTACGACCCGCCGGTTAAAACTCTGCCATATGCAATCGAGAATCTAGACAACAAGGATTTTTCAACCACGCTGATAGATGAATGGGCGAAGCGTCACGGCGAAGCACTTCCGGAATATACGGATTGGTCGAGTCAAGTTCAAAGCGGAAAATTAAGTTATGTGCTGGTTATAGAAAAGGGATTTTCCGACGCGCTGGTATCCGCAAAATCTGACGGCGAAATACAGCTCAGGCTAATCACCGATCCGGGCTTGGAGGGCGGGGTGTTTGCGGCAAACAAAGCAGAGTTGATTATGATTGCCAGCGAGATGCGTGCCCGTGCATTATTGGCCGCAAGCCGTATGGCGATGACCGCACCGCGCGGTAGGCCGGGAGCTGCTCCGATTGTTGATGCAGAGGTGAATGTCTCCGCACAGGGTATGGTGAGCGCCGAGCGCCTCGCTACCGGATCCCGACCCAGCGCAGTGCAGCAAAATGTTCCGGCATGGTTGGTGTTCGGCATGTTCTTTGTGGTGGCATCGTTGTCCAACCTGTTTCTTCAGGAGCGGGAATGCGGTGCATTGGCCAGACTGGCCAGCTTCGGTGTACCGGTCAGCATGATGATCTGGTCTAAGGCTTTACCCTATCTTGTTATCAATGGAATGCAGGCTGCGCTGATGCTGACTGTGGGTGTCTGGGTGATGCCGGTACTCGGTGGTGATGCGCTGTCACTCGCGGGCATACATTGGGGCGCACTGGTGTTTATATTGCTGGCAGTCAGTACAGCGGCAATCGGGCTGGCGCTAGCGTTGGCAAGTCTGGTGCGTACGCAGGCCCAAGCGGCAACCATGGGGCCGGTGGTCAACATCCTGATGGCCGCCATCGGCGGAGTCATGGTGCCGAAGTTTGTGATGCCTGATGTGATGCAGCGTATAGCCGAATTTTCGCCGATGAACTGGGGACTGGAAGGCATGCTTGCGGTATTGCTGCGCGGTAGCGACATGGGTGGCGTGCTGTTACCGTCCGCCAAACTGATGGGGTTTGCCCTGCTCATGATGTTAATTGCCGTATTATTATTTCGTCGCAGGGTCGGCTGATGACTGTTGATCTGGAAGCTTTCAAAATCGAGCTGGTGAGTATGATTCTTGAGGCCGTCGAGAAAGATGCGCCGCCGGGGGGCATTGCGGATGATGAGATACTGTTCGGTCCCGAAGCGCGTTTAATGCTTGACTCGCTGGATGCGTTGCAGATATCGATGGAGATTCAGAAACGTTACGGGGTGCGTATGCCGGACAGCAAAGAAACTCGCCGCGCTTTGGTTAACGTGGCCCATCTCGCCGAATATCTGACCGCTCGCCGCAAATGAGAGCGGTGTACTTTCAGGGACGCGGCCTAGTCTCGTCACTGGGGGTGAATTTATCCGAGGCGCTCAAATCATTGGCGGTAGGAGGCAAAGAGCCGAAACGCGTCAATCTGCCGGGCGGAACCGATTGGCCCTTTTACACCATCGAGAATTCCGAATCGGATTGGCGTAAGCGCGCTCAGCAACTGATTTGTGCGGTAGCCGAAGAGGCCGGGGTTACAGCCACACTAGCCAAAAGACCGGATATCCCACTTTTCATCGCTTCATCATCGCTGGATATCGGCGCGATTGAAGCAGAATCAGGCGCGCTTGGTGATAGCTACGACTTTGCTCAAGATGTCGCGGTCTGGCTGAAATGGAAAGGTCCGGTATATATTGTTTCCAGTGCCTGCACCTCATCGCTGCAAGCGCTATTGACGGCCGAAAAATTGGTGAGTTCGGGCGCGGTCGATGATGCCGTGGTGCTGGGCATCGAGTTGCCTAACCGCTTCTCCATTTCCGGTTTTGCATCCATGCAATTGATGACGCCCGGCAAACCGAAACCACTAGGCGCGGGGCGTGACGGAATCGCGCTGGGAGAAGCCGTAGCCGCGTTGCATCTATCAAACCGTTCTGCACGTTGGCGCATGTGCGGTGGCAGCAATATTGTGGACGGGCGCGACCCGACTGGTGCCGTTCCCGAATCGGTTGCGCGGATGTGCCAGCAGGCGCTGGCCGCCAGCGGATTGAATCCATCCGACATTGGGCTGATTAAATTGCAGGCAGCGGGCAGCCCTGCAAACGATGTGAATGAGTTGGCCGGCATGGCGGCGGCATTCGAAACGATGCCACCGCTCATCTCCCTGAAGTTCTCGATAGGACACACACTGGGCGCGTCGGGTGCGGCGGAGATTGCATTACTGACGGCTTGTCTTGAAGCCAAGGTATGGCCGAAAACCGATTATGCGCACGATGCAGAAATACGATATGAACTGGCGGCCGAAATGCCTGTTGCGCCGCGCTATATTTTGGCTGACATTCTTGGTTTTGGTGGCGGGCATAGTGCCGTGATACTGGAAGACACTGCCTCGCAGCTTAAAGGATCGCAATAGTGGAATCGCAAGCTAACGAGAACCGCGTTTGGAAAATCACCGGGCGAACGCGCCATAGGGGCGGAGCGTTGCCAGAGAACTGGCGCGACCTGCTGGCTAGCCGTTTAGGACAACGCCCCCGCCGTATCGGCATGCTCGCCGAGCTTGCGCTCTACGGCGCGCTCGATTGTCTGGATGATGCAAAGGAAATTACTATGCCTGAGGATGTCGTGCTGCGCGTGTGCAGTTTGCAAGGCGCAGCTGCGGCAATAGCTCAGGTGTTGGAGCAAAATCAAACAGAACTGCCGATGCCGTTCAGTTTTTTGCAAAGCCAGACCAGCCAGTTGCTCCCCGCACTGGCCGCGGCTTTGAAATGGCAAGGCGATGCCGGCATTGTGGTGGCGCGTGATCGAGTGGCGCTGGCGCTGTTGGCTGCCCGGCAGGCCGGGCCGAACGGTATGTTGCTGGGTTGGGTCGAGGAATTACCCCGTCGTAGCGACTGGTTGCGGCTGGCGCAATGTGCAGCGCAACCGGATAATTTCACCGCGGCGAAAAGCTTTGATGAAATGACTTCAAATGATATCGGTTACTGGCGTTTGAGCAAGGCCGGAATCGAGATCGCACCTGTAGAAAATTAGCGGTAGCTCAATTGATCTTATGTAACTCCAGACCGGAGAAGTAAATATGCTTCCCGGATGCGTCCTGAAACATACGCATCGTGTCGCCGCGGCCCGAGCCTAGGCCGGAAACGATAGCCTCGTTTTCAGAAATTGGATTAAGGGCTACACGCAATGCCATGCCGGGCATTTGAGCGAAGGTGCATTCGCCGATATACATACCGTCCTGATACTGCATAGAGATGCTGGTGGGTGAAACGCCCAGGCTGCCATTGACGATCTCATATTTCCCCACGTAATCGCTCAGAGCATCCTGAAAAGAGGACTGCTTCAACTTCTCGCCGATCAACGTTGTTTCACTACCCATGTTGCCAATTAATACATCACGTCCATTTATTTTGGTCATAGTCAGATGGATGCTGTCCAGCGGACTCACGCTGACCGGGAATAATCCCAGCAGATTGAATTCGACACCGAACCAGCCGTTGTTCTGCGGGGCGAGATGGAAGCTGTATCCCATTATCTCGGCATCGAAGTCGTCGTCCACTTTGACCAATCCAACCACAGAATCAAAATAACCAGTGCCCATCTCCTCAGTGATAACGGAGCTTGGAGTGGCATCAAAGTCTTCGGGTCGTGTCATACCAGTTTTTGCATCGAGCATTAATTTCAGCGCTTCGGCGGCAATCTTGGTCACTGCGCCATGCGCACTGTCAGAATTTGCTGCCACGATCACGCCCAATTTGTGCTCGGGCAGGATCCTTAATTCGCTGTGAAAATTCAGTAATGAGCCACCGTGGCTGGCAACAATGCCGCCGCCTTTAATTTCAAAGTTGTTCAGCATCCAGCCCAGGCCCATGCGCAGATCGAAATCCAGCGGCACTTGGACATTCTGGGCTTGAAACATTTCAGCCAGAGTTGCGGGCCTGAGTATCTGTTGATCACCCGCGTGTCCATTGGCAAAAATCATTTTCATGAAATTGCTCAAATCCTCCACGTTGGAAACCAATCCGCCTGAAGGCAGATCGCGCAAGGGCAGGTAATCGGAAACTTCACCTTTGCTATACCCCTTGATGTCTGGCTGGGAAGAAAAATAGGAGTTATTCATGCCCAGAGGACGGAACAGAGATTGCTCCACGTACTGCGCGTATGGAAAACCAGCGGCGCGCTCAATGGCGGTACCTAAAAGTGTTACGGCAAGATTGGAGTAGGCGAAAACATAATTGGGCGGGTAAGAAACATATTCGTCACTTACTCCCCTGGCCAGCGTAGTGAAATACTTTGGTTCCTTGTCCAACATGCCACGAAGATAATTGGCCGGTAGTCCGGAGTGGTGGGACATGATATTGCGGGGAGTGATTAAACCTACCTGATCAAAACGGGATTTAATGGAAAATTCGGGCAGATACCGGGTCAGGGGTTGGTCTATATCCAATTTTCCGCGTTCCGCCATGTGCATGGCGGCGGTTGCGGTAAGTAGTTTGGCGATAGAGCCCATGCGATAGGATGTCTGTGACGTTGCTTTAATGCCGTCTTCGGCATTGCTAAATCCGAAACCAGCAGACCAAACCATTTGCTGGTCATCCACGATAGCAATGCTCAATCCGGTGACGTTGTTGTCAGCCATTTCCTTTTCGATCAGCCACGACAGGTATTGCCG
>Ga0224495_10000562_pt1 | contig 29115 bp, 28 predicted proteins | sample SF_Jul11_sed_USG_FD_168128 | JGI IMG/M metagenome (GOLD analysis project Ga0224495, IMG submission 168128) | Sediment microbial communities from San Francisco Bay, California, United States - SF_Jul11_sed_USGS_4_1 | ecosystem: Environmental > Aquatic > Marine > Sediment | place: USA: California... | reverse complement strand
TTTCTGCACCAGCGTCTGGCCGACCTTGAATGGTTCGCCTCTTTTCAGAAAGATCGCCGCCGTTGCCGGATCCTTTTTGAAATCATCGGTTGCGGTCATCAACATATCGATGTCGCCCTGATCGAGCGAAAAACCTTCATAGGCATACATAATCGCCGGGGCGAGCAACTTATTGCGGCTCATCGTGCCGTATTTCTTGCGCGCCATCTCCATGCCCGACACCGTGCCCGGAACGGCGACCGCGAGGTGGCCATGTGTGCTCAAACCCTGCAGAACATTGCCCTCCCGGTCGAGAAACATGTTCTTGCTGGCGGCCAGCGGCGCCTTCTCGCGGAAGTCGAGGAAAGTCTTGCGGCCATCGGCTAGCTGTATCGTCATGAAGCCGCCACCGCCGATATTGCCTGCAGCCGGATACACCACGGCCAGCGTGTAACCCACTGCAACGGCAGCATCCACCGCATTGCCGCCGGCCTTCAGCACCTCCACGCCGACATTGGTCGCCAGATGGTGTGCTGTTACTACCATGCCGTGCTCGGCGGCCACCGGCGCTTGCGAGGCGGCTTGCGTGTTGAGTTGACTGAGCGCGAGTACTGCAGCGAGCAGGAATCCGGGAATAGAATCGAGTTTCATGGTAAGAGCTCCACATTGCAAAAAAGGCAGCGGCGCTGCCATCGTGATATTGTATGGGTGAAACAAGGAACTCTGTTTTGCTTGTTTTCCGCCTTTGTGCGAATGTTGGCGTCAATGGAAATTGTACATCATGTCTATAAATATGGAGCGTGTCATGAATAAAGGATCAACCGCATTGCTGATGGTTTTTTTGATGATGGCAGCAAACGTTGTATATGCCGAGGACTGGAATATTGCAAAGAATGTAAAGCGCCTTGAACGGATCGCGCCTGATTATCTGGACGACAAACCCACCGACAAGAAATTCCTGGACGTGCTCGACCTGACCGAAAAAACCAGGAAGGACAATGAGCTCTATGCAGAGGCAAAAAGGATAGCGGCCATGCCGGCTTTGAGCCAGAGCAAATACATGGATTCGTTTTTGTATTACATGCTCGTCAGGTCAACCATGCTGTCCAGTGCAAGCACTGCGGAGCCCGACCACTGGCTGGGCCTCCTCAAAGGATACGAAAAGAGTCCTCACTTGCTGGCCGCCGGGCTTGTACACATGAAGCAAATGCCAAAAAATTCGCCGGGCATACGCAGCGACGTGCAGTTTCTTGTGGACTGGATCAAGGCGCAAAAGCCGGACATGAAAGTTCGCGCTCCTGAATACACCAGGAATATGCTCATGAGCTACAAGCCGCGCGTAGATTTTGCCGAAGGGGATACCCCGAAGCTTTACAAGCTGTCTTACTACATGGCATCCGTCGCACCGATCGACGGCTTTCTTGAGGATGACACCTATATCGCCTTGCTCGGACAGATGAAAGATGGTCGTGAAGACATCCTGGCCGAGATGACTGGAATTTACCGCAAAATGGGCAAGCGCAAGGAAGCATCGGGTATCCTCCATCAACACGCGATGCTCAGGGTAAATGCCAAGGACTTTCAAAAAGCAAAAGCGTTGCTTGATGACGCAGTAAAACTCGATCCAGAAAACGCCGGGGCGGTGAAAGAGCGCGACCGGATAAAACTGGAACTCACCTACCAATCGCTGGAGCCAGTATCGACTCCATCACAGGAAAAACCCGAGGAGCAGCCGGCCCAGCAAACGGAAGCGCCCGCACCAGCCGAGCCGCCCGCAAGCCAGCCAGCGCCAAACCAGTAACAACCACTCACGGCAGCGCAAGCTGCCGTTTTCAATTCTTCATGCCGTTGCGTCGTATCATCCCTTTACCCGCATACATGGCCGCAGGCGAAGCACCTCCGCCACCCCTGAAGATCGAGCGCGTAGCTGAAACAATGGCGGCAAAAATTTCGCCCCTCCTCGTGCAATTCCAGTAAAGTGGCTGCCTGCATTCACACAGGACCCTATCCATGGACACAGAAGAGTTAAATAAGGAGCAGCGCATCCTGCGCCAGATGCGCAAGACCCTGGGCAACGTCGTCAAGGACGTCACCCCGCTGGGCGGACGCACCAACCCGCTGTCGGAAAACACCATACAGGACATCAAGGATTGTTTCGGATTGATCTCGGAACGCGAAAGGGAATTGGCCGAAGCGCTCGGCTTCGACCAGGCCAAACCCTACTACGCAGACGGCGAGCTGCCGACTGCGCAAGTGATCAATATCGTAAAGCCTGCCAAACAGTAGTTCCAGTTCCGGGGAAGTCGTTTATGGCCAGCCTGCAAGCACACTATTCGGCGCACGACATCGAAGCGCGCATCCTCGCCGCGCTGCGCACGGTCGGCCTCGATCCCGGGCAAGGCATCACGCCCGAGCAACTGGGCGCGCTCGACCATTTCCACACCGGCGGCTTCAAGGCCTCGCGCGAATTGCAGGAGCTGGCGCAGATACGCGCCGCTGATCGCGTGCTCGACATCGGCGCCGGGCTGGCCGGTGCCGCGCGCATGCTCGCCCATGCACCCGGCTGCCGCGTCGATTGCGTCGAACTCACCCCCGATTACTGCACCGGTGCAAAGCTGCTCAACCGGCTCACTGGCCTGCACGACCGCATCGAAATACACCAGGCCAGCGCGCTGGCCCTGCCTTTTCCTGACAATAGCTTTGATGTGGTGTGGATGCAGAATGTCGGCATGAACATCGCGGACAAGCGCACGCTCTACTCCGAAGTCAGCCGCGTACTCAAGCCGGGAGGCCGCTTTGCCTTCCAGGAAATGGCCGCCGGCAGCGAAGACGCCACCTACTGCTATCCGCTGCCATGGGCCAGCGACCCCGCCGACAATAACCTGATCACCGCCGTAGCGTTGCACAAGATACTCGGCGATTGCGGGCTCGTCGCAGAGACCTTCGAAGATGTCAGCGACATGATATTGAACAGCCCGCCACCCGTGAGCGCCACGCCTTCCCCGCAGCCACAACTCGGCCTGTCCGTGTTCGTCGACAACCTCGCGGAAAAAGCCACAAACGCGCGGCGCAGCCTGCAGGAAGGGCAGACCCGGTTTGTCAGGGGCGTGTTCCGCACGCAATAAACACCCCACAATATCCCTAGCCCGATAAGTCAGGGTTCACCTCAAGCACAGAAGTCACATGCCTCGAGGTCTGCGACCGCAGTGCGGGCAATATCGCAGCATTTTCCCTACTTAATCGCTATGGTATTATTTAGGCTCGAATTATTCACTTGAACCCATTGTTTGAGCGGGCAATTCATTTTTTGCGGGCCATCAAGCGTGATATTGAAAAGACACATAGAGTCGGGATTCACAAATACGTGGCTGACAGCAGCCATACTCCTGGTGCTTTATGGGGCTTTTGGCATCTACGTATATGGGGAAAAACAGATAGATCGCGCCAATGACCAGCGTCACATGTCGCTATTGTTAGCCCAGCAATTGCGGCAATCGTCGGATGATCTGACCCTCATGGCCCGTTCATATGTTGCAACAGGCAACCCGATCTACAAAAAATACTTCCAGGAGATACAGGACATCCGCGATGGCAGGATGCCGCGGCCTGACGATTATTTCTTCCCCTACTGGGATTTGGTGATCGGAGGGATAAAGCCACCGCCCCCTGAGAGCGGGCAGGGCCTGCCCTTGCTGGAATTGATGCGTCAAACAGGGTTTACCGAGGAAGAGTTCGCCAAGCTGGCGGAGGCAAAGTCGAAGTCGGATGACTTGAGCAAATTGGAATCTGCTGCCATGCAAATGGCTGCATCAGCCGGACCCGGGGCGGAAAACACCAGGACCAGGGCGCGCATGATGCTATACGACGAAAACTACCTTCGCGGCAAAGCAGCCATCATGAATCCGATCAAGGATTTTTTTGCATTGATCGATAAGCGCACTTCAGAAGCAGTCAAGCGCACAGAATACATCGCCACAGTGCTCCGATTGTTATTTATCGCTATCACGCTAACGGCAACTTTCCTGCTTTGGCGCGCTTATGCCTCATTGAACAAGACCCTGGGCGGATCGGCAACCGATGTGCATACACACCTGCACAGAATTGGCCGGGGTGATTTCAATTCCGCAATCGCCGTTCCCCAAGGGATGGAAAATAGCGTGATGGCCGGCTTGTCGGAAATGCAGAGCAAACTGCAAGCGAATGAAAATGAACGCAAGCTGGCAGAAGAAGAATTGCAGCAGCATCGGCAACATCTAGAGCAACTGGTAAAGACGCGGACCTCAGAACTGAGCGTTGCACTTGACGCGGCAAAAGCAGCCAGCCGCGCTAAGAGCGAATTCCTCGCCAGCATGAGCCACGAATTGAGGACGCCGCTGAATGCGGTGCTGGGATTTGCACAACTATTGCGCATGAGCCCGGACTTGCCGGAAAGCACCAGAAATAACGCCCATGAAATCGAGATTGCCGGGCAACACCTGCTGGCGCTGATCAACGACATGATCGACCTGGCCCGTATCGAAGCGGGCAAGATGGAGCTTTCGTTGGAACCGGTGTCGGTAAAATCGGTGGTGGCTGACAGCATGGCCATGGTTGCTTCATTGGCCGAAAAGTACGGCATCAAGCTGATCGATGAGGGTAATGATGGGCGGGATAAAATGGTGGTGCATGCCGACAACATCCGGCTGCGCCAGACACTCATCAACCTGCTTTCCAATGCCATCAAGTACAACAAGCCCGATGGTAACGTGCGCCTGAGCTGCCGCTCGGACAATGACAGGGTGCGCATCAGCATCGCCGACTCGGGCAAAGGGATCCCGGCTGACAAGCAGCCCCGCATCTTCAATGCCTTCGATCGGCTGGGAAATGAAAGTGGCACGATAGAAGGCACAGGCATAGGCTTGATCATCACCAAGCGCATCATAGAAGCGATGGGTGGAGCCATCGGCTTCGAAAGCACAGAGGGCCAGGGCAGCACTTTCTGGGTGGAGCTCAACATTGGTGAGGTGCCCCATCCAGCGATGCTCGAAGCAAGCGGCACATAACTCCGTTCTCTGGCTGCTTATTCGTGTACCCTGCGCCCTACAAAGGTACGGAATGAGGAACGTCGGACCCGGCAACCTATACGATGAATGGCTTGAACAATGATCAAACTGAGAGACTACGCGATTGCCGACACGGAGCGGTTTGCCGAACTGGCCAACAATGAAAACGTATCGCGCTACCTGATCTATACGTTTCCCTATCCCTACACCAGGCAGGACGCGGCACAGTGGATAGCGACCGGCGCCCGGGCGAACAACGCCGTCACCCAGGCGATCGAATACCGGGGCGAATTCGTCGGCACCATAGGCATCACGCCGCAAACAGGCTGGAAAGCACACTCGGCAGAGATCGGCTACTGGATAGGCGAAGAATATTGGGGCCGGGGTATCGCCACCGCAGCATTGCGCGCCATGAGCGAAACCGCGTTCTCAACCCTGGGGTATAAAAGATTGTTTGCGCCCGTGCTCGGCCCGAACAAGGCGTCGATGAGAGTGCTAGAAAAATGCGGATACAGCCTGGAGGGCATCCTGAAGCGGGAAGTGTCAAAGGATGGGAGTTATTACGACGGACATTACTATGCCAGGCTGGGTTGATGCCTCACCGATGGAATGGGGCCATGTCCCTGTGCAGCGTGCCCAATTCCGATTGGGCGCCAGCCCCATTTAGCGGGCCAAGTCGGCAAAAAGCGAGTGCCGCGCATATCGGCGATGCATCAAGTCTGGTCAAGGCGCTTTATCATCACTTTGTCCACGCGGTTCCTGTCCATGTCCATCACCTCGAAGCGGAAGCCGGCCGTGTCAAAATAATCGGCCGCCGCGGGTATGCGATCCATCATGTACATCACGAACCCGCCAAGGGTATTGTAGGAATTATCTTCCTCTCCGGGTAACTTCCCGTCGACATCAATGGCAGACTTGAGGCGTTCGATCGATACGCTGCCGTCGACAAGCCAGGAATTGTCGTTGCGCGCGACGACATCCTGCTCCGCATCGATGTCCGAGCTGGGCACATCGCCGACGATCGTGATCATCACATCGGTCAACGTGACCATGCCCAGCAATTCGCCGTACTCGTCCACGATCAGCGCGCTTTGGCGGCGCGCCTTGCGGAAACTCTCCATCAGCTGCGTGGTGGTCACGCTTTCCGGTAGGAACAGCGGCTTGCGCAGCGACTTCTCGACCGCAAGCGGCTTGCCCGTCATGACATCCCTGAGCAGATCTGTGATACGCAGGATGCCGAGAATATTGCCGAGTCCGCCGCGGCACACGACTACGCGGGTGTAGGGGCTTTCTGCGATGCGCTGGCGGATCACTGCCTCGGGGTCGTCGAGGTCCAGCAGGTATATGTCTTTGCGGTGCGTCATGATCGCGGTGATGCGCTGTTCGTCAAGGCGCAGCACATTCGAAATGATGGCGCGTTCGCTCACATGGAATACGCCGGCCTTCGCTCCCTGGGCCATCAGCGTCTTGATCTCTTCGTCGGTTACCGGAGGTGCGGGTTTGCGTACCGCGCCTAACATGCGCAGCATCAGTTCGGATGAAACGGAAAGCAGCCAGACCAGGGGATACGCCACCCTTGTCAGGAGGTTCATCGGCGGAGCGATGAAAGACGCTGCTTTTTCCGGTGCAAGCAAGCCCAACTGCTTGGGAACCAGCTCGCCAATCACCACGGTAAAATAGGTGAGGCCCACGACCACAGCAGTTAGTGCGACGCCCCTGGCATAGTGGTCGAGCAGCGCAAAACCTTCCAGCCATGTGGTCAGTGGGTCGGCCAATGCGTCCTGGCCGATCGCACCGCTGAGGATAGCCACGGCGGTGATGCCGATCTGTATTGTGGAAAGGAACATCGAGGGTTTATTGTTGAGCGCCAGCGCGGCGCCTGCGCCGTGTACGTTGTCATCAGCCATCTTTTGCAGGCGCGCGTTGCGGGAAGAGATCACTGCGATCTCCGACATCGACAGCACCCCGTTGAGCAGGATCAAGAACAGTATCAGTACGATTTCCATCTGGAATACCTTCTCGTCTATTGGTAAACCGGCGGCCCCCGGCAAAATCAAGTGAATTCGCGGCCGGATACCGCCAACTCGTCAGTGGCCACGTACATCCGGCACTGCCGCGCGCTGCGCAGAAAGTGAATATAGCACTTCGCTATGTGTGCAGGTATACAGCCAGGCCGACGGGCCGCCGCAGCGGTGACCTGCCCCCGCTCACCCCAGCACAAACATCAGCGCCAGCGGAATGAACACCAGCGCCGCCACATTGCCGATCAAGACCATGGACGCCACCTTCTCCGGCTCCTGTGAATAGCGCTCCGCAAACATGTAATTCAACACCGCGGGCGGCAACGCGCCGAACACGATCAATTGCGCGTTCTGGATGTTCGACAGATTCAGGCTTCATCCGACCACATAGGCCAGCGCTATACCGGAAACCGGCCGCAACACCGCAATCAACACACCGAGATGGAATTCGGCCAAGGTCATTTGCGCCAGCCGCACGCCCAGCGCAAACAGCATCAGCGGTACCGAGACTTCGCCGAGCATACGGATCGCCGTCATCAACGGCGGCCAGAGATGCACTTCGGCCAGGTTAAGACCCAGGCCAACAACCGTGGCCAGCAGCACCGGGACTTTCCACAGGTGTGTCAGCCGCGCCTTGTGATCCAGCAGCCATGCGCCAAAACTGAAGTGCAGCATATTGGAAACGAGAAACATCACGACAGCCGCCGGCATCGCATCCTTGCCGAATGCCAGCACGGCCAGAGGCAGGCCGAGATTGCCGCAATTGTTGAACATCATCGAAGGCACGATCGTCCTGGGCGATGCGCCTGCAAGGCGTGCCGCGACCAACCCCACCAGGCCCGATGCGGCAACCAGCAGGAAGGTACCCAGCCCCAGCGTGGCGAACTGTGCGATGCGGAAGTCGCCGTTCACCAGCACGCCCAGCACCAGCGCCGGCAGGAAGTAATCCATGTTGAGCTGGTTGGCCACCTCCATTTCGGGCTGATGGCGGCGCCCCGCCCACACGCCAACCGACACCACGGCCACGAGCGGGAAAACAATTTCAAAGATATGCCAGAAGATCATAGAACAACCAACCCGGAAGATTCACCCCGCGACGTATGTCGAAGGGATGCGATCATGAACAGTGCCGCAAACCGCAGCACTTTGCAATCGGCGCGGATAATAACATCCGGGGACGGAGGGCGTGGTTTTGCGAAAGAAACGAGGCTCTGTCTCTATGGTCTCCGGAAATGGCGCTACCCATGCGCGCATTGCTGGGCAATGGCCCGCAGCCATGGGGGCATGCGATCGAAATACGACCTTCGGCAAGCAGAAGCCAAGCTGCGCGACGTACTGGCGCAGATACACCGCGCTGCTGATGACAGCGCGGCTGCGTAAACTCAGGGTGAAGAAATCGTGCGCGCAACCAAAAACATCGCTTGTCATTTGATATAAATACTTATATATTGCCGAAATGAAACCGCTCAAGTTCACCGGCTCCAGCGAAGACGATCTGGCCGCTTTCCCCCGCGAGGTGAAGCAAGCCGCAGGTTTTCAGCTCTATCGCGTACAGGCTGGCTTGATGCCATCAGACTGGAAGCCGATGCTGAGTGTGGGCGCGGGTGCTTACGAGATTCGCATCCATGTCCTGGGCGAATGGCGCGTCATCTATGTGGCGAAATTTGCCGATGCGGTTTATGTGCTGCACGCCTTCCAGAAGAAGACGCAGCAAACGCGCAAAGAAGATATTGAACTGGCGGCCACCCGCTACAAGCAACTCAAGGAGAGTTCAAAATGAAAAAAGAGAAACTCAAAGTCACCAAATCCAGCGGCAACGTATTCATTGACCTCGGATTCACGCCGGAAGAGGCGGCCATCCTCGCCATGCGCACCGAGCTCATGTGCCGGCTCGAAATCCTGATCCGCGACAAACAATGGACGCAGGCAGAAGCCGCGCATGTGCTCGGCATCTCGCAATCGCGCGTCTCCGACCTGATACGCGGCAAATTCGAGAAATTCAGTCTGGACATGCTCATCACACTGGCGACCAGAGCGGGGAAGAAAGTTGAATTAAAGATGGCGGCTTGAAGAATGAATTGCGATGCTGGCCCATATCACCCAAAACAATTCGACTCCGGTACCTTTTGTATGTGCCGCAATGACAGATGCATCGCGTTGAACTGGCGGATCGATTGTTGCACTGACGCTATTCATGGATGCATCACCAAAAACCCAAAGCCAAAGACAGTGAAACGCTGATTAAGTCCGTTCGCCCTGAGGTATCGAAGGGTTTGTCAGCTAACCAATTACGCGATAGCCCAGGGTGAAACGCCGAGCGCTATGCAGAAGGTGCCAAGTTTCTTGCCCGGATAGGATACCGCAAACCGAAAACCGTGGCTCGATGTTGCCAAGGAAACGCCGAACCCCAATCCATGCCCGATGCGTACCGTTTTTCAAAATCTGGCCGAGCCCAATTTCTATCGTAAGAACGCCGAAGCGCAGCATGTCCCGCTGATCGGGTACGCGATTACCGATGTCTTGTCTGATCCGAAAATGAAGGGAGATACCCCGCATCCAAATGCGGAAGGGGATGTTCGCCTGGCTGAAAAGATTTTCAAGGCACTACAGTCGATTGGATACTGTAGGCGTAAAAACAAAAAAAGCCGTGATGTAGCCCTAGTTACTAAGCGCGCTAAATGAAGATATTTGGCAAGCAGCAAAAATGACAAGACGTAGAATTGAAATATTAATAAATCGAACCTGATCTCTTTAGCGCTGAAAGATTGGGATAAGAAAATGTATGGGATCAATTCATGGTAGATAATATCTCTAAAGAAAAGCGAACAAAGATCATGCGCTCAATTCGGCCAAAGAACACAAAGCCGGAATTGTTTGTGCGTAAATTGCTAACAGAGATGGGGTATCGCTACAGGCTGCACCTCAAAGATATACCCGGCCGCCCTGACATTGCCTTCATTGGGCGAAAGAAAGCGATCTTTGTAAATGGATGCTTCTGGCATGCACACATTAATTGTCCCATTGCACATATCCCAGATAACAAGTTCTGGCGTGAGAAGCTTGCCGAAAACAAAGCGAGGGATAAGAGGAGCTTGGCCAACCTAAAAAGCCTTGGCTGGGAATCACTGATACTTTGGGAATGTGAGTTGCAGGATGAAAGGCGCATCCGTAGGATGCTAACAAAATTCCTCAAGTAGCTTTTGACTGTGCAAGCATCTGGTTAATTTCATCGAAGACGGTCCTATAGACCATGATTTTTTTCCGCAGATTTTGACTGATATCTTCGTTAAAAAGATAATCTTCTCCCCTGTGACTAAAGACCCACCCACCATTTGCTTGTCGCTTACCAACGCCATGAGCAAGAAAGTTCCGAGGCTTTAGGATGACGTCTATATAGTCACTATCCATTTCTCTTGCCTTCAGAAGCTCATGCCACTTCTTAACTAGCCGAAAGTTAGTCCAACGTTTGTTGCTATCACATAATTCCAATAATTTTTCAATTGAAGGTGCAGCCAGGAATTCATCAAGGGCTTTGATATGTTTCGTAGATTGTTTATGTGAATTTTTATGGAATTCTTCGAAAAGTTTACTCCGCTGCTGCTCAGAAATGCCATCTATCGCACGCACAAAGATATCTTCTAATAACGCATCAAGGTCACCGACTTCCGACATAACTATGCCGCGCATATTTTCAATATCAAGTACCTTGCGAACAGACTGACGGGCAACGCGGATTAGTTTTGGCTCAATACTTCTCTTGTTAGCGACAAAAATACCTTCTAGTTGTTTGTCGCTAACAGCTTGCCAAAGCGAGCTACTTTCCTTCATTGAATAGAAAATAATCTCGGCAAATACGTTTTGCTCGCGGACGTTTTTAATAAACTGGTCTCCATGTTCGTCGCCACCTAGATCGAAATCAACAACGAGCATATCGAACTGGTCAAATGGCTGGTGTTGCTGAAGATCTTGCGCGTTGTGAACTGCGGTAATCAGAGGCCGGAATCCCCATGACGCGATTTCAGTTTCGATCGGGTCTTTATCCTGCGAATCAAAAAAATCCTTATCGTCGTCATACCAGAGAATTTTGTAATTCAAGTTCACCTTGTTACCTCTACCCTGATTTCCATGCCCTTTGGTTGTTGCGGGATGGCCGCAATTTTCCCGCCAAACCTTTCAACGATTTCGCGTGCATGGTAGAGACCGAGCCCAGAACCAGACGTTGTTGTGACACCCATCCCAAACATTGAATCAGGTTTGTCGAGTTTTGCAGACAGGCCATTTCCATTATCTATAAACGAAATTCTTAAAGTGTTGTCGCCTATCTTTGTAATTTTCACATTGAGGTTTTTTGCATCCGCCTTATCCGCATTGCTGATGATATTGTCTACCAAGATAGACATCTCGATACGACTGATCTTGATTTCAAACTTTTCGCGGATTTTGTTTTCAACGTCCACCTTCAGATTGGTAGCCACAAAATCCTTCGCCACGTTCGTTATGTATTGCTCAATGAAAGCAGGGACGTCTGTTGTTACTTTTGCAATGCCTGCTCTGAAGTTTGCCTTGGTGGCAAACTGTGCAACGGCCGTGATGCGGTTATTGGCAAGCGCGGCTTTTTCAAGGAAACCCAGCACTTCTTTTCCGCCGGGCATTTTTTGCATTACCTTAATTGACCGGCCAATATAGTTACTGATGATCGAAGAGTCGTGGACGATCTGGTGATGGAAGGCGACCAATTCTTTCGCATCTAGCGACGAAACCGATTGTAGGAAAAGGGTTTGGGCTTGGTATGTTTCTTTTTCCGCCCTTAGTTTGTCTGCGGTTACCCGTAACTCTGCCGCCTCACTTTTGGCTTCTTTTGCCTCTTGCTCTCTTTCTGCGATGAGTGTGCGAACTTTAGATAACCCTCGCTTGAGATCAGTATCGACTTTTTCTGGGTCAATACCTTCAATTTCGGCCAACAAGCTTTTGACTTCTTCCGTTCGTGTTTGGTAGGCATCTTCCAATAAGGCCGGGTTAAACCAGAAGCTTTTCGTGTGTTCAGGGGATGCCCCAACGAGGGTCATGATTGAGAGTGCTATACGTTGGTTTTTGCGTTCACGAGATTCGCTATATTGTTCATGGGTGTTCTCCCAATCGAGGCCTTCTGACTTGGCGATAGTGTGCCGAAGCGAATCAGGCACGCTGTCCCAGTTCAGGCCATCCACTACAAACCTTTCAAGCCTTCTCAGGACATCGATAAAAAGTTTTTCCTTAAGTTGGACAACTGCATCCGTTTTCTTGAGGCCTTCCCTGCTGGAAATGGGCTTAAATAGGTCTTCACTACCCTTAATCTCGATACGGCCAACAATATCGCGGCTACCTAAGTAGCGCGTGGTACCTTGAGTCTTACGAACATCTATTCCTAACCAGTCATCTCCGCGATCGCCATAGGGTGCAATGCGGAATCCATTCAAGAAAAGGAAGATGGAACCAAAGTCCACCGCGCGAACACCTGTCTGGCGTTTGAAATAGGATTTCTTGTAGGGGTTAAGGTAATAGACAACAACGCGGGCATCCTGCAATAGGGGGTATGACTTATTGACCTCAACCAATTTAAAAACTGGCTCTCCGTCATGGTAAAGCTCGGTGGTGACGGTTTTAGTTTTAGGAGAAATCGTGGCATCAATGTATGTGCTATTGAACTCTAGTTTTTCAAAAATCTGGTTCTTGATCTCGACGTTTATTTTTTCTGGGTAATCCTTGCCTTCCTCTTCCCCCGCAAAGTCTGGCACCTGAAAAATAATGCGGAATTTGTTCCTGAGAAAAAGTTGGTTGGGGTTGATGAACCGTTCAAGGGAATCTTTTAGTTCAAAAAGCTTGTCGCGATTCCACTCGCTCCTGAGCCTGGAAATAACCAGAACTGTTCCCTTCGCCGGAAATGTCTTTAAACCAGCCAAATTGGAAGCATCAGCATCAGGGATGTCAGTTACAACCAAATTGATTTGCTGGATTGTCAATTCGACCTCGCCTTCAACCTCGAAGTCCGGCCAATTTATTTTCAGGTGTAATAGGTCTCCGCCTTTTGTTCTTGTTAGTAAATCAAGCCGTTCACCCAGCCTGTCACACGAAAACCGCCCAATGCCTTTGTTGCCTGCAAGATAGGCACCGTTTTCTTGTGGTGCGAACTTCTTTTCCGAATATGCGATGTTGAGCCACTTATCCCTGATGTCATCGAGGTTCATCCCGCAACCCCTGTCGGCAATAACCAAACGTGAGGTAGTAGTTGTTTTCCCTTTTGTGGAGAATCCTTCAAACCTGACCAGCACATTTTCTGCACCTGCGTCATAAGCATTCTTCACCAACTCGACAATTGCGATATTGTCGTCATTGATAAGGTCTTTTCCTACGAGGTTTTTGAGGAGAGTATTGGTTTTGAAGTTAAGCGTTTTCTTCATCGAGGCTCGCTTTAGGAGACCAAGTATTTAAGTACTTGACCAATGGCTTCAGAAAACAATGGGGGGACAGCATTGCCAACTTGGGTATATCGGGGACATTCGTTTTTGCGATCCTTGCCACCCGTTGTGTATTTTCCCGTGAATTGAAACCAATCTGGAAAGGTCTGGATGCGTGCGTTTTCACGCACAGTTAAAATGCGTGGCTCGGAATAGTGAACCATATCGTCGGGCAATGTGGTGATGGTCGCTGATGGCGAATCAGCATGGAGGGGAGTTAATGCGTGCTTCTTAATGCCCAGACGCTTGCGGTCATCTTTGCTTAGTGTCTTGCCTTGTGTACAGGTATCAATAATATTCTGGAATTGGCGAATGGTATCCACCTTATGCTTGGGCAAACGCAAACTGTCTGGCTGTAACTGTGAGCCTTTGCTCATTAATTTCACAAAGCTGGATTTACTGCCCTGTACTTTATAAACGATCTGTTTGTAGCCCTTCAAATTGAAGTCCGTGCTTTCAATTAATTCTTTTCCGGTGACTTCCAAATCGCCAATTGCTTGTTTAACTGACACGGGTTTGTCTGTGGGAAGCCCTTTGTTTAAAAGGAATTTCTCACGGTTTGCTGAAAGAATATCAAAAGGTGACTTACCATTGAGCTTCTTGTGCGCCGGATCACCTTTGCGGATAGCGATTATGATAAAACGCTTGCGTACCTGTGGGACACCGTAGGCACTGAGGTCTACCAGCCTTGAAAAGACCTTATACCCAATGCCTTCTAGACGCTCTGTAACCTTGGTGGAATATGGGATGTCCTTGCCATCCCCATTGCCGTGTTTCTTAAACGGCAAGGTGAAGCCACGCACATTTTCAATGAGCAGCATGCGGGGCTGCAATTTTTCGACCAAATTAATGTAATCTTCTGTAAGTAAGTTACGCGGGTCAGAATGTGTCCTACGACCTGCCATGGAGAATCCCTGACATGGTGGTCCACCAGCAAGAAGGGATATTTTTCCCTTCAACCCTACAAGATTCTGACTGTGATTATTGAGCAACGATGAAGTCGAAAGGGCCTTTTGGGGAAGCCAATCTGGCCAATTAAATAGGCCTTGTTGCCCATCCAGAAGATTTGTCTTGAGGGTTTCAAATGCGTTAGCATCTTTTTCAATAGCGAAACGACCCTGCCATCCAGCGCTTATCAAGCCAAGCGAAATTCCACCACACCCTGCGAACACATCCGCAAAAGTGAGTGAATTCTTCACTTTGGTATTCTGAGCTCGTTTCAATGTCAAATCCACTACCCCCTAATTGCATAGAATACCAAACAATCAAAGGGGATGGTTCTAATTAGCATTTATAATTTGCAGGTTGAACTGGTCAGCATCGCATTGTTCTTGAATAATGTGATGATGGCCCCATTGAATTCAGGCGGGTGAGTTACTCGGAAATTTACCTGCTACAACTATTGGCATAGTCAGCAAGGAATAGTGAGGCCCAGCGTTAGTGCTTCGCGGCTGGTCCTCACCATTGCGCGGGCCTGTTTATTCGACTAATTCGCTTGGCTCTCCAAGCCACCGCAGCTTAGCGTGCTCAACTTCGATTAGGCGACGACCGAACATGCGCCTACCGAAGCGCTCGACCGTCAGCGTTGCTCGCACCTCGACTTCGTGACCCCAGTAAACGCGATCTTGATCCTGATCGACCGTTACCAGGCCGTCGAATTCCACGGTCAAGTCGTCTCTTTCGAAATCGTCCAAGTTGACCCACCAAAAGTTCTCGATGTCAGTACGAGGAAATGTACCGTTTGTCATTGCCACTTCTGAGTTGACTGAATCGTCGTCGACTATGGCGCGCTCGAAATGATCCTGGACTACCATCAACCAGTCCTCCCGGTTTTCATAGAGATCGGAATCCGGGAATCGCTTTGTCAGGTTTGTCTTCAGCGCATGAGCAAACATCTTGTCGTCGTGGCCTAACTCTGCAGCACGCACTACCAGACGCTCAGGGTCAAGTACGATGTCGGATGCTTCTGGCAGACCAATGTCATCATTCGAAGCTTGGTAGGACGCAAGGTTGTTGTGACCGAGTGCCGCTGCGACTAGCTGTTGTGTGTGGCCGATTGAAAGAGAAATGCCTTGAGCCGAAAGTTGTTTGCGAACGGCGAAGGCAATAGCGGATATATTTACCATGTCGTGATCTCCAAATGTTGCGCGGGGTCTCGAGCGGTTCCGACCCTGCGCGTGCGAGATGCACGAATAGTCACAGGGAATAATAAAGATAGGTGCCTGTTTTGAGTCACTCGAAGCTCAGGCGGGCGCCAAATCGCAACATAGCAGGCGAGGCCGCAGATGTAAATATACTGAACTAAAAATACCGAATCAATAGGGTCAGACTCCATTGATGCAAGCAGACAGGCTGCCAGCGGCAACACTGTTAAAATCCCGAGCTAATAGGGTCAGCATCAGTATTGCTTCCAACTAATGCGTCAAATTAAAGGGGCCAGACCCAAATTCTTTTCGGTATTAAAATTCCTTTCAATTAATCATATATCGGCCAAGGAGTAGGTATGGCAAAGGACTGGAGCGAAGGTGAATTAGCTGTTGCAGTTGAAGCTTACAGGCAGATGGCGGAATTAGAAGCCATGGGTGAACCCTACTCCAAACGAAAGGTATATAGGGATTTAGCTAAACGCTTCGGTCGCACTGAAAAATCATTTGAATACCGGATGCAAAACATTTCGGCAGTATTAGACGGGCTTGGCAAGAGGTGGATATCAGGGTTGAAGCCCGCAGGAAACGTTGGGATCAATGTAAAGTCTCGTATAGTGGCTTTGGTGAAACGATGGGAGAAAACCGATCTATCTGAGTCTGGAAAGGTGGCTCCCTATAAGGCGAAGCTGCCTGCTATGCGCAACTGGCTAATCGAGGTTGCTCGACACAAAGGCAAAGTCACGTACGGGCAGACGATGGAAGCATTTGGTATTGACCGCTTCAGCCTTAGACACGCAATGGACATTTTAGGCCACCAAGCTAATAGTTTAGGAGAGCCGATCATCACGGCGTTGATCGTCGGCAAGAAGACTCAGCGATGCTCTTCTGGCCTGGTAACTGAATTCGGCGTAAATGATGACGAGGCAGAACGCCAGCGATTGTATGATTTCTGGCACGCTAATCAAATGGAATCAGTCCAAACTGAAACTGAGACATCGGACCTAGAAGTTAAAGCTGCGAGGTTTGTTAGTGTAGAGTCACGACCCGATCAGGCTGCTTTCCGTCGTGAGGTGTACTTAGCGTGTGATGGCAAGTGTGTTATCAGCGGCTGTGACGTGCTGAAAGCATTGGACGCAGCACACAAACATGGGAGAGATTGGCGTCTTGGCCACAATCAAGCTGATGATGGGTATCTTCTGCGGAAGGATTTGCACGCACTATACGACAATAATCTTCTTTCGATAACTGAGGATGGTAAAGTCGAATTAGACCCATCCGTGATGGAACACTACCAGCAGTTCGCAGGAAAAAACTTAACTATCTAACAATTAAAGGGGTCTGGTTAGAAATATTCTAAGAACACATGATCAGCCGCCGCAACCACTACCACCGCCCCTCAACATTTAAAGGGGCCAGGCTCGAATTTCATTTTCAACTGGCGAATCGCACCAGCACTAACCTACCTTTCCACCGGTGCCGAGGCTTCGGCATTGGCAACTTGCAGCATGTCCACCCTGGCCATCCACTGATTCATCAACCGTTTTGTACCGGTCATTTCCAGATATCAACCACCACACCCCGTTCACGCAGGGCGTCAGCCCGCGCGCGGATGTAACGCTGCAGGCTGGTTTGCTTCTTGTAAGCGCCCGAGGAGACATATTCGAGTACTGACTGGAAATGAAAGCTTTTCATGAAAGCTTCGAGCCGGATCACTTCCTTGCCGGCATCGAATAAGACCACATTGGGCACGTACGCGATCTTGAGTTCGTTCGCCCAATCTCGCGCCGTGGTTTGTCTGCCATCCGGCGTGGTCACCGGCGTTCTATCCCAACGATCCAGCTGGATCACATTGAACTGCCCGATCAGCTTCAGCGTTTCCGGGTCGTTCAGAACCTTGCTGTGCATCTGGTCGCAACCGGCACAGTCCTTCTGCTCAAAGAATACGGCCAGCGGTTTTCCGGAGGCCAGCTTGTTCAGGTTGTAGGGAGGTTTGGAAAAGAATGGTTCTGATTGAAGCACTCCCTTCGCGGGTGGCGGGTCAAGCTTGGCGTAGTATTCCGGGAAGGTCAGTAACCCTTCCTGTTTTTCCCCCACGTATTTCAGTGCCGCAAGGAACTGGTGAGGCGGGTAATAACCGTTGATGCGCAAAACGGTTTCTCCCTTTTCATTGATCAGCAATATGCTGGGCGTGAACCAGACCTGGAGTTTCGCGGCGAGTTCTTTTTCCGTCAGCTTGCTGCCGGAAAGATCGGTCACCTCCCGATCACCCCAGATATTCAGGTCGACAGCATCGAAGTGCTTGCGGGTGTAGTCCACGATGTGTTGCTGGCTGAAATTGGTATTGAACAGTGCGGCGCAGTACGGACAGCCATCCTGCCCGAAATAGACTAGCAGCCGTTTGCCGCTGCGTGATGCTTCGGCGACATCTTCGGGCATGTCCAGGAATGAATGCTTGAACCAGTCGGGAATACTGTAGACAACTGCACCGCGGAATTCGGCCTTTTCTGCCGCCAAGGCCGTCATGCCCGGGATCGCGCACAAACCCAGCACTGCCATACAAGTCACGAATATCTTCTTCATGTTCATTCCCCCGACTGGTTGACTTGCAAATAGCCCGAAAAACCCGGGTCAGTTCAGGCACGAATTGCTTCATGAACGAAACTGGGACGGAACACAATTACTTTTAAAATCGAATTGTCTCCGCCCCAGGTGATCAAGGCTTGACGATCTGTCGATCAGAAGCGGATCTGCACTTCATAGCGGCGGTTCTTGGCTTTTTTGGCCGGCGTATTGTCGGGCTTCACCAGCATTTTTTCCGAACCCATTCCGACAGCCTCTATGTCGTTGGCATCCACCCCCTGCGCGACCAGTTCCTTGACCATCACCTGCGCGCGGCGCGCGGAAAGATCCTTGTTCTTGGCGGCATCACCGGAAGAATCGGTATGACCCGAAACGACAAACTTGAACCCGGAATATCCCTGGGATTGCAGTGTCTTCTTTACGTCGATCATCTGGTTGGCCAGCTTCCTGGATTTACTGCCGCACCCTTTCTCCAGTTCGTCGGTTCCGCTCTTGAACGAGCATTGATACTTGCGGCCTTCCGCAAGCAGCTTCTTGTTGACTTTGGCTGCAATCTCCTTATTGGCCTTGCTCTTTGCAGTTTCCTTGGTTTTGCTCTCGGCCAGCGCCTTCAGGTCGCCGCCTCCCTTCAGGCTGTCCGCCAGGCCGGCGTAGGCCACGGTCGTCACCATCGACAACAACAACACAGCTAATGATCTATTTTTCATGGGCCAACTCCTTATCGTTTATTTTTGAAAAACGCACACCGGGCGTCCAAGTCAGCGATCATCTGCTGATTTTCAGCCGCCGGATAATTATGACGATACTCATGAATAATTGCATAGGCAATTGCATGGCCAACAGGGTCATCATCGCACTTCCCAAAGAAAAGCCCGGCATCGCCGGGCTGTCATTTTCCCCATCCCTGCCCCTCTCTCACTTCCGTGAGAGGAAGCAAGCAGAGCTACTTCTCGAACCTCATCACGCCATTCTGGCAATCTACCCTCACAAAACCAAAGGGGTCAGCATCGGGTAACTTTCTGATGCGCCGGCATCCCAAAAAGCCCAAAACACCGGAGCCGCTTTGCTTTTGAATTATTTGCCCTACATGGCTGTCCCACTGCTACATCGCCTTCCAAGCTGCAAGCGCTTCGGTGAATCTTGCAAAGCCGATCTCACAGGAAAAATCCTTGCCCGCGCGGATCGACTGGTTGCGAACTTCGCCTTGCATCCATAGCTCGCAAAATTTCACTATCAAGTCCACGTCCTCTTGTTCGACCGCAGCCATATTCAGCTCGACCAGGCGTTTGAATGATCGCTCATCCAGCCCCTTGGGCAATGTCCAGCCATTCGTTGGATCGCCTTCGGGCTGGATCAATGGATTGAGCCGGATCACGCTTGTGGGTGCGGGGCACTGCGCGGGTGCAGGCAATATCCCGCCGAGCATGATGTGCGCAAGGAAGGAGTGCGCGTCCGGCGGGTCAGCCATGATGGTTGCGGAGAGTTTCTTGAGGTCGTTGGTGATGGTCGAAACCTGTTTCTTCCTGATCAGCACCGGCGATTCCGCTTTCCCGCTCAGCGGCAGCATGGTATTGGCCGTGCCGATACTCAAGATGGCGATCTCGTCTTTCCCCCATCCTTCTGCGATGGCTTCGGTCGCCGCAGCCAATGCCGGATTGTTATATCCCGTGAGTCCGCCGTCCCAATATTGAACGCCGTCTATGGAGGCGGGCTCGTCGAAGTATTCGATAGGCGCATTGGTCGAGGCATGGACAGCGTCCGCAAGCGCCATCGGTTTGAATGGATCGGTGACCGACCCTGCCTTGCTGGGCCATGAGCGCAGGAATTTGGCGCGATCGCGATCGTAGTTGTATGAGGCAAAGATCAGCTTGACCGGCGCATCATTTTTTCCATGCACTTTTATCTCGTCCATCGGCATCGATCCGGTTTTGGGGAGTGCGGCCCGGATGGCCTGATGTTTCTTTTTGGTCGAGAACTGCGGTGCGGGCAAGACAAGGCGTATCGGGTTGAGTTTTTTATACCAGGGCAATTCGGAGAAGATCTCGCGGCGCTGTTTCTCGCTTTGGAATAGCGCGAGTATCTGGTCGAGCTGCAAATCTTCAAACAGGGCAGCCGCAACGATGCTGCCGCCGGAATTGGCCGCCACCAGGTCAAAGTTGCTCAACACCCGATGGCCATGGGTGTCTTCGCCATATATTTTCATCAGCGCCTTTACCTGGATGACTGCCCAGGAGCCGCCGCCATCCAGCGACAGGATTCGATACTTTTTTGTGCCAGCCATTATGGGTCACCTCGATGCCATACCAGGCGGAGATTATTACATCCAAAGCAATCGTAGGGTCAACGTCCGCAGGTTTTTGCTGAGTACTGCTGCGGTCATCTTTGGCGCTGTCATAGTCGGCAACCTGCGGGAGCCATGGAGGCAGATGGTTAAAAGACCATCTCCGTTTCCATCACGGTGACCGCGCTGCCGGTGAGGAGCACGCGGTCGGCTTGCAGCTCGCAGGTGAGTGTGCCGCCGCGCTTGGAAACCTGCCTGGCGGACAGCACGGTCTTGCCCAACCGGCGCGCCCAGTAGGGCGCAAGCTCGCAATGGGTGGAGCCTGTGACGGGATCTTCCGGGATGCCGTACTTGGGGCCGAAACAGCGACTGACAAAGTCGAACTCCGTTCCCGGAGCGGTGATGACCACGCAGCGCAGGTCCAGCTGGCTGAGCAGGGACAGGTCTGGCTGTATGGCGCGTATGGTTGCCTCGCTGTCGAATACCGCGATGTAATCTTCAGCGGCCAGCACTTCGACAGGCTGATGGCCCAGCGCTTTGGCCAGTACTTCCGGAGTAGCGCACGGCGCGGGCGGGCTGGCCGGGAAGTCCATTTGCAATTGCCTGCCCTTTTTGCGCACGGTCAGTTCGCCGCTGCGCGTGGCAAAGGTGATGGTTTGTTTGGTGTAGCCGAGGATATCGAAGATGACATGCGCGGTAGCCAGTGTCGCATGGCCGCAAAGGTCGACTTCCCTGGCCGGGGTGAACCAGCGCAACTGGTAGCCTTGTGCCGATGGCACAAAGAATGCCGTCTCGGACAGGTTGTTCTCCTCGGCGATGGATTGCATCAGGCCATCGTCCAGCCAGCTTTGCAGCGGGCACACCGCAGCCGGGTTGCCCTCGAAGGCCCGGCTTGCAAAGGCGTCTACCTGATATTGTTTGATCTTCATGTGTGGTGTGTCTGGCTGCGTGTCCGGGAATGATAAATCAAAATCGGCATCCCGGAGTGCGTGATTCTGCCGCAACAACTCAAACGAGAAAGATCACGGCAGATGATGAGTTCAAGGAAGGGTTCCGGGATGGAGCCCATTTGATTCGCCGTGTTCCACCATCCCGATAGTGGACTGGCTTCCGATCCTGGCCGGAATATATCTGCTGGCATGCTGCAAATCCAGAATCTCTTTGCCCTGCGCATTGCTCTTGTCCAGTGCGAGGAAAGCATCGGTCAATTTGAGCCGCAAGTTCACATCCATATCTGCACGCACCGTCCAGCTGTAATCGTGATATTCCGGGGTGATGAATGCCGATAGTGCCTGTTCATCTGCCGCACGCTGCACCAGCGGGATGACCTGGCCGTCACTGCGCGTTTTGGCTTTGGTAAAATTCAGGCCATCGATCCAAACCATGTCCAGTTTGTTGCCGATCAACGCTTCGACCAAAGCGTCGCCATCGGCCATCGGCCTGAATTCGATTTTCATGCCGATTTTGTTTTCGAGATAAGCGGTCAGCGGCATTATTTTGCGGCGCAACATCGAGGGCGGTTCGCCGGGGATGACGGAGATACGCAGTACCGGCACTGAATAGGTGGATGCGTAGAACACCAATGCCACAAATATCGCCAGGGATATCGCCAGATTTCTGAGGCGGATCGAAGTTGAGTTTCGCGGTACGGCTTTCATTTTTAGAACCTGTAATTCTTGTGGGTTGATGGCGTGAATTGCGCATTACTTTAGCAGACGCTGATGATTTATTCCGATTCGCATTGGAAACGATCACTGCGTTGGTTTTGTCTTCGGCTCCTGGTGAAACAACTAGCCATTCGACTAGACTATCTAAAGACGATAGCCAGGTCGCTGGTTATAGTCGCACCAAGAGCGCTGTCTTCGTCGCCTTATCCTTGCCGCCTTGCGCTCTTTCCTAATGCAAATCGGAATTAATTAAAGGAACCGGGGGCGATATATTGATAGAATCAAAAAACCTCTCCGTCCTGAATTTCAAGAACAAACACATTGATCATAAGCTGATGAAAAATCTTCCCTACGCCTCTGCAGAGTCTCCCGGGATGTTGCGCAAGATCGTTGCCTTCGTCGTTACCTTGGCGTTGTTTGGATTGGCGCTGATGTTTTCGGTGTTGTTTTTTGTGGTGGTGCTGACTGCTGGTGCGGCGACATTGGGCTATCTGTGGTGGAAGACCCGTGCGCTGCGCAAGCAGATGCGCATGCATGCCCGGGACGCAGCGCCGGTCGAGCACGAAGTATTTGAGGGTGAAGTGATCGAGGGCGAGGTGATCCGCGTGGACGATTTGCGGGATGGAAAATGAGCTTTGTTCCCAGGCTTGCACTTGCGCGCGGCCTGACCAAATCAGCTCATTCGATTTTTCCTTAAGGCAGCAAATATTCCGCAGGCCGGGTTTCGCCGGACATCCATACCCGGCAGACCGCCCTGCATAACCGCGCAATCGCACGTCTTCGATGTTTAGTGCAAGCTGTTTGCCGCGAGGCTGTTACCGGGTTTCAATACTTCGACCCCATCGCTGAGTATATGCACTGCCTCGTTCAGCAGTATATCCCGGGCGTTTTTATTTGCATTCTCGATGGCCAGGTCAGCACTGAGATTTCGTTCGCCGGGCAACATGCCATCGTCCTGGAAAACATGGCTGCCGGATTTAGCCGGTGTCTTGTCTGATTCATTTTTCCCTATGTTTTTTTCGCGTAACTTTTCGCGAGCTTCCTGTGCCTTGCGCTCCTTGCGGCGCTCGGCTTCATTGAGCGAGATCAGGTTGTTCCGGCGCAACGTGTTGAATTCGGCGATATCCTCCAGCAGATAGCGGAAGCTCAGGTCTTTGCTAATGCGTTTGTCGTGGTTCGCCTTCAGTTTGGGCACAACACCGCTCAGGTTGGCGGCTGGGGTGTAGTCAGCCGCATTGATCTGTGTCCAGGGCAGGGCGTTGTCAAAGCTGGATTCGCCAAATTGATTTGCGTCAGTCATGGTCGGCAGTTGGATATCCGGGGTTACACCGCGCAACTGAGTGGTGCCGCCATTGATGCGGAAAAACTGGGCGACGGTCATCTTGAGATCGCCCAGTACGGGTTTCTCGGTTTTTGCCATTCGATCAAGGCTGGCTATGGTCTGCACAGTGCCTTTGCCAAAACTGGGTTCGCCGATCACAATACCGCGACCGTAATCCTGTATCGCCGCCGCAAAGATTTCCGATGCCGATGCCGATGCCCGATTGATGAGTACGCCGAGCGGGCCGCTCCAGGAAAGGCCGGCGTTGGTGTCGCTTTCAACAGATATATTCCCTTCGGAATTGCGTTGCTGGACCACGGGACCTTTGTCTATAAACAGGCCGGTCAGTTCGATGGCTTCGCTTAATGAGCCGCCGCCATTGTTGCGCAGATCAACCAGCACGGCATCCACATGTTCTTCTTTCAGCTCATCCAGCAGTTGCGCCACATCCCGGGTCGCGCTTTTGAAATCCTTGTCGCCCTTATTTCGGGCGGAAAAATCCTCGTAAAAGCTGGGCAGGGAGATCACGCCTATGCGCCGCGTCACGCCAGCGTCTTTTACCTCGATGATCGATTTCTTGGCGGCCTGATTCTCCAGGCTGATTTTTTTTCGAATCAGTGAAATGAGCTTGTGTTTGCCGTCAGCGCTCGCTTCGGCAGGCAGCACATCGAGAACGACAACCGTATCCTCATCGCCGCGTATCAAGGCCACCGTGTCGTCTATGCGCCAGCCCATGACATCGACTATCGGGCTGTTTTCGCCTTGCCCGACTCCGACGATACGATCTCCGGGTTTTAACTTGCCCGATAGCATTGCGGGGCCGCCTGCCATGAGCTCACGGATCGTGGTGTATTCATCCCTGATATGAAGCACGGCGCCGATGCCAACAAGGGACAGCTTCATCGCAATATCAAATTCCTTGGAAGCACGCACCCCGAGGTAGGTGGTATGCGGGTCTATAGCCAGCGTATAGGCATTCATGAAATTTTGAAATACGTCTTCACTATTGATCTTGGCCAGGCTGTTCATGGTATTGTCATAGCGTTTGTCCAGCGTTTCGATGATGCTTTTATTGTTCTTGCCGGCCAGTTTGAGGCGCAGCCAATCGTTTTTTACACGCTTGCGCCATAATTCATTAATTTCCTCTGTAGATTTTGCCCATGGCGAATTCTTGCGGGTTAATTGGTAGCTTTCCTTTTTCTTGAAATCAAACCCTTTTTTTAGCAGGGAGCGAGCATAGGTAAAGCGTTCAACGAAACGCTGCTGATAGAGAATAAATATGCCGAAAGGGACGCTCAGGTCCCCGTCGAGTATGGCGTCATCAAGCCGGGTTCTTGCATCGGCGAAATGGTCTATGTCGGCCTTTATGAAGAAAACCTTTTCGCTATCCAGCGCCTTCAGGTAGTTGTCGAATATTTGCGCAGACAGGTTATCGTCAAGCTCTGCTTGTTTGTAATGATACCTGCTTAGAATTCTGGCGGATAAAAGGGCAGCCTGGGGTTGTTGTTCCAGTGGCATAAGCAGTTGGGTAGCCTGCGTCGTATTGAGCGCAGCCAGGGCAAAGGCCAGGAATAACCACGGTAATCTATTTTTCATTTGTATATTCAGTCAGGGCAGTAAGGGGTGCGGCACTGTTGATGTTGAATTGAGTGAACATGGACAGGTTTAAGAGCACCAAGTTCTATATGTTATACGATATCAAAAAAATAATTGGCATTAGATGTAGCTCCAGCCAATGTAAATACACTTGCCAGGCTACACGACCGTGATATTCAGATCGACTGCTGCCCGCAAGGTATTGGCTGCAATACAGCTACGTTCTGCAAGAACGGCCAATTTATTCAGTTCTTCCGGAGGGTTGCACTGTGCTGATATCGACATGCGGATTGCAATGAAGCGCGGCGGCGCATCGGCCATGTCGCCTGCAATATCTGCGCGGGCATTTTTCAGTTCGATACCCCGGGCTTTGGCGGCGGCCAGCAAATTGCTCATGAAGCAGCCGCCCAGCCCGTTCAGCACCGCTTCTCCACCCATCATGCCTGCATTGGTGCCACCCTTGGCCTCAGGGCGATCCATGACCAGCTCATGTCCGCGAGCATTACCCCTGGATGCGGTGCCGGTGATTTGCTCTACCTTTACTGTTGCCGTTGCCATGAAATTTCTCCCCGGTGAACAAAAAACGAAAGTATAAGAAATATTGCTGTATTACTTGCGCCCCGCCATCTGTTCGAGCACGAGCAGCAGCGAGCTAGTATCCTGTTCGCCGTAGCCGCTTTCCATCAGTGTGTTCAGTTGCTGCATCACTTGCGTAGTGACCGGCAACGGCAGACCTGCCCGGTGCGCGATGTCGACGACTACACCGATGTCTTTGTGGTGCAATGCGGCAACGATGCCGGCGGTGAAATCGCGCTCTACCATTTTCTTGCCGAGCACATCGAGCATGCGGCTGGCGCCATACCCGGTCATCACTGCTTCACGCACCTTGCCAGCGTCCGCGCCCTGAGCATGCGCAAACAGCAGCGCTTCGGCCGCGCCTTGCAGGTTGGCGAGCTGGCATATCTGATTGGCGAGTTTGGCCACCTGACCGGTGCCAGACGAGCCCATGTGGAAGATGGACTTACCCATCAGCTCCAGCAGCGGGCGCACCCGTTCTAAGATCGCCGCTTCCCCGCCGACGAAAAAGGTCAACGAAGCCGTCTTTGCCATCGCCACGCCACCGGAGACCGGGGCATCAAGCATGGCGATGTCGCGCGTGTGCAGTTGCGCTGCGACTCGGCGCGTGATGTCCGGCGAAATCGTGCTCATGTCCACATGGATCAACCCTGGATGCGCGCCCTGTATCAATCCTTCCGGTCCGAGTGCGACATCCTCGACGTCCTTGCCGGCAGTGACGATGGTGAACACCACTTCGCTTGCCGCCGCAACTTCGGCCGGATTGCGTGCCATGTTCAGGTTAAGGCCGCTCGCGCGCTCGCGTGAACGTGCGCCGCGCGCATAAGTGGTGAGCGTGTGACCGGCAGCAAGAAGGTGGCGAACCAGTTCGCTGCCCATGTTGCCAATGCCGATAAAGCCGATATGCATGTACTGGTCCTTCGCAAATGAGATAGCGGCGAAGCCTCAATAATATCTACAATGTGCGGTAACCACCATCAATCATAGTCTATCGACTGTCCGTTGCCGGCGAAAATTCTGCAGTTTGTTACCATGCTTGCTCATGGCAAATGTTGTTGTTTTTTAGGAACGAAGCCCAATCGAACTGGCCTTATTCTAACGTAAGTAAGAAACTTAATTTCCATGTCGGATGCGCCTGAGAGGTAAGTCAGCATGGGCGGTGAGCATAGGGAGTGATCGATTAGGCGTGGCTATCAGCGAAATTCATGATTCTTAAAAAATGGTAACCCATGCGGGAATATTTTCCTTTACAAAGAAGTGTTTTTTGCTGGAAGATGGCTGCACTTTTGATATGCAGGAACCTTGCCCAGGAGAAGGGTTATTGCCTGAACCAGCAAGGATTATGTGATAAATAGATATGGTACTTCTAACGACAAAACAGGTGATTGTACGGATTATCGTGATCATTGCGGTTGCAGAATTCCTGATCATGCTGTTGTTGCAATCTAAATCCCATGTGGTGGGGTCTGCTTCAGAAGCCATTCTTGATACTTTTTTGCTGGTGGTATTGACCACCCCGGCAATTTACTTCTGGGTTATTAAACCTTTTGTTTCTGCCCGTGATGACGCACTCGGTCAAATCAGCAAATTGGCTCATACCGATCCACTTACGCAAATAGCGAATCGTCGTCTGATATTAGTGCATTTGCGAAATTTCATATCCAGTAATGCCAGGCATAAGGATTTTGGAGCGTTGCTACTGATAGATCTGGATGGTTTCAAGCTTGTAAATGACATTCACGGACATGAAGCCGGGGATGCAGTACTCGTTGAAATCGCTGAACGCTTGCAATCGATCATCCGCGCCGAGGATGTGGTTGGACGCATGGCCGGACGACTGGGTGGGGATGAGTTTATTGTTTTGATACATAGGCTTGGTTTAGACGAGCAACTGGCGCGAGACAGGACAGTGGTAGTGGCGGAAAAATTGATCAATGCGATAAATAAGCCGGTCAATTTCAACGGCAACTTGTTGCACGTCGGTGCCAGTATCGGGATTCGGCTATTGGGATTGGAGAATCTGGATATAGAGTCCGCAATCAGTGAGGCTGATATCGCCTTATATGATGCCAAAACAACCGGAAAAGGGCGCGCAATTTTTTATCAAGGTTGATTTTCTGAACCGGTTCAATTCCCCCAACAAAGGTGTGATGTTGGGTGATTCCGGATAACAGGGGCATCGCTGCGAATTTTCCGCCAGGATTGCGGCACAAGTTTTTCACCTGAATCGAATGAGGGCTGATGCGCTGCCATGCACACAGCCCTCATTTTGTTTCGCTAATTATTCTTCCTGAAAAATTCATATGTAATTTAATCTGGAATGAATAAGAAAGTTAACGTCGATAATAGAACCTTGGTTTGTTTGTAGCATCCAACCTGTGGGTTGGCGCGGTATTGTCGGTGCGTGTTGATGTGCAAATTCCGGCTTGAGGTATTTTATGAAACACCTCAATGTGTTTCGAAGTGCAAAACAATGGGGTATCTGCCTGGGTGTGTTGCTCAGCCTGCTGCTCGGCGGGTGTTTCGGCGTTATAGGCATAGGTGAGCCGACATGCACCTCCAATCCGCCGCCCCGGATTTCTTCTTCTCCACCGTTAAGCGCTACGGTCGGTGTTCCATATTTGTATCAGGTCAAGGCGAGCTATTCCTGCCTGTTTGGAATCTGCGGCGGCGTGGAAGGATTGCAATTGCCGACCGGTGCGTCCATACATTCAGGCTATATCTGGTGGACACCAGGGCAGGAGTTCGCGAACCAGGATGTGCCATTCTCGATTGCGACCTACCCCGATCTGGTCTGCGGTAACCGGGCGACGCAGTCGTGGACTGTGCATGTAAGCGACCTTTCCGCCCCGACCAGCCTATCTAATTTTCCAGCCGATACGGCAGCGAATGTGCCGGTGGATACGGTCATCAACGTGGCGTTCAATGAATCGGTCGATCCGCGTACGGTTAACTCATCTTCGTTCTTCGTGACCGGCCCCTCGGGTCCGGTCGCAGGCAAGATCGCTGTCAGCGGCGCTACGGTCACATTCACCCCAAGCAGCTATCTGGCCTATCTGAGCACTTATACGGCGACGGTCACGGCTGCGGTTACGGATCTGAGCGGCAATGCGCTGGCATCAAGATTCATCTGGACTTTCACCACCGGGCTGGCACCCGACACCAGCCCGCCGTCCATTCCTTCGGGATTGTCGGCTACGGCTGTTTCATCCAGCCAGATAGATATGTTGTGGAATGCATCCTCGGATAATGCTGGAGTGGCAGGATATAAAATCTACCGGGACGGCAGTTATTGGCAATCCGTCGCGAACGTTACTTCGTTCTCGGATGCGGGCTTGTTGCTGAATGCCCGATATTGCTATGCGATATCGGCATTTGATATGTCAGGGAATGAGTCTGCGCAGGGAGGTT
>Ga0224495_10000561_pt1 | contig 29129 bp, 29 predicted proteins | sample SF_Jul11_sed_USG_FD_168128 | JGI IMG/M metagenome (GOLD analysis project Ga0224495, IMG submission 168128) | Sediment microbial communities from San Francisco Bay, California, United States - SF_Jul11_sed_USGS_4_1 | ecosystem: Environmental > Aquatic > Marine > Sediment | place: USA: California... | reverse complement strand
CGAAAAAGCAAACGCAGAGAGCTTGCTCGGTTTTATCATTACAAGCGACATAAGCTATTGGCTCCACTAAGGGTTAAAGAACGAAAATGAAATTGGACAGTAAAATTAGTAAAACAGCCTTAAAAGGCATACCGCATTCATGATCATAGGATTCATGCTCACCTATAATTTCACCATCTACTCTTGCTTCACAATGTGGGCATTCAATTATCATTTAATTAATCTCCTTCATTTTTCAATATTTCATTGGTCATTTTTACAAATAGTCACGAAGCTACAATTAAGGATGATACTAATGAGGCAACTCATATGCCGCTGAGTATAAAGCAACGCCATCTTTCCTATATTCATCAGCTAAAAATAATGCTGGCCGTCTTACGCCCATTGGTTCAGACATTCGATCTGGATACAAATAAGCAAGCAGGACGCACAAACCAGCAAGAGATTGAAGACACATTTCCAAATTTGCCTCCCTATACTTCATGTCTCTGTTATGTTTGACATTATTATAGTTTTTCCACCATTGAGGATTTGTGTTGCCTTGGCTCCATGCCTGCCACGGAACAAACTCCAGTCCGCACCGTTTCATATTGATAATGATCGAACTTATCTTTGGTTCTTGTTTTCGAAGTTCCTTACGATAACCAGTGATGTTGTCGGCTTTTGAACTGGGATTGTACTTTTTGCATAACATTTTTGCTACAACATCCACCTCTGAACCCGCTGACAGGTACAATCGCGTAAAAGCTGTCGAATAAGTCTTGAAGTTATCTGGGTGTATCTCAACATAATGTGAGATTGTTTCGAGGTCATTCGTCAAAGATACATAATAATCCCAATGATGATATTTCTTCTTAGCAGCTTTTGTTGCCATTTTTTCTCCTTGTCAAAACTTTTTCTTTTTCTCTGTGTCCTCTGTGGCTAAATACCCGCTTTTTGACTCTATTTTATCTAACTCCATTAAAAATAACAACTTATCTGTCTTTTGGCTCGTTTGCTCCGTCACGGAGGACGCTTTCTTTGCCTCCGGTCACGCTTGCTTTGTCACGGAGTAAGCCGACTCCGCCACGGGTCACGCCTGCTCTGCTTCGGAGTAAGCCGATTCCGCCACGGGTCACGCCTGCTTTGTCTCGGAGCAAGCTTACTCTGCCACAGATCATGCTACTCCGCCACGGATAACGCTTGCTTTGCCACCGGTCACGCTTCCATTGTCACGATATCGGCTTACACCACCTCGACAGCGTCCTATTACTTTTTCCCATCACTATGTTTCCCTATTGATTGTCCTTCACCTTTATATGTTGCTGCCATTTCACTCTGTGCTAGTTCGAGGTCACGTTTCAGTTTTTCTTCCACAGCCTTTTCACACTCTTTACTATAGGGTATTGCTAATTCATTATTATCCCATGGCTGTTCAAAATGTGCTTCACTGAACACACTGTAAACAGCCCCCTGTTGGATCTCGCGGAAAATAACCGTCCAACTATTGTATGCTTCTCTCTGATAAGGATATGGATTAACAAGCATCAATCCTTGATCACGGCAAATCACGGTAAAGCATGTCGGGGCAGCTTGATAGAATCTGACACAATCGGTAAGATTGTAATGTTTAAGGAGATCAACGGCCTCTTTAAGCTCTTTTGAAATGACATAACGCGTAATATTTTTCTCTGTTTTTTCTTGATCCTGTCGATGCGAGATATACTCCCAGTGAGTTAAGAGAATCCTAAGTTTAAAGCCAAATTGCTGTTTTTTTAATTTCAGAAGTTCGAGTACGCGATCCCGTGTGACATGATGGCGACCTTTCAACCCAAAGATTGTACTTCCAACGATGTCTATTGCTTTGTCCTCACGTTCCATCGTAGCAAAGAAATAATCTTCAAATGCATCCATTCTTGTTGCATGAATTCCGACTAAGCCCAAATCTACAGTTTGCTGAAGTAATCTCGAAGCCGCGACCATGGCTTCGGCATTATTCTGCACATTATTAAGCGAAGATTGGATCTGTGAAAGAGTCGTTTTTTGAGAAAGAATTTCTTTGAGTAACGGTTGTTCTTGTCCGGTGGGTAAATGTTCAGAAAGGATTTGGTATACGTTTGAAAAACCTTGTTCGACCTTGTCGTGTAACGTGGGTAACGAGTTCATCGTTGAATCAACAGGCTTTGTTGATTTTTGTGACGGCCGTTTTAATCTTTCTTTTATCTCTTTTGCATATTTTATAATCAGGTCTCTGGCCTTATCGGCTTTTGTCACGTCATCAATCGCATATTGGATGGTGCGATAAGGAGATAAATTAAAAGGAATTGAGCTTACATCATCTGCGATAGTGATTAACGGCTTGCTGAGAGCATGTCGATATCCAAGTTCATAAAAGACGTTTGGATTTCGGTCTGATAAGTCTGCAAGTACAAGGTTTGCAACTCGAAGCCTTTTTTTGACTTCTTCCGGTATTGGTCCAGAATCAGGTATTTCATCCGCACGGAGGGGTTCAAATCCAGAGTCTGCTATTGCTCGCTTGATAATATGGTCATAGACAGTCGTGTAATGTTCATGTTCATCGGAACCTTCTTTGCCAAAGGGCATAATAACAAAACAGAGTGGCTTTTCAGCCTCACTTGGAGAAGTCCTTCGACCTCTTTTTTTTGAAGAACCTGTACTTGTTTTTGCTTTCGAAGGTGTCATGTTTATTTTCCTTTCAACTTTGAGTCTCTATTTCCCCTCGGTTTCCTCTGTGTTCTCTGCGGCGAATTTTTTATTTTTTAATCTGCGTTCATCCGCGAAATCTGCGGTTCCTTGTTCTATTTATCAGGCACGGAGGCCTGACCTACTTTACAGGACGGCCATGACGGTGTTGCTTTCCGGGCCGGTTCCGGCTTTGTTGACGGCGAGAACGCGGTATTCCAGTTCCGCGGCGGTCGGCTGATCGACCAGCGTAATCTCGGTTAAGATCGCCGTGGCGACCGTTTCCCACGGGCCGTCGGGGCGGTAGCGCCGCTGGACGGTGTAACAGCTTGGTTTGCCGCCGTTGTCGGGCGCTTTCCAGTCGAGGAAGACCCATCCGGCGCCCTGTTTGGGCGCTTCGAGCAGGCGGGATTGTCCGGGGGCAGCCAGCGGGGTGGGGGCCTTTTTGCCCGCCCAGCCGATGAGTTTGAGTTGGTCATCGTCGAAATTGACCGTGTTCTCGGCATACCGCAGGTCGGTCTTCATCGCCTCGGTCAGCGCTTCGAGTGCGGCGTCCTTGGCCGTTGTGGCCGCTTCGGCGGTCGCGGCATAGGACAGGGCGCTATTGCGGGCGGTGAGAAACTGGTTTCTTTTAATCCCGATCCCGATCCCCATGACAGGTGGAGCGGGGAAAACGGCGGGATTACTCATGAGCCCTGCCTTGAGCGATTCGGCGAGCGCAACGATCTGCGCTTCGTGTTTAGGAAATTGAGCCATATTTCTCCTTTCTTCTCTGTCTTCATTTCCGTTCACCGACATTAACGACATTTTAATAAACCATCTAAACGATAAAGTCAAGAGATTTTTTAGGGGTTTTGTCGTTAATTGCCCATCAAAAAGGATCAAAACTTTTCAGAATAGCCATAGGTTGCAATTGATTTTCTCCGGCCGGTCGCTTATGATACCGGTTTGGTGATGAAATTCTTGAAATCACGGAGAAACGATGTCAGGTAAAGGATTTACGCATCTTCATTTACATACGCAATATTCCCTTTTGGATGGGGCGATTACGGCCAAAAAGCTGTTTGCCCGCTGTCAGGAACTGGGAATGGATTCGGTTGCGATTACCGACCATGGCAACATGTTCGGTGTGGTGGATTTCTATACGCAGGCCCAGGAAGCGGGAATCAAACCGATTTTGGGCATGGAGGCGTACATCGCTCCGGACAGCCGTTTTGAGCGGCAAAAGGGCGGCGGCGTCAAAGAAAACACGTTCCATCTGCTCCTGCTGGCCGAAAACCCAAAAGGATACCAAAATCTGCTCAAACTCAGCAGTATCGGCTTTACCGAGGGATTTTATTACCGTCCCCGGATTGATAAACAGGTTTTAGCCGAACTGAACGAAGGACTGATCTGTCTGACGGCCTGCGTTGCCGGGGAAGTGCCGTCGGCGCTTGTACGAAATGACTGGGATGCCGCTCGCAAAGCGGTTAATGATTACCTTGAAATTTTCGGGCCGGAACGGTTTTTCCTGGAAATTCAGCAGCATGATAATGACGAGCATCCGGATCTGATGGGCAAAATGATCGAACTGGCCGGTGAGATGGGCGTTGGTTTGGTTGCGACCAATGACGTTCACTTCCTTAATGAAGATGATTTTGAGGCCCACAATGCTCTGTGCTGTATCAATACCGGCAAAAAAGTAACCGATCCGGAACGCATGACCTATCCCCCCAGTGTTTTCCTGAAAACCCCGGATCAGATGCGGCAGTTATTCGCCGATATTTCCGAGGCCTGTGATAACACGCTGAAAATTGCGAAACGATGCAATGTCGAACTCGACCTGACCAGCAGACATGCCCCGGTCTATCGGCCCGCCGACGGCAGCAAGCCCGAGGACCTGCTCAAACGGCTTGCTTATGAGGGAGCAAAGAAAAAATACAGCAAAATTACCGACGAGATCGAACAGCGGATCGAGCGGGAACTCAGTGTGATCTCCGGGAAAGGATTTGCCAGCTATTTCCTCATCGTCTGGGATTTTTGCAATTATGCCCTGAAGAACAATATTCCGGTTGGCGCCAGGGGCAGCGCCGTTGGGACCGTGGTGGGCTATTGTCTGGGTGTCTGCGACGTTGACCCGATCAAGTACGATTTGCTGTTTGAGCGGTTTATGGATCCGGAACGTGACGAGATGCCGGATATCGATATCGATATCTGTCAGGCGTCCCGTCCGGCGGCGCTGGAATATGTGCGTCAAAAATACGGCGAGATCGCCCAGATTATCACCTTCGGGACAATGAAGGCCCGCGCCGTCATTCGTGATGTCTGCCGGGTCATGGATGTGCCCTTGGCCGAAGCGGACCGGCTGGCCAAACTGGTCCCCGCGGAACTGAAGATGACGCTGGACAAGGCGCTGGAAGTTGAGCCGGACCTGAAAAAGGCCTATGACGAAAACGAAACGACCCGCAAGGTCATTGATGTCGGGCGAAAGCTGGAAGGCCTGGCTCGCCACGCTTCGGTACATGCCTGCGGCGTAGTGATTTCTGATGAACCGCTGACCAATTTCTTGCCCTTGTACAAACAGGCCGGGTCCAGCGATCTGATCACGCAGTTCGAAGGCCCCACGGTCGAAAAAGTGGGCTTATTAAAAATGGACTTCCTGGGCCTGAAGACGCTCAGTATTATTCAGCGGGCGGTTGACCTGATTAAGGACCTGCACAATGAAACCATTGATGTCGAGGCGATTGATATTACCGACCAGAAGGTCTTTAAGGAAATTTTCGGTGCGGGTCGTACCAAGGGCGTGTTTCAGTTTGAATCCGGCGGGATGCAGGATTTGCTGATGAAACTGCGGCCGGACCGCATCGAGGACCTGATTGCCGCCAATGCGCTGTATCGTCCCGGCCCGATGGCGCTGATTCCGGACTATATCGACCGAAAACACGGTGCCAAATGGGACGTGCCGCATCCGATCATGCGTGAGGTTCTGGAAGAGACATTCGGCATCATGGTCTATCAGGAGCAGGTCATGCGGATCTGTAACCGGCTCGGCGACATCCCGCTGCGCGAGGCATACGGCTTAATTAAAGCCATCGGTAAAAAGAAAGAAAAAGTCATCAAGTCCGAAAAGAAGCGTTTTGTCGAGGGGTGCGTCCAAAAAGGACTCAGTAAAACGCAGGCCAATGAGATCTTTGACCTGATCGAAAAGTTTGCCGGCTATGGTTTTAATAAAAGCCATGCGACACGGTATTCATTTGTCGCCTATCAGACCGCGTGGCTGAAGTGCTATTACCCCGTCGAATTCATGGCGGCGGTACTGACCTACGAAATGGGCAGCACGGATAAGGTGGTCGAGTACATCGAAGAATGCAAGATTGCGGGGATCGAAGTTCTCCCGCCGGACATCAACGAAAGCTTTGTGGACTTTACCGTCATCTATAACGAGGAACATGACCATCGCAGGGACAGCGGCGTGATTCGTTTTGGTCTGGCGGCGGTCAAGGGCGTCGGTGAAAAGGCGGTCGAGCAGATCATCAAGGCCAGAGAAAAAGTTGCACGTTTCAAAAGTCTGTTCCATTTCTGTGAAAATGTGGATCTGCGGGCGGTCAATAAACAGGTTTTGGAGGCCCTCATTAAGGGGGGAGCATTTGATAATCTTGGCGGCAGCCGGGCCCAGATGATGGCCGCCCTTGAAAGGGCGATGCAGGTGGGTTCTTCGATGCAGGCCGACGCGGCCAGCGGCCAGATGAACTTTTTCGGTGAAGGTGGTTTCGGCGGAGGCGCACAGAACGATGACCAGCATTTGCCGGACGTGCAGCCGTGGCCCGAACAGATGATGCTCCAGTTTGAAAAGGATGTGCTCGGGTTTTATGTCACCAGCAATCCGCTCAGCAAACATGCGGATATGATCAGCGTGTATTCCACGGTCAATACCAGCCAACTGACACAGAAATCCGAGGGCCGCTCGATTGTGATTGGCGGGATGGTCATGAAGATTCGCCACTTAGTGACCAAAAACGGCCGCAACGCAGGCGCGAAGATGGCGGTTTTCGAGTTAGAGGATGTACAGGGCAAGTGTGAAGTGGTGGTGTTCCCCAGAACACTGGACAAATTCGGACATTTGCTGGAAGTTGATAAAATTCTCTTTGTCAAAGGAACCGTCGATTGCCGCCGCGAAAACCCGAACATCATCTGTGAAGAATTGATTTGCATGGATGAAGCGACAGAGCAATTAGCCGCGAGGGTATGGGTGGACGTGTTAAGTCTGGATATGACCGAAGAAAAGGTCAATGCGATTCGAAACCTCTGCAAAAGCCACCGGGGTAAGAGTCCGCTCAATGTCAGCGTTCAGACCACCGGCGGCTACCGGATTGTGGCGATGGCGGATAAATCGCTCAGCGTACGGGCAGACGTGGACTTCTGCACCAAAATGGAAAAAGTCGTCGGCCGCGGAAAAGTAAAGCTCATGCGGAATTAATGATTTACTTATAAGCCCGTAGGGCCTGAATAATGGTAGCCGCGGGTGTAGGCCGTAGGCCGGAACCCGTGGTAATGAATTTACGATACATTTACAACCCCGGAGGGGTTGAACAATAAGGAAAAACGGATTGTTTCAAAAAGCGATTGACATATTAAAAACACGCTGGCCGGAAGTGGTTATGGTGGTTGTTTTACAGGCCTCCATGATGCTGTTGCTGGAAGAAATTGTCTCAGATTCTGAAAAGATGGATTCAAATGCCGCGTTAATGCCGTTCTGGGCGAGTTTCTTGTTGGGTATTGGAGTTGCTCTCTGTGCGGTTCTCTGGCAGATGCTCTATCTGGGCTTCCTGAAAACAGCCGCGGTGTTTGGCAGCCAACCGCAACAGCCGGTGGAACTACTCCGTTCGGGCCGTCCGTATTTTTGGAGGATTCTGTTTTTCCAAATCCTCATTGGCATTGCATTGATGTTCCTGAACATGGCCATCGTTGCCTTCCTGGGGTATCTGATATGGCAGGGCCGCGAATTGAATCAACTGCCTCAGTGGTTTGTGCAAACAGGCGCCTTAATTGGAATCCTGATCGTGCTCAAACCGATGCTGTTGGTTCCCGCGCGCATGATCGTGTACGACGACACGACATTTCAGGCGATTTTTCAGATGCGGTATTATTCACTCAAGGGGATCGACCGGATTTTCAAGGTCACTTTTGCCGGCTTTGTCATGATTGTGCTGTCAACGCTGCCGATTGCATTTTTCGAGCAGGGAAGCCGGGCCTACTATGTCTTGTCGGGCCTGCACCATACCATTTTTTCATTCATATTGTTGACACTGACATTGATTGCGGTACTCTGGATACAGCAGCAGTTTGATGCGGAGTGTATCAAAACAAGCGAAGAGGACAGTTACGCATGAACGAAAAATTAAAAGGAAAATTTCTGGTTCTGGACGGCCCGGACGGCTGCGGCAAGAGTACGCAGACGCGGATGCTGAGTCAGTGGATCGCTGAGCAGGGCGTGGATGTGGTCTCCTATCGTGACCCTGGCACGACGCTTATCGGTGAAAAAATTCGCGACATCCTGCTGGATACGGCGCATGAAGGCATGGGCGACAATGTCGAGGTGCTTTTGTATATGGCCGCGCGGGCCCAGCTTTACAAGGAGCACATCGGTCCGGACCTGGCGGCGGGCAAATGCGTCCTCATGGATCGCTGGCTGTCCAGCACCTGCGCCTATCAGGGCTGGGCGGGTGGTTTCGGCATAGAAAAGGTCATCAAGATTGCGACCGATTCATTGGAGCGCGTCTGGCCGGATGTGACGGTCATTCTGGATGTGGACTTAGCAACGGCGGCGAAACGGATGCAGCGGGATCTGGACCGCATGGAACAAAAGGGCGATGCCTACCACGCCAAAGTGCGAGAAGGTTTTTTAAAGCTGCCGGAAATTGAACCAACGGTGAAAGTCGCCGACGCAACACGATCCGTTGATCAGGTTCGAACCGATGTATTGAAAATTGTCCAGGATTTGTCATGCCGGACTTGATCCGGCATCCAGCCGTTAACGCCCTGGACCCCGGATCAAGTCCGGGGTGACATACGCCGGATGGATTAAGTGGAATTTGATTAAGCGAACGATGTTTTTAAAAGAAATATTTTGCCAGGACAAAGCAATTGGTTCACTCCAGCGGGCGTATGCCGCCGGGCGGATGGCGCATGCGTATATTTTTGCCGGTGACGACGGCGTGGGCAAGTTTACCACGGCAAGCGGCTGGGCCAAAATGCTGCTGTGTGAAAACAAACAAGCCGTCAGCGAGGACCCTGCCTTTGTCGATAGTTGCGGGACCTGCCATTCCTGCAAAATGTTCGATGCGGCTTCACATCCCGATTTCCGTCCGCTCTGTAAAGAGTTGGTGCGGTTCACCAAAGACGGTAAAAACAAGAAAACGCCGGTCAAATTTCCCATCGATGTGATTCGGGAGTTCCTGATTGACAAGGTGTCCAATCGCCCGACCGCAGGCGATTTTGTAGTGTATAGTATCGACGAATTTGAAAAAGTGAGCAACGAAGCCCAGAATGCGCTGCTGAAAGTGCTTGAAGAGCCGCCGGCCTATTGCGTGATCATCCTGCTATGCTCCCGGCTGGATGATCTGCTGCCGACGACACTGTCACGCTGCCAGTTGGTTCGCTTTGGCCCCGTCCAGGAATCCCGAATTGTCGAACGGCTGACCGTCGAGGGTGTGGACGAAACAGAGGCCGTTTTCTGGGCACGCTTTTCGCAGGGGTCGCTGGGCCGGGCCTTGGCATGGGCCATGTTGGAAGTCGCCCCGTCAGGGGTGTATGCGCTCAAACGGGAGCTGGTCGAAAAAATCGCGGCACTTGAATTGGCCGACGCCATTGATACCGCCGAGTGGATGGGCAAGACCGCCAAAAAGATCGCCGCCGCATGGACCGAAAAACTCGACACTGTCAGCACCACCGATATCAATCGCCGGGCACAAAAGGGCTTGATCCGAATGACTGCCTGCCTGTTCAGCGATGTGATGAAGCTCGATTCCGGCCAATCGGACACCCTTGTGAATCTTGATCAGACTGGTCCCGTTCATGTTCTGGCACAAAAAATCGACGCCGAAACCGCCGCCCGGGGTGTGGAATTGTGCTATCGGATGCACAAGTGGATCGATTCCAGCGTCAACGAAAAACTCATCTTCGAACAACTCTTGTTAAATCTTGCCAATTCGGATATACTAAATGTTTCTTAAGTATATTTTTGGGGCACGAATCCTTGAAGATAAGAATGTATCTTCTTTTATATCAGGAGTTTATAGATAGATGACCAAGGTTGACAATACAAAGGCCAAGGGCCAGAAAAACACCAAGCAGATGCTGGTTCGCTATGGCCGTCTGGGTCAACTGGGCTGGTTTGAGCATCACGAATCGCACATTCCGCGGCTCAATGCCCACGTGATCATTAAAACCGAACGCGGGCTGGAGTTGGGGGAGATTGTCGGCATTCACAGCTATCGCGGCGGCCAGTTCAAAAGCAGCCCCGAACAAGTCGAACAGTATTTCTGCAACCGTACAAAGGACTATCCTCTGGGGGAAGGGGGCGATTTTGTTCGCTTTGCGACCCATGATGATTTACGAGAGCAGGAGCATTTGGAGAAAAATTCGATTGGTGAAGCCAAAACCTGCCAGCGCATCGCCGAAGAACTGGGCTTGAAGATGAGAGTCATTGAGGGAGAGCACATCTTTGGCGGAGAGCGGATTATTTTCTATTTTACCAGCGAAAACCGCATCGATTTCCGTGAATTAGTCAAGCGTTTAGCCAGAGAATACCAGACACGAATTGAATTACGGCAAATCGGTTCACGCGACGAGGCCCGGCTCATCAGTGACTATGAATCCTGCGGCCAGCAGTGCTGCTGCAGCCGCTTTTTGAAGATATTGGAACCAGTCAATATGCGCATGGCCAAACTGCAGAAAGCCACATTGGACCCGTCTAAAATCAGCGGACACTGTGGCCGGCTGAAGTGCTGTTTGCGTTATGAAGACGAAAACTACCTAGAGCTTAAACGCAAACTGCCCAATCGCAATGCGACCGTTCAAACACCCAAAGGAGTCGGTAAAGTTGTAGATGTGCAGGTATTGACGCAGCTCGTGGTGGTTCAGACAGAATCAGGGGATCGCCATGCCTGGCCGCTGGATGAAATCAAGAAGGTCGATCCCAGTGAAGCGAGACAAAAAGACACATCTGGAAAGAATGAAACAGAGGAGGGGGGTGCAGATGCTTCTTTCAGTTTGCTGGAAGATGCTGTTGTTACGGAAGAACTTGTTGAAATGGCTGAAAGTGAACAGGAGATGTTGGAGGCCCAACCACATCAACAGCCGACGCCCGGAAAGGGTGGCGATTCTTCCGGGCAGCCCAAAACATCGGATGCTTCCGGGCAGGAGGGCAGGCGCAAAAAAAAGAGACGCCGACGTTCCAAAAACAAAAAACGCGGCCCCAAAGACGGCCCAAACAGTCAGAATTCGCAAAATAATCAAAACACGAAGCAATCGGCCCCCAATGAGGGTAAACCGAAGTCAACTGGAGAGTAAATAAATAAGATGGCGAGAAAACTGTTAGTCACTTCAGCATTACCGTATGCGAACGCCCCGATTCATATCGGGCATTTGGTCGAATATTTTCAGACCGATATCTGGGTGCGGTTTCAAAAAGCCATGGGCAATCAATGTTATTATTTCTGTGCTGATGACACCCATGGAACTCCCATTATGATCCGCGCAAAAAGCGAAGGGATTACACCCGAAGAACTAATCAACCGCATGCAGGGAGAACATTGCCGTGACTTTGCTGATTTTGGGATTGAGTTTGATAATTTCTATACGACCCATTCAGATGAAAATCGACAGTTTAGCGAAATGATATACTCGCGTGCCAAGGAAAAAGGATCTATCGTTAAAAAGCAAATCCAGCAGTCGTATGATGAACAGGAAAAGATGTGGCTGCCGGACCGTTATATCAAGGGAACATGTCCCAAGTGTAAGTCGCCTGACCAGTACGGTGATTCCTGTGATGCATGCGGTGCGCATTATCAAACCACAGAGCTGATTGATCCGGTTAGTACGGTCAGCGGCAATCCTCCGGTGCTTAAAGAAAGCGTTCACTCTTTCTTCCGGTTGGGCGATTATGAGGCTGCATTGAAAAAGCTTTTCGAAACCGGCTATGTCCAGAAGTCTGTCCAGAACAAACTGGATGAGTGGTTTACTGCGGGTCTGAGAGATTGGGATATTACGCGGGACAGTCCCTATTTCGGTTTCAAAATTCCCGGCGAGGATGACAAGTACTTCTATGTCTGGCTGGATGCGCCGATTGGGTATATGGCCTCGACTAAAAATTACTGCGATAAAAATGGTATGAACTTTGACGATGTCTGGAACAATGAAGAGTATGAGATATGCCACTTTATTGGCAAAGACATCATGTATTTTCATGCCTTGTTCTGGCCGGCATTGTTAATGAGTGCGGACTTGCGGATGCCGACCAAGCTGTTTGTCCACGGTTTTCTAACTGTTAACGGCCAGAAGATGAGCAAGAGCAAAGGCACGTTCATTATGGCCAGAACATATTCGAAACACCTGGATCCTCAGTACCTGCGGTATTATTATGCTTCCAAACTCAGCGGTGACGTTGCCGACATAGAACTGAACACCGAGGACTTTGTCAACCGCGTCAATTCCGACCTGGTCGGTAAGTTGGCCAATTTGGCCAGCCGGTCCGGTCCGATGCTGACAAAGAAATTAGGTGCCATGCTCGGAATACTGGACGCCGAAGGCAAGGCATTACTGAAAGAACTGACGGAAGCTAAACAGGAGATTGTCGAAGCGTATGAAACGCTGAATTATGCCGTCGCTATTCGGAAGATAGCCGCCTTGGCGGATCTCTGCAATAAGTATGTCGAGGAAAATCAGCCCTGGTCCACCATCAAAACGGATGCAGAAGGAACGCGCAGGGTGCTGACGGCGGTATTAAACGCGGTGAAGGTCCTGACGATCTATCTCAAACCGGTATTGCCGCAGTTTGCTGAAAAGATCGAGGCATTTCTGGGGGTAGCCCCGTTGGCTTTTGCCGACGTGGATACCGTTCTGCAAAATCATAAAATAAACGAATTTGTTCGTTTAATCGAACGCATTGGAAAAGAAAAGGTAGAAGCAATGGTCGAAGAAAGTAAACAGCAAACGCCGCAACAGACAGCGGAAACAGCCGAACCGCAGACAACACTGGCTGAGCCGCTGGAGTCGGAATGTGACTTTGAGGACTTCATGAAAGTGGATTTGCGTATTGCAAAGATTGCCACCGCCTCAGCGGTTGAGGGTGCGGATAAACTCCTGCAGCTTGAACTGGACCTGGGCGGCGTTACAAAGAATGTCTTTGCGGGTATTGCCAAGGCCTACAGGCCCGAAGACCTTGTCGGTCGGCTGGTGATGTGCGTAGCCAACCTCAAGCCCCGAAAAATGCGTTTTGGTGTTTCCGAAGGCATGGTGTGTGCGGCAGGCCCCGGCGGCGAAGAGATCTTCCTGCTCAGCCCCGACAGCGGCGCCCAGCCCGGACAGCGTGTGCATTAAGGAAGAATTACACCACGAAGGCCACGAAGAAAAATAAATCAAAAATGAATCTTCGTGGCCTTCGTGATGAAAAAATAGTCTACCCATACGAAAAATACAACGCATGAAAAAAACAATCGAAGAAATTGCGCAAGACGACGGGCGTTACGACGGCCGGGCATTGAAATTCGTGTTCGAGGGCTTGGCCTCGACGGTGGAAAAAATCCGCCAGCAGCCCGAAGCCGAAGACATGCCCCGGCATATTTCAGGGCAGGAACTGGCGTGGGGTCTGGCCGAGGTCGCCCAAAAACGCTGGGGCCGCCTGGCGGCGATGGTCCTGTCCTCCTGGAACGTAAATACCCCCCGCGATTTTGGCGAAATTGTTTACCTGATGATCGATCACGGGTGGATGACGTCGCAGGAAACAGACACGATAGAAGATTTTGATGGCGTGTTTGATTTTACGGAAGTATTTGAAAAAAAATATACCATTGAGATTCGTTAGTTTTTACCACGTGGTAAATTTATGAAGATACGGATCAACCATCCGGTTTTACGGGATTTTTTCGATCAATTGCGATTTGCGCCGACGCCGCAGAAGAAAAAACAGCTCGCCGCTTCCGAAAAGCTTCTCATGATTCTCGACACCGAACGCCGGTATCCTTTCGATTTTATCGTCTACCGGATCACGGGCTATCGTCCCCCGGTCCAGCCGGAACAACCGCTCATCTCCGGCAGGGACTTGCTGTTGGCCCTGCGGGTGTGGATCGCTCAACTCAGCGCCGAACTGCGATTAGACGCCTCTGAACAGGATGAAACCATATTGACGGTGCAGCAGCTTGCCGAGCGGTTCAATGTTTCGACCAAGACCATACGCCGATGGCAAAAACGCGGCTTAACGGGCAGAATCTACGTTTTCCAAAGTGGTCGAAGACGATTGGGCTTTGCAGAATCGACAGTCGATTTATTTGTGCGGGACCACGCCGATCTGGTTGATAAGGCCGCGAAGTTTTCACTTGTATTACCCCAGCAGAAACAGCAAATACGGACGCTCGCTCAGGAACTGACGAGCAAAAAAAGTTTTCGCACCCAAAACGAACTTCTCCGCGAGATTGCCCGGCAGGTCGGGCGTACCCGCCATACCGTTCGATCGGTTCTGGAAGAGGCCGAAAATCAAAAAAAACATTCGCATGATCTGCCCCGTTCACGCGGAAAAATCGCATCCAAAGACGCCTCGCATCTGTACCGGTTAAGCCGTCAAAACGTTCCCATAAAAACGCTCATGGAAACATTCGGCCGCAGTCGAAGCTCGATTTACCGGATTATCAATCAGCAGCGGGCCAAAGAGCTGTTCAGCCGAAAAATCGAGTTCATTCCCAGTGAGGAATTTTTGGCCCCGGCTGCGGAGCAATCGATTTTGTCCGTTTCGCTGGAGCGGATCCTTCCGGACAAAGACCGTGTTCTCTTGAGCCGTCAGCAGGAAGCAGAGCTGTTCCGGCGATATAACTACCTGAAGTTCAGCGCGTCTCAGGAACGTGCAAAAATACAGCGGGGCCGTCCCCGGTCGGATCGATTAAACCGTATTGAATCGCTGCTAAGCCAGATCGACGCCGTCAACAAGATCATCATCGAAGCCAACATGCCGTTGGTCGTCAGTATCGCCGGAAAGCATTTAACGGCCGGCACCCAAATGAATGAATTGGTCAGTGAAGGAAGCGTCGCCCTGATGGCGGCGGTGGAAAAATTTGACTACACACGCGGCTATCGATTCAGCACCTATGCCAGTTGGGCGATTGCCAAGGCCTTCGCCCGCCTGATTCCCGCCGAAGCCAAACGCCCGGATCGTGCCGGCGGGGCGGATTTTGCGAATTTGCCCATCAATCTGCGATTGGAACAGTTGCCCGATGTGGCCGCCGTGGAGCAGGCCCAGCGGGACCTCCAGACGATCATCAAAAACAACCTGGACCGCCGCGAACAGTATATCATCCTGAACCATTACGCGCTGGACCCGGCGGTGATTAAGAAAAAGCCCAAAACCCTCAAACAGATCGGTGAGGACCTGGATCTGAGCAAGGAGCGAATCCGCCAGATCGAACTGCAGGCCCTGCACAAACTCCGTCAAAGCTTAAGCCCCGAACAGTTCGACCTGCTGACCGGGTAAAACAAAAGCGCGGCAGCGCAAGCTGCCCGATTGCGTATAAGATAAATGCTCTTGCATAATCAAAGTGTTTTGCAATAATAAGAATTGAGTGTGTTGAGGAATGCTTGAAAGCCATAAAAAAGAATTATCTTCGTGTTCTTCGTGAGCTTCGTGGTTGTTTTTTAAGAAAGGTGTGCAGAATGAAAACAATAGGATTTATTGGCGGCGGGAACATGGCACAGGCCCTGTTGGAGGGCGTGCTCAAAGCCAGTCTGTTTAAGGCGAAAAATGTCTGGGTTTCAGATGTCCGAAACGAGCGTCTGGACGAACTCAAGCGCCTATACGGTATTCAGGTCACCACGGACAATAGCGAACTGACCCGGCATGCCGATGTTATCGTGCTCAGCGTTAAGCCGCAGGTCATGGGCAATGTGCTGGAGGGTATCGCCGGAACAGTGAAACAAGATGCGTTAGTGATTTCAATCGCCGCCGGAATCACCACCGAAGCCATCAAAGCAAAATTAGGTCCCGTTCAGATCGTCCGTGTCATGCCCAACACACCGGCTTTGGTCGGTGCAGGTGCCGGCGGGCTCTATAACGCTAGCGCATCAAAAGACGGATTGGAAATTGCACTGGATATCTGTTCCTCAGTTGGCAAAGCAATTGTTGTTGAAGATGAATCATTGATCGACGCTGTCACGGCCGTCAGTGGTTCGGGTCCGGCCTATTTCTTCCTGCTGATGGAGGAAATGATTAAAGCAGGGGGTCAATTGGGCCTGACGCAAGAAACGGCCAAAACGCTTGTGCTCCAGACAGCCAAGGGTGCGGCGCTATTAGCCGAATCAGCGCAACAACGAGGTGAGGATCCCGCGATGTTACGTCAAAAAGTCACCAGTCCCGGCGGCACCACCGAAGCGGCCTTAAAGGTGATGAACGAGAACAAACTGGGCGAAACCATCCTAAAAGCCATCACCGCCGCTCGTAACCGTGGCGAAGAGTTGTCCAAGGGGTGATTTTTACTCCACCACAATTGCTTCGACGGGGCATTCGTCGGCGGCCTGCTGGACGGCAGCTTCTAATTCCGCAGGGATGTTATCGACAATGATTTCGGCGATATCATCACCCATTTGAAACACTTCCGGGCACGTATCCACGCACAACCCGCATGCGGTGCAGTTATCTTCGATTCGAACATTCATCGTTTTCTCCTAATCAAAGGAACAGGACGACCTCCATTATACCTTAAAAACGCCGAAATAAAACAATTTCTGCTGTTTTTGTGGATTTTTTTGCTGGATTTGTTAGACTGAATTGCCTACAGTATCAGCCCTTATTATTGAGGGCGGGGAACCACTGTCGAATCACATTCGTGGTCGGGTCCCATGCAAGCGGCGGGCGCGAACCTGGTCAGGCGGGGAACCGAGCAGCCATAAGCGTTACCGTTGTTGTGCGTGGTCAACCCGACCGCCTTTTTATATTGATTATTGACTAATGATGATTGATAATTGGAGGTATCATGAACGCAGATCAATTGAAGAAGCGGACAAAGGAGTTTGCTCATCGGAGTGTCAAATTAGCGATGTCGCTGCCCAATAATCCCTTGGCGAACCATATTCGGAATCAGATGTTTCGCCGTTCGACCTCGGTGGCGGCCAATTACAGGGCGGTTTGTCTGGCACAATCCAAGGCCTCTTTTTCATCAAAAATGAGCATTGTGATAGAAGAAACAGATGAAACTGCTTTCTGGATTGAATTTCTCACGGAAGAAGGTATACTGTCGACTAAGCAGTGTGAGAGTTTACTCGATGAGGCACATGAATTGACAGCGATCTTCGTTGCATCCAGAAAAACGTCTCAACGAAAAAAATAATCAATAACCATTAATCAATAAACAATTGAAATGGCTTATACAGTTATAGCAAGACGTTACCGCTCTCAGACGTTCGACGACGTGGTCGGACAGGACGCCGTTGCGCAGACGCTGAAAAACGCCATTCAAATGGAACGTGTCGCCCATGCGTACCTCTTTTGCGGCACACGCGGCGTCGGCAAAACCACCATGGCCCGTATTCTGGCCAAATCGCTGAACTGCCTCAAAGCCGAAGGCCCCACGGTAAAACCGTGCCTCAAATGCGACAGTTGCGTTTCCGTCAACGTGGGCGAAGACATCGACGTGATCGAGATCGACGGTGCCAGCAATACCGGCGTGGATAACATCCGCCAACTTCGTGAAAATGCGGCTTACCGGCCCGCGCGGGCGCGTTTCAAGATTTACATCATCGACGAAGTCCACATGCTCAGCACCGGGGCGTTTAACGCGCTGCTGAAAATACTCGAAGAGCCGCCGGAACATGTCAAATTCATCTTTGCCACCACCGAGCCGAACAAGGTGCTTGCCACGATTCAGTCCCGCTGCCAGCGGTTCGACTTCCAGAATATCAGTGTCGAAATAATCGGCGCCCAGCTCGAACGCATCCTCAAAGATGAAAAAATAAAATACGAAAAGGACCTGATTATTCACCTGGCCAGGTTAGCCAGCGGTTCCATGCGGGATGCCCTGAGCTTGCTGGATCAACTCATCAGTGCCGGTCAACAGCCGTTGAACGCACAGCAGTTGAATGATTTAGTGGGCATCCCCGACAATCAGAAAGTGATGAATCTTTTGACAGGAACTGCCGATCACAATGCCGCAGGAGTCCTCGATGCGATTGAACAACTGATTGACAGCGGTCAAAGTTCCGGTCAGATTTGCGACTTTTTGATTCAAAACATGCGGGATATGATGGTTCTGCAGAGCGCCGGAGCCGACAGCAAGGTCCTGGTGCTGACCGATGAAGAAAAACAGCAATTGCAGAAGGTTGCCGACAAATTCGACGTCGCCGCTTTGATTTACAACATCACGGCACTCGAAAAATTACGATGGACCCTCAGAACCAGTGAGACCAGCCGGGCGCTGCTGGAGGCGTCCCTGTTGCGGCTGGCCCTCAGCGAGCACTTCATCGGTCTGGACCAGCTCAGTGCAAAGCTGTCGGCGGCACCGTCAGCCGGCGCACCGCTAAAAAAAAAATGGCTGAATAATCCTTCACCGGTCACAACCGATTTACCAAAAACCGGTACAGCATCTCCAAAAGCAGACATTGCCGTCGATGCGGATATCGATTCTATTCGTGCTTCATGGCCAACTTTCACTGCTCAGTGCGGACAGGCGGATTCCTCTCTCGGAGCGTTTCTTTCGCAGGCGTGTCCGATTTCTTTTGAGAATTCCACGGTGTCTCTTCAGTTTACGAATAACGGTCAGGGACAGTTAGCCAAGAGTATGTGTGACCGCAAGTCCGCTTCGATTCAACAGGCATTGTCGCAGGCGTTATCTACGGAGGTGAAGGTTCGTCTGGTGCTGGAGGATACGGCAAAACCTGCGCCGAAAGACAAATCTCCCGAACAGCCGCCTCAAGCAGCGCCGCAGATAAACCGCCGGCAGCGGCAGGAGGCCCTCAATGACCCCGTGGTTCAGATGGTCCTGAAAGGGCTGGACGCGACCCCGCTGGAAATACAGAAAATCGAAATCCCCATAGATGATGAACAGATGGACCTGGCAATTCAGGAGCAGGTGGATTAACACATGAATCCGGCGTATACAAAAAGCTTAAATGAATTGATTGAGCAGTTCGCGAAACTGCCCGGCATCGGCCCTAAAACCGCTGAACGCCTCGCGTTTTATATCCTCAAAGCGTCTTCACAGGAGGCACTCGGACTGGCGCAGGCCATCTCCGATGTCAAGGCCAATATCCATCAGTGCGGCATCTGTTATAATCTGGCTGAAACGGAAGTCTGTTCGATCTGCTCGGATCCCCGCCGGGACCACGAAGTGATCTGTGTTGTCGAACAGCCGAAAGATGTCATCAGTTTGGAAAAAACGGGACTTTGCAAATGGGTGTATCACGTCCTGAACGGGCATATCGCCCCCCTGGAAGGTGTGGAACCGGATGACCTGACGATTAATGCATTGGTCAGGCGAGTTCGCGGCGGTACCGTCAAGGAAGTGGTGATGGCGACCAATCCAAACCTCGAAGGCGATGGCACATCGCTGTATATTCACTCCCTGCTTCATTCGTTGAATATCAGGATAACCCGATTGGCTCGCGGGCTGCCCGCCGGCTCGACAATCGAATTTTCTACCGGGAATATCCTGACAGACGCGATTTTGAACCGCTGTGAGATTTGATTTTATCGGCCCTTTTAGATTTTGGTATGAATCTTGCTCACCATTTGTTATAATATACTCAAGTATCGACAGGTGTTTGTAGAAAAGGGACTTAGCGTATGGCAATGAAACTTTCCATGACAGGTCAAATGCGGTTGGAGCAGAAGATGAAGCTCGCGCCGCGCATGATTCAGTCCATGGAGGTTTTACAGCTTCCTTTTCTGGCCTTGCAGGAGAAGATCGAGGCCGAATTAAGTACCAACCCGGTTCTGGAGGTGGCAGAAGAGCGCCCCGAAGAATTGCAGGGGTCCCAGGCGGAACCGGAGGACATGTCGGATGAGCGGGAACTGGTTGTTCAGGATGATTCTGACAATGTCGAGGATTTTCAGCGTCTTGAAAATATCGGAGATGATTTTAACGATTACCTCGACGGCTCCGGGCCGATGCAGTTTGAGCCAAAATATCAGAGGATTTCAAGCGGCGACCCCGACAAAAAACTGGAGGCGATGAATAATACCGCTGCTGCCGAACAGTCGCTTCTGGACTCTCTCAAAGAACAATGGAGAATGGTCGACGCCGAGCCGCTGGTCAGGGAAGCCGGCGATCTGATTATTGACTACCTGGATGAAAAAGGGTACCTGTCCACCCGATTAGAACACCTTCATAACAAAGATAAGCACGCCTTTGGGATCGAGCACTTACAGCAGGCATTGGAATTGGTGCAAAAGCTGGAACCGGCAGGTGTGGGGGCCAGGGATCTCCGTGAGTGCCTGCTGATTCAGATGCGTCAGTTTCCCGAAGACATGTCATTTGAGATGCGAATGGCCGGTCAGTGCTGGGATGAGCTTCTGGAAAATCATTTGCCGAAAGTCGCAAGAAAAATGGGCTGCTCCCTCGAACAGGTCAATCGCGCTATTGAGCGGATGAGCAAACTGGACACATCCCCCGGTTTGCGGGTCGGTCGTTATGATAACCATCCCATTACAGCCGATGTGATTGTTGAACCAACCCCTGAAGATGGTTATCGTGTTTCGTTAACCGATACGCGGCTGCCCAATCTTCGGGTCAATGACTTCTATCAGAAGATGTCTCAAAACCGTAAAATCGATGACCAGACGCGTCAGTTTCTCCAGAAAAATATCCACTCGGCCCAATGGTTCATGGATGCGATCCAGCAGCGAAAGCACACACTCCTGCGCGTGGCTCGCGCAATCGTCAATCACCAGAAAGACTTCTTTGACAAGGGCAAACTGCACTTGCGGCCGTTGCCGATGTCGGCGATTGCCGACGAGGTCGGTGTTCATCTCGCGACGGTTTCACGGGCCGTTTCAGGAAAGTATGTACAATGTCCCCAGGGCATCCTGCCGCTTCGCAGTTTCTTCAGCGGCGGCATGGAAGACGAGTCCGGCACCGAGCACAGTTGGGACGCGGTCAAGGCCAAGTTAAAGGAAATCGTTGATAACGAAGACAAATCGAACCCTCTCGGCGACGATGCGCTCCGCACAAAACTCGAGGAGGCGGGCATGGGCACCATCGCCCGCCGAACCGTCGCCAAATACCGGAAAATCCTGAACATCCCGACGGCCCGCTTCCGCAGAAAATATTAAAATCACCCAACAGAGCTGTTTTTTCGGCGAATCCCCCTTTTTTGCCTAATTTTCTTGCATTTTATCGACCTGCTTCTAAGATGGTTCGTATAAGTTCCAGTGTCAGGGGAGCAATGGGCTAAAACGCCCAGAGCTGAGAGTCCAGATGACCCTTTGAACCTGATCCGGTTAATCCCGGCGAAGGGAGACACATAATGTAAAAATGTGTGCTCCTGTTCGTTTCGCAGCAGGAGCTTTTTTTATATAGTGGTCACAATTGAAAATTCCCGTTGGGTCGCGGCTATGTAGGGTCGTGACCGTAAGTTACGGCTTTATCCGCGGGAATTTACTACCCTAAAGGGTATAATGAGGCCAGGAAATGGCACCACAGATATATTTTGAATTAAAGAATGCCGTTGTCGGAATCGCCGGCTTGGGTGGCTTGGGTTCCAATGTGGGCGTTGCGCTCACCCGGCTCAAGGTTGGCAAGCTGGTCTTGGCGGATTTTGACGTGGTCGAGGAGAGCAATCTGACCCGGCAGAACTACTTTGCCGACCAGATCGGTCAGCACAAAGTCGATGCTTCGATGGAAAATTTTCGCCGGATCAACCCGGATGCGAATCTGGAGGGCCGCAAAGTACGCCTGACGCCCGAAAAAATTATCGAGGTTTTTAAGGATTGCCATGTGATCGCCGAATGCTTTGACCGGCCCGACCAAAAACAGATGATTGTCGAGACCGTTTTGACAAAAATGAAAGACGCCGTTGTTGTGTCTGTCAGCGGCTTGGCTGGCTATGGCCGCAGTAATGAAATCGTCACCCGCCGCGTCTCGGACCGGCTCGTGCTGGTGGGCGATACCGTTTCCGGAACCGGTCCCGGTGTGCCGTTAACAGCGCCGCGTGTCGGCATCGCGGCGTATCATCAGGCCAATGCTATTGCGGAAATCCTGCTCAATGAATTACATACAAAGTTAGCGAGGTAAAAAACGTGAGTGCAGTACTAAAGATAAATGGAACCGAGAAAACCTTCGATGACGGGCTGCCGTCAAACGTAAGTGAATTGCTGACGACCCTTGAGATTGACGCCGCAACCGTAGTTGCCGAGATCGACGGCCGCATCATCGAGCGAAAGGATTTTGAAAAAACGGCGCTTAACCAAGCACAGTCCATTGAGCTGATCCGTTTCGTCGGCGGCGGCTGATTCAAATGAATAATGTATAATGAATAATGTATAATAGCAGGTCGAGATGGGTTTATTAATAATTGCGGATAGAGAGTTTTCTTCACGTTTATTCGTCGGGACGGGCAAGTTTGCGTCGAATGAGGTGATGAAAAAAGCCATCGAGGCGTCCGGCACACAAATGGTGACCGTTGCACTGCGGCGGGTCGATATCAATAACGAAAACGACAACATGCTCGCGGCGATTGACCGAACAAAGTACCAGTTGCTCCCCAATACCTCTGGCGCCCGAAACGCGGACGAAGCCGTCCGCTTGTCCCGCCTGGCACGGGCGGCCAGCGGGATCGCGTGGGTCAAACTGGAAGTGACCCCCGATCCCTATTACCTGCTGCCCGACGGCGAAGAAACGCTCAAGGCCGCCGAAATTCTGGTCAAAGACGGCTTTGTCGTATTGCCCTATATCAATGCCGATCCGATTTTAGCGAAGAAATTGCAGGATGTAGGATGCGCAACCGTCATGCCGCTGGCAAGCCCGATTGGTTCCAACCAGGGAATGAAAACAAAGGCCTCCATCGAGATTATCATCGAGCAGGCAACGGTTCCGGTGGTGGTCGATGCGGGTTTGGGGGCTCCTTCCCATGCCGCCGAGGCGATGGAAATGGGTGCCGATGCTGTTCTTGTCAATACCGCGATCGCTGCCGCGGACGACCCCGCCCAAATGGCCCTGGCGTTCAAACTGGCAACCGAAGCGGGGCGAATCGCCTACGAAACCGGCCTGGCCCCCCAAAGCCAAGCCGCCAGCGCCTCCAGCCCTCTAACCGGCTTTCTCAGGTAGCTCAGGCATCCCTGCCTGAGTCCCTGTGGTGGTCGTGGTATTTAATTGACCATGAAGCACATGAAGAGACATGAAGAAGAAGTAATATCATATCAGGGCCGAAGGCCCAAAAGGTTGTTAGCCGGATGCGTGGGCATCCGGTGGAGATAAGCAAGATGAATAAAAGCCCTGCAAGGGCGAAAGAATTAATGCGTCTTCAAGAAAACATACATTCAATCTTATCAGAAAGTCAGTTGGACAAGGACCGCAAACGCTGGACAGATATACTTAACAGCGTAACCGATCAAGACGTCGAGCGAGAATTATCCATATCTGCCGGAAAATTTTCTCCGGAACGATTGGCGGTGCTCGTTTCACCGGCAGCCGAAGATTATCTCGAACAAATGGCCCAACAGGCACGGCAGTTGACCATCCAGCGTTTCGGCCGGACGATTCAGTTGTACGCGCCCCTCTATGTGTCCAATGTCTGCATCAATCGGTGTAAGTATTGCGGCTACAATGAGAGCATCGATGTTCCGCGAACACGCCTGACCATCGAGCAGGCACTGGCTGATGCGGATGTCATCGCTGCTGAGGGGTTTCGGCATTTACTGCTGGTCAGCGGTGAGGACAAGAAATTTGTATCCACGGATTATCTGTGCGAACTGGCAGGCAAACTCAGGGCGAAGTTCTCATCGCTGTCGATAGAGATCTACCCCATGACCCAAGCCGAATACAGCAGCGTTCTCTCCGCAGGTATCGACGGCGTTACACTGTATCAGGAAACCTACGACCGGGATGTGTATGCCGAGTACCATCTGGCCGGTCCGAAGGCCGATTACGACAGCCGCCTTGAGGCCCCGGATCGGTTTGCTTCCGCCGGAATGCGCCGGATTGGCTTGGGCGTTTTACTTGGTCTGGCCGACTGGCGAACCGAAACATTGGCGATGGCTCAACATGCGGAGTATTTAATGAAAAAATACTGGCGCAGTCAGGTTTCGTTCTCGTTTCCCCGTATCCGACCGGCGACCAATATCCAAAGTCAGTGGCCGCACCTGGTGTCCGATGCCAACATGGTCCAGATGATGCTGGCGTTGCGGCTCTGTTTTGCCGATGCTGGAATCGTTTTATCCACCCGTGAAAATGCCGCATTTCGGGACCATTTAATGAATTTATGTGTCACACGGCTCAGTGCCGGTTCCAAAACAAACCCCGGCGGCTATGGCAGCGAAAAGGACGCCGCCGAACAGTTCCAGATCGCCGATGACCGCACCCCTCATGAAGTGGCCGAAATGATCCGTTCAAAGGGCTATGAAGCGGTTTGGAAGGATTGGGACGTGTCTTTTAACAAATTGGGTTGACCCGATGTGCGTTTGGCCGTATGATTAATAGCATAAAATTGGTATCATAAGGTATAGAATGAAGAAAATTCACTTTGAAAAGCATCGTTGTAAGGGCTGTGGGCTGTGTGTTTTATTTTGTCCGCAGAAAAACCTTCGCATGTCGGAGGATCTCAACGATCAGGGACTGTCCTATCCGGAAGAAATCGACCCCGCTTGCTGTACGGCGTGCGGTCTCTGTTTCCGAATGTGCCCGGATGTTGCTATTGAAGTATACCAACAGGTTGCAAAAGACAAAAAACAGTAGAATCAGGGATGGCGGCGGGTTTTTCTCGCCGAAGCCGACCAAAGGAATGGGGTATAAACGATGGGCCAAAAAATACTGCTAAAAGGCAATGAAGTCATGGCCGAAGCCGCGGTGCAGGCGGGGTGCCGGTTTTTCGCGGGCTACCCCATCACGCCGCAGAACGAGGTTCCCGAATACATGTCCAAACGCATGCCGCAGGTCGGCGGCGTTTTTGTTCAGGCCGAAAGCGAAATCGCCGCAATTAATATGATCTTCGGTGCCTCTGCCGCCGGCGCTCGCTGCATGACCAGTTCCTCTTCGCCGGGCGTTTCGCTCAAGCAGGAGGGCATCAGCTATATTGCCGCTGCCGAGCTTCCCTGCCTGATCGCCAACATGCAGCGGGGCGGTCCCGGTCTGGGTAATATCCGCGCCTCACAAGCCGACTATTTCCAAGCCGTCAAAGGCGGCGGACACGGCGATTACCGTTTGATTGTATTGGCTCCGGCCTCACTACAGGAACTCTACAACCTGACCATGAACGCTTTTGACTGGGCCGACTACTATCGTAATCCCGTGATGATATTGGGTGACGGCATCCTCGGTCAGATGGCCGAGCCCGTTGAGATCCTGCCCTATGAACCGATATTGGAACTGCCTGAAAAAGATTTTGTACTGGATGGCTGCAAGGGCCGCAAGCCCCGCGTTGTTAAGACCCTGATCCTAAAGCCCGCCGACGGGTTAATCGCCCACAATGAGCACTTGCAGGAAAAATACAAGCGCATTGAAAGCGAGCTTTCACTGTGCGAGGAATATCAGACGACCGATGCTGAAATCGTGATTGCCGCCTATGGGATTACCGCTCGCATTGCCAAGGGTGCCGTTCGTATGGCCCGTGCCAAGGGCATCGCTGCCGGTCTGATCCGGCCGATTACGCTTTGGCCGTTCCCGAATGAGCCGTTCATTAGTGCCGCAAAAACCGCTTCGCAAATGCTGGTCGTCGAAATGAGCCACGGCCAGTTTATCGAGGATGTCAAGCTGGCTGTCAATGGTCAATGTCCGGTCGAGTTTCTTGGCAAAGGCGGCGGTTGGTACCCCACCGAGGAGATCATCCTCGAAAAGATCGAATCCATGGCCGCCGCGTCCGCGACTGCTGTAAAGGGGAAATTATAGTATGCCAAATCTGACACGCACAGAAGTCCTGACAGATGCTCAAACCCATTACTGCCCCGGCTGCGGACACGGCATTATCCATCGTCTGGTCGCCGAGGTGATCGACGAATTAGGGATTCGTGAAAAAACCATCGGCACCGCGCCGGTTGGCTGTGCGGTTCTCTTATACGACTACTTCAACTGCGACATCATCGAGTGTGCCCACGGCCGTCCGCCGGCGGTAGCGACCGGCATGAAGCGGGTCCAGCCGGATAAAATCGTCTTCACCTACCAGGGCGACGGCGATCTGGCGGCCATTGGCACCAGCGAAACCATTCACGCCGCCAATCGGGGCGAGAACATCACCGTGATCTTCGTCAATAACGCCATTTACGGCATGACCGGCGGCCAGATGGCCCCGACCACCCTGACCGGCATGTTCAGCACCACCTCGCAGGACGGCCGCGGCGAACACGGCGAGGGCCCGCCGCTGAAGGTCTGCGAATTGTTAAGTTCGCTCGAAGGGGTCTGCTACCTGGAACGAACCGCCGTCAGTACGCCCAAAGACGTCATCAGTGCAAAACGCGCCATCAAAAAGGCGTTCCAGAACCAGATCGACGGCAAGGGCTTTTCACTGGTCGAGGTGCTTTCCATGTGTCCGACGGATTGGAAACTGTCAACGGCCAAGGCGGTTGATTTTGTCAACAATGAAATGAAAACGGCGTTTCCGCTGGGGGTCTATGTTGATCGCAGTTAAATGTAATCTTGTTTCTGCGTGGTCAAGTATCGCAGCGATTGTATATTTCAACTTTACTCGCGGAATTTTTCACCCTTAAGGGTGTATAAGGATAAAAGTTGATGGACAGAGAGCAAACAAAAATCATTATCGCCGGTTTCGGCGGGCAGGGCATTGTCGTGATCGGCAACATTATCGCCCGCGCCGCCGTCATCGAGGACAAAAATGTCGTCGGCATGGTTTCCTACGGCGCCGAGATGCGGGGCGGCACCGCCAACGCGGCGGTCATCATCAGCACCGAAGAGGTCGCCAGCCCCATCATAACGCATCCCGACGCCGCCATTATCCTGAACCAGCCGTCGCTGGAGCGTTTTGAGCCGGAGCTTGAACCCGACGGAACGGTCCTGCTGAACACCTCGATGGTCAAACGCCAGCCGCAGCGGACGGACCTGACGTGCATTAAAGTAAACGCCACACAGATCGCCCACGATATCGGCAACCTCAGGGTGGCCAATATTGTCTGCGTCGGTGCGTTTATCGAGCACACAAAGCTGCTTTCCATGGACAGCATCGAACAGGCCGTCAAAGATTTGTTCTCGAACAAAAAGGCGGCACTGGTTGAGATCAATCTTAAGGCCCTGCACGCCGGCGCCGAACTCAGCAGTTGCCTGCTTCCGGTCCAAAATTAAATCCGAAATTCGAATTTCGAAGCTCGAAACAAATTCAAAATTTAAATGACAAATATTTCAAACACTTGTCTTTCGGCAATTATATTTTTGTTTATGATTTTGAAGATTTGTAAGTGTTCACGCGATTTAGGGGAAAGCGAATGTATGGCCTGAAAGGCCGAGGTAATATAGCCCAGGGCAACGCCCTGGGTCGATAAGACAAAAAATCCTTTTTCGCCCTGAAAGGGCAGTATAAGACGCGCTGCGGTGTGGTTGAATCTGAAACTTTTATTCAGTTAGACAGAACGCATGAACGGTAAACAGTACATCTCCGGATTTCATCAGACGGCCATGACCGGGTTGGGTCGCCGCCGGGGTTCGATGGGCCTTCGGATGACCCCGATGATCGACGTGATTTTCCTGCTGCTGACGTTTTTTGTGCTGACGTCGAAGTTCGCCGAACCCGAACAGCTTTTGCCGGTCATCGTCGGCAAAGTGCCCTCACAGGCGGTTGCGGCGGACCCGACGCCCCTGAAGATTTTTGTCGAGACGGACGGGTCCGGCTGCCGGATGCGGGTGGCAAACCATCCCGCGATTATGCTGTCCGGGCAAAATCCGCAGGAATCGCTGCTGGTCCTGGCCCGAACGGTTCGCCAGATCCTGGAACCGACCGGCCCGGTCCCCATCGAGCTGTACTACGACGATGCCATCGCCTGGGACGCCGTCGTCAAAATCTATGACGTCCTCTACGCCCTCGGCCTACAAAACATTACCTTCCGCATCGAAGAATAATTCTGCTGTAAATTGTCACGCCGGACGTGATCCGGGGCATCCTGCTTCGGAGTTTATTTTTTTTATCTTTAACGTGGCTTGCCAAGCTGAGGGGCACTCAAATATAGCTATCCGTTCATCGGCCATCAACCGGATTGTTTCGCCCAGCGCAACACATATCTTCTGATAATGCTGTACATCGCTATAGCTCAGCTTTCGTCCCCGCCGATCCTTGAGCCATTTTTCACAAACCTGATAACCTCCGATCATAAACTGCCACACGTCCTCGCGAACACCGTCAAAATACTGCTTTTCATTAACAAACACTTTTCCGTTATCGTATTTAGGATATCCCGCAGCAACTTCCATATCACCCTCAATATCAAACCGAGGTTGTAATTCGGGGGCTTCGAGTATATCCGCCTCTATCAAGTGCAGTCCCACCAGTTCATGCCCCACAGCACAAACTTGTGCAAATTGCTTTTTATCTTTCGGCAGCGGCACCCGCGGAAAATCAATCTTCAAAAATTCCGCATATCGTTCTCTATATTGTGGCGAATGAAACACCCCGTAAATCCACGCAAACACATCCTCCGGCCCAAAGGTTTTTTTTAAATCTCCCTTGCCATCACTAACAAACTGAAGTTTGATCTTTTTTGATACACCATCCACAAAGCCCTTATCCAGATTAGGGACACGACCACCTTTTCCTGGTCTCCAGTCGATACCTGCATCACCAAATGTACGTTGTATTCCTTTTTGTGTTTGATCTTCTTGATAAATGTAGAGAGGAAAAACATTTGGTGCACCACGTTTACTCACAAAATAGCGTCTTTCGATTATATTTCGACAAACTGAAAAATAGCAATACTCAGGAACATTATATTCGTACTGCCTCATACCAACCAGAACTAGTGCCGTTTCCAGTAATACAGTTTCGCATTTTTTGAGAAAGTCTCAATAAAAGACTTGCGCCATCGTATATTATGGTATAAATAGGTTCTCCACAGGCTGTATGGG
>Ga0224495_10000558_pt1 | contig 29232 bp, 23 predicted proteins | sample SF_Jul11_sed_USG_FD_168128 | JGI IMG/M metagenome (GOLD analysis project Ga0224495, IMG submission 168128) | Sediment microbial communities from San Francisco Bay, California, United States - SF_Jul11_sed_USGS_4_1 | ecosystem: Environmental > Aquatic > Marine > Sediment | place: USA: California... | reverse complement strand
GGACAAAACCCTGAACGTGACCGGATCGAAATCCGCATCATTGGCGTCCACCGTGAAACAGAAGGTTTCCTCCTGGCACGTGAAGAACTCGAGACTGGGCGCACATACGATCTCCGGCGGCTGGTTTATCACTACTGTGACGTTGACAGTATCGAAAAAGCAGATGGGGCAAGCCTGCGTCGCCGACGCCAGACCCGATTCCGACGGGCACAGGTCTTTCAGACAGTAAACGAACTGGTAAGTCGCGCTCGGTACGTCATCCGGCAGGAAACAGGTCTGACCCGTGCTGTCCGTCAACAGCGTAAACTGGCCCCGCCCTTCCGTCTGCTCGATCGACATCATCAGGCCTTCCGGGTCGGCGGCCATGACATCAAAACACACTTCCTCGAGAGCGCAAAGATTGACGGTGATATCATTCAGGGTCAGCTCGGGCGGCTGGTTCTTTTGTACGGTATCGTAAATCATCGCCGTATCGGCGCCGCATTCGTTGACGACCTCGACTTCAAAGGAATAAACACCAGCCGTGTCCGGATTATATTGCAAAAGACCCGTAGTTGCATTGATACTGCCAGGGCCGGACAGCAGGTTCCAGGTCAATTCTCCGCCAGACGGGTTGTCGACGCTCAGCGCCAGCTTCCTTGTGCTTTCCCACGAACACAACTCGCCCGCAAAGTACTGATCCTCGATCGTCGGTGGAGGAATAATGACGACGGTGAAAGTCACGGTGTCTTTGACCACGTGATTCTGCAGGTCCGTCAACATCCAGATAAACTCATAATCTCCCGGATTGCTCGGCCAGAAACAAAGCGACGTGTCAAACTCGGCGCCGAAAGTAGTCGTGGTAAAATCAAGCGGACCGGAATACAGGCTCAGGGTAAGTGAATCACCGGCATCGACATCAGTGGCGGCGACGTGAAAGCACACCGAATCAGCCTCGCACATAGTCACCACGGAATCCTCAGGAATAATCAGTGTAGGCGCCCACTTAGGGTCACTCGCGACCCCGGGGCTTGCAAAGGTGAAAATCGAAAATAAGATTATGAGGATAAAAAGAAATGACCCTTCTTTTCTCATCTTTCCTCCAAAAAAGTCATCTAAGAATCAGACTCCTTCACCCGTTATGCCGGCTGCAGCCTCTGGGATTTACTCCGGCGGGGAATTACCCCCTAACGGCGAATTTTGTAGAGCAACCTACCGGAAATCGGGTGTACAGGTAGTAAGCTATGTAGTATCTGTGCAATCAAAAATGTCATTTCAATATACCGTTAAACCTAAAATTGTCAAGCCATTATAGTTTTCTGAGATAGCTCCGCTGCAAGAATCGGGCCAAAACACGCCTTTTTTAATTCCGTGTATTCTAACAAGTTCACTGAATAAAAAATGCACCTGCCGGTCTGTAATATGAAAGTCGGTGACCAATATGTGCTCGGCTTTACCTATCGCCTTCAAAACCGCCCAGTCAGGCGCTGACAATTGCCGGCTGCCGCCGTTTCCATGATTGCGGAACCTCGCATCGCTGGTATACCAGAAATACGGGGACATCTTAAATTGCAGACCCTCCTGGCCGTCCTCCATCAAGCGGTTGAACGATGAAAAGTTACAGGATATTCTTCCCGACGGCCATTACCGTAGCGACGCCGGCTCTCCCCGCTGTACAGAATTGTCAGGATCGGGCCGGTCCCGTCTTCGCCCGTATGATTCCCGTCACCGCCTGCAAAATCCTCGACTCGTTGGCGGCCGCCCGGTCTTCCAGGGCAGCTTCTGCGTTTTTCTCTGCACTTACTGGGAGGAATGCCGGCCCGGCCGGCCAGCGAAGGAAAATGACACTCCCAGAGCAAAGCCTCGGGACAAAAAACAATTGTCATCCGGCGTCAGAAGTCCATATTAAGGTATGCTTTATCGGGTCGGCGTGAACGATATCGAATCGGGGAATTGGGTGGCCTGGGTGCTGAGCCTGGACGGTTGCTTCTCCCGGGGCGCCACTCGTGACGATGCCGTCGAGGGTGTGCCGGAGGCTGTCACGGCTTATTTCCGCTGGTTGCAGCACCATGATCCCGAGTTTGTCCCGCCCCATGCGGTTATCGAATTCATCGTGGCCGAGGACATTCGCTCACTCGCTCTGCCGGACGGCTATTACGCCAACGCCTTCTTTGATGACGACAGAAAACCTATTACAGCCGATGATGCGGCGCGCGTCCGGCGGCTGCTGGGCTACACTCGTCAGGACCTCATATCGGTCATCAGCCGGATTTCACCGGAGCAGATGGACCGCCCCATCGAAGCCGAGGTCCGGGGCTGCCTGCGACGTGTTATCAGGCACGTGGCTTCCGCCGAGTGGTGGTACTGTGACCGGCTCGATCTGGCCTTTGACTGGGAGGAAATGCCGTCCGATACTCTTTCGTCTCTCGAGAGAACCCGCGCCCATTTCCTGACCCTCCTGCCGAGACTGGTCGGGGATGAACGGCTTGTCGAAAAGAGAAATGAGAAGTGGTCTGCCCGCAAACTGGCCCGCCGCGCCCTGTGGCACGAAATCGTACACACCCGTCAGATCGAGCGCTACCTCCGGGCCATGAACTGACCGGGGATCTGCTGTAACCCGGCGGCCGGGCGCCAGGTTACGTGAGAGAACGGCGGGCGAACCTTCCCGCCGTCATCAGGAAATCCTCCCCGCAGCATCTGCAGCCTATTTGTCGCCGCCCAGAATAATCGGCAGACTGCCAGCGTCGTTGCCGACTATGACCACCTTGGTGTTGGGTGATTCGGCGATCTTAAGCGTGGCCTCGATTCCTTTCCATTTCAACAGTGAGGGCGTGATCCCTGCCGAGACTATTTTCTGGAAATCCGCGATACCCTGGGCCTCAATCCGTTTTCGCTCGGCCTCCAGCTTCTCTTTCTCAATGGTGAACATCATCTTTTCCGCTTCCTGCGCCGCGGTCAGCTTGAAATTGATCGCCTCCGATATCTTCGGCGGAATCTGGACGTCTCGCAGCACCACATTCTCGATAGAGATGAATTTGTCGGCCATGGCAGTGCGCAGGGTCTCGACCAGTTGCTGTGCGACGGCCTCGCGCTTGGTCGAATAGATCTCTTCGGGCTTGTAATTGCCCGCCACAGTCCGCGCGATACCCCGCAAGGTCGGCGCAACCGACACATTGTAATAGTTGGGACCGATAGTCACCTGGAGCGAATCGATATCCTCCACAAGCGGCCGGTACATTATGGAAACCTCCAGCCGGATAGTCGCGCCGTCAGACGAGAGAACCGTCAACTGCTCCTTGTTCTCCTGTAACTGGATCTTGTAGACGAACATGCTGTTCCACGGCAGATGCCAGACGAACCCTTCCGAATAGATATTGCCGAACTCGGTGCCGGAGCCGAACTTGGAATAAAAAACTCCGCGATGGCCGGACGGTATCTGCGTGCCGCAGCCCACCAGTCCCAGTGCCAGAACCGCTATGACCACCATGTGCAAAACATGAGACTTCCGGGACATAAAACCTCCTTGTTACTCTTGAGATTAGAAAAAAGATCAACATTCCTGTTGAAATATACCACCCGGTGAAGGGTGTATTCAACTAAAAAGCGGCCGGTCGCCTCGCGGCGGCGTTATCCGACAGCTGTGTGATCACTGCGGAACTCGGTACGGAACACACCAGTTGGATTCCTGGACGACCATGGTGTCGGGAGGAATCCCATCGGGGATAAATATCCGGCGAAATTCGCGCAACATGACGACATTCCACAGCCTGCGGTTGGGGTCCGGCGGCCGCAGTGTATCGAGGTAGGTGGCGCTGTCCGGTCGCGCCATCCTCTGCTGAGTAAAACCCGACTTCGTTTCCCCGCAAAGAAGCTGATAAAAAGACTTGTTGGGAATGTCAGTGCCGCGAAAGACCAGGATGCTGTCGCCGCTTATGTTCTCTATCTCGGACAGCTTCACATACCTGTGACTGCTGAATCCCGCCACCGGTGTAATGATCCGGTCCGTTCCGCCCTGAGGATTGCTGACATAACTGGTATCATAGGTCACGTACCGAAACACGTCGTAATCCGTCCCGTCCCCGGGAAATGAACTCGCGCCGTCCTCCCGGATTACCGTCAGGTTCGCGGGATACTCGGGCGTCCCGCCGTTATACCCGGATAGCACCCAGCCGCTGTATGCCTGGGCGTCGCTGCCCAGCTTCAGGAAATAGGCATAGCGTCTCACTTTCAAGGCACGCCTCTCCTCGCTGGTGCTGTCGGCGGTCGTGCGGACCGTCCTTATATGGAAATTATCCTCTATTTCGACTTCTGCGTCTCTCGTTACGTACGGACCGAAATCTTTGAGCTTCTTGTCGCCGGAAATATCGAAATAAATGGCTCGCCGGACGGAATCGACCAGATCCTCATACGTGGCTTCGTCATCGTACGGAACACTATACGGCTCATCGGCGATGAGGCTGGATCTTCGGTAAAGGTCACGGCCTTCTTCCGTTTCTGACAGGTACCGACGAATCTCGTCCTCGTCCACCACGAACGGGACATCTTCCTCTCCGCACCCTGCAAACAGGCACGCCACCGTTGTCGCAAGAAACATCAGGTAGCCCAGGCTTCTCGGTATGTGCACGAAATATCGCATAAAGCGTAACCCCTACTTCTTCCTCTTTTTGGATTTCTGCAATTCCGCCTGCATTTGCTCTATTTCATCCCGCATAATCATCGCCGTTTCGAAATCGAGATTCTCCGCCGCTTTCTTCATGGCCCGGGTCATAAAGAGAATCTGATCCTCAAGACTCATACGGCTGAAGGCGTCGGGTTTTTCAATGGTTTTTTCATCGATCGTCTTGCTGTCGGCGAACTGCGTGGAGCGCAAGATTTCCTCGCGCGTTTTGAAAATCGTCTCCGGGTCGACGTTATGCTCCCGGTTGTAGGCCAGCTGCTTCTCGCGGCGCCGGTTCGTCTCCCGGATGGCTTTATTCATCGAATTGGTAATCTTGTCGGCATAGAGAATGACCTCGCCGTTCTTGTTCCTGGCGGCCCGGCCGGCGGTCTGAATCAACGACCGCTCCGAACGCAGGAAACCCTCCTTGTCCGCATCCAGAATCGCCACCAGGGATACTTCCGGCAGGTCCAGACCTTCGCGCAGCAGGTTTATCCCGACCAGCACGTCAAACTCGCCCAGTCGCAAATCGCGGATTATTTCCGTACGATCGATGGCGTCAATCTCACTGTGCAGATAGCGCACTCGCACACCCACCTTTTTGAGATAATCCGTCAAATCCTCCGCCATTCGTTTGGTGAGTGTTGTCACCAGGGTCCGCTCCCCTCGGGCCGTCCGCAGTCTGACCTGCTCGATCAGGTCGTCCACCTGGGTGCCCAGCGGCTTGACCGTGACAACCGGGTCCAGCAAACCGGTCGGTCGTATGACCTGGTCCACCACCACTCCCTCCGATTTTTCCAACTCGTAATCGGCCGGCGTGGCCGAAATGTATATGGTCTGCTTCATGAGGTTTTCGAACTCTTCGAAAAACAGGGGTCGGTTGTCCAGCGCCGACGGCAGCCGAAATCCGTGCGCCACCAGCGTTTCCTTGCGGTTGCGGTCACCGGCGTACATCGCCCCGATCTGGGGAACGGTCTGATGCGACTCGTCAATGATGGTAATAAAATCATCGGGAAAAAAATCGATCAGGGTAAAGGGCCGCTCACCCTTTTTGCGGCCCGTCAAATGACGCGAGTAGTTTTCGATACCGGCGCAGTAACCAATCTCCTTGAGCATCTCCAGGTCATACTTCGTGCGGCTTTCCAGGCGCTGGGCTTCCAGCAACTTGTCATCGGCCCGAAACTCTTCGAGGCGTTCGGCCAGTTCTTTTTCAATCGACTTGACGGCCTGCTCCAGTTGCGGCTTGGATGTAATGAAATGTTTGGCCGGGTAGATCGCCACCCTGCCGCGTTCGGCAATAATCTCCCCCGTGAGGGCGTTCACCTGCGTGATCCGCTCTATCTCTTCTCCGAAAAACTCGATCCGGATAGCGTCCTCGTGGTAGGCCGGAATCAGCTCTATAGTATCGCCACGGACCCGGAAATTACCGCGGCTGAAATCTATGTCGTTGCGCCGGTAATGGATACTGATCAGGCGGCGGATGACCTCGTCCCGGTCGGCCTCTTCCCCCTGCTCGATAAAAATCAACTGTTTCTTGTACTCCTCGGGTGATCCGAGACCGTAAATGCAGGAAACGGACGCCACTATGACTACGTCCTTTCTTTCCAGCAGTGAGGCCGTGGCCCGCAGCCTCAACCGGTCTATATCCTGGTTCATCGAAGTGTCTTTTTCGATGTACGTATCCGTCTGGGGCAGATATGCTTCCGGCTGATAATAGTCATAATAGCTGATAAAGAACTCGACGGCGTTATTCGGGAAAAAGGCCTTGAACTCCCCGTAAAGTTGAGCCGCCAGTGTCTTGTTGTGAGAGATGACCAGCACCGGCCGATGGCACGCCGCAATTACGTTGGCGATGGTGAAAGTCTTCCCCGAACCGGTCACACCCAGCAAAGTCTGATGTCTCCGTCCCGACTGAATCCCCTCCACCAGTTCCGTGATGGCCTGAGGCTGGTCACCTTTGGGCGTGAAACTGGAATTGAGTTCAAACAATGGTTTCCTGCCTACCGATATGTTGTTAACTGCTGCCGACATACCTGCCTAAATAGAAACGCTTAACTTTTAAATATATCCATTCCCCACCAGTCCGGCAATCATAAACCCATGCGATAGCGGGTCTGCCGCATGTAGTTAAACTGGAACCGCCGTCCGGCTGAGCAGTTTAAGATGAATACGCGGCCGGTGGATACCTGCCGGCAAGATTTGCCTTGACTTGGAGCCTAAATTTGTTAGTATTTTAGGCTTAGCTAGAATTGGAAAAAATCTACAGTCTGGAGGATACATCATAATGTATGCCGTTTTTCAAATAGCCGGATTTCAGTACACCGCTGAAGAGGGTGCGACCTTGAAAATACCCTATCGGGAGGCGGAAGCCGGCACCAAGTTCGATATCGACGAAATCTTACTGATTCGAGACGACGACCGGATCCTTACGGGCACACCCCTTATTGAAAAGGCCAAGATCAAGGCTGAAATACTCGGCAGCGGCCGGGCGGAAAAACAGATTGTCTACAAGTACAAACGCCGCACCAAATACCGTCGCACGCAGGGACATCGCCAGGACTATAGCGAGATCAGGGTCAATAAGATTATTGTGCCGAAGGGTTAGACGTTATCTGTGACTGAATTGAAACACGGAGCATGGATAGCTCTTGTTTTGGCCTTGCTCCTGGTGTCGGCGACGGGATCGGTCCGGGCCCAGGCAGGCTACACTGTCGTCGATATTGAGGTGGAAGGCGCCAGGCGGGCATCCACATCGCTGATACTGGGCGTCTCCTCCATCTACAAGGGATCGCCCCTGACGGCCACCACTATTTCGGAAACCATCACTCGCCTTTACGGACTTGGCATTTTCTCCGACGTGCGTCTGGAAGCCGAGGAAGTCACCGGCGGGCTGAAAGTCTATATTGTCGTCGAGGAGCTGCCCAAACTGGCTGGACTGGAGTTCACCGGCAACAAGAAAATAAAGACCAAAGACCTCGAGGAAAAACTCAAGCTCGGCGTTGGCGGCTACATTTCCCCCTATTTGATCGACACCAAAGCCCAGCAGATAAAACGCCTCTACGGCGAAAAAGGTTATTTCCGCGCCGCCGTGGAACATTCCGTTGAGTTCAACGCCGACTCCTCCGAGACCGTCCTCACCTACCATATAAAGGAGAAGTCCAAAGTAAAGGTCGAGAAGGTGGTTCTTAACGGCAATGTCCGTGTGGAGGCCAACGAGCTGGTCAAGAAAATGCGCAACCGCAAGCGGGGCTTTCTCAAATCGTCCGACTTCGCCCAGGACAAATACGAAGAAGACCTGGAGAAAGTCATCGACGAGTATCACAAACTGGGCTACAGTGACGCTTACCTCATCTCCGATTCCATCTATATCGATACCACCCGCAATCGAATGACTGTCTTTCTCGAAGTCTATGAAGGCCCCCGCTATTATTTCGGCGAGGTCCGGTTCAAGAATAACGAGGTCCTGGCAGTCGCCGACCTCGAGAAGGCCCTGAAGTTCGAGCCGGGGCAGGTTTTCAATTCCGAGAAGTATGACGAGTCCATCACTGAGATCTACACTTCCTACCAGGATATCGGCCACCTTTATGTCGGGCTAACGGATGAGCGTACGACCCGCTCCGACTCTATCATCGATATCTCTTATGATATCACGGAGGGCTTACCCTCTCACATCAACCTGGTCAAGATAATCGGCAACACCAAGACCAAGGAAAAAGTCATTCGGCGGGAAATCTCGGTTCTGCCCGAGCAGGTCTTCAACCGTTCGCTTTTGATTCGGTCGGTCCGTGACGTCATGGCCTTGAATTACTTCGCCCAGGTGCTGCCTAATCCCTTGCCGCTGCCCAGTGGCGACGTCGATATCGAATTCAAGGTTGAGGAAAAGCAGACCGGCCAGATATCCGCTGGCGCCGGCTATAACAGCCAGGATAAGCTGGTCGGAAACTTCGGCATGGGTATACCCAACTTCCGCGGCAATGGCCAGAGTGTGTCATTTAACACCGATTTCGGCAGTCGCCGCAATTCGCTGTCGCTTTCCTTTACCGAACCGTGGATGTTCGGGCGCCCGACCCTCTTCGGGGCCGATCTTTATACGTTAAACCGGCGCTGGTATGAAGACTACACGGAAGGTCGCCAGGGCGCCTCGGTGCGCGTGGGGCGCCGCCTCCGCTGGCCCGACAACTATTTCCGCATCTATGCCTCCTATCGACTCGAGCGCGACCGTTATCATGACTTCGACGACGATTTCATCAAAAATAATTCCTACAAATCCAGCTATTATCTGCGCAATCCCGACGGCACCCTCTCCTTCCTTGAGCGTGATATCTTTGGACCCTACCCGGGCTCTGTCATCCAGTACCGCGACCGGTGGCTTACGGCCTCCCGTCTGGCCTTCACCGTCACGCGCGATTCGCGTAACCTGCCGGAGTTCGCGACCGCCGGTTCCGTTCTCACTTACAATTTCGAAACCACGGGTGGCCCCCTCGGGGGATTCTGGGATTATCAAAAACATACCATCTCTTTCACCAAGTTCATCCCTCTCATCTGGAAAATCGCCCTGGCGGCCAAGGTCGAGTACGGCGTGGTGACTTCACCCTCCGGCGACGACCATATTTTCGTCAGCGATCGCTTCACACCCGGTGGCACCGCTTACGACGGTGTTGTGCGGGGTTACGATGACGGCATCCTGACACCTGACTCAATTGTAACCCAGTCGGACACCAATTACTTCTATTACGATATTACGGATGTCGAGGTCGGCGTGGACCCTCCGGACGATACCACTTTCAATACCTTCAGGACCCGCGTGAGGGGCAAGTACATGCTGGTAACCAACTGGGAATTACAGCTGCCGGTGGTATCCCAGCAGATTTACGCCCTGCTCTTCTTTGACGCCGGTAACTCCTGGCTCAACCGCAAGGACATTAAACCGATCACCGGCCTTTATAGAGGTGTCGGTTTCGGCTTTAGAATCGCCGTCCCCGGTATCGGCACCATCGGGTTCGATTTCGGCTACCCGTTGGATGACTTCCGGGATGAAGAAAAGAAGTGGCATCCCCACTTCCAGTTTGGAACGACTTTCAGATAACCTAAACACAGGATATGATTATGCCTAAAGTGAGAAACCTGCTGATTGCTTTGGCCGCCCTCAGCGTCCTGATCCCGGCTCTGCCCGAACTGGTCAGCGCCCAGGGAATGAAGCTCGGGTTTGTCAAAGATGAGCGGATTAAGGACGAATACAAAGCCTGGGGCAAGGCTCAGGAACAATGGGACCTGGAGTCCAAAGCCTGGGAGGACGAAGCCCTGGCCAAACAGACCGAACTCCAGGAGATGGTCGACGAGTACGAAAAGCAGAAGCTGATCCTCTCCGAAGACAAGAAGCGTGAGAGAGAGGCCGCCATCCGCACCAAGGAAGAAGCCCTGGATGCTTTCACCAGACAGGTTTACGGGCCGGGTGGAACCGCCGAGAGGAAGCACGCCGAGTTGCTGCAGCCTCTCCTGGAGCGGATCACCAAGGCAATTGAGGCCGTGGCGATCGAAGGCGATTACGACGTGATCTTCACCCTGCAGAGCGGCCTCGGCTACATTAAAGAGGACTACGACGTCACCGACAAGGTGCTTAAGTATCTTGAAGATCACGGGGAATAAGAAGAGCTTCAGGCTTGCCCGGTTAGCCGAGGCGGTGGGCGCGGAGCTGGACGGCGATGGCACCGTGATTATAACCGGCGCCGCCCCAGTTGAATCGGCCGGAGCCGGTCATATCAGCTTCGTCGCCAACGAACGCTACCTCAAATACATCCAGACTACCGGGGCCTCGGCGCTCATTCTCAAAAAGGACGTTCCCTGTCAGCGCCTCCCCGTCCTGCGGCACTCCGACCCTTACCTCACCTTCGCCCGCATCGTCGACCTGCTCTACCCCGACGCGCCCCTGGTCGAACCCGGTGTGCACCCGCAGGCCTGCGTCGAGAGCGATGTCACCCTCGACACCTCCTCAGCAGTCGGACCGTTCTGCCATGTCCGCTCCGGCACCACCATCGGGAAAGGCTGTCAACTGGTGTCCGACGTCTATATCGGAAACGACTGCACCGTCGGCGATAACTGCATTTTCTACCCCGGCGTGCGGATCATGCACGGCAGCCGAATAGGCAGCAACGTCATCCTTCACTCTTCAGCCGTGATCGGCTCCGATGGCTTCGGTTTTGCCGGGTCGGAGACCGGACTGAAAAAAATCAAGCAGGTCGGCTGGGTCGAGATAGAAGATGATGTTGAGATCGGCTCCAACACATCCGTCGACCGCGGGGCCCTGGGCCCCACGCGCATCGGCCGGGGCACCAAAATTGACAACCTGGTGCAGATAGCCCATAACGTCGAAATCGGCCGGAACTGCATTATCGTCGCCCAGGTGGGTATTTCGGGGTCGACCAAAATCGGCCATGGCGTGATTCTGGCGGGCCAGGTCGGCATCATCGGCCACCTGGAGATTGGCGATGGCGTTCGTGTAGCGGCCCAGTCAGGCGTGTCTAAATCGGTGCCGCCGGGCAAAACCATATTCGGCTACCCGGCGCGTGATATCATGGAGACCAAGCGCATCGACGCGGCTCTCAAGAGACTGCCGGGGCTGCTCAAGCGCGTGAAGAAACTCGAAGACAGTTCCGGCAAATAACGGCGCCCCGCCTATCCGGTAATAAGCTTGTCTTCGATCTGCGCGATTTTATTCCAATTATCCTGCATCTTATCAACGCCCCGCAGGACGGCGTCGATGTCCTTCTGGCAAGCTGCGAGGCGTACGGCTTCGAGTATCTCCCATTGCTGCCGATTGACCATTTTCCAGTCAGCGATCTCATCCCCGAGTGAACGGACCGTCTTGTTCAACTCGCCTATCAACCCCCGCAACTGCGGGCTGGCCAGATTCAAGTGCACCCTTGAACTGAGATCGCCGGCAGCCATCTCGCGCAGCCGCTTGTGGATCAGGCCGGCCGAGCCCAAACCCCTTATTAACGGCAGAATGGTAACCACCCCAATTGCCGTGATAGCCGCCACCACCGCCGATAACATGTAAGGCAGGAGGGTCGACGCCACCAACTCTACCAGGCCCTGGACGCCCCCGGCGGCTACGGTCGGCGCATATTGGTCGAAGTACGTAATAATAGCTGCGGAAATAACCAGGGCCGCTCCGACCATAACCGCGAGACGACCGTAAAACCAGCCTAAACGCCACTGGTAGGCAGTTTCTCGTCTATCATGAGACCGCTTCGGCATAACATGACTCCCGTGTGAATTGCCCCTTTCATGAGTTCATCCACCTATATGCCTCGGCATCGGAAACGCCAGCCGTTAGTCTGATATCCGACATTTGCTGCCCTCTTGCTGAGCAGTAAAAAGCCCCCGTTAATCAACGACTTAACAGGGGCTTCCAACTTGCTGCGAAAATCTTGCTCAGAAAGGCAGGTCGTCGTCATCACCGGCTGTGCCCGCCGGCGGCTGCTCATCGGTGGCCGGCGGTACCTCTGATGTCCCGGCATCGGGGGTTGTGGCCTCGCCGACTTCGGCACGCGAACCCACAAATGAGAAATTCTGGACGACCACTTCGGAGATATACCGTTTGTTGCCGTCCTTATCATCATAGCTGCGGTTGGAAATGCGTCCCTCCAGGTAGACTTCCCGACCCTTGGAAAGATACTCCTTGATAACCTCGGCCTGGCGGCCCCACACCACGATATTGTGCCAGGTCGTCGTCTCGTTCTTCTGACCATCCTGACCCGTCCAGCGCTCCGTCGTAGCCAGCGGAAAACTTGTCACAGCCTTGCCGGCCGGTGTATAGCGCAGCTCCGGGTCTTTTCCCAGTCTCCCCAGTAAAATCGCCTTGTTTACACTCATAGCTCCCTTTCGTGATAATGCATTGCCTTTGCCAAAATAACCGATACTACCGTCCACTGTCAAGAGCCGTCAGAATATTTTGCTTGAATGCTGACTTTCTACCGTATATCGTTGTAAAAACAGGTTGAGAGGAAAATGGACAGCGACTTTAATTCCGCGCGGGCTATAATAACCATCAAGCGGTTCATAAAAGGCAAAATGCTCCAATCAGGCCGGGATGGTTACGTCGTGGGCCTTTCCGGCGGCCTTGACTCCGCGGTGGCCGCCTCCCTGGCGGTCCAGGCTGTCGGCCGCGAAAAGCTCCTGGCGGTCTTGATGCCGTACCGGACCTCGTCACCGAACTCGAGCCGCGATGCCCTGGCACTGGCTGAGAACCTCGGCATTGACCACCGGCGGGTAGACATCACTCCCATGATCGATGCCTACTTCCCGGAAATCAACCCCCAGAACCGAATCCGGGCCGGAAACAAGATGGCCCGTGAACGCATGTCGATTCTGTTCGACATCGCCCATGAAATGGACCGGCTGGTGCTGGGCACCGGGAACCGGACCGAAATCTGTCTCGGGTACACGACCTGGTACGGCGATTCGGCCTGTTCGATTAACCCTATTGGCGAGCTTTACAAAACTGAAGTGCGGGCGCTGGCTGCCGAACTGGATATACCCCGGTCCATCGTCGATAAAATCCCGACTGCCGACCTCTGGCACGACCAGTCGGACGAGGGCGAGATCGGCGTCGCCTACGAGACGATCGACGCTCTTCTCAAACGCCTTGTCGAAGGGAGCGTTCGCTCCATGTCCGCCCTGGAGAAGGAGGGCTTCTCGGCTACCGACATGAGTCGCATAGTCTCCCTCATGAACAGGTATTCTTTCAAACGCCGGCTGCCTGATATAGCCCCTCTGGGGAAACTTCCGATACCCGATGAGATTCAATTCGAGGAGTAGTTTCCGCTGATGGTTGATGCCGATGGAAAGCTCTATCTCGTCCCCACGCCCATTGGAAACCTGGGCGACCTGACATCACGGGCGCTGGAGACGTTGCGCCAGGTCGCCCTCGTAGCTTGCGAGGATACGCGGCATTCCGGGTCTCTCCTCGCCAAACTGGGTCTGAAGAAAAAACTGGTTTCATATCACGATTTCAACGAGTCTCGCCGGGCGAGACAGCTCTTGGAGATCTTAAAGGCCGGGGAATCCATTGCCGTGGTCACCGACGCCGGCTCCCCGGGCGTGTCCGATCCGGCCTACCGCGTCGTCCGCGTGGCTATCGAAAACAATATCGAGGTGGTGCCCCTGCCCGGACCCAACGCCATCATCCCGGCGCTGACAGCTTCCGGTCTGCCCACCGACCGTTTTTTCTTTGAGGGTTTCCTGCCCCACAAGACAGTGGCCAGGAAGAAAAGACTCGAAAAACTCGGCGCTTTCGAGCACACTCTGGTTTTCTATGAATCACCGCACCGCGTTGTAAAAACACTGCAGGATATGCTGGAGATCTTGGGCGACCGAAAAGCCTGTCTCGCCAGGGAAATCAGCAAGAAGTTCGAACAATTCACGCGGGGCTCGATCACCGAAATTCTGGACACCATCGCGTCCGGGGCGGTTAAGGGAGAAATAGTATTGATTGTCGAAGGCGCCCCTTCTCACGGAGGGAAAGATTGACCGATAAGAAACCGGCATCGCCGCCCCTGTATCCGTTCGACCGGCTGTTCATCGGTTACAGCCTGCTGATGATTCTGCTCATCCTCGCCTTCGGACGGCCGCTGGTTCTCTACCTGGACGAGATGGGCTTCTATGCCGCCATGGTGGCGCTGGCGCTGGTTGTCATTCGCTATGTAGACGAGCGTCAAAACCGGCTGGCGGCTCTCATCCGGTTAGTATATCCGGCCCTTTTGTTCACTTTCTTTTACCGTGCCACCGGAGGCACGGTGTTAATGTTCTTCGACCACTTCTTCGACCCCCAGTTGACGGCCTTTGAGAGAGCTCTTTGGGGGATTAACCCTACCCTATACGTCGACCGCCATTTCACGCATCTGGTCTGGCTTAACGAGATATTTTCCTTCGGCTATTTCAGCTACTACCTGATGATTCCCGGGTTTCTTCTGCTGGCCTTTTTCAAGCGTCACGATTGGCTCATTAAGAGCAGTATGACGGCCATGTGCACCGCCTTCTATATCTCGTACCTGGTATTCAGCCTGTTCCCGGTTGAAAGTCCGCGATGGTTTTTTGCCGGCCGGTATGTGAATGATATTTTCGGCCCGGTGTTGCGGCCCATGGCCCGGTTCGTGGTCGAAGTCGGCGGTCTTCAGGGCGGCGGCATGCCGTCTTCCCATGTCGCGGTCGCCCTGGTCATCATGTTTTACTGCTTGAAATACTACCGCCGGCTGGGTCTGGCTCTGGTGCCGGTCAATCTGCTGCTGGCCGTGGGCACCGTGTGGGGTCGCTTCCACTACGTCTCCGACGTCGTTGCCGGCATCGTCGTTGGCATCGCCTCCGTAGTAGTCGTCTGGAAATTTTATGATCTCCCGGCAGACGGTGCCAATGGCAAAGCCATAACAAGAAAATTGAAGGTGGAACATGCACCCTGAATTATTCCATATCGGACCGATTCCCATTAGAAGTTACGGGCTGATGCTGGCCCTGTCTTTTTTCCTGGGCCTGGTTTACGTTTATCGCATTTCCCAGCGCGACAAGAAACCTTTTGAGCCGTTTCTCGCAATCGCCTACATCATGATTATAGGCGGCATTGTCGGTGCCCGCCTGTCATACGTCCTTTTTCATCTCGACGAATTCGCCGGCCACTGGACGCGAGTTTTTAATCCCTTCGACTCCAGCCAATTCGGCATCGCCGGCCTCAACCTGTATGGCGGAGTGGTCCTGGCAGTCGTCGGCAGCTTCCTTTACTGCCGATTCAAAAAGCTGTCGGTGCTGGAGACCTTCGACTATTTCGCCCCGACTTTGGGAATTGGCCTGGCTTTGACTCGCATTGGCTGCTTTTTGAACGGTTGCTGCTTTGGCACCGAGTGCCACCTGCCCTGGGCGATAACGTTCCCGCCCGGTTCCATCCCCTATTACCAGTTCGGCGATACCCCCTTGCACCCGGCGCAGCTGTACAGCTCGCTCTACGGCGTTATTCTCTTCATCGCCCTGCATTTCTGGCTGAAGAAAAGACGGTTCCCCGGTCAAATTGTGGCCGTTCTTTTCATGGTGGAGGCTGTTTTCCGGTTCGCCATCGAATATGTGCGGTATTACGAGGATGCCATGTACTTCTCGTTTTTCGGGCTAAACCCCACCTTCAATCAAGTTATCTCCGTTTCTCTTTTCCTTCTTGGATTGCTGATATACATTTTCAAGCCGGCCGGACGAAAAAAATCCGCCTGACCCGTCAGCTTCCCCATCTTGCTAACAAATTGAGCCTATAGAGGTTAGAGACGCCCGCCGGACACTCGCGGGGCTTTGCATATGGAGTATTTGGATAAAAACGGTAGTTTTGGTAGTAATTTTTTTTCCTTGACCGCCGAAGTAACCAGCATGACATTGGTGTGACAAGCATTTTAACATTTGTCGGGGGCCAGAAATGAAACGAATAAATATCGTCCGGGGGAGGCTAGTTTCGTGTGCTGCCGCAATTCTGATAGTCATGTCTTCCCCAGTTGTTTCCCTCTCCTATGACAACCCTGTTGATGACGAAACCTGTCTGGGGTGTCACGACGGCTATGATCGGTCGCTGCTGTACTCACCCCACCGTCTGGGTTCCCAGGTAATCACGCCGTCAGCGGCGGTAAATTGCACGAGTTGCCATCAGGGCGGGTCGGTGCACGCCGTTGACCCGGCCGCGGATAACATCACCAATCCGGCGAAGTTATCGGACCTGGCAGCCCGCCAGGCTTGCCAGTCGTGCCACACGGTGCACGTTGAGATGGACAACTACGGCTTCGACCCGCACACCGACCTGCAACTCAATTGCAGTAACTGCCATACGGTGCACCAAAGCGGCGAATCACTGCCGCGCAAAGGCCAGGCCGCGTTCTGCCTCAAGTGCCATACCGAAACGAAAGCCGGCTTTGCGGACCGGTCAAGCCACCCGCTGCTGTCGGGAAATGTCACCTGTCTGAGTTGCCACAGCTTCAGCAAGAGGATTGACGACGATGCGGCGTACGACCTTGACCGTATCTGCCACGACTGCCATCCCGAGCAGGCCGGACCGTTTCCCTACGAGCATGCGGCCGTAAATGCCTACTCCGTCGAGGGAGGAAGCTGTATGGAGTGTCACCGGCCGCACGGCAGTCCCAACGACCGTCTGCTGAGCCAGCCGATCAGCCAGCTCTGCCGGCAATGCCACATGGTGCCCAGGCACCGCCTTGCTCATGGCGGCATTTATGCCGGCTACGACTGCCGTAGTTGTCACATCGACGTTCACGGATCATATGTCAGTCACAATCTTCTGGACCCGGATCTGCCGGCACGGTTCGGACCTGACTGTTACCAGAGCGGCTGTCACAGCCTGAACCAATAGCGAGGTCGATTATGAACTATTCCAGAATATTAGCCCAGGGCATTATCGCCGGCGCTATCCTCCTGGCGATAGCGGACTCTGCGTCGGCCGGTGAAGGCTACGGCCGTGTCAAACTCGGCTACGTGGGAACCGATGAGGAGGGCAACCTCGGCGTCAACCATGAGACCTTCAACACCTATGAGGGATTGGCCGTTTCGCTGGAGGATTTCAGGTATACCGATGACCACGGTTTCGGCTTTGCCGCCGACCTGAAAAACCTGTCGTTGAACAATCGCAGTTTATACCTCTCCTCCTACAAACCCGGATTATTCAATCTCTCCTTCAACCATAACCAGTACCGGCGCACGTACGACTTTGACGGTCGACAATTCACACGGCGGCGGTCAACCGGAGGTCAGGTGAGCCTCCAGCCGATTAAGAAGCTGAAGTTCTTCGGCGGCTTTGTCAGCACTCAAAAACGGGGTCAGCGGCTTACCGCCCTCTCACCTGTTGCTGACACTATCTTCGATGCCAGTGATTATGAGACTCACGCGTTTAACCTCGGTGCCCAGGCCGTCCACAAGTACGGCAGCGCCCGCGTTGAATACAGGGGTTTTCTTTTCTATGACGACCTAAACTCCGACCGGGACCGCAAAGCTAACAGCATCGGGGCCAGCCTCTTCGCGCGTGTTCCCAACCGCGAGTGGATGACGTTCTCGGGCGGCTACTACCACCGCACCGACCAGGAGTATGAGACAGCTCTGAAGGTGAAAACCGATCAGTTCTGGGCAGGCACCAAGCTCTACTTTCAGCACGCCGTCACTTTCGACTACCGCCTGGCGCTGGCCGGCACCGAGCATACCGGCGAAGACCGCCAGACCAACCGCGTCACTCATACTGTCGCCGTCGGTAAGACTTGGCCCGGACATGCCGGCCTGCGGCTCGGCTACGAACGGCATACGACCGACGACACTGACAACCGTACGGCATCCAACGGCTATCTCTTCAATGGTTGGTACAATTGGAACCAGCGATTGTACGTCAGGGCGCGCATGGCGCTCCGTAACATGTCGGTCGAAGAGGGCCGCACGTTGACGGGCGACGAGGACCTGACTGGTCACCGCCTGAGCGTAATGTACAGACTTGCCGAGTGGGGCGACCTCTCCGGGCAATGGCTGGGGCGTACCCGGGAGAACAAGGATATCGGCAGCGAAGTCGATTACGATGCCCTGTCGTCGGAACTGAATCTGACTAAGGATGGCTACGGCCGTCTCAAGGCCGCCTACTCATATTACCTCGGAGAATACGAAAGCTCCACCGCCGATTTCGAGTTTGTCGATCACGTTGTCAGCGCTACCATCTATCCCGAGGCCTACCGAGGCCTTGAAGCCGACCTCAACGGTACGTACTATCGAAGTCAGCGGGATAAAGATATTGAGAAAGTGAACCTGTCCGTCGGAGCCACCTATGAGTTCATGGCGGGTCACTTTCTTCAGGTACGTTACAACTTATTCACGCTGGATGATTTCAACTTCGTGAACGACTACTACACGGCCAATATCGTGGAAGTCAATCTTATCAAGGATCTCAAGTTATAAAAGGGAGTTGCTATGAAGACAGTAAAACTGATAACCGTTGTGTTCACGGCCGTCATGGTCATCATTGCCGGCTGCGAAAGAAAGGTTACGGAAACGGTCGTCGTTGCAGAACAGACCAACTGCTTTGCTTGCCACAGCGACCAGGAGTTCTCCCTCGTCGCCGCCGACGTGCAGTGGGCCACCTCCATGCATGCGACCGGGGGAACGTTTGAACGCAACAGTTCACGTTGCTCAAAATGCCATACCAATGAAGGATTCAATGCCTATATCGCCACCGGTTCCGGCGGCAGCCCTACCAATCCCACGCCGATTGGCTGCTTCACCTGCCACGCCCCGCACACCAGGGGCGATCTGTCGCTGCGCACCTCAGAGGCGGTGACCTTTGAACGCGGCGGCACCTTTGACAGGGGTTCCGCCAACCTGTGCGCCAACTGCCACCAGGCCCGTACTCCTGATCCGGACATCACCGGCGCCACGGTAGCCCTGGAGGAGCGCTGGGGTCCCCACCACGCCGGACAGGCCAGCGTGCTTACCGGTCAGGGCGCCTATACTTTCGGGATGGCGTACACGGTGGGCGCCCATGCCAATGTGCCGAACGGATGCATATCCTGTCACATGGCCCCGGCCTACGGCAACCAGGCCGGCGGACATACGTTTAAAATGACCTATCTCTACCACGACGAAGAGACCGACTTCGTGGCCGGGTGCCAGGTGGAAGGTTGTCATTCCGCTACCGAAGATTTCGATTTCAGCTACGACGGCGTACAGGCGATGGTTCAAGGCCTGCTTGAAGACCTCAAAGCCGAGCTCATCGCCGCTAATCTGCTTGTGCTCTATGACGGTGAGTATGCCCCGGTAGAGGCCTCTGTTTCTGTTAACGAGGCCAAGGCTGTCTACAATTATTTGCTCATGGAAGAGGAGGGCTCCCTGGGCATCCATAACCCCGATTATGTGATCGACGTCCTTAACGCCTCTATCGCCGCCTTAGGGCCGAATGCCACGGCTGCCGACGGTGGACCGGTTGCCGCTCACTGAACGACGCCTTACCACGAACACAAAAGCCCCCTGTCACGTAGGGGGCTTTTTTAATGCCCAATCGGCAGGGTACTCAGCCTTGCTCGACCAGCGACACCAGCGCCGCCAGATCGGGGACCTCGAGGTCCGGCCGCTCCCTGGCCGGCGGCGTGGCTCCAAATCCGGGTTTCCTGCCCCTTCGGTTCACCCACACCACGCTCTGCCCCAGCGCTTTTGCAGGAACGACATCATGATAGATGCTCTGTGCCACATGGAGAATCCTCTCTTTGGGTACCCCGATGCGTTCGTACGCAAAGCGAAAGGCCGCCGGTGAAGGCTTGTAGGCGCGACTCTGCTGAGCGGTAATTACCCAGTCAAAATTGACTTCCAAACGGTGCGCCGACTGTTCGAACAGGTCATCGTCGATGTTGGAGATAACAGCCAGCCGGTAGCGTCCTCCGAGGGCTCTGAGCGCTGCAACCGTATCGCTGAAGGGAGGCCAGGTGCCGACCGAGTCCACCAGACAGTTCAACTCGCTCGGCGCTGGGGAAAAACCCAGCTTGCGGCCAAGTTCCTCCACTACGCGCGTGAGAAGCCGGCGATACCCCATATAAGACTGCTCCAGAGCCGCTTCGATCCCCGCGTAAAGCTCCAGCAGCCGCTCGGCGGCCGCAGTCAGCCCGTGTTTCTCCAGTAATGGCTCGAGGGCCGTCACGATGCCGCTCTCCCAGTTGATGAGAGTTCCATAACAGTCAAAACTCATCACATCGAAATCTTTAAAATCAATCACCGTCCGATTCCTTCACTCGGCGCATTCCAGGTCATCCACCCCGTATTTTAAGAAAACTCCTGAAAGGCTTCAAGTCTCGAATATAGCCGAAGAACGGCCTTTTCTCGCCCGGCTAAAGACTTCACCCTTCAAGTCGATAAATCTATTAACGGCAAAGCACTTAGCCGTAATGGTGCGCTACCGTCAAGAACTACCGGAAGGAAATTATAGATGCGTTGGAAAGACCTCAGGATTGCCAGGAAACTCTACGTCGGATTCGCTATTGTCCTGGCTTTGACTCTGGCTGTCGGTTATGTCGGCTGGGACGGCGTAAGCGAGGTGTCGCAGGCCGTCAAGAACGCTGCGGATGCCAACCAGTTGGTGATATGGGTAAAGGAAGCCGGGGCCGCCCAGGTGGCCTTCCTGGATACCCAGGACAGACGATATTATGACGCGGTCGTCACTATTACCGACAAAATGTTCAACCGGCTCGCGGAGACGCAGTCACGGTTTAGCGAACAAGAGGACATCGCTCTCGCCACGGACGCCCGAAATAAAACCCGGGCATACCGGAACATATGGGATGAGTGGATTGCCGACGCCGAGGATGCCTCGGTCGCCATGAATGAAATCATGGCCGACGCGAACGCCGCCCACGAGCAGTTCCAGGCACTGGTCGGAAGTCAGGACCGCGAACTGGCGGCAGCCGTCGCCGCCGATGCCCCTCACTACCAGCTCGCCGAGATGCTCCGAAAGAGCCAGGCTTCCAACCAGATGTATAACCTGTTCCTGGAATCAAAAATCGTTTACCGCAATTACAAACTGTCCGGCGACAGCACCTATGCCGATGAATACATCAGGATTTTCGACAAGATCATTGACCTTTGTATGATTACGTCGGCCACGATCAAAAATGAAGCAAACATCCAGCAGCTTGACTCTATCGTTGCCGCCGCCGAGGGCATCGGCGGCTCTTTCACGACTTTTCATAACAAGTACGACAAGTCAGCCCGGACCGCCGCACGCCTGGCCTCTGTCGCGGACGACCTGGTCGTCGCTCTGGACGAGATGCAGCAGCATCAGATGGAGAAGATGGATGCCGCCGAAACCTATGCCACCGCCATGACCATCGGCTTTCTGGCCGGGGCGATACTGCTCGGCGCTTTCATCGCTTTTGTCATCGCGCGCGGCATCTCCGCGCCCCTGGCCCGGATGGCTTATGTCGCCGAAAAAATCTCCCAGGGTGACATCCAGCATGACATTAACACCAGGCGCGCTGACGAAGTTGGTGTCCTGGCCGACGCTTTCAGAAGCATGATCAGCTACATGCGCGGGCTGGCCGACGCCGCTGCCAGGATCGCCGCCAACGACCTGACCGTGAACGTCGAGACCCGGTCGGAGTTCGACGTCCTCGGCAACTCCTTTAAAACCATGACGGCTAACCTGACCACTATGATCCGCAGGCTGAAGGAAAATGCCGGGCAGCTCGTCTCGGCGGCCAATGAGATATCGTCGGCCTCGGAACAGATGTTCCGCGGCGCCCAGGATCAGGCCGGCCAGATCGGACGCGTCTCCGGGGCCATCGAAGAAATGACCGTCACCATCGTCCAGTCTTCCCGCAATGCCGCCGATGCCACCGACGCCTCCAAAAACGCCTCCACTACCGCCGGCGAGGGCGGCAGCATTGTCGCCGACACCATCCGCGGCATGCAAAAGATCGCCACCGTGGTCCGCGAGTCGTCCGGCTCCATTACCCGCCTGGCCAAATCCGCCGGCCAGATCGGCGAGATCATCCGCGTTATCGATGACATTGCCGACCAGACTAACCTGCTGGCTCTTAACGCCGCTATCGAAGCCGCCCGGGCCGGGGAACAGGGTCGCGGCTTTGCCGTCGTCGCCGACGAAGTCCGCAAATTAGCTGAAAGAACCGGCAAGGCTACCGGGGAAATCGCCGAAATGATCAAAGGCATTCAGGTTGACACTGACGACGCCGTTCAGTCTATGGAAGCCGGCATCGAGGAAGTCAATCGCGGCCGTGACCTCGCCGACAGGGCCGGCGAGAGTCTCAATGACATTGTCAGCATGACCCAGCGTGTCATGGACATGATTCAGCAGATAGCCACCGCCTCCGAAGAACAGTCCACCGCCGCCGAGGAGATATCTCAAAACGTGGAACATATATCCTCGGTGACCAAGGAAACCGCGACCGGCGCGGAGCAGTCGGCTGCCGCCGCCGAGCAACTGAACCGTCAGGCCGAGGCCTTGCAGAACATGGTCGCCTTGTTTCAGCTCAGTCACGACGATCAGCCCGCCGAAGAACCGGAGTCAATCGCCTCGGCATAGACAGGGTCTGTCGGCTCTGGCCGTTCTGTCAGCCGCTCTCCTTAAGGGGGTCGACTACACTTATCAATGCTTGACCGGACCGGGGGGACGCCGGATTGGCCGCCGTGCATACCGTCAGCGACCGCGACTCGGTTATCACAAATAGAGGCAGGGCCGACTCACCGTACATCCCCTTGAACTTCTCAAAAGTAAATTCGTCCGTGATGCTGTTCTTTTTCACCACGGCGCCCTTGCGAAAACGGTCGTCGAGATACTCCCAGGTCGCCGTCTTACCGAAGAGAAATCGGCCGTGAAGGTGTTTGGGCATGACCGCTTGCTGGCTGATCGAGCCGGTGTGGGTCGGGGCCAGCTGGTAAACCTCGGACCTGCCGAAAATATCCACGAAGTGAAGCGCCGCCAGGGAGTTCACTTCATCATTCGGAGTCAGCGACAGCAGGCGTCCTATTCCGTCCAATTGAAGATTGGCCAGGAGTTCTTCGGAGAGGATATTTCCGCACTGCGAACGCAGGCCGACGTTACGCGCTTCTGTCACATTCTCCCAGTTGGTGTCGACCAACGACACCGTAAACCCTTCGTCCTGGAGGATTTTGCCGATTGATCTGGCCCAGGGATGCGCCCCGGCCAGCAGCACGCCCTGGGGGTCGGGCTGAGAAACATCCAGCCACCGCGCCACGCGCGAGGCCGTCAAACCATAGACAGCCACGGTGCCAATGATCACCTGGAATGTTAATGAAATCAAAGTCCCGCTCTCGATAAGCCCGGCCTCGCCCAGCCGGATAGCAAACACCGACACCACCGCCGCCGCCACTATCCCGCGCGGGGCCATCCACATCAGGAACAGACGTTCTGTCTTTTTTAGACTGGAGCGGAAAGTGGAAGCGAGCACCGCTGCCGGGCGCACCACCAGAATCAGCAGGACCACAAAGGCCCAGTTTTCCGGATGAGCCAGCGCCAGTTCGGCGGCGGGTAGACGCGCCGCCAGGACGATAAACAGAATGCTGATCAGCAACACCCGCAGATTTTCCTTGAACTCGAGAATGTGCCTTATCGACACGAATTTCTGATTCGCCAGCGCAATACCCATCACCGTGACCGCTAGAAGTCCCGATTCCGCCTGGAGGGCGTTGGAGGCCACGTAGCAGAGTATTACGATCATCAGGGCCACCGGATTCTGCAGAAAATCGGGAATAAGGTAACGCCACAACAGCAGGACAATCACAACCGCCCCGGCCAGACCCAACAGGCTGCCCAGAACGAAGGCTTTCAGCACTCCAAAGACCACCAGGCTCAGCCCCTCCCCCACCCCCCGGGCGATAATTACCTCATACACCAGTACCGCCAGGATCGCGCCGATAGGGTCGTTGACGATCCCCTCCCATTTGACGATGGAACCGATATTTCCCAGGGGTCGTACCTGCCTGAGAAGGGGAACAATGACGGTGGGGCCGCTAACCACGAGTATTGCCCCCAACAGCACCGCCGAAGACGCTTCCAGACCGGCCACGAAATAAGCCGCCGCCGCCGCCAATACCCAGGTGACGAGAAGACCCGCTGTCACCAGCCGCGTTATCACGCCGCCTGCGCGGCGCAACTCACCGAGTTTGAGGGAAAGCCCCCCTTCGAACAAAATGATGGCCACCGATACCGACACCAGCGGAAATAGCGTCGCCCCCAGCACAGCATCGGGATCGATCACTCCCGCCACCGGCCCGGCGATAATCCCGAACAGTAACAGCAGCAGGATCGCCGGCAGATGCAACCGCCAGGCCAGCCACTGGGCCAGGATACCCAGGATGATAATGTTCGCCAGGCCTATAAGCAGATGTTCGTTCATCAGACCATAGCCTCCACCAATAAGCATACCTGCCCGGTAAAACTCCGCCAGTTTTATTTTTGAAGGTCAGTCGTCACGCTGCGGCTGCTGCCAGCTTGATGCTCGGCGTTAGATTGCCATGTTCGGCAATTCTGATGCGTTCCGATATTCTGCTTCATAAACCTGCCGTTATCGGCCGCGCCCGGTCTTGCGGCACGCCGACCGACCCGCGAGCCGGACATCCCCCGCGAACGACGCGGACTATACCGAGATCGCCTTAGTCTGTCAAGCCGCTATGTGACGCGGCAATCGACGATGGAATATTCTCGGGGAGCAAACTGCTGTACCTGTTGCCGGAGCTTAATTACGTACGAGGTGGCTGGCCGCAGCTAACGTTTGACCGCTTCAGCCGCCCGAGCGCCGGTCAATGGCTGGTAATTATGTGAACGATGCCGACGACCACTAGAATCAGCACCAGCAGGGGCAAAATCCCGCCGATAAGCACGCCGAAGAGACCAAAAAAGACACCCAGAAGACCCGACGCGGCACCCAGGACCGCGCCGACCGCACCCATCACGACGCCCACAAAAATACCGCACAGACCCAGCCAGCCGCCCGTCAGGAAAAGCACCGCAAACACTATGATTAAACATATGAGGATAGCACGACCCACGGGACTACCTTCCTCTTTACCTGCCTGTCAAACTCGTCACAGAAATCCCTGCATTTCTTTCTACGAGCAGGCAACCGCGAGGGTTTCAGACCCCCGTCTTAAAGTGTCGGAGCGGTTTCTCATCCGAGATTTGACGGAAAAGCCCTGTGCTCGACCTGTCCGCCCGACCGTTAAAAAGTGCTTTCGGCCTGGCTGTAAACTGCGTATTCTCCACATGGATATAATGGGGCTGCCAATCGAGACTCAGCACCAGTTTGGCCAGGCAGCACTCTTATTGACCAGGTCGCTCTATGGCCGTACAACGTATCTTGATAATAGAAGACAACAGTGACATCCGGGAACTGGTCCGCTACAGCCTGCAGCGCGAGGGTTACGATGTCAGCGGCACGGGTTCCGGCGAAGAGGGCCTGCAGATAGCCCGGTCGTCCTTGCCGGACCTGGTTTTGCTTGATCTCATGCTGCCCGGGATGGACGGCCTCCGATTGTGCCGGAAATTGAAGGATGACCCAAAAACCCGTCGCATCCCGGTGGTAATGCTCACCGCCAAAGGCGAGGAATCCGATGTGGTCGTTGGACTGGAAATGGGCGCCGATGACTATATCACCAAACCCTTCAGCCCCAAAATCCTGGTGGCCCGCCTGCGTGCGGTTCTCCGCCGCCGCGCCGATGACGGTTCCGGTGACGACGCTGTCCTGGACATCGACGGCATGACGATAGACCCCGGCCGCTTCCAGATCACTGTCGACAGCAAACCGGTCGCCGTGACCCTCACCGAGTTCAAACTGCTTTACACTCTTGCCCGTCGCCGTGGATGGGTCTTCACGCGTGATCAGCTGGTCGACCATATCCGTGGAGAGGATGTCCTCATCACCGACCGGGCGGTGGATGTGCATATCGCCGGCCTGCGCAAAAAACTCGGTCCGGCCGCTGAATACATCGAGACCATTCGAGGCATCGGATATCGATTCCGGGAGTGATAATGCCACACCGCCGACTGCTCTGGCAGCTTTACCCTTCCTATGTGATTATCAGCCTTCTGGCCGTTGTCGCCCTGGCCTGGTACAGCATACGTTCCCAGCGCGATTTCTACCTCGACCAGACGGCCATCGATCTGGAGACCCGCGCCATGCTCATCAGTACGCAGCTTGTTGACCTCCTTGCCGCCGGTGACACTACCGGCGTCGACAGGCTGTGCAAGGACCTGGGACAGGTCTCCGCCACGCGTATTACGGCCATTCTCGCCTCGGGAAAAGTCATCGGCGACACTCAGGAGAATCCCGATGTCATGGGCAATCACGGCGCACGACCGGAAATCATACAAGCTCTGGCAGGACAAACCGGCTCTTCCATCAGACTCAGCAACACCATGCAGCGGAATATGATGTACGTGGCTTTGCCTTTGACAAACCAGGGTGTCATCATTGGCGTCATCAGAACGTCTGTGCCTCTCACATCCGTTTACCAGGCGCTCGATTCCTTCCGCACACGGATGGCTCTCGCCGGCCTCGTAATAGCCGTTGTCGCCGCTCTGGGCAGCCTGCTCGTTTCACGCCGTCTGAGCCGACCGATCGAGGAGCTCAAAAAAGGTGCGGAACGCTTTGCCGGCGGTGACTTTGATCGAAAACTGATGGTCCCGAGATCAGAGGAAATGGCACGGCTCGCCGAGGCCATGAACCAGATGGCCGGCCAACTCGACCAGCGCATAAGCACCATCACCCGCGAACGTAACGAGCGCGAGGCTATCTTGACCAGCATGGCCGAAGGCGTGCTGGCCGTTGACACGGATGAACGTATCCTCAGTCTTAATCGTGCCGCCGCCGACTTCTTCGCCGTCGCACCCGACCGCGTTACCGGAAAAACCATTCAGGAAACGGTGAAGAACGCTGCTCTGCATAAACTGATCTCAACTGTCCTGCGTACCAAGAACCCCGCCGAGGCCGAAATTGTCCTCACCGATCGCGGCCAACGTATCCTCAAAGCCTCCGGTGCCACACTGCGGAATGCTGAAGGGGAAGCTTCCGGAGCGGTTATCGTCCTCAACGATGTTACCCGGCTGCATAAACTCGAAAACCTGAGGCGCGATTTCGTGGCAAACGTCTCGCACGAACTCAAGACCCCCGTGACTTCCATCAAGGGATTCGTGGAAACGCTCCTTGATGGAGCCGCCAACGACCCCGACGATAGAAATCGGTTTCTCGACATTATCGCCAGGCACTCCGACCGCCTTAACGCCATCATCGATGACCTGCTCAGCCTGTCGCGCATCGAAAATGCCCCGGAACCCCTTTTTGAGGACCGGAGACTCAAGGATATTCTGGCTGCCGGCGTCCAGACGCACAGCCGTCGAGCCGAGACTAAGAACATCTCCTTGAAAGTGACCTGCTCTGATGACATCCACACTAGCTTGAACGCCCCGCTCCTTGAACAGGCTGTTGGCAATCTGATTGACAATGCGGTCAAATACAGCCCTTCGGGCAGCGAGGTTCTCATTTCAGCCCAACAGGCTCACAACGAAATCATTATTAATGTAAGAGATCGCGGCTCCGGCATCGAGAAGAGACATCTTCCCCACATATTCGAGCGATTCTACCGGGTCGACAAAGCACGTAGCGCTGAAATGGGAGGTACCGGCCTCGGTCTGGCTATTACCAAGCACATCGTGCTGGCCCACGGCGGTCAGATCGACGTGGAAAGCACCCTGGGAACGGGCAGCACCTTCACGATTCGCCTTCCCGTAAGATGAGGATAAACATGGGACAGTCATCAGGTAAATCCAGACAATACATCTCTTATTTTTGCGGCATACACACTTTCCGGGAAAGCCTTACACAATTTTAATACCGCCTTAATAATTTCTTAACATTGCGCCGGTTCTATTCTCGAAGATTTCCCAAGCCGACCAAAGGGATTGCCGGTGGAAACAAAAACCGCTTTCTAAAAGGAGAGATTATGAAACGGTATTTAACGGTGCCTGCTCTGTCGGCCGCCCTGCTCATTTCGGCGAGTCTTCCGGCCGCAGACACGAAGGTGAACGGCCGTGTCTACAGCAACTGGATGATGGACCTTACCGACGGCGCCGATAGTTTCAACGAATTCACGGTGTCTCGCGCTTACGTCACTGTCAGGTCGAAGCTTTCGGAATACACCAGTGTCAGGATTACCACCGATCTGAGAACTATCGATAATGTGTATGACATTATCCTCAAGTACGCTTACCTGGACTGGAAGCCGGCCTTTGCCGACAACTACGCCACTCTACGCTTCGGCCTCCAGCCTACTTTGTATGTCGACCACATGAATAATCTCTGGGGTCGGCGCTATCTCGAGAAAACCACCGGCGATCTCAACAAGTTCTTGACATCTTCCGATATGGGTGCTTCCGTTATGGTAGGCCTCGGGCAGAATTCTCGCTACGGCGTGGCCAGCCTGGCTGTTTTCAACGGCACCAGCTACAGTGAGGTCCAGGAACTCAATAAGCAGAAGGACATAAACGCCTTCATTATGATAAATCCCCTGGAAAGCAATCCTCGACTCAAAAACAGCGCCTTCATGGCCCAGTATTACCGGGGCACACAGAACGAAGCCATCGAGGAAGTCGAAGTCATCAGCGAGGATTTGCTGGATACCACCACGGTGCCGACCAATGTTTCCGATTGGAAACGCGAACTGATATCCGTCGGCGGTCTGTTGGCTTATAATGGCACCATCGGTGCCGGTTTCGATTTGAACTTCACCACTATGGGTACCGGGCCGGCGGACGACGCGGTCAGCAAAAGCGCCATATCGTTCTTCGGCACCCTTTATATGGATGCCCTGGCCGAGTCGGCTCCGCTGCTGCGCACGCTCAACCTGTTCGGCCGCGTTGACATGGTCGATCCGGACACCGACACCGATGACGACGGCAAGACCCTCATTATCGCGGGTGTCGAGTGCGCTCCCATCAAGGAAGTAAAGGCCTCGGTCAACTATCGCACTACCAGCTTCCAGGACGACAGCGAGGACACCAAGAGCATGCTGTACCT
>Ga0224495_10000557_pt1 | contig 29294 bp, 26 predicted proteins | sample SF_Jul11_sed_USG_FD_168128 | JGI IMG/M metagenome (GOLD analysis project Ga0224495, IMG submission 168128) | Sediment microbial communities from San Francisco Bay, California, United States - SF_Jul11_sed_USGS_4_1 | ecosystem: Environmental > Aquatic > Marine > Sediment | place: USA: California... | reverse complement strand
CGTCCTTTCCTTTGAGAAAAGGGGCAATAATGCGTATAAGAGCGCCGATGCTGACGATAAAAATAAAATTTCTGTATTTGTCTAAAATATCTTGCAACAGATTTTTGATTTTTTCCGGATAAAAAAGCAAATTTACATCGCCCTTGCTTACAGCTTGCAGTTCGGTTTGAAACTTTTTTTGAAAATACAAGTCCAGGGAAATATTTTTGGAATGCAACTTTCGGGCAATTTCAATGCCAAGTTTTCCCCCATTGCGGGTTACTGCCACAAGAGCAATTTCAGATTTTACATCCAAAGATCCGGCCTGGTTACTATCAAGACTCATTTTTCGCCTTGCGAAATTTATGTGCAAAATTTCCATCGTAAAGTCTGGATCTTGTAGAAACATCATTATCATATACGCCAAGAGCCTTACCGGCAAGAATCATTGTCTGCGATTTTATTTTATTTTGCTCCATTGCGTTAGCCAGCATTTCTACGGTTGTGCGAATTATTTTTTGATCTGGCCAGGATGCCTTGTATACGATCACCACCGGCGTATTTCTTTCCCATCCAGCTTCTATAAGTTCGCTGGTAACTTTTTCGGCCAGAGTTGCGCTTAAATAAATGGCCAGCGTACATTCATGTTGGGCAAGGCTCCTCAAGGTTTCTTTTTCGGGGACGGGCGTGCGACCTTCCGTTCGGGTTAAAATCACCGTTTGTGCAAGTTCCGGAATGGTCAGCTCGGCCTGAACCGCTGCTGCTGCCGCAAAAACAGAACTAACGCCTGGAATAACTTCGGTTTGAATTCCCTTTTGTTTTAATATGACAATTTGTTCATAAATGGCGCCAAAAACAGAAGGATCGCCGGTATGAAGGCGAACTACTTTTTTATTTTCAAGAACTCCCTTTTCGAGTATCTCCAACACCGCCTCAAGAGTCAACCCCGAACTTTTATAGACTACGGCTCCTGTTTTTGTATGGCTCAGTAATTCCTCGCTCACAAGGGAATCCGCATAAACTATAAGATCGGCTTCGCTCAACATACGAGCCCCTTTTACGGTAATCAGTTCCGGATCGCCCGGACCGGCGCCCACAAAGTATACAGTATTGTTTTTCCACCCAAATGTTGGCATCTGTTTGCAAATTATATATCCGGGATATCCCGGATAGATATTTACAACAACCCGCTTTAATTTTCCATGAATACTGACCCAATCCATAATAAACGTTTTGGGGGGAGCCGCCTCAAGCACATTATGTTGGGGGCAGCGGCGGACGGCGGACGCCGGCCAGAGCGCGGGGGAAACTTGCCCCCGCTATAAAACTCAAATTCCCGTTTACAGCATTGTTATTTTCAGAAGTCTGGTTTATGAGTTCTTTAATTGATGAAGTAAACGCCCGGGAGGTAATTGACTCCCGGGGAAATCCCACCATTGAAGTGGAAATATATCTTGAAGACGGGGATTATGGACGCGCTATTGTTCCCAGCGGAGCCTCGACCGGCTCGCGCGAAGCTCTGGAGCTGCGTGACGGCGACAATGGTCGCTATTTGGGCAAAGGCGTTCAAAAAGCCATTAAAAATGTTATTGAAATTATTCAACCCAATATTCTTGGTATGGATGCTCTCAATCAACGTGAACTGGATCGTTTAATGATTGAACTGGATGGAACCGAAAACAAGTCCAAGCTGGGAGCCAATGCCATACTCGGGGTTTCCATGGCTGCCGCCCACGCAGCAGCTCAATATTCGGGAATTCCTCTTTATAGATATCTTGGCGGGCCGTTTGCGCGAACTCTGCCGGTCCCCATGATGAACGTGATTAACGGCGGCGCACACGCCGACAACAATGTGGATTTTCAGGAGTTTATGATTATCCCTGTAAAATTTGATACGTTTAAGGAATGTCTGCGACAAAGTTCTGAAATATTCCATTCCCTTAAAGCGGTTCTTAAAAGCAAAAACCTGAATACTGCTGTCGGCGATGAAGGGGGATTTGCTCCCAACTTTTCCTCCAATGAAGAAGGATTTGTAGCTCTTGTTGAGGCCATTGAAAAAGCCGGTTATAAACCGGGGCATGATACTTTTATTGCCCTCGACGCTGCATCTTCAGAGTTTTACAAAGACAATCGCTACGAATTAAAAGGAGACGGTCTGTCCCTTGATGCCGCAGGACTCGCCGAACTCTACAAAAGCTATGCAGACAAATTTCCTGTTATATCTATCGAAGATGGCATGGCTGAAAACGATCAAGAGGGCTGGAAAATATTAACCAGTCTTCTTGGAGAAAAACTCCAGCTTGTCGGCGATGATCTTTTTGTTACCAATCAAAAAATACTCCAAAGCGGCGTCGAGACTGGAATTGCCAACAGTATATTAATAAAAGTAAATCAAATAGGCACGCTCAGCGAAACCATAGAAACAATGGATTATGCGATCAGGAATGGGTATAACTGCGTGGTATCGCACAGATCCGGAGAAAGCGAAGACGTTACCATTGCCGATCTTTCGGTCGCAACCAGCGCGGGACAAATTAAAACCGGCTCCATGAGTCGTTCTGACCGGATTGCCAAATACAACCAGCTTTTGCGAATCGAGGAAAGCCTTGGCGAAAATGCAGTATATCCGGGAAAAAGTATTTTTCGCAACCTGACCACGCTGTGATTGAAAGTTTCTTTAGAGCATTCCAGCACAGCCGCGAACACTGGGTTTTTGGGCCGTTTATGATTTTGATTGTTCAGATAGTATTATATAATTTTCTGTTCAGCAAGAACGGCTATCTGTCTTATCTTGAAAAGACAAAGGAAAAAATCAGCATTAAGATTCAAATTGAAGAATTAAATGCAAAAAAAACCCAATTGTCAAAAAAGTTAGACCATATGAAAAATGAAAATCAGGTTATTAAGGATTTTATCAGAAAACTCTATTTTTATGACGATAAGTATTCCATCGTGAAGTTCATTGATGAACAAAAAAATCCAGCAAAACTTTTGGAAAAAAAATTGGACCTTCCCTATATTCAGCGCTCTTATACTCTAATCTCAACCGTTTTGTTATTACTTTTAACTGTATTTTTCTGGAAAAAAAATCAGACAAGCCAAACCAATGAAGCATAAGTCATTTGCAGATCGCCGCTTCGGAAAAAAAAGAAGACGCCAGTCATTACAATATTTTCTTGTTTTTACAATTTTTTTCAGTCTGTCGCCCTTTTCGTCCTTATGGGCGGCAGCCGATCCTTCTGAAAAATATTTTCAGGGACTCAATTCCTATGAGCATGAAAACTTTAAGGAAGCGGAAAAAAAATTTCTGGATTTTCTAAATGAACAGCCTTTTGAATATGAAATAAGGGACGCTCTTTTTTATCTTGGAGAAATTTACAGATCACGGGGCGACTATGAAAACGCAGTAACCTATTACAATAAATTAAACAGCCGTTTTCCCCATTCGCGACACCGGACAAACCTGCTTTTTTTGTATGGAGTTTGTTATTTTCATCTGGATCTGATTTCCCGTTCAGAAGAAAGTTTTAAGGAATATTTAAGCAAGGCGGGCGATCCTTCACAAAACCCGCCATTTTTTATTGACGCCAATCAGTATCTCGCAAAAATATTTGAAATTGACCGTAGCTGGAAAAATGCCGTAGATTATTACCACTCCGCTTTGCTATTGCTGGATCCGTACCTGGAACAATCCAAAAAAAATTCAAAGTTATTTAAAAAGCTCAAGAACCAGAAAAGAGAAATATTTTATGCTCTTGGTATTTTATATTCAGAAAGATACCCGGTTCCGGAAATGGCACATACGTATTTAACGGGAGCCGTTGATTTGGGGCAACCCATGACTCCGCCTCTAAAGTTTTTATTGCGCCGCCTGACATTTATGCACATTGGAAAAACAAATGGTCTCCCGGATGACGCTATTTCGGATATTGTTGAAGACGGGGATGATGTCTGGATTGCAACCTGGGGCGGCGGATTGGTGCGATTCTCCAGATCAACAGGAAAATATAATTTAATTCCCCTGCCAACCACGCAGCTTAGAAATCTTTATGTAGATTTTGAATATGTCTACATTACGTCCTTTGATGGTATTTTTATTTTTGACAAAAAAAGCAGCCGAAGCTTTCGCCTTGCCAAAGATGAAAAAATATTCGGAATGGCTCAGAAAGTAATCAAGGACGACCGCGTAATATATTTTTCAACGCTTACTGATGGCGTCATCCAGTATGATATTTTTAAAAAAACCATTACAACCCTTGATGAGACTTCGTATGTTGGAAGTCGTCAGGTTTATTCCATGGATGCAAATGTTCGATATATTGCGTTCGGCACACTCGATAAGGGCGCCGTCATAAAAGATAAAACAACTGGCGAAGTAATAACCCTAAATGAAGAAAATGGCAAACTGGGAGGAAATAATGTCAAATCGCTTCTTATTGATGGCCGGTATATCTGGATTGGAGTTCATAAATTCGGGATTTACCGTTATGATCTGAAAACCAAAAATTGTAAATTTTTTGACTGGGGGCTTCCCTATCCATCTACATTTGCGCTTCGCGGCAGAATGCTCTGGATAGGCACTTCCGGGAATGGAATTCGTATTTATGATCGGGAAAAACAAACGCTTGAGAAACTCTCCGCACTTGAGGGTCTAAGCTCTAACGAAGTACACATTATGAAGATGGAAGGAAACTATGTCTGGATTGGCTATCTTGATAACGGAATCGATATTCTTTATAAACCCGTTACAGAATAACGCCGCCGCCGAGGCAAATATTGTCATCATAAAACACGGCAAACTGTCCTGATGCAATTCCCCTGTCGTGATCGTTCAGGGCGACTGAAAGGCGTCCGTCTTTTATGACTTGAATTTCGGCTTCGTATATTCCCGCTCCATGGCGAACCTTAACCCTTAATGTATTCGTTGCGGGTGATTTACCGGAAATCCAGTTTAAATTCCCGACTTCAAAGGATTTTCGTGTAGACAGCTCAGTATGTTCGAGATGAGAAATAAAAACTTCATTGGCTTCCGGATTTTTTGCAGCTACATACCATGGCCCGCCTGAAAGTCCAAGACCCCGTCGTTGCCCGACGGTGAAATACCAGAACCCGTTATGTTCGCCAAGAACTTTACCGGTTTCATAATCTATTAGCTTTCCGGATTTTATGCCAAGGTGATATTCCAGAAACTGGTCAAAGGGAATTTTCCCCAGAAAGCATATTCCCTGACTGTCTTTTCGCCCGGCATTGGGAAGATTGTATTTTTGAGCCAGTTTTCGTACTTCTTCTTTTTTGAATTGACCAATGGGGAAAACCGCCTTTGAAACCTGCTCCTGCGATAACTGCGATAAAAAATATGTCTGATCCTTTATGAGATCTGGAGAAGTCTTGAGACAGGTTAGGCCGTTGCATTCTTCTGTTAGAGCATAATGGCCTGTTGCAACTTTATTAAAGTTTTTTCCAATATAGTCATAAAAAGCTCCAAACTTGATCCGCGCATTGCAAAGCATATCCGGATTGGGAGTTCTTCCGGCTTTGGCCTCTTCGATCGTGTAACCCACTACACGCTCCCAGTATTCCCTTTGAAAGGGAACCACTTCAAGCGCGACTTCCGCCTGCTGACAGACCGCGCGCGCATGAGACAAATCATCTTCCCAGGGACATTCTCCCAGAAAAGACAATTCATCGGCCAGCCAGATTTTTAAATAAAAAGCCGTCACGTCAAAACCCTGGTCTTTTAAAAGCCGCAAAGCTACAGAACTATCTACTCCTCCGGAAACAAGAGCCGCTATTTTCATATATTAATGTGGCTATTTTCCAGAATCCATAGAGAGGACGTAAAGCAGATTAATAACTGGCGGGGCGATTATTTTCAAAAAACCCTTGTTACAAAAAAGGGAAGAAGCAAGGGGATGCGTCTTCCCGATAAATCAGAATTTTGCAGCAAGCGAAACCTTGCTTTACCGCTTAAATATATTGTACGCTATACGTACAATATACAGAATTCATATTTTGAGCATACGCTTTGTCAATAAATATTTTCGCTGTACGTTTATTGTTTATAACATTGTAATTCTGGTGAACGAAATACGCGAAAGATTAAAACTTGTTATAGAATCATCGGGATATTCCCTTAGAGGATTTGCCCGCGAAATTGGAATCACTCCCGGCGGTTTGAGCGGCATAATAAATGGCCGATCCAAAATACTTTCTGGAATGTTTCTTAAAAATCTTGAATTTCGTTTTAATATAAATCCTGTATGGCTGGAATCCGGCGAAGGATCGCAATATGTTAAAAAATTCCTGATTGAAGAAAAGGATGAAATTGAGCTTATATTAAAATATCGCAAACTGGATTTCCAGCAAAAAAAATCTCTTTCTGTAATGACGGATGCGTTGTACATTCAACAAGAAAAGCAGAATATGGAGCATTCTCTTGTAGCCGAAAAAAATCGCAAAAAAACCGGCGACTGGCAATAACCAACCAATAAGCATAGGCGCGTATTTTTTCCATCAGTATCGAGATTAACACGTCTGGAAAAACAATGTCCGGGTTTTTGCTTTTTGTGGTCTACTCTTTATTGCGGGAGGTAAAGACGAATATACATATTATTTCCTTTTCTATTAATGGACAATCATGAGCGATGTCTCCATTGAAAAGGAATGGGAAGCAATCTACAGGGAAAACAGCAGTATGTTATATGGATACCTTGTGAAAAAAACAGGATTCGATCAGGCGAGCGATATTTTACAGGAAAGTTTTTTGAAATTGCTTCAGTCAATGAAAAAAAACAGGAAAATTGAAAATCCAAAAGCGTATTTGTTTCAAACTGCAAGGAATATTATTTCAACGGAATATAATAAAAATTATCTTGCCGTTTCTACTGAATTGTCTGTAAATTATGAAGATAAAAAGGTAAATGTTGAAACCCAAATGTTAAAAAAAGAGGTCAACAATCTGATCGAAACGGCGAAACATTTGCTAAGCAAGTCAGAATTGGATCTTTTTGAATTAAGATGGTATATGGGGTTTACGCAGGTTGAAATAGCCGTAATAATGGAAAAAAGCGAAAGGCAAATTCGCAGAGATATTGAAAAAATTGGCGTTAAAATACGAAATGTTTTTAACGATAATGGCTGGGGCGCCGACGATATGGAAGGAATAGAACTATGAAAGCAAGCAAACTAAAGATAGCGGCAGCGATAATAGAATATCTGACTGAGACAAAATCCAGTCCAAATTCAAATTCCAGAAAACCTTCTGCTGAGGAGAAGCTAATGGGTCAAATATTGCGCGATAACCATGAAGCAATCAAATTAACTCCTCCAGAGCATATTTTGCATTTCTTGCAATTGAAACAATCCGTGGAACCCGTTCTGTTCAGCCGGTTTCAGAATATTTTTATGCATCTAAAGCCGTCCCTGATTGCGCCTGTAATTGTAATTATTGTTTCTATTTTTATTGTATGGAAACCGCGGGAAAGAAAAATTCCTTTATCTTTTGCCGCCATTGGTCAAGAATTTGCCAGAATACCTACAGAGTATATTCTTGAAAAATCCGGAATTCGCATCAGCGTTGCCCGTACAGGCGAAATCGCCATTGAAAATAAAGGGTTAAAAGATCATATTTTCCTGAAGCAGGGTTCATGGCAAATCAGCGCCTCTCATCAACTTTTTAAAAAGGAAACATGGTTCCATTTTCCGGGCGGGGGAATAAAGCCGCTTGGAACAAATTTGTCCATTGATATTGAAAACGATGGAACAAAGGTAAACCTGAAAAAAGGTAAAATTCAGACATATTTTGTAAATAAATTCCATCGACTGGAAAAGTCCACCATTGAAACAGCTCCTTATGCGCATGAATTTCCAGCCGGAGTTGACCTCGTGTCATTTCCGGAAGGGGACGGTCTGACTTCCCAGGCAGATGAAATTGTAAAATACTCAGAAGCCGATCAAATAGATAAACTTGCTGAAGAAAATTCCTCTGTATACCAAAATTTTATTGGCGCCACAATTTCGGTAATCCACGGCAACGGCTCAGTAATTTCCGGGGTGCTGGAATATGTGTACGGTGGGAAATTAAACATAAAAACCAAATCCGGACTGGTCGAGGTGATTGGAAACAACATGCTTTTAGTCAGTCTTGACGCTACCCGGTTACCTTCAAGCCAGAACTCGTTTTTTAGGGAGACAAAATAGATACACCCTTGAAACTGAGAACCTGAATTGGCCTATGTATTTTAAACCAGCTTTTATTCAGTCAATCAGAGAGGGCTACAAACTTCAAGACATATTACGCGAATTCCAATCGGGCGTGACCGTGGGAATTGTGGCGCTTCCTCTTGCCATGGCATTTTCCATTGCTTCCGGACTTTCTCCTGAAAGAGGTTTGTACACCGCGATTATCGGCGGTTTTTTAATCTCGGCTCTTGGTGGTTCACGCGTACAAATTGGGGGACCTACCGGAGCATTTATTGTTGTAATTTTTGGCATCGTACAAAAGCATGGCTACGAGGGGCTCATTATAGCAACTATTATGGCCGGGATAATGTTAATTATTTCCGGACTCTTTCGTTTTGGCCGGATGGTAAAATTTATGCCATATCCGGTTGTAACCGGATTTACGGCGGGAATTGCCGCAATTATTTTTTCAACGCAGATCAATGATTTCCTGGGTTTTCGCCTGACCCATTTACCTGCAAATTTTACCGAAAAGTGGATAGTTTATATACAGCATCTCGGTCAAACGCATGTGCCGACTTTGCTTGTTGGAGCCGGATCGCTCATCGCCATTGCGGGGGCACGCAAATATACGCCCCGCATTCCCGGACCTTTGCTTGCCATTCTTTTTTCGTCGATTGCAGTTTCTGCGCTCAACCTGAATGTGGAAACTATTGGCGATCGCTTTGGCGTAATTTCAGCGGATTTTCCACCTTTTGAGTTTCCCGAAATTGTTCATAAAATAAATTTTCAGGTGCTGCGCCTGCTTTTTCCGGATGCGTTTACCATTGCTTTTCTTGCCGGAGTAGAGTCCCTTTTATCGGCAGTAGTGGCGGATGGTATGAGCGAGACCACGCATGACTCCGACACAGAGTTGACCGCCCAGGGAATTGCCAATATTGTTTCGGTTTCTTTTGGGGGCATACCAGTAACGGGAGCAATCGCCCGAACAGCCACAAATATTAAAAACGGCGCCAAAACACCGTTATCTGGTATTGCACATGCTCTTACTGTTTTACTGTTTACTTTGATTCTTGCGCCGTATGCGTCTGCCATTCCCCTGACCGCTCTGGCTGCAGTTTTGTTTGTGGTTGCCTGGCATATGAGTGAAATCAATCATTTTATTCATATGTTTAAGGCTCCCAGAAGCGATTCTCTTGTGATGATTCTTGTTTTTTTTCTAACCATATTTGTTGATCTGACCGCCGCTGTTGAAGTGGGCATTGTTCTTTCGGCATTGTTGTTTATGAGGCGGATGAGCGATATGGCGGGAATATTGAACCGCGTTGATATAGCCGATGACAGGCTCATTAATATGCCTGAATCTGACGCTATTTCAAAAAAAGATGTTCCGGAAGGCGTTGTGGTATATGAAATACAGGGACCGTTCTTTTTCGGCGTCGCCGATCTCCTGAAAGGAATACTCGCCGGAATTGAAGATGATCCAAAAGTAATGATTTTGAGAATGAGAAAAGTTTCTGTTGTGGATGCGACAGGCGCTCATGCCCTTTCCGAGTTCCATTATAAATGCAGGCGGGGAGGTACAATCCTGATATTATCCGGCGTCTCGGAAAAAGTTCTCAAAATATTGGTTCGAATGGGTATTGCAGAATTGATTAGCACCGAAAATATTGCGCCCAATATAGACACCGCGCTGAAAAGGGCAAGCCAACTCTTGATATTAGAACAATCGAGATCAATGGCAAATGGCCTGGATAGAAAATAGAGGCGAATGACGACTTCGCAACGGCAGCGCTTGTGCCAAGCTCCCTTTGAGCTTGGGGGTGGAACTCAATAATCAACCGCATCATTGGTAAAAATAGGCGTTTTTGGGGCGCTTTGCGCCCCAAAAACGCGCATTTTAATACATTTTGATCTAATTATTGAGGTTCATGCCCATCCTCCTTCTCCCCGTTCTAAAAACGATTGTCAGGATGAATAATAAATGGTTTTTAACGATCGTGTTATCAAAATCATTTACTATAAAGGAAATTCGGGCGTCATTTTTAGAGTATTTTAAAAGCAAGCGGCATTTGATTGAAAAAAGCGCCAGTTTGATGCCCGCCGAAGATCCCACATTGTTGTTCACCACCGCCGGTATGGTACCGTTTAAAGATTATTTTTCGGGTATTGTCAGCCCACCATCACCGCGTATTGCCTCGGTACAAAAATGTTTTCGCACCACAGATCTATCCAATGTGGGCAAAACCAAACGTCACATGTCGATGTTTGAAATGCTCGGTAATTTCAGCTTTGGCGATTATTTTAAAAAAGAAGCCATTGAGTTTGCCTGGGAATATGTCACCACATGTCTGCCGTTTGACAAAGAAAAAATCTGGGTCACGATTTACCTTGACGATGACGAGGCCTTCGACATCTGGCATAACCATATTGGCATGCCCGCGCACAAAATCGTAAGACTGGGTAAAAGCGACAATTTCTGGGGGCCGGCCGGTTCAACCGGAGCATGCGGACCGTGCAGCGAACTTTATCTGGATCGCGGGGAACAATACACTTGCTTCAGCGACGATCCAAAGCCAGGGGACGAGGGCGAGCGCTTTATGGAGTTTTGGAACCTTGTCTTTAACCAGTTCGATCTCAAGGAAAACGGAGACTATGCCCCTTTAAAAAGTACCGGTATTGATACCGGAGCAGGCCTTGAGCGACTTGCGACACTTGTTCAGGGCGTGGATTCCGTTTTCGATACGGACGAACTCGTGGAACTTCGCAAGGCTGTTGAAGAGGTTTATGGCGTCAAATATGCCGGAGACAACGTTGAACCCATCAGGGTCCTCACAGACCATATTCGCGCCCTGACCTTTACCATGTCCGACGGGATTTTTCCATCGAATGAATCCCGCGGGTATGTTTTGCGCAGACTTTTAAGACGCGCCCTTTTATTTGGAAGAAAAATCGGGCAGAGCGAACCCCTGTTATATAAACTGGTTCCCGCCGTCGTCAAAATCTACGGATATTTTTATCCGGAATTAAATTCTTCGCTCCAGCTAATCTCTGATTACATACATGGAGAGGAACGCCGCTTTTTACAAACCCTTGAAGTGGGCTACCAAAAGATTAACGATATCATGCATCATACAAAGGAATTCCGGAATTCTGAAAAGGTCATTACGGGAAAAGAAATATTTACGTTATACGATACATTTGGATTCCCGCCAGAGATGACGCAGGAAATTGCCGAAAGCGAAGGTTTCAAAATCGACCTCGCTGGTTTTGGCGCAGAAATGGAAAAACAGCGCAACCGCGGCAAATCGGCATGGAAGGGCGACGCCGGGGCGTTAAAAGACATAACCGCGCTGACCAGGTTTGTCGGCTACGAGACCGATCATTTGCTTGCAAAAGTCGCAGAACTATTGTTTTCAGAGGATTCCGGGAAAACCGAAGCGCGGAAAAGTGTGCATGAGCACGAAGTCAACAACCGGGTTTTTTACCTTGTCACCGATCAGACGCCCTGTTACCCCGAAAGCGGCGGACAAATGGGCGATTCCGGCTTTGCCCACGGAAAGCATTTTAATTGTAAAATTGTTGATACACAGAAACAGGGCAATTCCATTATTCATGTCTGCGAGGCGCTCGAAGGCGAAATTGCCGTAGGCGCAGAAATCGAAATCAAGATTGACGCGGAGCGCCGCGAAAACCTGCGCAAAAATCACAGCGTAACGCATCTTCTCAATGCCGCCCTGAGAAAAAAATTTGGAACACATATAAGACAAAGCGGCTCGCTGGTTGACCCGGATTACCTGCGTTTTGATTTTACCCATCCCAATCGGCTTACAGAAAACGAGGTTGAAGAAATCGAGACCAGGGTAAATTCTGCGATCGCGCAAAAACTTCCGGTAAATACACAGGAGCTGGTAAAGGCAGAGGCAGAGAAAACCGGCGCCGTAATGAATTTTGGCGAAAAATACGGCGAAGTGGTTCGGGTTGTAAGAATGGACGACTACTCGATCGAATTTTGCGGGGGAACGCATGTAAAAAATACAGGCGATATTAAACTGTTTTTAATAGCAAAAGAATCCAGCCCCGGCGCCGGAAATCGACGTATCGAGGCGTTTTCATCAGACAAAGCCTGCCAGAAAATTATTGAACTGGAAAATTTTCTGGTAAAACAGTTGCAGACAGAGAGTCATCAAATTGTGGATCCCTACAAGGATGCGTTTGAGAAGTTGCAGACGGAATTGCAAAATCATATACAAAAGTCGGAAAAGGAAAAATTTTCGATAGCCTACTGGCATTTCTTAAAAAAACTCGAAACACAAATTGCCGGATTTGCGACAGCCAACAAAAAAGCCCTGAAAAAATCGGCAGCATCATTAGATATCAACGAGACCCTTCTGGATGCCCTGATATCTCAAAAAGTTTCCCAAAATGATCGCAACATGATTTGCGGAACAGTTGAAGGGGGTATTCCACGGATGAAGATTATGGTGGACTACATACGCAGCAAAAGTCCCGATTCGATCATCATTCTTTTCAGCTCCGATTCGCAAAAGTGGAGCTTGTTGTTGGCCACAACTTTTGCGTATGCCGAACAAACCGGCTTTGATGCTTCGCAGGCAATAAAAAAAATCATGGCTGCCCATCCGGAACTAAAGGTGGGCGGTGGCGGCAAAAAAGAGCTTGCCCAGGCTACTGGCACAATACCCTCAGAAGGAATTGCAGCGGCAGAAAAAATTATCCTTGAAAACGCAAAAAAATTGCTGTAAATTTTTAGAGAATAATCATATGGAGGGGCTTGGCGCGCCCCACGCTGCGTCTTTTTTGCAGGGATTGCGGAAATGCGATCCCTGCAAAAAGAGACTTCGCTCCCCCCCACATAAAATACTGGAAATGTCCAACAATATTGCAAGGAAAGACCAAAAAAAAACCCGGAATCTGATTCCGGGTTTGTAGTGTTTTTGAGAAAGGAGGAAGGAGAGTAATCAGCTTTGCGCTGAAACTTCCGCAAATCATTTAAGACTTGCTTTAATAGGTAAAGTTTACAAAATATTTAAGCAACCGGCAAATTATTTTTCAATTTTTTGTGATTATTTAATGCTCCCAAACTCACGCAGGTAAATTGAAAAAATACTCGCCTTTCTCCGAAATTTTTATCTAGGATGGCAGAATTCTCTATTTTTTATCCCAATTTACAGTAAAACTAAGTTGGTGCCGGTTTTTACCTGCGTGAGTTTGGGAGCATTTAAAAATGCCATTGCATGCCTGTCACGAAATCTGTTTGCGAATATTATTTTGCAAAGCTGGAAATTTTAGATTCGGTTCCGTTTATTAGCCTTTGAATATTTTTTATATGCATAAAGAATATGATCATGGCCAAACTGGAAAAAAAATAAAACATCGCAGGACTGGAAGAAAAATCAAAAAACATAAAAAACGATGCCGGCAAACTTACCGCTCCAGACAATGAAGCCAAAGATACAAATTTGGATAAATACAGTATAACAATGAAAATTAAAAAAGCCAGAAGCGCTTGATATGGCGACAGGGCAATGACTACGCCGCACACCGTAGCTACCCCTCTGCCGCCTTTAAATTTTAACCATAGAGGAAAAATATGTCCCAGAACCGAAAAAACCCCGGCCAATAGTATTATATTGCGTGCAATAGTTTCGCTTAATAAATATTTGGCCATTATTACAGCCAGAAATCCTTTGGCCATATCTGCCATGAGAACCAGAAATGCCCATTTTTTTCCCAGAATTCTGGCCGTATTGGTGGCGCCCACATTCCCGGATCCAACCTTGCGGATATCAATATTTTTTATTTTGCCAATTAAGTAAGCAGTAGGAATCGATCCAATTAAATAGCAGATCAGAAAAATAATATACGGATTTTTTATGGTTAGAAGACTATCCATGCAATATGATGCAATAATATGAGCCAAAACGAAATGTCAATAAAAAAATGATCGAAAATATGGTCACAAACGATTTGTAAGACTGGGCATGAACTCAATAATGAACCTCATCATTGGTAGAAACAGGCGTTTTTTGCGCGCGAAGCGCGCCAAAAACATGCATTTTACCAGTTTTGACGCGCATATCAAAGTTCCTCCCCAGACGCTCAAATCCAATGGGACAAGGAAATAAGGCAATTGGGTTTTTACCGGAACCTTTTTTTAGGTGCTGAATTATTATTGACACCATCTCTGCGGTCTTTGTGTTTAGTCTGTTTATATTGAGAAAAAAACGAACCGGACAAATTACAATGGAGGATTTCCATGAACGTAGATGTATTTTTTAATAAAAAAGAAGACAAATTTTATAAAGAACTAAAAGAAAAGGTGAATAGCTATTTCAAGGACAATAATATTTCTATCAAGGGAAATATGAAAATGTATTTAATTACCGCCGTTCTTTTGACCATAACATACGGGAGCTATTTTCTAATATTATTTGGAAATTTTTCGGAGATAGTTATGCTGGCTCTTGTTTGCGTAATGGGAGTGGGCATTGCAGGTATTGGTATGGGTATTATGCACGATGGGTCGCACAACGCATATTCGCATTCCAAATTTGTGAATTACATTATTGGAAGTTTGTTGAATCTCGCAGGAAGCCATAAGTACATCTGGGATATCCGGCACAACTCGCTGCACCATATGTACACCAATGTTTACAAGTATGATTACGATATGGTAAAAATATTTCTCGTGAGACATTCGCCGGAAGCTAAAAAACGCTGGTTTCACAAATATCAGCATTTGTACGCCCCGGTTATGGTATATCCTTACTATACATTGTTTTGGTTGTTGATTTATGATATTTTCCATATGGGAGTTTTTAGTAAGTTTGCCGAGGGCGAAGAAAGAAAACATCCGGCAAGAAAAATACTGGGGATTATTTTCTGGAGATTGTTCTATTTGTTTTATATCGTTGTCATTCCCTACATGGTACTGGATCTCCCCTTCTGGGAAATTATGGTTGGTTTTCTGGCCCTTCATATTTCTACCAGCCTTGTGTTATGCACTATTTTTCAGGTCGCGCATATTATGAAAGAAACCACACACGCGATACCCGATAAAAAGGGAAACATTAAGGATACATGGGCAGAAAATCAGGTAAAATCTTCTTCCAACTTTTCGTTAAACAATAAATTGCTGACATGGTTTTGTGGCGGCCTGAATTTCCAGATTGAACATCACTTGTTCCCATGGATATGCAGCATACATTATCCTGAGATTCAACCGATCGTCAAGGCCACCATTGAAAAATACGGGATGCCATACAATGTAAAGCCCACGTTGATGAGTGCTTACGCTTCGCATCTGGGTTATTTGAAAATACTGGGCAACGAAAAATAATATACAAATAGCCTTTGCATAGGCACCTGGATCACTTTTCATATGGTTACATTTGCTTTTCAAAAACTGTTTTGAACTGACGAAAATTACTTATCCCTCGAGAATTTGTACGACGATCGTCGTCCCAGGTATACAGGCCGATGGTGTCCAATCTGATTCTAATTTGCGGAATGCTGGTTTGTTTGATTTTTAATAACATACTATGGCGATCTTTACTGGAAATATTTCTCCCGGGTCTTGCAACAGTTATATGCGGCAGAAAATTACGCATATCCTGTTCAGCCTGCGCAACAATCAAAATTTCATTTCTTATAGCATGCATGGTTTCCATAAATAAATCGTGTAAACCCACGCTTTCAAAGCCCTGGCGAAAATCAAGGCATATCGCGCTATATTTTTTCTCTGAAGGCAGAAAAAGAAATTTGCTGGATGTAATTGTTAAAGGGTCCAGATAGAATTTTTGCAAAAGATCAAAAATAGCGGATTTTAAATGTAGATTTAAGCCTCCCAAAAAGGCAATGGTAAGATGCAAATCTTCCGGATGAAAAGCCTTTAAATCTGCTGGCAATTGTTGCACTAATTCCTGAAACCATTTTTCGGGGGGTATTTTAAATGCCACAAACCAGTTAGCCATATCTATGTTAATTTATGGGTATTTGTATTTCTTTTTCATATTTCTTTGGGTCATATGATTTGGGAGGTAACGAGCGTAAATAAAGCCAGATCGCCTTTAAATCCATATCAGTCATGGAGTCGCTGATTCTCTTCCAGTTCATTTGCGGTTTAAGCTTCGTTCCATCGGGACGCCTGCCTGTTCTGATGGTTCTTAAGAAATCAGCTTCACTCCAGTTGCCAAGTCCGGTTTTTATGTCAGGAGTCAGGTTTTGCGCAGGCAGCCTGGATTGTGTAATGTTTGAATTTCCGCCGCCGTAATCTTCACCATGACAGCGAATACAGGATTCTGCCATAAATTTGCCATAAGCAAGATTGACGCCAGGCACTACAGGAGAAACCGTCATCATCTGCTCAAACTTATTTCCGAAGGTCACCACAAGAATTACCAATGCGCTTATGGCCGCCAGGGAAAATCCATAAAATTTAATGTACTGGTTCATGAAGGTCAATTTGAAATATCGTTCTTCATCTGCAATAGAAATGTTAAATATTTTGCCTTGCAAAAAAGGACTCAAGAGCCCGGGCATGAACAATATCAGATAGAATGATTTAGATTGGCATGGTTCATGCCCATGCTCTCAAATTGGATAAAAAATCTGAATTTTTTTGCAAAAAGTGGAAAAATTTTAGGTTTTTGGGGATATAATGTTATGAAGTGCAATAAACAATTGAGATTTTACAGGATTCCTGTTTCCTGCCTGTGGGAAGTTCACCTGGAAAAGCAACTCTGGAACAGGGTACGAAAGGCGGCGGAGGGTCGAGGCTGTACTTATTCGTGGATTACGAGATATTGCGTGTTCCGGTTGGCTCGTAAAAAGAATTTAAGAATGCTCAAGGCTATGAAAATCCATAGCTATACGGTCAAAGCTCAACAAAAATCAGCTCAGAAATACCACCGCCACATAATGTGCCTCTATGGAGACGACGAAAAGCTCATCCGCCTGGCCGCCATGCAGTTGGGTGTCACCGTCTCCCACTTGATCCGCATGGCACTCTACTGGTTTTTGCCCAAACTGGAAAGTTTTTTTGTAAAATGGCATGAAATATACTATCACGGTACAAAAATATGCCGCTATTTTTCGCCCACTCGCAAGAACATGCTCAAGATGCCCTTTTACGATAAGATTTTTTACGAAAAATGGTCCCCCGATCAATGGTGGAAAAGACCTCGGGTGTCCATTCCGATACCATATTCACCGGTAATCCACCAGACTCTGGAAGACATCAGAAAAATGAATGCAGCTAATACTGCCTTTTGACAAATTGCCAATGAAAAAGCTTTTACAGGAACTTAAAGTCTGAAGAGGCTATGAGTCCGTAAACGCCTTTTTTTTCATCAACCACCAAAGCGAAGGAGCCCGAATCGGCTCCGCAGCGCGGGCAACAGTTTATTGCGCGGTGGGGATTTTATGAACTGCCCTTCTTTTTTGTTTACTCTGATTTTTTGATTACACATTGTCCTGCGTATTAAGCTTGAACCATGACGATTGTTGACTACATTATTATTGCGATATATTTTGCCCTTACCTTTATGACCGGTCTCTGGTTCAGCCGCACCGCGGGCAAGAGTATGGACGACTTTTTTCTTTCAGGAAGAAATCTCTCATGGTGGCTTTCCGGAATCAGTATGGTAGCGACCACTTTTGCCGCCGATACCCCGTTGGCCGTAACCGGCATCGTCGCCGCCGGGGGGATTGCCGGCAACTGGTTTTGGTGGTCGTATGCCTGCTCCGGCATTTTAACTGTTTTTATATTCTCCCGCCTCTGGCGAAAACTGGGCGTTACTACCGACGCCGAATTTACCGAGGTCCGCTACGAAGGCACACCTGCTATTTTTCTGCGGATTTTCCGGGCATTTTATTTTGCCATTCCCATCAATACCATTATCATGGGCTGGGTTGGACTGGGGATGTCCAAAGTAATTCATGTTGCCTTTGGATGGCCCAAAACCGAAACATTTTTGGTTTTGTATGTTTTTACCGGTTTTTACGTTATTCTTTCCGGATTATGGGGAGTCATTTTGACCGATTTTTTTCAATTCTTCATTGCCATGACGGGTAGCTTTTTCCTTGCCTGGTTTGCAGTAGAAAAGTTTGGATCACTCGCCGCCCTCAAAGCGGCCTATCTTCAGGTACGCCCCGAGAGCTCGCTTTCCATAAACCCCTTTTCTTTTCAAATCGCCGGGCTTACAGCGGGAACATGGTTATTTGTCCAGTGGTGGTCTTCCTGGTTTGCCGGCGCCGAACCCGGCGGCGGCGGTTATATTGCCCAGAGAATATTTTCTACCCGCGATGAAAATGAGGCCGTAAAGGCCTCGCTATTGTTCAATGTTCTGCATTATGTGGCTCGCCCATGGCCCTGGATTATTGTCGCCATTGCCTCGCTTGCATTGTACCCCGATCTTGCCGATCCCGAACTGGGCTATCCAAAGCTCATGGTTGAGCTGCTGCCCGCCGGATTTTTGGGACTTTTAATTGTTTCCTTTATGGCCGCCTATATGTCCACACTTTCCACACACCTGAACTGGGGAGCTTCTTATCTTGTAAACGATGTCTACAAGCGCTTTCTCCGCCCAGGCGCATCAGACCGCGAATACATCATTGCTTCTCGCCTGGCCATTGCGCTTCTTTTGGTAATTACCTACATTATTTCCAGCCAAATGGAATCCATCAAGGGGGCATGGGAACTCCTGATATCCATTGGCTCCGGTACCGGGCTTGTCTATATGATGCGTTGGTTCTGGAAACGAATAAATCCGTGGAGTGAAATTTCAGCCATGAGCAGCGCATTTGCTGTATCCATTTTTCTGAAAATTTATGGAGTCCATGACATATCCCTTCTGGTGCTGATAAATACTTCAGTAACAACCCTGGTCTGGACATCCGTAACATTATTTACCAATCCTGTCAGCGATCCATTGTGGATCAGGTTTCGCAGACGAGCCGGACTGGAGAATTCTCGCAAAAACTGGATTATGCTTAAGATGGGAATTTTGGGAGTGATCAGCTCTCTGGCCGGAATTTTTACGATGTTGACGGGATTTAATGACCTATTTTTTTACTCTACTGGAACCGCCGTTTTTAAGTTGACTATTGGCACAATATTGATTATAATTGCGGCAAAAATTACCGATTTAACGCAAATCAAAATTGGCCGCATTGAGGGAGATTGATTAAAATAGTACAATGTCTGTATCAAATCTTACCAAAGAGCAGGTGCTTGAAGCCCTTAGCGAAGTCATGGATCCCGAATTACACATTAATCTTGTTGATCTGGGTTTAATTTACAATGTCAAAATTGATCCGGAAAAAGCGCTTGTGGAAGTAGACATGACCTTTACCTCGGTAGGGTGTCCCGTTGGCCCTTCCCTGTTGATGACCGTACAAAACAGATGTATGGCCATTGAAGGCGTAAAAGATGCGGTTGTTCATATTGTATTTGACCCGCCCTGGAATCCACGGGTTCATGCTACGGAAGACGGCAAAATGGAACTGGGAATTTTTTAGCGTTTTTCTTCTACGGTCATTTGCAAAACGGTAATGTCGTCTACATATTCCGATCTTGAAGTAAAGTCTTGAATAGAGTTTTCAATGAGTTTCAAAATATCTGGGGCCCCGGATTTATTTTCAGAGATAAAAGACTGAAATATGGTTGTTAGTCCGTCATGGTCTGAATCCGCCTCGCCGTTTAAAATATCGTAAAGCCCGTCTGTAAAAAAAATAAAGGTATCGCCATCCATGAGTTCGATATCAATTTTTTCATACCTTGAATCTGCTCCTATACCGAGTATCGGTCCATTGGATTCAAGCCTTTGGATTTTGTTTTCCCGAATAAATACCGGGTATGGATGACCGGCGTTGGTAATAGAAAAATTACGGGTATTGCCGTCAATCAGCCCATACACTCCGCTAAAAAAATAAAATTCACCCGTGCCGCTAAAATCACGAAAAGCATATTTATTTACATTGTTTACAAGAAGCGCCGTATCGGCAATTCCATGGGTAACTTCGCTGGCGGTAATATTCAGATACGAATGGATCAGCGCGCTGAACAATGCAGCCGGGATGCCGTGACCTCTGCCATCGCCGATAAAAATTGATGAATACCGACGGCTGACAGTTTTTATGTTTACAATATCCCCCGACAAAAGACTGCTTGGCATAAATAGCCGCTTAAAATGATATCTGAAGAATCTGCCCTCAATCATGTCTATTATAAAATCGTTGATATTTCTCTGGATTTTACTGGCAATTTTATATTCTGAATTGAGGGTTCTGGTCATGCGGTTGTGATACAGGGCGATAGTTCCTGAAACAGGATAAACAGTTATCAGTCTCAGCGTTTCCATCTGAACCGGATTGATTTCAACGCAGTATTCAATATTGGAGTTGCCTGTAATTTTTGTAATAAATTTCTTGCTTGAAGGTTTACTGTCAATAGTACAGAATTTTATTGCAAGCCAGCGTACGAAACTTTTTTTCCGGTCATGTAGATAGTTCTTTTCTACAAGCAAAGAAATCCATTTTTTATCCAAAAGTTGGTCGCTCGTCAAAGCCAAATATTCCAATAGTTTTGGGTTAATGTATTTTAAGTTCAAATCTGCAGAAACAAGGCAATATCCAATCGGCGAGTTTTCAATGATATTTGATAAAAGTTTTTCTGACATTAGATTATATTTTGAAATGAATACTTGCCTTCCAGGATCATATTTAATTTCACCGGTTTTTTCTTTAATATAGCTCGGCAAATCCACGGTGGTTTTTTTGTGGTACGTATCCCAAAGATACTGTGCCGCCGCGGCATTTATAGCCACAATTTCTGCCCCGCTGATATCCTTTCCGCTCAAAACCGAGACTACTCGCGAAAAAGCCTCGTCCGCATTTTTTACTACAACTTGATTTAGGGATTTTATTGCAAAATTACAAGGTTTAGGGTCAATGGAACCATATTGAAATATTCCTTCATGAAAAAAAGCATAATCTGTTTTTGCAACCGGACTGATTTCATCGAGACCATCTACAGAGTGAACCACCATAAATGTTTTTACGCCAATCCGGGCAAGAGCTTCGGCCATAATCTTCAGATACTCCTTGCTGAATACGCCAAGCAAATGAATGGCGGCATGCGCCGGATTTGTTAGCGGACCAAGTACGTTAAAAACGCTGCGGACTCCCATTTCCTTGCGTACAGGGCCAGCGTATTTCATAGCCGGATGAAAGGCTGGAGCAAAGAAAAATCCAAAGTTTTTCTGATTAATTCCCTGAACAATTTCTTCCGGACTTCGGGATAGCGGATATCCCATTCTCTCAAAAATATCCGCAGTACCGCTGCTCGAGGAAACCGAACGGTTACCGTGTTTGGCGATACGAACTCCGCGATTTGCCAGAACAATAGCCGCAAGCGTCGAAACATTGAGCAGACTTGATTTGTCGCCTCCGGTTCCACAGGTATCCAGTACCGGTTCAGTAATTCCCTGAATTTGAACCGCATGATCGCGCATGACAGAAGCAAACGTACTTATTTCGCCGGAAGTTTCTCCCTTGCATCTCATCGCGACAAGCCATGCCGCGATCTGCGCCGAAGTGAGATTCCCGTCCATGGTTTGCTCCATTAGCCATCCGGATTCTTCAGAGTTTAGATCTTCTTTGCGAAGAATTTTTTCAAGAATTTCAGAAAATACAAACTGCATTTGGCAAACTGCCCATTTTAACAGATTCGTCAAGAAAGATAAAAAAAAGAAAAAAAAAGAATGCTCCCAAACTCGCGCAGGTAAATGGAAAAAATATTTTCCTTTCTCCGGAATTTTTATCCGGAAAGGGCGAAATATTATAGTTTTATCGTCGTTTACAGTTAAATCAAATTGGCGCGAGCTTTTTACCTGCGCGAGTTTGGGAGCATTAAAAAAAGATCTTGGCAAAAAGATCTTGAATTGAGGAAATTCAATGACATAAACTACCATGCCATAAGCGAAGACTTTTCATTTCGGCATATGATATTTAGAGCGCGAATATGAACCTCAATAAACAGATCAAAATGTATTAAAATGTGCGTTTTTTAGGCGCGAAGCGCCCCATAAACACGTCAGTCTAAATCATTCTGACTGTATATCGAGTTCATGCCCAAGCTAATATTTACGGGCATAACGGATATCCGAAATTATCCGAAATTAATCTATTGACACTTGCAGGCATCTTTTTATATTAACGGGATTTTGAATGAAAATTAGCAATATACTGCTTTTATAAAAAAGAGATTTAAATACAAGAGAAAATGAAAAACATTGAAGCCCGGGATGAGAACATCAAATTAAAGCGTCTATTAGACGCTGGATCTGCTTTGAACTCAAGCCTTGATATTGAACACCTCCTTCCACTAATCATAAAATCAGCGCGAGATTTGTTAGATGCAGAAGCCAGTTCTCTTTTTTTGCTTGATAAGAAACACAATTATTTATTTTGCGAAGTCGCCATCGGGGAAAAGGGAAAATTGATTAAACAATATCTGCGCCTTGAAATGGGCGATGGGATTGCCGGTTCGGTTGCGCAAAGTAAAAAACCTGTAGTTATAGATGATGCTTATCAAGATTCGCGCTTCGATAAAAGCTGGGACAAGATTAGCGGATTTAAAACAAAGTCTATCATATGTATCCCCATCTATATTAAAGAGCGTTTAATTGGAACTCTCGAAGTTATGAATAAGAAAACCAATACTACTTTTGACCTGATAGATTTGGAAATACTCGACTATCTTGGGAATATTGCCGCAGTAGCCATAGACAACGCCAGATTGCACGAAAGTCTTCAGGTTAAAGTAAGAGAACTTTCGCTGCTTACTGAAATGGAAAAGAAAATTTCCAATGGATGGGGATTTGATCAATTGATTGATTGGGCAATTGCAAGAGTCATGGAAGCCCTGCAAGCAAGGGGAGCTTCCGTATTTATCTTTTCGGATGACAAAAATTTTCTTACGCTAAAAAGCTCGGCCGGTTTTATAAAATCCCGAATTTCCGAGAATCCAGTCATTCCTGACAAGGGAATTGTAGGAATTTCTCTAAGAGAACAAAGGCCGGTACTTATTAAAAATCTGCATGCCGATGAACGTCTTCATGGAGAACCTATTCAATCCCATGAAAGTTCTTCCATGGTGTGCGCCCCACTACAATCCCAAAATGAAATATATGGCTTCATGATTATTAACGACAAAATAGATGGATTTTCATTTACGCGCGATGATTTAAATTCTCTAAACAACGTTGCCGGGCGAATTTCCATGCTGTTGAAAACAACGCATATTTTTGACAAGATTAAGGAAACCGACCGGGAACAGGAGAGCGCCGCCAAGTTAATGGAAAAAATATTGCCTACATCGATACCTGTGATAAAGGGTCTGGATTTGCACACCCAGTATATTCCCTATAATCTTGTGGGGGGTGACTTTTACAGATTTTTTGAGTTTAGTGAAAACAAGCTTGGAATTCTGGTCGTGGATGTTTCCGGTCATGGTTTTCCCGCCGCCTTGATTTCGGTAATGGTAAATACAATGATTTCTGCTATACCGCTATCTATTGCGGATTCGCCGGCGCTTTTTTTTAATTTTCTAAACAATAATTTATTAAACAGACTCGGAGGTAATTTTCTTACCGGAATATATCTTATCATTGACATGGAAAAAAAATCTGTTTGTTTTGCCAACGCTGGTCATACGGATTTAATACACTATCGATCAAAGCAAGATGAATTTCTTTCCTTAAATGTTAAAGGGCCGTTACTTGGCATATGGAAAGATCCAATGTTGCAACAAAAAGAGTTTCCCATCGAATCCGGAGACCGTTTGTTCGTATATACCGACGGTCTGTTTGAAATAAACCGGAACGATAACTCGCAAATTATAGATGAGTCTGAAATACCTCTGGAAATAAAAACGCATATTAAAAAAACTTCTCCAGACTTTCTCCATGATCTTGTTCAGACTATCCTGAAAAAATCTCTAAAGAATGAATTTAACGATGACGTTACAATGATTATTGTTGATTTTAAATAGCAAAAGAAGAATCCCGGACAGGGGAGAAAATCCTGAATTCTTCCTTTGCTGGAGGAAAACATTTAAAGCCAGTTTTGTACTTTGTGCTCCGCAACAAGATCTACAAAACCGTTATAATCAACAATTTTAACTCCGTTGATTATGTTATTTACTGCCCGAGCCTTCAGATCGGCCTGAAGCGCGTATACTGGATTTGTTTTTAGCAATGCCTGAATTTTTATTTCAAATCTGGTTCCCGCCTGGGCGGCATAAACAGCGTCTTCGTAAAGCAATATTGGTTCATCTTTTGCCAGGAATTCGATACATTGCTCAAGGGACGAATTTACAAGCGGGGATTTATTTACTGTGTGCAACAATTTATACTCCTTAAAACGGGAAAATCGCATGCTGTTCATTCATCAACGAATTGATTTCCGGCGCTGTTTTTACTTTTACATCGACAATTAAATCTTCTTGAGTTAAACCTCGATCTTTAAGGGAATTTTGATCAACATAAATATTTTCAATGTCATACCCTTCCAGAGTCCTGTAGGTTTTTACAAAGCCCTTAATCCCAAGCTCAGATGTATCCTGATCTTTTTTTAAATTGTAAACTCCGTCGCCAAGAAACACCAGCGAAATATCCTGCTCATACGCGCCGGAAATTAAAATAAATTCCAGACCTTCGTAAGGGTATATTGATCCATGGGGCGGTTTCTGCATGACAAACATTATTTTTTTTGCATCTTCTGCCATAAATTATCCCCCGAATGTTATCATACGGTCTGCGTTGAGCGTTAAATCTACCAGCTGCCCGAGACCCGAAATACGAATATTTGGCGCCAGATTTGCATCTATAATCCCGCGCCTTTTGGCCGCTGCAATACACACAATAATGTCAATTCCTTTTGCGCCGAGTTCTGACCACCGTTTTACAATATTTCGATCATCGGTAGGAGGATCCATAAATCTGGTGGCATTTAGAACACCATCATTGTAGAAAAAAATTCCTGTAATTTCATGTCCCTTTGCCAACGCTGCAACAACAAAGTTATAAGCGCTATCGCCTGCCTCATGGTTGTAAGGGCCATCCTGGATTAATATTCCAAACTTCATTGATCTTCTACCTGAAATTTTTATAGAAAAAACTGCATGTCTGATTCAGAACCAATTTCCAGCGCTGTGGCCGCGCCTGCAAATTCAATACCGTCTATAAAATCATGCTTCGAAAAACCAAAAACATCCATGGTCATCTGACAGGCAATCATCTTGACACCGGCTTCTACGCAAATGTCACGCAACTCGGGAATTGATGCAACCCCTTTGTTTTTAAAAGTTTTCTTCATCATTGCCGTGACAAAGCTGTCAAAAAATGGAACATTGTTAATAATCATGTTGGGCATGGGCCAATTTAAACCCTGAAACCACTTTGGTCCGAAAGGCATTTTCATGGGCATTGCCGGGTTTCCGGAAGGCGTTACTTTTGGTTTTAAGTCTTTCAATAACAAAGTCAGACCATAAAATGTGAAAAAAATAGAAACCTCCATATCCAGCGCTGCGGCTGTAGATCCAAGAATAAATGGAGGATATGCCCAATCCAGAGATCCACGGGATGCAATCATCATTAATTTTTTTTGTGTTGCCATAATTTTATCCTTTTATCCTTTTTTAATAAAAAATACATATTCGCCGTTACCTTCATTTTTATCCACAATGGGATTTCCGGTGCGGCGCGACCAGGCATCCATATCATTACACGATCCTGGATCAGTAGCGGTTACTTTTAAGACTTCCCCCTGGGCAAGATGATCAATAGCCTTTTTGGTTTTTAAAATAGGCAAGGGACAGTTCATGCCGCGGCAGTCTAACTCTTCTTTCACATTCATATATTTTTCCTCTTTCTTTTTAGAATATACTTTTTTTAGCCAACCCTCTCAATTATCAGTATATTACAATATCACAATATATTTATACACCTTATGTGTCAAGTTTTTTTGTTTTTTTTTTCTTACCTATAAAGCGGACAAAAACGTAAAATTCAGTCAAAATGATTAAAATTAGCGTATTTTGGGGGGATTTAGCGTCCTGAAAGCTTGCATTTTGCTGCATTTTGACGTCGATATTGAAGTTCTTGCCCAGGCGTTATACAAATTGTTTTAGAAAGAGTTTCCACCAATGCAATGATTTTTTTTCCTGTTGAGCCTGGATAATTTTTTTTACTACCAACGCTGTATTCAGTACTTTTAGATCTTGCTGTGATTTGAATATGTATGGATTTTTAGTCTTTACGCTGTTTTTTGTCCAAAAAAGTTCTTCTTTGAGTTTTTCACCTGGTCTGATGCCCGTAAATTTTATATCTATATCTTTATAGGGAATTCGTCCTGACAAGAGAATGAGTCTTTCGGCCATGTTCAATATTTTTACTGGTTTTCCCATATCCAGAGCCAGAATAGAATCGCCTGAGGATTCCAGTATACCATGAAACACCAGATTTACGGCTTCCGGAACAGTCATAAAAAAGCGCTCCATGTCGGGATGGGTTACCGTCAGCGGCCCCCCATTTTGAATTTGATCCCAAAACAATGGGACTACTGAACCCGACGAACTTAATACATTTCCAAACCGTACTGATAGGGTTTTCAACTGGTTTTTCTTCAGGGTTTTTTCCATTTCCAGGGCAATATTATGAACGAGCAGCTCTGAAATTCTTTTGGTAAGACCCATAATATTTTCGGGTGACACAGCTTTGTCTGTGGAGATATTGATTAATTTTATTTCTGCCTTGCCGCTTGCTTTTTCAAGATATTCGGAAGTGCAACGAAGTACATTGTATGTTCCCAGAATATTTGTATTGAGCGCTTCTATAAAATTCTTTTCCATGAGAGGTACATGCTTGTAGGCCGCTGCATGAAAAATCATGTGTGGTTTTTCGGAAGTTATAATATCCAAAATTCGCTTTCTATCGCGAATATCGCCAATAATACATGCAGTTTTTTTTTCATTGCTGAATTCGCGTTCCAGGTCATATATTCCTCTTTCATTTTGATCCAATAAAACAAGCCGTTGAATTTTAAAACGACTGACCTGACGAGCAATTTCTGAGCCGATGGATCCAGCGGCGCCAGTAATAAGTATACGCTTTCCAGAAAATACGGATTCTAACGGCTGCTGCGACAGTCTGATTTCCGGTCGTTGTATCAAATCCTCAATGCGCAAACTTCGTATATCCGGAATTATGTGATCAAATCTACGCGGAACCACCTTGTAAATAATGGAAACATTATGAAGTTTGCTAAATACGTCATCCATCAGGGACGCATTGACCGGCATAGTAAGCCAAATTTCTTTTACACGGTGCTTTTCTATTAATGGGACAATATAAGCGGCATTTTGTACCTTGTATGGACCAAGCCGGCTTCCAATTTTATCGGGATTGTTGTCAATTATGCTGGATATATGATATTTACCGATTAAATCTCCCGTTCGCAAATCCTGAAGAAGATGCATCGTTACTGTACCGGCCCCGTAAATGATTACGGATGTGTCGCCTGTTTTTTTATGCAGCGCTTCGGGATTCAAATAAAAATACCAAAACAACCGATTGGACAACAATACAAATGAAACACCCATATATCCAAAAACCAGGTACCATAAATATGCAAGGGAAAAAATAGCCGGAGGATATTTTATGCAAAATGTGCCCAGGAAAAGCACGTTAGCCGACAACAATATAATAAAATTAAAAAAATTTATATATTGCCAATTTGTTTTGTAAATCCCTGAAATTACAAACAGGATACTGCCAAGAACAGAAAATACGAACGGATCATATATGTTCCAGGAAAACCCGGAAAATAGATTACTGAATATAAAAAATATATACCAAAACAAAATTAACAGGAAAAAATCGGTGATTTCTCGCAATCGATATTTTACACTCATAATGGCTTATTTATATAATCGACAAATGCACGCTTGATAAATTCTGGAATTCTTTTTGGTTTTGAAGTTGTGATTGAAACACATAAAAATTTGCCTTCAGTAAAAGATACACGCTTACCCTGGCTATCAATAATTTCCTGCCTAAAGTATATACGCACTTTATCCATGCGATCTATCCATGAAAATATTCTTAAAGGTTCCCCAAGACCTGAATTTTCAAAATATTTATACACGCCTTCAATCCAAAAAAGCGTTATATCATTTTGTAATAAATTTTCAATGCTTATTCCAGTTTCATTCAGGAAACTCCATCGAGCCTCCTCATTTAAGCGCCACAAAGTCTTTGTGGAAAGCTTCTCAAATCCATCCAGATCTACATGACGAACTTTATGATACATCATAGATCTTTTACAGGTTTGGGAAAAATCCCCCAAATTATTGCTTTCCATTTCTAAAAATGGTATACCCCGACTGAAAGCCGCCAAATCCTGAGGCATTGAATTAATTTTGCTGATTGTAGATAAACTACATGATAACTCTTTTGATGCGTGATTTAAAATATTTTGTTTCCAATATAAAATATCTCCATCTCTGTAAATATTTGTGATAATTTCCAGAAATGTTTGCGGAAATTGCTGTTTATGAAAATTGATATGCGAAGCCAGGGTTTTTACAGATAATTTGTTGTATCTGAAGTATAAATAATCAAATCCATTTTTTTTAAGAAGATCGTATTGACCCTCTTCGGCAAAGGCTAAATAGGAAGCGCTATTCACATGTTTTTGGGAATCCAAATCAGACACACTGGTCTGAAGCATCAAGCGAGTTTCGTTGGCTTTCATCAGGTCGACATGATCAGTATTCTTTTTTCATAGTCAAGAGATTATTGGGTTTGTCTGGAACATTATTGGCACATCTTTTTTCGCTATTGCCGGGTTCACTATAAATGAATCTGAAACCCGAAACCAAAGATCCCCTTTTTTCCCTAATTAAAATTCTGGAACAGCGGATTTTAATGCTCCCAAACTCGCGCAGGTAAATTGAAGAAAGGTTCGCTTTTTCCCGAAAATTTCATCCCAAAATGGAGAATCCCTGCAAATTTTATACTCCTTGCCATAAAATCAAATTGGGACGCGGG
>Ga0224495_10000556_pt1 | contig 29312 bp, 22 predicted proteins | sample SF_Jul11_sed_USG_FD_168128 | JGI IMG/M metagenome (GOLD analysis project Ga0224495, IMG submission 168128) | Sediment microbial communities from San Francisco Bay, California, United States - SF_Jul11_sed_USGS_4_1 | ecosystem: Environmental > Aquatic > Marine > Sediment | place: USA: California... | reverse complement strand
CGGGTTGACTTTTATCGGGGCTATGACCATCGGGTATCTGGAAAAAATCCTCAGCATCAATGCTGTGGGAGAGGCTAGCCGGCTGATGCTAACGGGAGCCATTATCGTGGGCGCTGTCCTCTTCCAGAAAACGCGAAGATGATATAAAAAGTCATGCCCGGGAGAGAACGGATGAAGAATTCATTAATCAAGCCAAAAATGCCGCTTGTTATTTGCCTCGCATTTCTACAAATCATACTCATCACAACCACTAGATGTAAAAAACAAGCAGAAAAGCCGTCTGCAGAGACGCAAATATCGGAAGAGGCTGAATCGACAGCTCCTCAGTGGACCATAGGAATGAGCCAGTGCAATCTCGGGGAACCGTGGCGTGTTCAAATGAACCTGGATGTGAAAAATGCAGCCGATGAACATCCTGAACTCAGAGTCATCTTCAAGGATGCCCAGAATGACTCCCTTAAACAGAGGGCTCAGATCGAGGAATTTATCAACGCGGGAGTCGACCTGATCATAGTATCTCCGAAGGAGGCAGCGCCTCTGACTCCTCCGGTTGCTGCCGCTTACGAGAGTGGTATCCCGGTCATCGTGCTGGACCGGAGAATATTGGGCGATAAATACACCTGCTTCATCGGAGCGGATAATAAGAAAATCGGAAAGGCTGTGGGGGAATGGATTGTCGAGAGACTTGGAGGCGAAGGGAGAGTTGTGGAACTTAAGGGGCTGATGACATCCACACCCGGACAGGATCGCCACACCGGCTTTCGAGAAGGCATCAAGGGAAGCGAGATCGAAATCATCTTTGAAGCGGATATGAAATGGCTTGAGCCAGAGGCGAGAAAAGAGATGGAATCTGCCCTGGCCCGCTTCGAAAAGATCGATCTCGTGTATGCCCATAATGATCCTGGTGCACATGGAGCCTATTTAGCCGCCAAAGCGGCTGGACGAGAAAAGGACATCATCTTTGTCGGTATCGATGCTTTGCCTCATGAAGGACAGATCTATGTCAAACAGGGTATTCTGGGAGCGAGCTTTGAATATCCGACAGGAGGAAGAAAGGCTGTCCAAATTGCCCTGGATATCTTCAGCGGCAAGACGGTCGATAAGGAAATCACATTGTCTTCCAGGGTTTTTACCAAGGAAAATATTGACCAGGGCGGCGAATGGCTCAAATAACGTTCGGGTGAGGATTCTCTCTCTCTGTCATTACGAGGCCCGCAGGGCAGTGGGAATCAAGCATAAAATTTGGAGGTCATCTATGAATAAAATCGTTGATATATATTTGCCTTTGGACAGCCGGAAGGGGCCGAATGATGAGGTCTGGCCGATTACCAAGAAGCAGTTAGGAGAATTGGTCTATGTGATCGAAAAATGCGGTTGGACGGCCCATGTGCTCAACCCGGAAGGCCCCATCACGAGTGTGGCACAAGGGATGAATGTGATAAAAGAAGCAAAGGGGGATCGTTTTATTGATTTCATGGGCGGCTGGGCCTATCCTGATTTTTCTGTGAGTCCAATGTGGCAGCTTCCCAAGGATCTGCCCAAATTGATGATCGGAAGCGCCATTTCTGACTATCCAGGGAATGTGGGACTGTTTGCTGCCCAATCAGGGACAGCTCATATCGGTATCGACTGCGACAGACTGTTTGTGGAGAGATCTGAAAACCATGAGGAATATGCCGATGCGGTAGAAACTTTCCTGAACACAGGACGCTATGCTCCTCGATACCCTGATACGATCGATGTGGAAGTCACAGAGGAGCAAAGGAAAAAGGCTCGGCTGATTGTTGAGCAATTAAGAGGTTCGATCTATGGAGCCGTAGGACCCCGGTCCATGCAGATGTGGAACAAGATCTCTGAGGCGGATTTTCTGAAGCATTTTGGCATCTCTCGCGAAGGATTTGATGGATTACGCCTGCTGAAGATGTCAGAAAAGATCCCTGACAGCCGTGCAGATGCAGCAATGAACTTTCTTATCGAGAAAGGCATGAACCTCAAGCTGGGAGATGATCCGGTCAAATATCTGACCAAGGACATGGTCATTTTCCAGACGAAGGTCTATTTTGCCCTTCTCGAATTGAAGGAACAGTTTGGGCTGGATTTCATCGGTGTCCAGGACCAGTTGGACTGGATCGAGCATTATCCTGCGACAGACTTGACACTTGGGATTTTGAACAACAAGCTGCGTCCTGAATCAGATGGAGAGACTTTGGTGGCTGCCACAGAGGCTGATGATGGGGCGGCCGTCACCATGCAGATCCTGAAGCTGATGAGCGGCGGAGAGCCTGTGGGATTCAATGATCTGCGCTATTGGGATCCCATACAAGGGCTGTACTGGTTTGTCAATTCCGGTGCCCTGGCTCCCTATTTTGCCTATGGCCGAGATGATTCTTTAGAAGGCTCCTGGTCTGAGCGGCAGACCGCCCTTTACTTTAAACAAGGTGGAGGGACCTGTTCAGTTGTCGTCAGAATTCCGGGAGTTGTTACTTGGGCCCGAATATCCTACCGCAATCATCAGATCTATCTCTGTGCAGGTCGAGGGGTGACCGACGTCCCTACGGAAGAACAGTGGAAGGAAAGGTCTGCTAAATGCAGCCCGGATTGGCCCCATTGGTATCTGAAGCTCTGCGGCCCGATCGAGTGGAAAATCAACTCCAATCATCCAATCACTGTGTTGGGTGATTATCTTGGCGAGCTAAAAGCATTCGCAGAAGAAGTGGGCATTCCCTTCGAATGCTATGACACCACCACTCCTGACGGAATCGCATACCGCTGATAACACATCAAAACATCAAACACCGGACCGACGTGTGTCAAACACATGATCAACACATCTGCTGTTTTGCCTTTAAAGAAGTTTGAATTTGATTTTTCGGCTGGCACTCTTATTGGCCAGCTCATCGGTTACTCGAACTGTCAACTCGTATTCTCCCGGCTCGGGGAGGGCAGATAGAGGAATACGGGTGCCTTCCACTAGGGTTGCTGTTTCGGCAATTTTTAGGCTCTTTCTTTGCGGATTCAATTGGAATCTTTTCTCTCCCTTTTGGAGCTCGAGTTCTATCAGAAGGGAGCAGCTTTGGTTTTCGTCCGAAGCCATGTTGTAAATGTAGTAAAACAGGTTGAGAAAATCATCTTTAGAATACTCATGGATGAAGCGGGGTTCGAGGAGATACCGACCGAAAGAAAACACATTAAACTCAGCCTTTTTATCCTGGGCTTTCTGTTCTTTAACCTGAGAAGACACAAGGAGAGAGGAAAGGGCAAGTTCTTGATTCCAGAAATTCGGCACTTCGATGGTGCCCGATGTCATCGAATATGTTTCTTTATCCTGCGTGAAAAAACCAACAGAGAGCTCGTATACGCCTGGTCTGACGGGAAGTCCCAACTGGGATATAAAATAATCCTTCTCCATGGTCAGGTCTTTTTCCTGGCGAAAGTCAGAAGAATAATCGGCTGATTCGATTCTTCCGAAAATGATGATTTCCTTTGAGAGTGATTCTATCCTCTCATGGGGACCAACTTTCAAGAGAAGAGTCAGATAGCTGCTTAAATTTTCTGCCTTTATAAACAGAGGGCTGGCTTCAAGGGGAACGAGCATAACTTCTTCGGGCGAGGATTTTACTTTCTGCATGAGACCTGCCTCGAAGGATTCATGAGAAAATATCAAGGCTTTTGTGTATTCAGGCAGCTCTTTCAAGTCCGGATAGAGCAGGACTCTTTTCGGGTAATCATAAAAAGCCTGCATCACTCTGACGTCGGTCAGAGAACGATCTATGACAAATCCGATTCCATCATGGGAGAAGACAAAGCTGAATGATCCTTTCGCGAGATTCATCCAAGGCAGAGTAGAATAAATCCATACCTCTTGCTCCCCCTGGGGAAAGACTTTCGGCTCCCCGAAATAGAGATACACTTTGCCCTGGTCTGTTTCAATCCCTGTCTTGTAGCCATAAAGAAAGGCATTCTTTATGTATTCCAGCCTCTTATAGAATTCTTCTCTGAACTCATTCTTTTCGGTCTGGGAGATCGGATCCCTTTTTGCCCAGAAAAGCTTGATGAAAGATTCTTTATCCTCGTCTTTTTTTAACTTTTCAAATTCTTTCTTTTCAGCACTGGTTATGATCAGGTTCACCTCTTTCTTAATCCATTGTTCGTATTTGTCTTCCTCTTTGGGTGAGAGATTGATGAGAAGGAAGGAAAGTAAGAAGAGGACAAGGAGTGTTCTTTTTTCTACGTACATCAGCCGGTCCCCCTATTTTTTTTTCAGATAGTCAAGTAGTTGATTGGCTATGCTGGCTTTTTCATGTCCCGGAGCTAACTCCAGAAATTTCTCCAGGCTCTTGATGGCCTCATCAGGATTATTCTGTCCGATATAGATTGTCCCGATCTGGTAATAGGCATCGGCATAGTCTTCTTTAAGCTCCACAGCTCTGAGAAATGATTTCAGGGCTTCCTCGCTTTCGCCGAGGTCGGTTAGAACCACACCGTAGTTGTAATACGTGTCCGGATCATCCTGATTGAGTTCTGCGGCTTTCTTGTAGTACTGTTTCGCCTCTTCATACTTTTGCATTTTTGCCAGTGCTTCGCCCATTTCTTTGTTGCAGCTGTAGCTTTCCGGATTGAGTGTGACAGCTTTCTCGAATGCACTGGCGGCTTCACGGATTCTCTCCAATTTCTTGTGGGCTAAGCCGAGGTTGAAGAAATAGGCCCACTGTTCGGCGTGAAGCTGGATGGCCTCTTCATATTTTTGGATAGCCTCTACATACTTCTGTTCTTCATACAGTTTGTTCCCTTCATGAAAAAACTTGTCTGCCTTGGAAAATACAGGATCAACGCTGGATTCTGTTTTTTTCAGTTGGACTTCCACCCGGCTCGTTTCCGATATCCTTACTCGGACATCCAGGGCGCCGGTGAGAAATCCTTCTTTTTTAAAATTCACCTGATAGTATCCCGGCCGCAATCCGACCTGAATGAATTTGCCCTCTTTGTCTGTGGTCAATTTAAACTGTGTGCTCGATGCCTTGAGTGAGGTGATAGTAACCTGGACCTTTTCCATGGGATTGCCGTTTTCGTCGGTAACAATTCCCTCAATCTTTCCTTCATATTGAGAAAAAAGGTTTATTGCCATTATGATAAGAAAAAGCGAAAGAAGAATACTCTTTCGTGTCATGATAACCTCCAGAGTCATATTTTATATGAATAAATGTATACTCCATGGAATCTCTGTTATGAAGTGTTTTATTTTTCTGTCAATTGCCTTTTCGCTCTTTTTTCCTGCTCCTTGACTTTATCCTGATTTGGATCGAGCTCCAGGGATTTTTGGATAAGCGGCAGTGCTTTTTCCGGCTGATTCATGTTCAGGTAACATTCGGCAGCAAGGTTCATGACACTGATCTCCAAAGCTTCTTTTAGGAGTTCTTCCAGATAGACAAGAGCTTTAGCCCAGTCTCTAAGGCCAAAGTAGTTCAGGGCCATCAGTTTTGCCGTTTCCTTGTTCTGCGTTGACTTATAGAGAAATGCGACAGCAGAGAGGGAGTCCTCAAATCGACCCAGGGCATGGAGGATTTTTCCCTGCAAGAGCCGGCTATTGGGATCTTCCTTCATTTTGAGAGATTGTTCGAGAGCAGTCAGCGCTTTATCGTATTTCTGCGTCATGAAGTATTGTGAGGATAAAACATAAAGATGTTCAGGATCAGGAAATGAAGCGTGCTGTTTGGAAAAGACCCATGGGATGACAGGATAGCTTATGGAAAGGATGATGAAATTCTCTCTTTGACTGAGGATTTTCATGCCTTCATCGTCGATTATAGATAAATCTACGCGGTAATACCCCGGATTGAGGGAAGAAAGCGGGATGGATTCTGCTTCGATCGATGTGCCATCAGGTCCTAATGTTTCTTGAAGAAGCTTTTTTTCCGTCTGCACAGGTGTTTGACTGTTCACCGAGAAAATCTCGATCAGCAACGACTTCGATTCGATATCTTTGAGGTTGTATCCCTGACAGTAAACACCCATGTTTTCCTGAGGAAGAAAGTTGTTTTGGGTATTGATGAGGTACTGGAATCCCTCAAAAGCAAAGGCTTTGATGGATTGTCTCTGTTGCCCCCCAGATTTTTCTCGCCCGTGATAGAGAAGCAATCCGCTGAGAGCAGGTTTGTCTCCTTCCTCAGGGATGAGAATCTCTCTTTGGTGTGATGTGAAATCTTTGGCTGTTTTATTTTTAAGGAGAAAAAAGATTTGGTGTTTTCCCGGGATGACAGGAAGCACATCCTGAAACGATAAAAGTTGTCTCTCATGTTTTCTGTATTGCTCGGGTGTGATTTGCAGAGGGATCTCTTCCTCTTTTTCTAAGATGAGGCTTCCTTGTGCGTCTTCCATCCTGAGAATCAATTGATAAACGGCATAGTATTTTTCCTGGTAGAAAGAGAAGTTCACTTTTTCTGGCTCTAAGGCCCAGTGAAGGAAGAGCTGTTTATCATTTTTAAAGACTTTGACGCTGAAGTTGCTTTCCACGAAATTGTGTGTGTATTCTGTCTCTACAAAATCTTTGTATGCGAGGTAGGACCTGGCGTAGGAGTCTGAGAATTTTTTCTCCGGCACAGAGTAAATATTGGAAATGATGCTTTCTGAAGAAAGAGAAGAAATGTTCAGATCTCTTTCTCCAGGAAGATAGCTCAAAGAAGCGTTGGCTAATTCAGCAGATATGTCTTTTATCACATTGAATGCATTTCTGCGGTTAAAAGTTTGGCTAGGTGAGGTGTGGATTATGAGCCTCTCTGGCCCTTCGATTCCTGGATGGTAGAGGCGGTACTCTCCCAGTCCTTGTGTCTGGTAAAAAATGAGATAAAAGAAAGCAGGAAGCCCGTGCTGGACTTCACCACGGTAGTACCAGAGCTCCATAGGCAAAAGCTGAGAATGGGTTGTGTAGGACGTCCTTTCCAGGGGAGGACCCAGGAGCAGGTAGAAAAAGCCTCTTTCTGTCTGACTTCCTTTTTTCGAGCTCTCATGTCCGAAGTGTGCGTCCGCGAACTGGACTCGGCTCATGTACTCTTTGTAAAATTCGTTTTCATTTGTATCCGGAAGTGGGTCGCGCTGTTTCCAAAAGATTTGGGTGAACCTGTTCCGTTCCTCGGCTGTTTTCAGGGCTAAGAAAATGTCTCTTTCCACCTTGGTGATTATAGGCGAAACAAGTTCAAGCCATTCCTTGTGTTCGGGCAAAAGATCTTGTTGTCCTGAAATATAAGATAAAGCGCACAGGATAAAAATAAGAATTGTGATTTTTTTCATTTCAACTTTCCTATTTACCAAAATAACAGAAGTACTAAAAAGTTTCAATCGGCCGCTCAGAAGGCGCCATAAAAAATCAATGTCTGTTTTATTCAAAAAGGATTGTGCCGAGAAAAAGACTTTGGTATAATTATGCCTCAAGTCGCAAAACATGAGAGTAGAGTTTATTATTTTCCAGCATACTGCGTCAAAGACGATCTTAAGGGAAAGGGCAAAAGATAAAAAATAATTCAAAATTTTGGATTATTCAAAATTTTGGAGAAAACCATCTCTTTCGAAGATGCTAATATGTGATTATTTTATTGCAATTAATAGAGTTGTAATTATCTAAAGTTTGGTATGAAAATTGCTGTATGTTTTTAGGATAAAAACGGATGATTTCACAAATCCATTTAAAAAAGGGGGTGAGAATAGAGGAAATCACAAAAAAAGTCAGAGTCAGGTATTGTTGAAACAATTTAAGGAGGTAATGAATGAGATTTAAATTTTTTGTCTTTTTTACTGTATTGCTCCTCCTGCTTTCTCCTTTTACCTTCTCTCAGTCTAAAGAGACAGGAGCTATTGTTGGAACGATCGTTGATGAGGAAGGAACATCTCTTCCTGGCGTTACAGTGACATTGTCCAGCCCGAAGATAATGGGAGAACGGGTGTTCATCACGGACGCTGAGGGGGAATACCGATTTCCCGCTCTTCCTCCTGGCCTGTATACAGTCAAAGCTGAGATTCAAGGTTTTACAACTGAAGTCCGAGAAAACATTCGTCTTCACACAACCATTCGACTGACCGTTGATATGACGATGAGAATAACGAGTTTGGAAGAAGAGATCACCGTCGTCGCCTTATCGCCGACCGTCGATGTGAAAACTTCAGAGACGGCGTCGGTTACGCTATCGGATGAGCTGCTCAGGGCTTTGCCGTCCAACCAGTTCGTGACAGGGATTGTCAACATGGCACCCGGAGTCACTTCCAATGTGGCTTACGGTTCTTCAAGCGACACTGGGATTTCCTACCAGGTCGACGGTGTGGACGTGTCCGACCCTGAAGGCGGTTCGGCCTGGGTCTTTCTCGATTACAACATCCTCGAAGAGGCCAAGGTGATGGGGATCGGGCTCAATTCCGAGTATGGTGCTTTCACCGGTGTCATTTTCAACACCATTACCAAGTCTGGGGGGAATGAGTTCTCCGGCCATGCTGAGTTTATCTTTCAGGATACCAAAAAGGGATTCTGGACCGCGGAGAACAACAAAGAATATATCGACGATTTTCCTGACCTGGAGTCGCCTGTGAAAGGAGCGCTCGACACCAGCTTCCATCTGGGCGGGCCCATCAAGAAGGACAAAGTCTGGTTCTTCGGAGGTTTTCAGTATGCCCGTTTGAAGGAGCGGCCGGCCGGTTTTCCCGAGTTCTGGGATCGCATGATGCCCAGAGGATTCTTGAAAATCTCCTCACAGCTTAGCTCTCGCTTGAACATGAGCGTTTTTTACGAACATGACGAATACACGGTCGATAACAGGCGCGCCAGCGCAACACATCCACCCGAAACTTGTGTGCATCAAACATCTCCGGACGATGTCGGCAACTTCAACCTGACCTACATCCTGAGCCCCAAGACATTCTTTGACATCAAAGCATCTTTCTTTCTGGGTATCTACTACCTGGATCCCTACGAAAGCCTGGATACAACGGCCTTATGGAGCGCCGAACAGAACACATGGCTGTATAACTCCAATTGGTGGTATAAAGCAGACCGCAGCCGCTACCAGGCCAATGCCAGCCTCTCCCACTATGCCGAGGATTTCATCAAGGGGAACCACGATTTCAAGTTTGGAGGGGAGTTTGAGCGCGGCTGGGCCAGGAGCCGGTTCGCATACACCGGCTACTACGAAGGGATCGGCCACAACGTCTACATCTACGACTATTACGGCTACCTGTATGCCTACCAGTATGAGGGCTATGACTTAAACACCAGCTATGTCCGGGTCGACCTCTTTGCCCAGGATTCATGGTCTATTTCCGACAACTTCACCCTTAACTTCGGCGTCCGCTACAGCATCAACCGCGGCTATTTAAAGGATATTTCCGGCGCTCAGTACAAGACCGAGCGTTTGGCACCGCGGGTCGGGTTTGCCTGGGATATCTTCGGAGACCATTCCACGGTCCTCAAGGGGCACTACGGCCAGTTCACAGAAGCCATGTACACCGGTTTTCTGGACGTTGTCAAACCCGGCGCCATAAAGCCGTTCAACTACTGGGATATTTACGGCCCCGGCGACGTCTACATGTGGAAACAGGATATCTATAATTACACCATGGACGAAAACATCAAGCATCCGTACATGAACCAGTTCACAGTGGGAATCGAGAGAGAACTCTTCAAGAATGCTTCTCTCGGTGTGTCCTTTATCTACAGGAATTGGCAGGACTTTATAGGCCGTGTCCAGCCTGATGCCGATTACGTGACGGGCACGGTCAGCGATCCCTGGACCAGTGACATCTACAACGTCTACAAGCAGACGAATCCCAGTGGAGTGAGAAACCTCATAATCAAGAATTTCAACAAGGGCGATCCTTGGATTCAAGAGGAAATATATCGCAAGTACTGGGCTATCGAGGTGCTCTTCAACAAGCGCTTCTCAGACCGCTGGCAGCTCCTGGCATCCTACCTCTATTCTGAATGCACCGGAACCATCGACAACGAATTCGGTGGAGATATCGGCTGGGCAGGGAGTGTCTTCAGCAACCCAATTTTCGACCCTAACTACTGGATCAACCAGGACGGAAGAAGCACCGTTGACCCAACCCATATGCTGAAAGTCCAGGGAACCTACATCCTGCCCTTAGACATCCACTTCAACGCTTCCTTCAGCTACATCACCGGCGACACATATACACGACAGATACGTCCCAGACTTCCCCAGGGGAGACGGTACATAAAGACAGAAGAAAGGGGATCGAGGCGCTATCCGGATGTGATGAACTTGGACTTGAGGCTGGAAAAGACATTCATGATCTATAATAAGTACAGGATAGGGCTTATGGCCGACATCTTCAACGTCTTCAACGACAATACCGTCACGTGGTGGGGAGAACGTGTGGATTATGATTGGACACCGCATGAATTCGATCCCACAGCTCCAGGCCCCGACGGTCATGAAGTCTACAATCTTGTTTCCCCGCGCGCGTTTCGACTGGGTGTAAGGTTCTTCTTCTAAAGATCGTAAAGACGCAGAATTCACACAAAGGGAGACTGCAGATAAGCTGTAGTCTCCCTTTTTTACTTTTCCAATTTCCCGATTCATATCTGTTTATGGTAAAATTTTTATATGACCAAGGCCAAAAAGCATAAGAAGCAGGAGAATAAAAAGAAGGTTACTCCTGTTAAGCTCATCCTGCCCCTTACATTTGTACTTATTCTTGTCGTGGTGTGTGTGTACATATTTTTCCTTCCCAAGAAACCTTCCTTTTCCCGCTTAAAGAAAGGCAGAGAGTTTAATTACATCCTGATTACTGTTGACACTCTCCGGGCGGACCGCATTCACTGTTTCGGTTTTCCGCATATCGAAACGCCGACCATGGACCTCTTTGCTTCCCGGGGTGTCCTGTTCGAGAAGTGTATTGCTCAGACTCCTCTCACTCTGCCTTCCCACACGTCTCTGTTGACAGGAACCCATCCATTCTTCCATGGAGTCCGAGATAATGGGGGGTTTCTCGTTCCTCAGGAACTCATCACTTTGGCCGAAGTCTTTAAGGAGAAGAATTACAAAACATCTGCTTTTGTTGCGGCCTACGTCCTCGATTCCAAATGGGGGCTGAACCAGGGATTCGACAGTTATTTTGATCAGTTCGATTTGAGCAAGTACAAATCCATTTCCCTCGGAAACGTTCAGCGCAGCGGTGATGAAGTTATTGGCAAAGCGCTTCGCTGGCTCGCCCAGCATAAAAACGAAAGATATTTCACCTGGATCCATCTGTACGACCCGCATACGCCCTACGAACCACCCTCTCCGTTTAAAGAAAAGTATCCCGACAGGCCATACCTGGGTGAGATTGCCTACACGGATTCTCAGTTGGGAAGGCTGTGGGGATATCTGGAGGAGAATAATCTCGTCGACAACACCATCCTTATTTTTGCTTCGGATCACGGGGAAAGCCTGGGTGAGCACCGAGAGAGCACACATGGTTTTTTTATCTACCAAGAGGGAGTCCATGTCCCCTTGATATTTGTCACACCTTTTGAAGGCCTTCATGGGATTCGGCGCAACCAGGTCGTCTCTCTCGTCGATGTCATGCCTACCGTCCTTGAGATGGATGGAGTGGCCATACCTCCCCAGGTTCAGGGAAAAAGCCTGCTGCCTTTGTTTTTTGATGAGGAAGAGAACGAGGCAAGTTTCGCCTATGCAGAAACATACTATCCTCGGCTCCATTATGGCTGGAGCGAGTTGAAGAGCATCCAGGAGGACAGATTCAAGCTGATCATGGCAACAGAACTGGAATTATACGATCTGATCAGCGACCCTGACGAGAAGACAGATCTTTCCTCTTCGCGTCCTGAAGAGACGAGAAGGCTCTTGCGGATGGCCGAGCAATTTATCGAAGAATCGAGTCAAGGCGCCCATGACCTGGATTATCGTCATATCGATGAAGAGGCACGTCAGAAGCTTGCAGCTCTCGGATACATCGGGACCTTTGCCGACCAGTCATCCTTACAGGGAAAAAGACTCGGTAATCCCAAAGAAAAAATCGTGGTCTTCAACCAGCTTTCACAGGCAAAAGAACTGATGCTGGAGAATAAATATGATGAAGCGGTTGCATTGATCAACAGAATTATCGAGGCAGATCCCGATGTTGTGGATGCTTACTTCACACTGGGAAATCTGTATTTCAAAAAAAGGGAATTCCGAAACGCTCTAGACAGCTTTTTCAAGGTTCTGGAAAAACGGCCCAGTGATGCCTTCAACGTCATAAACATCGCTAACGCCTACATGGGACTGGGAGAGATTGACGAAGCGGAGAAATTTGTGTTGAGTGTCATCGATTCGATTCCGCCCGACTCCCAGGTGTATTACCTTCTCGGGGACATTAAGAATCTCAAAGGAAAACAGGATGAGGCTATCAAGTACTATAAAGAATGTTTGAGGCTTAATCCATCCTCCGCATCAGGATACAATGCTCTCGGAGGCACCTATGTTGTCCAGGAGAGATGGGCTGAGGCGGAGGAGTATCTTTTAAAGGCTCAAGGATACAATCCAAAACTCAGAAATCTTCACTACAATCTGGCTCTGCTCCAGGAAGAAAGAGGAGATTTGATCAAAGCCGCCGATGAGTATAAGATGGAACTGGAAAATATCCCTCATAACTTCAGGGCAAGCTTCAACCTATCCAGGATTTATCGGATCTTGGATCAAGCTGAGGATGAACTGAAATATCTAGAGAAAACAAAGGAAATAAACCCGAACTTTCCCCTCAGCTATTTTTATCTTGCCAGAATTTACTTGAACCGTGGCGAGAATTACGATGAAGCCATCAGCCTGGCTAAGAGAGGTATAGAATTAAAGCCAGAAAAGAAAGACCTTGCTTTAGGTTATTTCCTTCTTGCTGATCTGTACAACCGCATCGGAGACAGCGTCAAGTCTTCCGAATACGCCCGGAAGGGCAAAGAGCTTGTCCAGTCCAATTCCGAGAAATAATCATCCATACATCACTTTGTGGGATATGGCTACTCCACGGCTTGCCAGAGCCTGTATGAAAGGCTCATAGAGTTCCTGGTCGAACACATTCTCTGGAAAAACAACGCCACGCTGGCTAATCTCACCAGAAACGATCATCTGAGCCGCTATCGATGCAGGAAAGCTCGTCGTCTTTGCCATGGATGTGTAGTCTTTTTCGGAGTCATAATAATCGACCATCTCGAAGACATGTAAAGCGGCTTTCCCCTCTTGCTTACCTGACACCACAACCCTCAGCAAAGTCGCATCTCTCTCCTCTCCCAGTTTCATCCGCTCATCCAGAAGTACTTCCAGGACTCTCCGTGGAACAACTTTCTGATCATCTACATCCACAGGCTCCCATGAGAGAAGCCCACAGGCCTTGAGCGTCTCCACTCCATCGATATGCCCTTTGTGCCTGATAGTCTTCTGTGCCAGCTCATCCTTAACTCTTCCCTGTAAGGTATAAGCCATCGAATTCAGACCATCGGTATAAAAACATTCCATCTCTGAAAAAGGAACAGGAAATTGTATACTCTCCACCCCGGATAAAGGAGGCACTCTTTCAATCTTTCCATCCTTAAGTATCTTTACTTCTCGCTGATACAAATTCAGCAGGCTTTCAACAGCATAGACAATCCTGTAATTCAGAGGAGGCTTGGGTTTAACAGGAACTCCTCCGACATAGATCTTCCCTTGCGCTACTTCATCCAGAAGATACACACCCCTTCCTACACAGATATTGGTTATGCCAGGGGAAACGCCCAATCCTGAAATTACAGCAATCCCCTTCTCCTTGGCTCTCTCATCATATTCCATCCGCTCTAACGGCCCCTCCCCCACCAAGTCGACGTAATGGACGCCTTTCTCAACAGCCGCATCCAGGGCCATCAGGCTGTGCTCGTGCAATAGAGCACAGAGAGCCACATCTTTGCCCTCCATAACCTCATGTCTCTGACTCTCATCCTCGATGTCTCTCTGTAGGGGCAAAAACCTATCACTCTGTATGAATTCCGACGCACGCCCGAGCTGCTCAAAATTTATATCCACAAGCGTGACTTTACACTCAGGATCGCTCTCGATCAGGTCTTTGGCCAAAACCAGTCCCATCTTGCCTGCTCCCATCACAAGAAAATGTGCCATAACTCACTCCTAAACAGTCTTATTTTATACATCTTTTCGCTACTCTAACAATTATCCTAGATTATTTGTCCTGTCTTGAATTAATCATTTATGAATAATTCAGGTTATTTAATTTTGGTCACGATGCCCCCGAGATTGTTCTCTTTAAGCAGTTTGTCAAAAGCCTGAATATCCTTATCAAGCAGCTCCTTCATCTGGCCCTGATATGTCGCAATCTGCTTCTTGTATATGTCATGCACTTCGAGAGACTGGTCTGTGGGAGGATGATCACCACTTCCGACTGTTCCTGCTAACATGTTTATTTTGCCATACAGTTTCATCGGCCAGCGAAGGATGTCCTGACTTCCTCCGGTAAGCTTCAGCTGGATAAGATTCTCTTCCACTGCCATCAATTTCTTATCGAGCTCTTTGCCTTCCTTGAGGATGTTCTCAACCTCTTTGTTCTCTTTCAGCATCTCCTCCAGTTCATAGATCTGCTTCCGGATCCATTCGATCTGGTTGACCATCTTGGCCACATCCGTGCTGTTGTCCCTAATATCCATCAACACTTTCAGCTGTTTTTGTATATCTTCCTCTGTTCCGGGTGCGTTCGGGTCTTTTTCGACGATGAGCTCCTGTGTGAATTCCTGGTCCCCAATCAATAGCCTCACGGTGTACTTTCCAGGAGATGCCAGCGGATTGACCAGACCTCCCCAGCTCAAGTAAGGCCGCCATCCTGTCTTACTCATCTCAACCCAATCCGCATGCAAAGGTTTTGTCCGCAGCCTGATACTCTCTGATGGCTCATACCTCAAGTTCCACATGACACGATTGATCCCGACGTTATTTGTTCCTATCAGAGTCTTGACTACATCTCCCTTCTCATCCATTATCTTAATCTCGATTTTTCCTTTGGATCTTGATTTCAGGTAATAGTTGATGGAGGCACCGTATGGAGGATTCTGTCCTACTGCTGGATCTAAAGGATTGGCCATCGGTGTGCTTTTGGACCTAAACCTATAGGCTGACCTCGGCACAAAAAGATGAATCTCAGAATTCAAAACTTCTTGAGTGAGCTGTTGTAACGGCGTGATATCATCCATGATCCAGAATCCGCGTCCGTATGTGGCCACAACCAGATCACTGAAATGCTCCTGCACCACCATCCAGTGGACCGGTGCAGGAGGCAGATTGGTCTGCAGAGGAATCCAGCTTTCCCCATCGTTGAACGAGACATAAATGGCATTTTCGGTTCCCAAATAGAGCAATCCCTTCCTCACCGGGTCCTCCCGGACACAGTGGGCATAACTGAAAACACTCTTGGGGATATCTTTACTTATCAGAGTCCAGCTTTTCCCGTAATCTGCTGTTTTGTACACATAAGGATCCCGGTTGTTGACCTGGTGAAAATCAACAGTCATGTAGCAAGTTCCAGCATCATAGCGAGAAGGTTCGATGTTGCTCACCGTGCCCCAGGCTGGCAGATTCGGGATATTCTTGGTGACATTGATCCAATTGGAACCGCCATCCTGGGTGATATACACCAGCCCATCATTCGTCCCGGCCCAGATAACTCCCGCTTCAACAGGGGACTCTGCCAGGGCAAAAATCAAGCAGGCATATTCCACACTGGCGTTATCTGGACTCAAACCACCCGAACTCTGCTGCTTGCTCTTGTCGTTGGTGCTCAGGTCAGGGCTTATGACTCTCCAACTCTGCCCCCCATCAATTGTCATGTGCACATGCTGGCTTCCCACATAGACTTTGTTGTGATCATGTGGTGAGATGCAAATCGGAAATGTCCATTGAAAGCGGAATTTCAGATCATCCGCCGGCCATCCCATTCCATAATCCGGCCAGACATCGACTGACCGTGATGTGCGTGAACGCTCATCATACCGATCAAGGGAACCCTGATAATTTCCTGACCAGACGATGTTGTCGTCAACAGGGTCGGGGATAGCGAAACCGCTCTCCGCCCCACCGCAGCTATGCCATTCTCCCAATGGAATTCCCATAAAACCATACAAGCTGTTGCTCGGCCCCCGTGTGGAAGGCCCATCCTGGCGGTTTCCATACACAAAGTAAGGAATCTGATTGTCCACAGCCACGTGATACATCTGAGCAATCGGGAGTCCATGACCTCGCCAGGTTTTTCCGCGGTTGGTGGAGATGGAAATATACTGGTCATTTCCCACAACCATTCGATCGCCGTCTGTGGGGTCGATCCAGATGTCATGGTTATCTCCGCCTATCATCGGTGCCACCCCGAATGTCTCGCCTCCATTGAGTGACCTCTGGAAGCGGACTGCACAGAAATACACCTCGTCAGGGTCATCTGGGGCTACAGCACACCGTGAATAATAATGGGGCCGTTGAGTCAGATTATGATCGCAATTGATAAGTTTCCAGTTTTCTCCTCCGTCATCCGACCGCCACAACACACCGCTTGCTGTCTCCTGCCCCTTCCAGGGCACACCATCACCGGTCTCGATCAGTGCATAAATCCTATTGGAATCATTGGGAGCAATGGCTAGAGCGATTTTTCCTAGAGGTGATTGAGGCAGTCCCTGGCCTTCAATTTTTTCCCAGGTGGTACCTCCATCTTTGGACTTATACAGACCACTTCCCGGGCCTCCGCTTTCTCTGCCCCAGGTGTGAATCTCCAATTGCCACATGCCGGCAAAAAGGATCCGGGCATTGTTGGAGTCCATGGCCATATCAGAACAACCCGTGTTTTCGTCCACAAACAGCACCTTTTCCCAGGTCTCGCCGCCATCCATGGTGCGGAAAATGCCGCGCTCTGGCTGTGGACCATAGCAATGTCCCAATGCAGCAGCATAGACCATATCAGGATCAGTAGGATGGATGAGAATGCGTCCGATCCGGCCGGTCTTCTCCAGCCCCATGTGTTTCCAAGTCCTGCCTCCGTCTGTGGATCTGTAGATACCATTTCCGATCGAGATATTGCTCCGGATAAAGGCCTCCCCTGTCCCGGCCCATATGACGTTATGGTCAGAGGGTGCCACAGCCAAGGCCCCAATCGATTGGACTTCATGGTCATCAAAGATCGGTCTCCAGCGGATGCCTTCATCCTCTGTCTTCCAGATCCCCCCAGAGGCTGCTCCGGCGAAATAAACGTGCGGGTTTCCTGGAATGCCAACAACCGCACTCACCCGATTTCCCACAGGACCTATATGGCGATACTTGAGCGGCTTGAAAAGATCGGCCTTGATCTCCTGAGCATAGCCTTGTTCCTGAAATGTCATGAGAACAAAAATCAATAAAAATAAAATCATGAAAAACCTGAATAGGAAGGCAGTCTTTCTGTCTATCATGAAAACCTCCTTTTTGCTGTCAGGATTTCTTTTCATAGCCTTTATGAGAACTCACCTAAAATATAGAAAAGAACTTGAAATTACAATCCTAAGAAGAATTATTCATCTCAGATCATTTGCTTTTTTTCTTTTGGTTAAAAAGCCAACTCAACAGCTCAGAATCGCTGTAAGCCTTGATCCAGGATTGGTGTCCTATGCCTGGATACTCTGTGTATTTAGGATTGCCTCCGGCTTCCTGGATGGCCTTAATCATATCGCGAGACCACTTGGGAATGACCAGCCGGTCTTCAGCCCCATGAAAAGCCCATATGGGTACTTTGGCGATTTGTTCTGCTTTGGTGACATCTCCGCCGCCGCAGATCGGCACGGCTGCAGCGAAGAGGTCCGGCCTTCTCTGTATCGCATCCCAAGTGCCGAATCCACCCATTGAAAGACCAGTTATATAGATCCGTTTCGGATCGATCTGGGGATACTCCTTCTGCAAAGTCCCAATAAGTTCCAATGCCATCCGCATCGCCTCGGTCGGCTTTTCGGCCATGACATAAGGCTCGGGCAGATCCCGCAGAGCCGAAACCCAAAAGTCTTCAAGCGGGCATTGGGGGACTGCCATAAAGCATGGATATTTTTTCATGTTCTCATCTGTGGCAAAATTCTTCGCTCCCCACTTGAGCTGAGCTTCATTGTCATCCCCTCGCTCTCCAATTCCATGTAAAAAAAGAATCAAGGGATATCTGTCCTGCTCCTCGATGTTTTTTGGTTTGAGTAAGCGATAAGGCAGGATATTTCCTTCCTCATCTTTGTATTGGATCTTCTCAAATCGAGCTGCAAAATCAATTTCTTCGCAAAAAATGCGCCCTGTCCCCAACATTAGCACAATAAGAAACGCGATCATGAAGAATCCTTTTCGATTTACCATGCGTTTTACCTTTCGTCTTAAAAAAAGTCCGCTCGGGGAGCGAACCCTACATGTTATTTTTCATCGAGGAAGGCGGCGATGTTTTCCATGTATTCGCAGATCGGGAGTTTTTGTGTGCAGGCATGATCGTATCAAACTGCTCCAGATCCAAAATGCACCACATGTTGTAGAAATGGATTTTCTCACACCTCAGCTTCTTGAGCTGGTCATCGATGCGCCGCCTGACGTCATCCGCCGTAGGATCAGCTCTGTAGTGAGATTTGGTTGAGATGTATATATCTTTATCCATCCTCTCAGGCAGCGAAGCTAAGGCTTTGCCGATAAAAAGCTCAGATTTATCCTGGCAGTATCCTGGGGCTGTATCAAAGTAATTAATGCCTAACTCGGCCGCTCTATGCACGGCACGAATAGCCATTTCCTCATCCTCTGGGTCAAAACGCATTCCGCCGAATCCAAGGACCGAAACTTCTTTTCCTGTTTTTCCAAATTCTTTATAACGCATTCCAACTCTTCCTTTTTATCATCATTACAACTTGATGCAGAAACTCAAACTTTTAAGGAAAGATATTATATAGATTTGGAAAGGAAGGATAAAGGACCTGTCCTAGTCTATTTAAAGGTGTGGTATAATATGTATATCCTTGTTTAGCTGGCTGGGCAAGGAAACCTTCCATTAGGGCATTTCGCCCATTTCCCCTTTTGCTGATAACAGCCAGCAACCTCTTTCTAATCCATACTCTGATCGCCCTGAACTGGATTTTCTGCTAAAATTTTCTAATAAAAATATACCTGGAGGAAAATAATGCATAAAAATTGTATTATTCCAGAAAATTATCGGCCTATTTTAGATGTCAAAGAGACAGAGAAGGTGATAAAACTGATCAAAGATTTTTTTCAGACTAATCTTGCGGAAACATTGAATTTAAAACGGGTGACTGCGCCTCTGTTCGTTAAAGCAGGAACCGGCATCAATGATGATCTGACTGGTGTCGAACGCCCCATTTCTTTCAACATCAAGAATATGCCAAACACAAAGGCAGAAATCATACAATCTCTAGCAAAATGGAAAAGGTTAACCCTTAGCTATTTGAAAATTAAGGAAGGCGAAGGCATATACACAGATATGAATGCCATCCGACCCGATGAGACTCTTGACAATCTGCATTCTCTCTATGTCGACCAGTGGGACTGGGAAAGAGTCATTTCAAAGAAGGAAAGAAATTTAGGATTCTTAAAAAGTATTGTCATGAAAATCTATCTTACACTAAAAAAAACAGAACACTTTATCTATACACACTATCCTGAAATCAAACCCATGCTGCCGGAAGATATCTTCTTCATTCATTCTGAAGAACTTGAAAGAATATACCCAGAGTTAACTCCTATAGAAAGGGAAGACGCTATTTGTAGAGAGTGCGGTGCAGTCTTTATCATCGGAATAGGTTCTCCACTAAAGAATGGGCATCCTCACGATGGAAGAGCCCCTGATTACGATGATTGGACAACACCTACGGAAAAAGGACTTGGGCTGAATGGCGACATTATTGTCTGGTATCCTGTTCTAAAAAAAGCCTTAGAGATCTCTTCGATGGGAATCCGAGTGGACGAGCAAGCGCTGAAAAAACAACTCGAAATAACAGGTACTACGGAGAGAGAAGAATTGTACTTTCATAAAAAACTCCTAAGAGGTGAACTGCCGCTCTCTCTCGGAGGAGGAATAGGACAGTCAAGGCTCTGTATGTTTTTCCTGAGAAAAGCCCATATTGGAGAAATCCAAGCCAGTATATGGCCAGATGAGATAATAGAGGGGTGTCAAAAGAATAAAATTTTCCTTTTATAAAATTACTTAAGATTCCGGGGGAGCATAGAAATTTCCTCTGGTACGCCAGGCAGGATTCGAACCTACGGCCTTCTGCTTCGTAGTCAGAGAGTCTATCCAGATGAGCTACAGACACACCATCAGAAGCAGCAGCCCTGTCTTATTCTTTGGGTAACGGCAACTCGTTGACTTCGCCTAATCCCAAAGCCTTCAGTTGATCTAACACCTCACTTTTCTTGCCCACAACCAGAATCACCATATCATCAGGATTTACAGCTCTCTTCCCTATCGCAAGCAATTTATCCGCATCAACCTTCTTGATCCTGGGGAGGTACGTCTCCAAATAATCGTCTGGGTAGCCATCGAGCTTCAGGTAAATCGCCTGCCTCACGACGGCCTGAGGCGAATCGAACTTGTGGACAAAGGAATTCACCTCGTACTTCTTCGCGACATCGAGCTCATCAACGCTCACCGGATTCTCTGTCATGTCCGTGATGATGTCCTTCATCAATTTAATGGCCTCACCTACAGACTGGCTCTTGGTCTGGCAGAAATTGAAGAACACTCCTTTGTCTCTCCCGAGGCTGACTAATCCAAATGTGGCATAAGCCAAACCGCGATTCGACCTCACCTCTCTCATTAGCCGAGAGTTGAAAGATCCAGTGCCGAGGATGAAGTTGAAGATATTGACTTCGACATTGGCCTCATCGAGATTGTTCAAACCGAGGTGGCCCATGGCTATAATCGCCTGAGTCATGTCGGGTTTGTCAATGAAGTAAACACCGGGTTTTGTTGCAAGGGCAGCCTTTGGAAGATCGAGATCGGCTGGTGCGGTCGCCTTCCAATCTTCGAAACTCTCTTCGAGGAGTGACAGTATCTCTTGATGCTTGAAATCTCCTGTGAAGGCGACGATTACCTCTATATCCCTGATATTCTTTTCGTAAAAAGCTTTTACATCATCGAGGGTGATCCCATTGATGCTCGTGCTCGTCGTTCTCCGTGCCTCGGGGAAGTCCTTACCATAAACAAGTTCCTGGAAAAGATACATGCCTAGTGAAGAGGGATAATCAAAACGCCGCCGGATCATCTCGAGGTCTTTCTTCTTTTCGGTCTCGAACCGTTCTTCGTCAAAGCCTGGGTTGTAGAGCATGTCAGTGAGGACCTTCCAGGTTTCATCAAAGTTCTTGCTGAGCGTCCAGAATCTGATCTGAGAGAACTCGAGTCCGCCGAAGGAGCTGATCGTCGAACCAAGAAAATCGAGCTTATCTTCGAGCTTGTCTGGAGTAAGGGTTTTCGTACCGCCGGCTTTAAGCATCCTCATGGTCAAGGAGGCCAGACCTTCCTTACCAGAGGGCTCGTAAAGAGAGCCGGACTTGAAGATGAGCATGCCCTCTATGACCGGCGATTCGTAATCTTCCTGAAAGTAAAAGGTGACGCCTTCCTTGACAGCAGCCAGCCCTGGTTTCTTGGGCGCAAATTCAATGTCTGGGAATTCAAGGGTTTTCGGATCTTTTTGGGCGAAAAGGAAGGATAGGAACAGGACAAAGATTGTGAAGATGAGGATATATCGTTTCATTTTTCACCTCCCTTTTCCTTTCGGAGGAGGATGCCGACAGTTCGGTTCGATTCAGTAAAGTATGTGTTGGCTGCGGCCATCATCTCTTCTGGCGTGATCTTTTTTAGTGCCTCGACACGCTTGAAGTCGGCGTCCACGTCGTCAAACAGGATGACGTTTCGGAGCAGGCGCATGGCCAGGAAAACGTTGTCTGCAAAACCTATGGAGCGATAGAGAGCGGCTTCGGCCATGTTGATGACCTTTTCGAGCTCATCGGGCTTGACTGGCTCCTCCTTCATGCGATCGAGATGCTCATAGACAGCTGTTTCGAGTTCTTCGGGCGTGTGGGGATGCTGCGGCCTGCCGTATATCTGGAAAAGGGACGTATAACGAGAGCCCGGGACATTGGATGCTGCCGAGATAGAGATGGCGATTCTCCTGTTCGTAACAAGGTCGCGATAGAGACGCGAGGAGCTTCCACGGCTGAGGATCATGCTTATGAGACCGAGGCTGAGGTTGTCTTTATCGGAAGGAGCAGGCATGTGGTAGCCAATCATCAGGATCGGTTCGGCATCAAAGCGAACAGTCACACGGCGCTCCCCCCTCTGCTGAGGCTCGATGACTGCATGGCGCGGTGGGTCCTCACCTTTAAGGATATCTCCAAAGTATTTCTCGGCGAGTCCCTTCACCTCCTCGAGCCTCACGTCGCCTACAATGGCAGCCACCATATTGTTTGAGATGTAGAAGGTTTTGTAGAAATTGAGGGCTTTGTTTTTCGTGTAGGACTGAATGTCCTCCATGTAGCCGATCACGGTGTGGCGGTATGGGTGAAGCACAAAGGCCATGTTGGTGAATTCTTCCCTGAGAAAGCCGTCTGGTGTGTTGTCTCTGGACATGCGGCGCTCTTCAGCCACAACATCACGCTCTGAGTAGAATTCGCGGAAAACGAGGTTTTTGAACCGCTCGGATTCGATCATGAACCAGAGTTCGAGGCGGTTTGAGGGGAGCATAACGAAGTACTGGGTTGAGTCTGGACCTGTGCTTGCATTCAGGAATTCGCCGCCGTTTTCAGAGTAGATCTTATCTATCTCGTCCTTAACCACGTATTTTCGGTGTTCCTCCTGGAGCTCCTTAAGTTTGTCCTTAAAGGCTTTTATCTTGGCCTCATCGGCCTGGTTGCCCTTCATGTACTCGGCAGCAAGCTCGTCGCCGAAGCGGTCCATCTCATCGAGGATACGCTTTTCCTTTGCGTAGTCGCGAGTCCCTATGACAGGTGTGCCCTTGAAAGCCATGTGCTCGAAGAAATGGGCCAGACCTGTCTCCCCTTTCCGCTCGTCCACACTCCCGACTTTGACCATGATCATACCAGCGAAGGTCGGGACTTGGGGGCGCTCATAGACGAAGAAGCGCATGCCGTTCGAGAGGGTGAACTCCTTGACCTTGTCAGAGAAGCCCTGGGCGTAGGCGGATGTGAGGGCAAAGGAAAGAAGAAACAGGCAGAGAGTAAGAAAAGCGAAAGCAGTGCGGTAAGTGGGAAAAGTCTTTTTTCTCATCATCCCTCCTTTTAAAAGAGATGTTCTATGCTGGGTTTTGCTCTTGAATCCCTTTTTAGGTTGTATTTATTATTTAATACAGAAGACAGGTAATGTCAATAGGAGCTCCTCTTATGAGAGGAGTAAGCATCTCTATTTCCGTGATGAGGGAAACATCTGACCTAATTGAGAAGTGCGGTGACGGTTCCTCTTCATCCGAAGCCCATTGTGGAGGGTGGGAGGGTCTTGGCAAGGATGGAGGGGAACCGGCGCTGTGACAGATTACACCTTCATAATTAACTGTCACGGAAGTAGAGATGCTTCCATGAGAGGACAGAGTGTTGATCTTGCCACTTTTCCTGTGTTATGTTCATTCATAGATGTTAAAGGTGGAAAATCGCAATAATCTGAGGATGAGCATATGGCATTTAAACAATTAATGTTAAAAGATTCGATAGAAATAAAAACAACCCCTGAGAAGATTTGGGAATTTTTCGTCAATCTCGAAAAAAATTACAAATCTTGGCATCCCGAAGACCATGTTTTATTCAAGTGGACTAAAGGAAAGCCAATGGAAGAGGATTCTGCCTTTTATGCGGAACAATACGTAATGGGGAAAGTAAAAAAATATAAAGGAAGCTGTGTTGAAATCGTTCCAAATAGAAAATTCGTATTCAAATTTTCTTTTCCTATATCGCTAGTATCTCCAAAGGCTGAATGGCAGATTGAACCTAAAGGTTCATACTCTGTTTTTACTGCAATAACTTACATGAGATTGGGGAGACTTTTTCAAAAACTTTTTAGAAAAGAAATGGAGAAATTAGCGAAGGCTCATGATAAACATGTGGGGGCAGAGGGAGAAAATCTTAAAAAGATTTTAGAAAAACAAAATAACTAATTCTTCAAATAGAAAATAGTCCAATACGTATCAAATTTTGACAAGACACTCCTAATTGTGGCTATGGGTGATCAAAGGGGAAATTTGTGCCTGAGGAAGGAGTCGAACCCACACCCGAGTCGCCCCAGAAAAGCATGTCACAAATCATGGAATTGGAGTTTAATCCCGGCCCAGGATTTTGCATGCTCGAAATACGTCCGGACAGTCTGGAAGGTATCGTCAGGACTGAGGCAAAAATACTGAAAGAGGCAAATTCTGTTATTTCTGAAGACAGGTTTGCAGTCATGTTTATATTTTGTCCTTAGTCAGTTTAATTGATAAACTCAAAATCTTTTGCAATATCCCAGCCGAAATAAGGTGTTGCAGGTGAGATAGCTGCGGCTCCTCCACTCGCCTCAAAGCATATCTAGCATATATCATTGAACGTTCTTAATCCTTGCTTCTTTACTGAGCTTTTCCAGAATCTCTTGGATTTCTGCGTCAGATTTGCCTTCGAGTTGTATTGTTTCATCTGTTCCTGATACTAAACCTATCAATGCTCCAATCAGACCAACAGATATCCCAGCAATTGCAGCTGTTGCTTCACGACTTGGAGGAGCGTCTGGATCAGCTGCGTATCCTAACACTGCTCCAACACCAGCTCCTATCAAAAATCCATAAAGAGCCCCTCTCGTAGCATTCAATTTCTTCAAAATTGTAATGACTCTAACATCCTCAATATCAATGGACATATCAGCTCCTGATTCTCGTTCTAGTACTAACAGTGAATATCCTTTAACCGCGATTAACTCTCCCCTTACTTGAGTTCCACCTGTTTTCTGGATAATTAACTCAGCCCCCTTTCTTTCTTTTGCAAAGATGTTCCCTGAAAGTGCTAAAACAAAGAACATCAAAAACAAAGATATAAATTTTTTCACGATTCCCCCCTTATTATTGAACGTTACGAACCCTAGCTTTTTTGCGGAGTTCTTCCAGAATCTTTTGGATTTCTGAATTAGATATTCCCTCGATTTGGATTGTTTTATCTTTTCCAGCAGATGCACCAAAAAAACCGCCAACTAATGCGCCAAGGGCTGCCCCTCCACCTCCATAGACAATAAAAGCCAGAGGCCTGAGATCTGAATCGTAAGTATCTGTGGAGGTGCCGTATAATGAGCCGAGGCCTCCCCCCAATAAGAGTCCGAGGCCAACACCTAATAAGACTTTTGATTTCTTCACAATCTTTATAAATTTAATATTCTCGACATCTATAGACACACCGGCGTCTGAATAAGAGTCCAACAAAACCAGTGAATTCTTTTTGACTGCGATGAGTTCTCCTCCTATTGGAAGACCATCTTTTTTTGTAATTACAAGCTCAGCTCCTTTCTTTTGTGCATACAGATTTTCTGAAAGTGCCAACAAATAGAATACTAAAAACAAAGATATGAATTTTTTCATGTTCTTCCCATTTTTTCTCTTGTTCATTGTCAACTTACAACAAATATAAAGAACCAGTCAATCCAAAGCCCTCATATCGATTCTAAGCCACGATCTCAATTTGATAAAACTACCCCAAGCACAATAATTTCCGGGCGCTCATATCGATCGCTGGCCAAGACACAAGCTCCTGCAATTGAATTGGCCAGATCATCGTGAAATTGTTTTTCTTTGGGATGATCTATCAAATCTGGCATTCCTCCGCTCCTTGCGGTTCTCTCAAGGTTCCTGAGCTGCGATATGATCTTCTCATTATCAGGAAGCTCAACCAAGCCTTGGTTCATAAGGATTAACAATTCATTATAAAGTTCAGATTTTGATAGAAAACATGGCTCCCATACAAAGCCATGCCTCTCAAATCCTTCGATTATAAAGCCTTTAGCAAACTTATCAGATTGAACATGACTAATTTCATAGTCCTCACAAACTCTGATAGTTTCCTCGATTGCGTGAGATGGGATAAAAGGAGGCTTAAACTCCTCTAGATAATCTATAATTATCTTGTCCGTTTCTCTATCTTGATGGGCAATACAGAAGCAGAAACTATCGCCATGTTCAACTCCAGAAGCATGGTCTACAAAACAGACATAATAATTCTCATCATCTGGCTCTAAGTTACTCCTCCCAGGGACTACAGCCTTTTCTATCAATTCTCTGGGGAAAGCTTGGCCAGTTTGTTACACCAGGCGCCTCAACCGAACGGGCAATCCCAAAATCCATGATCTTCGCATTGCCTTCTTTATCAATCATGATGTTCTGAGGTTTTAAATCCCGATGCACAACACGCAGCCTATGTGCCTCAACCAAGCCTTCACACACCTGCTTGGCTATAGATATTGTTTTCCTCGTCTGTTAACTTCCCTTTCCTTTTGACCAGGCTCTTTAGATCTTCACCCGGAACATACTCCATGGTGATGTATGGAGTTTCTTCCTCTTTTGCGAGGTGATACATCCGGCACACATTCTTGTGAGAGATCTTGCGGGCAAATTTCAGTTCATTCCGGAAGCGTTCGACCGTACTTTCGTCAGAGGCGATTTCAGGCTTCAAGAGTTTTAGGGCAACTTCTTCATTAATCTCCTTATCTAAAGCCTTATAGACTCTACCCATGCCTCCTTTTCCGAGCTCTTCGATGACCTTGTACCTGGAGGCGAAAGTAGTTCCTGTTGTCAATCCTTTCACGGGCGTCTCAAGAGTTTTTGTGGCAGAGATTTCCTCTAAGGGCTTTAGTGGAGTCGTACACTTTCCACAATAAAGGGTATCGTCGGGATTTTCATGCTGACATTTGGGGCATTTGATAGCCATCTTCACCCCCTTTTATGGAATGAAAGAAAAGCTCTTGCTTGAAGCTCTCTTGGTTCTGTCTAAGCTACTGCATTTATTATCATAGCAGGGGCTGTGTTGTCAATTGAATGCGAGAGTAGGTCGAAGTATAGACCTAGCCCCCTGTCACGCTGATGTCACACGGAATGACTAAAATCGCTACTAATTGCCTAAGGTTTTCGGTTTGCCTGTTTGTGAAAAAATGCCTAATTTCCCGGAGCAAGGGCACAAAATAGGAGTGGCTGGGAAGCAGGGATTCGAACCCCGATTCCATGATCCAGAGTCATGTGTCCATGTAGATTAAATTTTTCTTTCAATACTCAATCGCCTCTTCATACTAAAAAATTCTTCGCCTCACATAAGGCGCAGATCTTGTCAGCTTGGCGTATGTTGTCTAAAGTAGTCGGCGCTATAGGAATCTCTTTGCCTTCTGGTACTTCTTCAACCCTCATGAGAAGGCTCTGTACAAAAGAATCACAAAGCTCAGGATCGTTGTCTTTAGTGGAGCAGAATTCATACACGCCATCTACCTTTTCTCCCTCTTCTTTGTACCAGAGGCCGCAGCTCTCGCAGTAGCCAAGAGGCCCATACTGTGCTATATCTTGGAGACAAGAGGCACATACCATCTCACCCTCCTTTGAGCAAAGCTTAGCGCAGACACATGGCGGTGTCAAGGCGACAGCGAGAGGTCACGACGAGGTGGGTAATAACTGTTCAATTACGTTTGTGGCATGCAGCCATGAAAGGGGACTAGGGGGATCCTAAACCAATCGCACTTTACCCTGAAGCGCTTTGAAACTTCCCCTATGTCGGAGTAAGAAAGGAGTAAAATTAGTTGTCTCTCCAGAGGTAGAATCACGCAAGACGTTAAATAACCTCTTTAGCGTCCATAAAAAAAGGGTCAAGACCTCTTCAGCCTTTCAGCTTCAGAATACTTCACAGGAAAAGGTCGCTGGCAGGGAAGTTAAAAAGCCTCTTTTCGGCACGTGTGTGTTAGGGTTTTAGCCCCAAAACCATCGTTTAATCGTTGGGAAGAACCTAATAACTGAAAATATATGGAGAGTTGGATTACTCGCCTCTCAACCCAGCCAGCCTCTTCCTGGCATCTTCCACCTCAGCTATACCCAGGTCAGCGTCCTTCCACAGGTCGAGGAACGCTGACACCGGGATTCCTAAGGTTTAGGATGCCAAGGAGCGTTTGGTAGCATTGAAGTAAACGGAACTAAAACAGCAATCAATTCGTCATATTAATCAGTATTCCGATGAAAATTAAAACAACCTGAGAGCTCGAAAGTTGGAGTTCTCTTTAGTTTCTGTTTCTTATCGGCTGCCTGTACTTATGTTTTTTCCTTTTTGTACATAAAAGCTTTCAGCAAGTCAAGTGGGAGAGGGAAGATGATTGTTGAATTTTTTTCTGTTGCAATTTCAGCGAGAGTGCCCAAAAACCTGAGCTGAAGTGCCTGAGGGTTTGTTGAGATGATATCTGCAGCTTTGGTTAACTTATCTGCAGCTTGATATTCACCTTCGGCATGTATAACCTTGGCTCTTCTTTCTCTTTCCGCTTCGGCTTGCTTGGCTATGGCTCTTTGCATATTTTCAGGAAGATCCACATGTTTCATTTCTACCATCTGAACCTTGATTCCCCAGGGGTCTGTGCGCCTATCGATGATTTCTTGGAGTCGAAGGTTGAGTTTCTCTCTCTCTGAGAGAAGATCATCGAGTTCAACCTCACCCAGTGTACTCCGCAATGTTGTCTGTGCAAGTTGTGAAGTGGCATAAAGAAAATCTTGGACTTCGAGGATGGCTTTTTGGGGTTCCATGACACGAAAATACAAAACAGCGTTGACTTTAACTGAAACATTATCTTTGGTGATGACATCTTGAGGAGGAACATCCATGACAACGATCCGAAGACTCACTCTAACCATACGGTCAATTGGGGGAAAAACGAGTATGATGCCTGGTCCTTTTGGTTTGGGAAGCACTCGACCAAGACGAAAAATCACTCCTCTTTCATATTCCCTCAGGATTTTAATCGCATTCAAGAGATAGAGAACGATGAGTGCAATGATGATAACAGGAAAAGTTAACATGTTTACCTCCTCTATTAAGGGTTAGGTTTTCTATTGAGCCACATAATCCAATATTCCCCATATCAACTTTACAAAAGAGAATATTGGGCATCATATTGATTTCCAATTCATTCTTAATCACATTTTTACATAATATAACATTTTATCAGTATATTGGAATCAAAATATGCTATATCCATACAAATAGTGGCTCCCCCTCATACGTCTATCTCAATGAGGCGCAAATACCTTTAAGGTTTGCATTTTCCCA
>Ga0224495_10000555_pt1 | contig 29319 bp, 25 predicted proteins | sample SF_Jul11_sed_USG_FD_168128 | JGI IMG/M metagenome (GOLD analysis project Ga0224495, IMG submission 168128) | Sediment microbial communities from San Francisco Bay, California, United States - SF_Jul11_sed_USGS_4_1 | ecosystem: Environmental > Aquatic > Marine > Sediment | place: USA: California... | reverse complement strand
CCCTAGTTTAATACTCTTTTTAAGGGGTCTTCTAGTAAGGTTTTCATCTTTTTCACCATCCAGTCTATCCTCTCGTACACGGTTATCACTATCACCTGTTCCTCTAAATTGCTTTTCACCTGCTGTCTCTCTTTGTATATGGCGATTTCTACCATCGTAGAACTTTCCAGAAGATATTTTTCCATACATAGCTTCACTAGGCTGACTTGCAGCAGGTGGTTTAGTTATAATGCCTGAACTAGTGGTAGTATCAGCAATACTAGTTTCACTTTGTTTTTCATACCTTTTCCCACAACTAATTAAAAATGATAAAATTAAAACATAAAAAATTATATTCCATCGTCTCATTCACAAACTCCCTGAGAATAGTGAAAAATCTAAAATACTAATGTATAGTATAATAAAAATTATAACTGCTAAAATAAAAAAATCAAATAAAATTAGTATTTAAAGAAATATTTTAAAACGCATCAATGTGTAAAAAAAACTATTTTGAAGATATAATTCATTTTTTACAAGTAATTTATGTAGTATAAAATATTCAATTATATTCCTAAAATCTTTTAAAATTGAAGTAATTTTATTCTGTATCGCCTTGTGAAGCATAAAATAATTCTAAAAATTAAAATACTTTCAGTATAGATTAATCTAATTTTAATGTTAATTAATTAATTTTATACTTTACAATTTTGGAGGTTTGCATGAAAAAAACAAAAGTTATTTCTTTAATGGGTATACTTTTACTATTAATTTTTGCATTACAAGGATGTGAAAAAGAGTGTGAGAGCAGTAATAGTGCACCAACTGACCATACATATAGTGCTGAAGGCTGTTTACACAAACCAGATCCATTTTATCCAACAAATAGTGGCTGTGGAAGCTGTCATGGTAGCTCTCCCAACTTTTCAGGTGGTGCTGGAAGGTCTTGTTATGCATGTCACGGACACAAATGGATTAATTAATCACGTGAAGATAATTAAACTCTTAGTAAAAGCTGTCCCACACATTATATTTTGAGGTTTGTATATTTTGCTTTTATATCAAATGTAATATACTTTTCAATTTGATCCCTAACATCTCTAAATACTTGTAAAACTTCTTCCTCTGTACCTTTTGCTTTAGCAGGATCTTGAAAGCCTTTGTGAATAATGGTTGCTTTCTTTAAATATGTGGGACACCTTTCATGAGCATCACCACAAACTGTAATAACAACATCAAAATTAATATTTGCAATGTCATTAAGGGTTTTAGACTTATAATTTGATATATCAATTTTCTTTTCAGCCATAACCTTAACAGCAAGAGGATTTATCCCATGAGCCTCAATCCCAGCGGAATAAAAATCATGTTTATCACCTAAATAGTGTTTAGCAAATCCTTCCGCCATCTGACTTCTACATGAATTGCCTGTACATAAGAAAAGTATCTTTTTTATAGACATTTATTTTTTTATCCTCAAAATAATTAGTTATCTATATTCAGTAAAAAAAGTTTTACTCTTAGACTCATACAAAGAATTAACTATTGTAACAAAATCTTAATTTTTAATTAATAAAATAGTTATAACCATTTCTTAATTTGAAAGCAATTAAACAGAATTAAATATAACATAAAGGAGATTTTCATGTTAAAAAAAGTATCATTACTTTCTATAGTTGTTGTAATTACATTTTTGTCTCTAGGATTAGCTAAGTTAGTTTTTCCAATTGGCGTTGTCACTAAGCCAGATAAAGATGGATTCACTCCAAGTTTGGATGTGACAGGTAGAATCCAAATGTTTTGGGATACCAGTTTTCACGACACAAAGAATTCCTATAAAGATAAAAACTCTGCAAGCCTTTATGCACACCGTATTAGGCTTGGTGTAAAGGGTGAAATCTTTAAGGACATTCATTTTGGGCTTGAAATTAGAAAAGAACCAAGGATCCATAAGGCACACATGACATTCACTCATTTTAGTTTTGCTAATGTATGGGTTGGGTTCTTTGACATTCCATTTAACAGAAATTATAATATGACATCATCTGGGAAACTACTTTTTGCAGATAGAGCTTATGCCAATACCAGTTTTGGACATCAAAGAGACATTGGTATGATGTTAAATGGTAATTTCACAGAGAAAAAAGTTCATTATTGGCTTGGAGTGTTCACTGGATCTGGTGATTCAACCCTCACTACAAAAGCAAGTAATGGCGATAACTCCTATCTTGTTGTTGGACGCTTACAATTCGACCCAATGGGACAGTGGAAAAACGGTGAAGAGTGGTTTAAAAAGGATTTAAAAGCATCTTTTGGTGCATCAGTATATTATACAAGTAAAACAGAACCAGGATCAACGGGTCAAGGCAAGATATTTGGGCCTATAACTAATCAACTTAAAGGTGTGATGGGTGTTACAGCCGATTTTGGATTAAACTGGAATATACTATATTTAGAAGCATCAGCCACTTATTTTACTGCTAAGTACTTTGATACAACACTAAATCCCAATAAGCCTGAACCATCCCTTGGTGTAGCAGTTGATCTTGCTGTAACAGTTATTCCAAAAGCATTTTTAGCTGCATTAAGATTCGATATGTATGATGCTAAACCATTACAGCATGATAAAGGGACAGATAACAAAATAACAGCCGCTTCCATTGGTGCAACTTGGTATGTTGGCAGCAAAAAACATGCAATGAAAATACAGCCCGAGTTCCAGCTTCAACTGAACAAAAAAGATTCAAGTGTAAGCCAAATTGTTAAAGAAAAGTTATTTAGACTAGGTTTTACACTAAATATATAATCAATTTTTCACTCTATTCCAAACTAAACCAGAAGATAGTCCATTTAAAAGAACTATCTTCTATAAAAATATACCTATAATTTAAAAAATCTTAAAAAACTTAATAAAATCTTAACAATTTTGTAATAAATTGTTAATCATATGAAATTATCTTTATACTAAATAATAAAATAAAAAGAGGTTAAAATGAGAATTAAATCGTTTATTATGTTACTACTGTTAGTTACATTTTCTTTTATCTACTGTGGTGGAAGAAAAACAAGTACAAATATTTCTATTAGTGGTTCTGACACAATGCTTGAACTTGGAAAACAATGGGCATTGCTTTATGAGAAACAACATAAGGGTCAAACTATCCAGATTAATGGGGGTGGGAGTGGTGTTGGTATTAATGCTTTAATACAAGGCAGAATAGATCTTGCAAATGCAAGTAGAGAAATTAAACCTGAAGAAATAAAGAGACTTGAAAAGAAAAAATGGAAATTAATTACTTATAAAACAGCTTTGGATGGGTTATCCATTTATATTAATGAAAAGAATCCTATTAATGAACTATCTTTTGAGCAATTAAAAAGAATATATACTGGTGAAATCACCAATTGGAAACAGATTGGAGGAAAGGATTCTAAAATTATTCTTTATGGAAGGCAAAATAGCTCTGGTACCTACGCTTATTTTAGAGATAATGTACTATTAAAAAAAGATTATTCTCCAACTGTACAAGAGCTGTCTGGTACGGGATCTATAGTAAGAAAAGTTGCACAAGACATTGATGGAATAGGTTATGGGGGGAAAGCTTACACAATGGGTGTTAAGGTGGTAAAAGTAAAGGTTAAAGATTCTGATATTGCTTATGCACCAACCGATGAGAATGTTGCATCTGGAAAATATCCTCTCACACGAGATTTATATATTTATACAACAGATAAAGTATTAAATGGCAAGAAAAAAGGTGATGCTGTTGAAAAATATATTCAGTGGATTTCAAGTGAGGAAGGGCAAAAAATTGTTAAAGATGTTGGTTATTACCCTGTAAAAAAGACAAATTAAAAACTTTTGCCGATTATTATTGATTCACAGATAGAATAATCTAAATTTACAGATTTTTCTATTTGTAATTAGAGGTTTTAGATATTATATGTCAAGTAAACGTATTCTAACAGACAAAATATTTGAGTATCTTGTAACGATAATCGCACTTACAGCGGTTATAGCAGTAATTTTAATTTTTGTTTTCATTGTTAAAGAGGCTTTTCCTATTTTTTTTGATAATGAAATTCGCTATGATGGTAAAGGAAATGAAATTGCCACAATGTCTAAAATGTTTCTCCCACAAGTAATTGATGGCCAATTAGATTTTAGATGGCAACCTACATCAGATATTCCAAAGTTTGGTCTACTAGTATTAATTGTTGGAAGCATAAAAGTAACTTTTATTTCTATAATATTTGCCGCTCCATTAGCAATATCAGCAGCAATTTATTCTTCTCAATTTGCTGGTAGAGTATTTAAAGAAATAATTAAACCAGCAATTGAATTACTTGCTGGCATTCCATCTGTAGTACTTGGCTTTTTCGCATTAATTGTTCTTGCTAATTGGGTTGAAAAGGTTTTAGGTGTTAAACCTGGTTTAAACACCTTTACAGCAGGTATTGCTCTTGGAATTGCTGTTATACCAATAATTTTTACTATAACCGAAGATTCCTTATCCAGCGTACCTAAAAGCTATGTTGAAGCATCTCTTGCCCTTGGAGCCAATAAAAACCAGACCATTTGGAGGGTGCTAATCCCAGCCGTTTCTCCTGGCATTTTTGCTGGGGTTGTTTTGGGTTTTGGAAGAGCGATTGGAGAAACTATGATTGTCCTTATGGCAAGCGGAAATGCTGGCATTTTATCTGCTGATTTCTTTGATCCAGCAAAAACTATGCCTTCTACAATTGCTGTAGAGATGGGTGAAATTGCAACTGGTGGAACTCATTACACAGTTCTCTTTTTCATTGGCTTTATGCTCTTTACTTTCACCTTTATTTTAAATTATATTGGGGATTTCGTAGTTCATAGATTTAAGAAAAAGTTAGCAGGATTGCGATAAAATGTTTTATAGTAAATAATTATAGAAATTAAGCACAATACGCCATGCTGCGTTTTTTTGAGATACAAAATGACACAAGTTGTATATAAAATTAAAAAAAAGTTTAATTCGTTTGTCCTGGTCACTTTTTTAGCTACTTTAATTATCTTGTTAATTTTGGGAGTAATCTTTTACGATATAATCTCTCAAGGAATTAGCCATTTAAGCTGGGAATTTTTATGTGATAAACCCGCAGAAGAAATTAGGATGGGTGGAATATTTCCTGCCATATTTGGTACTGCCCTTCTAGTGTTGGTCATGACGGTTGCTGTGGTACCAATTGGTGTTATAACGGCAATTTACCTACATGAATATGCAAAAAATAATAAATTAACCCGTTTAATTCGTGTTGCAGTAAATAATTTAGCTGGTGTCCCAGCAATTGTATTTGGTTTGTTTGGACTGGGATTCTTTATCCAGTTCATTGGACATGGAATTGATAATATGTTTTATGGTGGTGAAATTGTTTATGGACGTCCAGCAATCATATGGGCTTCTCTTACACTGGCATTATTAACACTACCCGTGGTAATTGTTACAACAGAAGAGGCACTAAGAAATATATCTAAAGATATACGTGAAGCTAGCTTTGCTTTGGGGGCAACTAAATTCCAAACTATAATGCGAATTATAATTCCTAACTGCCTTTCTGGCATCATAACAGGAGCAATATTGGCTATAAGTAGAGGTGCTGGTGAAGTTGCACCAATTTTGTTTACTGGAGCAGCAGATTTACTGCCTAAATTACCTACAAGTCTTAGTGATCAATTTATGGATCTAAAATTTCATATATTTGTCCTTGCTCAATCACCAGATGTAAAAAACAGTACCCCAGTTCTCTATTCCACAGTACTTGTTCTTCTACTACTTATATTTATACTCAATTTAATTGCTTTTATACTTAGATCTCAACTCAGAAGAAAATTTAAATCACATTAATACCAGGATAACTTTATGAACCAACAATTTAGCAATGATCTAATCGAAAAAATTAAAGTTGAAAATCTAAATTTCTACTATAACAAAAATAATGACAACAAAACTCTAAAAAATATTAATATATCAATGTATGAAAAGCAAGTAACTGCTCTAATTGGTCCATCTGGCTGTGGGAAAACAACTTTTTTAAAAACTATCAATAGAATGACTGATCTAATAGACAATTGCAAAGTTGAAGGCAACATCTTTATTGATAAAAACAATATCTTAAAGAATGAGATTGACGTAGTTCACCTTAGGAAAAAGGTTGGCATGGTTTTTCAAAAGTCAAATCCTTTCCCAAAAAGCATTTTTGAGAACATTGCATATGGACCTCGTATTTTTGGAGAAAGAAATAAAGTTAAACTCACTGAAATTGTTGAAAATACTCTTAAAAACGTTGCATTGTGGGATGAGGTTAAGGATAGACTTAACCAATCAGCTCTTGGCCTCTCTGGAGGACAGCAACAGAGACTTTGTATAGCACGTGCCTTAGCTGTTGAACCAGACATCATTTTAATGGATGAACCTGCCAGTGCTCTTGATCCTATTGCCACAACAAAAATTGAAGAGCTTATTTTTGAATTGAAAAAGAATTATACAATTATTATTGTAACTCATAACATGCAACAGGCTGCACGAGTCTCAGATTATACAGCATTTTTTTATCTTGGCGAACTTATTGAATATACTTCAACTGAAAAAATATTTACTAATCCTTCTGTCAAAAAGACAGAGGATTATGTAACTGGTCGATTCGGTTAATTTTTTTGCCTTTATTTAAAAATTATTATATACTTATATTATAATTTCATTTGGAGATTATTATGAAAATTAGATTGGATGATGAAATCAATAAATTGCGCAAAAGTTTGCTTGAAATGGGTAATGCAGTTGAAGAGGCTATTGGAATTGCTATTAAAGCACTAAAAGAGCGGGATACATTGTTAGCAAAACAAGTTATTAAAAATGATGTCATTATTAACCGATTGGAAATACAAATAGACAAAAGTTGTCTTAAGATATTTGCTCTCAAACAGCCAATAGCATTTGATTTACGTTTTGTTGCTTCTAGTCTAAAGGTTAATAATGATCTTGAGCGAATGGGTGATTTTGCTTCCCGTATTGCAGAGGATGTTGTTGAATTGGCCAGTGAATTAGATGGACAATACACCATTCCACAGTTAAACAATATTTATAAAATGGCAGAGATTGCACAACTAATGGTTAAACTTTGCATGGAAGCCTTTATGCAAAAGAATGTTGAGATTGCTCAACGAGTAATTAAGCAGGATGATGAGGTTGATAGGTATTATGATGCCATAATTAAGGAGAGTGGGCCATATGTTCATGAAGATCCCGAACGGTTTCAGTTGGCACTATCTTTAATTAACATTGGTAAGTGCCTAGAACGCATTGGAGATCACGCAAAAAATATTTGTGAGGATGCAATTTATACTTCTGAAGGAGAAATTGTCAAGCATCAAACGCCATAATCTTTGTGTGAGAAAAGCATGAATAAAATTAGTACACTTCTTCGTCTGTTTTATCCACTTATTTTTGGAATTGGACTTTTCATTTCAATGTTTATACTAAGATATAACCTAAAACATGAGTTGATTAATTCTAAGATAGGAGAATTAGAAAACTATAGTTATTATTTAGATAAATTGATTTCAGAAAATAATAATAATCCTGTTAATTTATCTATTAGTAAATCTATGGAAAAAATTAATTCCAAAACTTTGAATTACTACCAACTTATTTTTCTGAGTCATAATGGTGAATTATACTACTGTCAGGGAGAATGTAATAATATTAATGGTAAGGATTTGCTTTTTAGTAAAGAGATTACCATTGCTCATGAACATAAAAATCACTTTGGATATAATGTACAATTCTCAGTACATGCAAAAAAACCTGATGAAAACAAAAAATACATATTTTATGCTCACAAATTTAAAGACTATTACATAAGGATAGCCATTCCATATACTGATATTTCTCATTCAGTCAATAAAATTGACTTTCAGCTTGTTATTTCTATCTTTATAGGACTTATTTTAATCATTTTTGTTAATAGTTATTTTAGTAAAATTATTGTTAAGCCTATCCAAAACATAATCCAGTATTCACAAAAGTTTATAGACGGGTCAATCAGCCAATTCCGTTATGCAAAAGTGCATGAGGTTGCTCAGTTGCAATCTTCGTTATACGAGGTAGCGAAAGCTGTTCAGAAGCATATTAGCGAGCTTTCTTTGCGTAGAGATGAGGTTGAAACAGTAATTAAAAATGTATCTGATGGTGTTATTATACTGAATAAGAATTTGCAGTTAACACTATACAATTATGGCTTATTATCTCTACTAAATATCGATCATGAAGTTTATAAAGATGGCATAGAAGGTAAATATTTTTATGAAATTATCCGCAATAATTCTATAAATAGACTTATTGAGAAATCTGCAAGTGAACAAACACGGCTTGCAGAGACAATACACCTAACTACAATTGAAAATAAAGTTCTGGAGGTCATTTGCATCCCTCTTCCTAATAAATCTGGCATGGTTATCCTAATTAATGATATTACAGAGCAATACAGACTTACTGAGATTAAAAGATCTTTTGTAGAAAACGTTTCTCATGAATTTAAAACTCCAATTTCCATTATTAAAGGCTATATAGAAACTATTATCAAGTCTGAAAACCTTCCCACAAACGAAAGGAATAGATTTTTACAAAAAGTTTTGCGAAATACAGACCGACTCAATAATCTCATTAATGACCTAATTACACTCAATAAGCTAGATGAATCAAAAGACTATTTTCGCAAGGAAAGTGTTAATATTGCATTAGTTATAGAAAATTGTCTTGATATTCTTTCTATGAAAGCGGAATCTAAGGGTATTAAACTTGTAAATAATATTACTGAAGAGCATATCAAGTTTACAGGAAATCCAGAATTACTAGAAACTATTTTCTTTAATCTAATTGACAATGGAATTACATACACTGAATCAGAGGGACAAGTAGCTGTTAAATGTTATAAAAAACCTACTCAAATTGTTTTTACAGTCACTGATACTGGTATTGGCGTACCTACTGAACATCATGAGCGAATTTTTGAGAGATTCTATCGTGTTGACGAGAGTAGATCAAGAAAATCCGGTGGTACAGGTCTGGGACTCAGTATAGTTAAACATGCTGTATTATTTCATAACGGAGAAATTAATTGTGAACTTAATCCCAATGGCCGCGGAAGCCAATTTAACGTTATTTTCCCGATAGATTGGACTAATTATTACGATGAAACTGAGCTTGAGAGCAGAAAAGGAATTGTGTGAAGTTAATTTATGTTGTTGATGACGAGGAAGAAATACTCGAAATCATCTCAATTAATTTAAAAGCAGAGAATTATAATGTAAATGAGTTCCATTCAGGAAACCAATTGCTAAATAATTTATTAAATACTAATAATTTGCCAAATCTCATTATACTCGACATCATGATGGAAGGTATAAATGGTCTTGATATTTGTCGTAAAATACGTTCAGATAAAAGATTTTTAAGTATACCCATTATATTCCTTACAGCAAAAACCAGTGAGGAAGATAGAATTAAGGGTCTTGAACTGGGTGGTGATGACTACATCATTAAGCCATTCAATATTAAAGAGCTAATTCTTCGTGTAAAAGCTGTTCTAAAAAGATATACAGAAGATACAACCAACACTACTAATATTCATAAATATTATAATTTAATAGTATATAAGGATTTATTTAGAGCCACTTTAAACGATAATCCCCTTAAACTTACAAAAACAGAGTTTCAAATTTTAACTTTATTCTTTGATAATCCAAATCAATTCTTCTCTAGAGAACAAATTATTGATAAAATCTGGCATGATAACTCTTTTGTAACCGAAAGAACTGTTGATGTCCACATCCAGAGACTTAGAACAAAACTAAAAGAATGTAAAACCCTCATCTCAACATATTCTGGTGTAGGTTACGGCTACTTTACTGAATAACATTTTTTTATCTTTTTTATAAACATAGAGATACGTTATAAAATATTACATTTGTATTAGTAAAATTTTTAATTTGAGTTACTTTTTAAAATTAAAAGAATTGTTAATTTATATATTTTGCTTTGTTTATAAAAATATTTTAGTTTTTTTTAAAAAAAAGATTATCATTTAATAGATTGATATAACATTATTAATATTATTTTTTTATTTAAATATGGATAATTAATGTGGATAAGAAAAGAATTAGTGAATCTGAAGCAAAAACATCTATAGATGAGCATTTTGGTGAAGGAAGTATTTTAGGTTTTTACGAAAGGAAAATACTTAGACTTAGAAACTTAATTGATGTTGCAAAGATTATTAACTCAACATTAGAAAAGGAATCACTATATCAATCTATTTTGCTTTCCTGTCAGGGTGAGTTTTGCATACAAAATGTATCTATATTTATAAGTGATTCAAAGAATGATAGTGTTTATTATATGGAATCTACTGTTGGATCAACTTATAACCTTGAACAAATTACAATATCGATTTCTGATCCAATAATTTCATTACTAACAGCAGATATTTCCTATATACAAATTGCTAGTCTTAATAAAAGTAAGTATAAATTGCTGCATGAAATAAACAAACACCTTGAAGGAGAATTAATTTTCCCGCTCAAAGTGAAGAATAAATTAAATGGATTTATCATTCTTGGTAAAAAACTGGATGGAAGTGATTTTATTTATGAGGATCTGTTTTATATACGTATATTTTCAGAATTTGTGGCAACTGCTGTTGAAAATATGAATCTCTTTGAGCTTGTTACCCTAGATCGAATGACAAAACTCTATAATCACCACTATTTCCATACTCGCCTTCAAGAGGAAGTCAATCGTGCAAAGCGTTACAATCATGAATTAACTGTCATCTTAGCCGACATTGATTTTTTTAAAAATATTAATGACTTTTATGGCCATATAGAAGGAGATAAAGTTATTATACAATTTGCTAAGCATCTACAAGCAAGTTTTAGAAATACTGATATTATTGCACGTTATGGTGGAGAAGAATTTGCTATTATACTACCCGAAACTTCTATTAATGAGACTAATTCTCTTTTAGTAAAAATTAAAGAATCTGTTAGTAATATCACTTTTACAACAAAAAACAATGAAAAGTTCAATATAACGGCAAGTTTTGGGATTTCAACTCTTGAAAAAGGAGTTGCTGAGAATGAATATGACCTTTTATGTCTTGCAGATCGTGCCCTATACCGTTCTAAAGCTGATGGAAGAAATAAAATAACCTTCTACAATGAAATTTTACCTTAAACAATTTTATGTTTTGCTTGTTTTCTCGAATTCAAGATGAATATGAACCAATTTAATGTTAGAAATCTTTTTCAACTCAGCTTCAAGAGAATCTGAGATGTTATGTCCCTCTTTTACAGTTAAGTTAGGATTAACAACAATATCTAAATTCAGTTCCAGGCCACCAGGTATATAATGAAATCTTATGTTATTTATGTATTTTATTTCTTTAAAAGTATTTACATGATTCTCAATTTCTTTAACAAGTTCACTTTTCTCACTGGATGTATGTTTGACAATATTTTGATAAGGTTCTGCATGAACAAGAACTTCTCTTACATTAGGATGCAATTTAATAATGTTTTCCTTAACTGTCTCAGAAATGTCATGAGCTTGATATAAGCTTATTGCTGGATCAACCTGTATTTCAAGATCAACAATAATGGCGTTCCCAATAGCACGGCTTCTAATATTACTACTACTCATAACACCATTTGTTTCCTCCACAATCTTACTAATTTGCATTATTATTTCATCGTTAGGTACAGTATCTACAAGTTCATGAAGTGTTGGTTTTAGGATCTTCCAACTCATTTGTAAAATAAAAAAAGCTACCACAATACCAGAAAGAGGATCCATAAAAGCTAACTCTGGAAATATAAAAGATATTGTCATTCCAATAAGAACCCCAATAGAAGAATAACTATCAGATCTATGGTGATAGGCATTTGCAATCATTGAAGGACTATTTAATCGTCTACCATAAAGAATTGTATATCTATATAATCCTTCTTTTACCACTACAGAAACAAATGCAGTAATTATTGCCCATAAATATTCTCCCCTCACAAAGGTTTTACCACTAATAATCGTTTTAATACCTTCATATACAAGAAATCCAGAAGCTATAACTAATGCAATACCTATAATTAAAACCGAAATCGTTTCAAACTTACCATGACCATACGGATGATCCTTATCCGCAGGTTTAGATGATATTTTAAGCCCAATCAATACAGCAATATCAGTTATATAATCCGATACACTATGAGTAGCATCAGCTATTAAAGCACTACTCCCACTAATGAACCCAATGACATATTTAATCGCCGATAAAACTAAATTTATTAATGTCCCAATCAGAGTTACACGTCGCTTTAAAATATAAGAATTCTTACTATCCAAACCTTTTTATCCTAAACTAAAAAACCATAAAATTAAATTACTGTTATATACTTAAACATGATTAAAATTGAAGTAGTTTATAATGTCATTCCCCGACTGGATCGGGGAACCCATAAAACAAATACTTCAAAACTAAAGGAGTTTTAGTATACAAAGTAATTTTTATTAAAACTACTATAATTATTAACTCATTATTTGAATAATTTAAAAAATTGATTAAATTTCTTTTTATCATACCATGGCAAATTTTATGAAAATATTTAAAAAAAAGCTACTCATTAAAGATGAAAACCTAAAATTTACTAATCTTACAGTAATTGTTGTAATATTTTTTATTGCTGTAATTCTAGGCGGAACTATTTTAGCAGAAACAATTGAAAACCTTAGAAATGGCTATGACATTGATTCTTTAGATGATTACAGTTCCTACGAGCTTCCCACTGTGGTTTACGATATTAATGGTGATAAAATTACCGAGTTTTTCATGTTCCAACGGAAGATCATTCCCTTTAAAAACCTTCCTGAAAATCTTATTAATGCTCTAATCGCCATGGAAGATAATAGGTTCTACGACCACAAAGGAATTGATAGCTACAGTATTATGCGAGCCATGATTAAAAACATTTTTGCTAGTATTAAAAGCTTTAAAATTAAAATAGTTGAGGGTGGAAGCACAGTTACACAGCAACTTGCCAAACTTGTGTTTACTAAAAGTGAAAGAACAATCTGGAGAAAAATAAAAGAGGCTGGATTTGCTCTTCAAATCGAGAAAAGATATACAAAAAACGAAATATTAGAAAAATATTTCAATCAAATCTACTTTGCTCATCGCATTTATGGAGTAGAAATGGCTTCCCAATACTTTTTTGCAAAACATGTTAATGAACTAACATTGGCAGAATGTGCTATGCTCATTGCAATTATACCAAAACCAGAAAAATACTCTCCATTTAAAAATTCAAAAATCGCTCGATTAAGACAAAAAATAGTACTTAATAAAATGGTACAAATTGGCTTTGTAACCGAAGAAGACGCTAGAAAATCATTTGACAATTTCTGGCTTATGTTTAGAGAACGTTTAATTTCAAAAGATACAAAAACTGCTCTTGAAGATCGAAAGGATGCTGCTCCTCATTTTTCTGAATATGTTAGGGAATTCGTTGAAAAAAACTTTGCTAAAGATCTAAGGGAAAATGAAGAAAAAATTATTAAGCAAAAAGAACCAAATATATCAAATGAAGAACTAGAGAAAAAAATTAAAAAAAGAGTTAGAGAACATTTATTTAATGGTGGCTTTAAAATATATACTACCCTAAATTTAAAAAAACAAGCACTGGCTGAAAAGTACCTGCGAGAACAACTCGAAAATCAAGACAAAATATATCATTTTCAAACAAAACATATTTATCAAGTCCTAAAAAAAGAATATATAGATGTACTTAATTTTATAGGTCTAAGTTTTGCCGAGTCTAGTTATTATTTTCGAATTAAAGAAAGAAAATTTGCTCTTCAAGAAAATCTTGAAAAAGAGATTAAAAATTTAAAATTAATTTCCAATGTTTTTGCTTTAACTAAATTAAATCGTTTGCTTGAAAAACATAAAAAAAGTCATATAGATGAAGATACAAGCCTTAAGACTGAAGGAGCCTTAATTTCCATAGACCCTAAAACTGGTTATATTGTTGCAATGGTGGGTGGAAGAAAGTATTCTAAAAATAACCAGCTAAACCGTGTTTTCGCAAAAAGACAGCCTGGATCAGCATTTAAAGCTTTTATTTATGGAGCAGCGTTCAATAGTAAGAAATTTTATCCTGCAAGTATTCTACAAGACGAGGAACTCAAGTTTCACGATTATGTTAGACACAAAGATTGGACCCCTGGAAATGCAGATGGTAAATATCGTGGACCAGTCTCGTTAAGAACTGCTTTACGACTTTCAATAAACACAATAGCAGTGAAAATAGTGAGTGAGATTGGTGCCAAAGAAGTCGTTGATTTTTCGAAAGCAATTTTTGGTCTTGATAAATCTTCATTTAGAGAGGATATGTCTATTGCTCTTGGAACAACTGAATTAAGTCCTTTGGATATGTGCAGTGCTATTTCTGTGTATGCTAATGAAGGAATTAGAGTTGAACCTATTGGTGTTCTAAGAATTGAGGATAGAAATGGAAATATTAAAAAAGACTATGAAAAAGAAAGAAATTTGCAAAATGCAAAGCCAAACCGTGTTATATCCCCTCAACTTGCATATTTAATGACAGATGTATTAAAAGAAGTTGTGGAAAGTGGTACTGGTGCTGGTGCTGTTAATGCTGCTGGCTTTAGAAATCCTTCTGCTGGTAAAACTGGTACAAGTCAAGGTTCAAAAAACGTTTGGTTTGTAGGTTATACACCAAATCTTGCTACTACTGTTTGGATTGGATTTGATAATAATAGCATTTCTTTGGGTGAAGGTCAGTATGGTGGTACTGTTGCAGCTCCCGTATGGGCTAAATTTATGCGTGATGCACATAAAGATCTCCCTTATAAAAGATTTAGAGATCCAGGCAAATTAGTAAAATCAACTGTTTGTAAAGTTACTGGTCTATTACAAAGTCCTGCATGCAAGAAAGTTCATGAAAGTGTTCAGGACATATTTTTAGAAAATTCAATCCCTGAAAGTACGTGTCACGGCTATGATATTAATAAGGATGAAAATAAAATTCTTAAAGATATTTTAAACGAGGCTTCCCAAAATAAAATTTTTACCAATAAAAAACCGATAAAATCAACAGAAACAAAATCTAAACAAAAAACTATTAATACAGAAATTAACAAACATTTTGAAATTGAACTTGAAAAAGGTTCAAAACAAAAAATCAAAACGGACGAGAATAAAACGTTAATTGATGATGTTATAATGATTAATCCCACTAAAGAAAAAAAGAAAAAATAAAATTATTTTTTTTTGTGGTATTTGTGGTAATTATTTAAATGGTAATAAAAAAATTATTTCATAGTTTTATTTTTCATTTTCGTAGAAAAACAGAAAATTTTCCCATTAAAACTATATTTATCGTTTTTTTAGTTGTAATCATTATTGCAATTACTGAAAGTGCTTTTTTTTATAGTACTCCAGATACCAGTTCTGAAAGTCTTGAAATCCTTCCTAGTGAAATTAGATTTCCCGATTCTTTTAAAAACAAAATTTCTTATAATAACAAGAAAAAACTTTTAGAATTTAATGGCAAAATGTCTGATAGCGATAAAAATACTCTTATAAACTTATCAACCGACGAAGCCTATCAAAGTGCTATAAAGGGAATTTACAACACGTCAAATAAACAAATTACTATTGGTGAAGGGTTATGGTGGGCAATGGTTACTCTTACAACTGTTGGATACGGAGATTATGCTCCTAATAATCCCATAGGACGTTTTCTAGCGGTAATCCTAATGGGATTTGGTATTGTGTTTACTTCTGTTTTATCAGGTACCATAGCTTCTATTTTTGTTGAAAGAAAACTGAGAGAGGGAAGAGGAATGAAAGAACTTAATATTAAAGACCATATAATTATATGCGGATGGAATGATACTGCCGAAAATCTTGTTCACTCCTTACCACAAGCTGGTGAAAGAAGAGATTTGTCCATTGTACTGGTAAATGAGATGAATGAAGACATTATAGCAGATATTAAATTTCGTCATAAAGAATTAGATATTAAATTTGTTAAAGGAGACTTTACCCGAGAAGAAGTACTTAATAGAGCAAATATTTCTAGGGCTCAGAGTGTTATATTGTTGGCTGATTCATCTGGTGGGCATGCTATGTCTGAAGCTGATCAGCGTACAATTATAGCTGCTTTCGCTATTAAAAACATGTGTGAAGATGTAAAAGTTGCTGCTGAACTTAATAAAAAAGAAAATAAAGAGCATTTAAAGCGTGCGAATGTGGATGACACTTTAATTTACGGTGAGTTTGGTGGATTTTTGCTCTCTCATGCAGCTCTTTCACCTGGTGTTCCTTCTTTGATTATGGAACTTTTATCTTTTTCTGTTGGAAACACAATTATGAAAGCTAAAATTCCTGATGATCTTATTGGAAAAACATTTGCTGATTTAGGAGACTATTTTCGTATAAAAAGAAAGGCAATTGTCATTGGTGTTTTAAGCGAAGAAAAAGAAATGAGTTTAGATGATATATTAAGTGGTGAAGATGGTGGTATTGATGAGTTTATTAAAAAGAAATTCAGTGAGGTAGAAGAAGAATATTTTGGTGGACAAAAACCTCAATTTCATGTTAACATCAATCCTGGTAATGATTACATTATTAAGAATATTGATGTAGCATTTATAATTGCAAGAGGTTAAAACAATTAGGGAAAATTATAAAATGAGCTATCTGTATGAATAAAGAAATTGATTTTCTTAAATCCGTTAAGCTATTGCAGGGATTAAATAATAATGAGCTGTTTGAATTTTCAAAGATCTGTAAAAGAATTGAAGTTCCTAAGGATAAAATATTAATGAAGGAAGGTGAGCCTGGAGATACAATGTATTTATTCATGGAAGGAGTGGTTGAAGTAACTAATAATTTGACTATGAAAATTGGTAAGAAAGGTTTTGAAGAAGCAGAAAAATCTATGGTAAGACTGGATGCAAAAAACGTTAATTTCTTTGGCGATATGTCTATTCTATCCGATTCACCAAGATCTGCAACAGTAAAAACTCTTACTGAATGCGTTTTATATGAAGTAACAAAAAATGATTTTGATGATTTTTGTATTATGTATCCCGCAATGGGCTATAAGATCTTAAAACAAATTAGTGATGTTCTATGTGCTCGGGTTAGAAAGGGAAACAAGGATATTTTAAAGCTTACCACAGCATTATCCATTGCACTTAGTAAGTAATTTTATGCAAATTAATAAATTAACAAGATTTTTATATGTTTTATTACTTATTACACTTTTATTATTTTTATCATTTTTCGCTGTAAATAGTAGAAATAATAACACATTAGATAATCTAACAATAGAAATTAATAAAATGCTAGAAACTTCTAATAATAGATCTAAAATTGATTTTTTAAAAAGTTTTATTATTGAAAAACTTAAGCAAAATGGTATCAATGAATCAAACGCTAAGAATTATTTAAATTATGATATAATAAATTTTAATCCACAAATTATTGCCTTAAATCTCGGCTTCATTGATAATAAAATAAATATCAAAAAGTTAAAATCTGTTTTATTAACTTCCAGTTCTAAGATTAGCTCTGATTTTATAAAAAAATATAGCCCATTTATTAAAAAAGTTAGCATTCAATATAAGATACCTGAAGAGATTATTTTGTCTATACTTTGGGTGGAAACAAGGTTTGGAGAGAATCTTGGCAATCATTCAGTATTAAATGTCTATTTCAACCTAAGTTTACTCCAACATCCTGTTATACTTAAAGAACTTACACTATGGTTTAAAGATAAATATAGAATACAAAACTATTTAGCATTTCAGAAAAAAGCAATTTTAAAGTCTCAATGGGGATTTAAAGAATTAATTTCTTTAATATCTATTTCTGTAAAGTATAATGTTAACATAAAATCACTTTATGGATCTTATGCTGGAGCTTTTGGTATATGTCAATTTATTCCATCCAGTTATCTTGCTTATGCAAAAGATGGAGATGAAGACGGCATTATAGACCTCTTCAATGCTAAAGATGCAATTGTTAGTACTGCGAATTATTTGTCCCGTATGGGGTGGACACAATTTCAACACTCACAACATCGTGCTATACTTTCTTATAATAATAGCACACCATATTTAACTAAAGTGATAGACAATTCTGCTAGACTTAGACAAAACACTTTACCCTTTTCTAATCTACCTGTACCAAAAAATATTTCTGAAATAAAGAAAATCAGTGATAAACTTATTAAGCTAAATAATAACCTATATTAAACTTATAAAATTATATCTCAATGAATTTCAAATACCTACTTAACAAAATTAATTATTATACTATATTTGTGAAGTAAATTTTTAAGGTAAATCAAATGTCCAATTTAAAAGATATATTAAATTCTTCAAATATCCTTACTAGCATTCTATCTCTAAGTGATAAAGAATTATTTTCTAATTTCAAAGAGCTATCCAACTTAGATTTTTATTTAAATAGTCATGGAATGTCTTCTAAACATGTTTTTACAGTTATAGAACACGTAAAACGAATACTAAAAAACTTTGCTTTAGCTCTTAAATATCGAGAAAACCCAGAATTAATGAAAAAAGAGCTCGCATTAGGTACTCTTTATAAAAAAGATTTCTTCAGAAGAGTAGTTAAGCTAATTGATATCCTCGATTTAAAGCCTGAATCAAATGATTTTAAAGTAATTGTTTTAACTCTCCTTCTACACGATATTGGAAAGGGATCTTTTGATAAAACAGAGACTGAAATTGACGAAGAGATTCAGGATGCCAAAAAGAAAGGAATTGATGTTAATCCTGATTACTTTAAACTCCTTTATAGAACAAAAGGACATGAAGAAAGAGGTGCTTTTTTGGTCTACTCCCTTTTAGAAGAAGTTGAAGGTGTTCCTCAAAACTTTGCTAACAGAGTAAAACATCTTGTCTTTGGTCATGGAGACTTTAGTAAGCTTCAGGATGAAAAAGATTTTAACTTTCTTGTCTTACTCCGTAGGATAATGCGGTATACAACAGAATACAATTACCCTATTATACACCAACCCAACCCTGAAGAGCTTCTAATTAGAGAACTCAATATAAATTACCTAATTTTCCTCTTTGATATTTACGGAGTTGATGATCAGGGCAAAGTTTGGTATTCTGTTAAACAGGAAAAAGAAACCATATATCGTAAGGCTAGGTGGTTATTGGGTCAAAAATTAGAAGATCTACTCTCTATAATTGTTATAAAATTTTCCGATTTTAATAAAGAAAAATTAGATCGGCTCTTTAAAATGTTAAAAAAGAACTTTTTAGTGGGATTCCGTACTAACACAAGCTTTTTATTAGAAAGTGAACTTGATGATATTTGTAGCTCTAAAGAAAAAGCCAAATTACTCGAAATAATCCAAGACTACTTAAGTCACACAGAAAAAATGTTCCCGTTATATCTTGATTATACTAGTCCTCAAGAAAAACTCTTACATATAGAGATGCTCAGCAAAGCTAATTCTAATTTTAATTTCCATTTTACCTTTAAAGACAAGTATCTTGAAATAACTATTGTAAAAGAATATGCTCCAGAAGGTACATTGCTAAAAATAGTTAGAGCTATTATCTCTTCTAGCATTGAATGTGGAAGAACAATGAAGATTATTGACCTTCAGGCCTACTCTGGAGAGGATGATCGTCTTGTAGACATTATTACCATTAAACATATTAATGATAATCTTACAGATAACGAAATCAATGTTCTAAAGAAGAACTTAGAAATTTGTAATGATCCTAACCATAAAATTACCAAACTAGAACTTCAAATTACTCAAGAAGAACTCGATTTGCGCATCGATGCGTTAAAAGTAGTGTTGAATGAAGTTGAAATTGGCTCAAGGAAGTTTCAGGAGATTAGAGTAGAAGTACCTTTCCTTTCAAATCTTGTTCTATACTCATGTTTAACTGCTTTAAGTTATATTAATATTATTGATCTTAAGGTTGAGCCTATTAATTCTCATTTTGCTTATCTCTTTTTGCTCAGCCGAAGAAAGCAGTATAAAATTACGTCTACATCATCTTTTAAAAATGAACTTATTGATCAACTAAATCATAATGTAGTTTTCACTTCGAAAATAAATTAATTTGCTAATTATTTTGCCGATGTATTAATTTATAGATTATTAATTTACGTGGAGTTTATCTGTGAAAAAGGCAATTATAATTTTTACCCTTATTATTATATTTATAGAACCGTTATCTGCAGACTTAAACGACTTTTTCTTTACCCCTCAAAGAAGACGTTTTGTCTTTGTAGAAGACTATTATAACCTCTATAGAAGAAACCTATATGGTGATACAGCCGCTCACTTAGCAAATATCTATTATCTTAAACTAGCTCTTAAGGCGGCTGAAACAAATCAATGGTGGGCACATCCAACAAAATCATTTGCATATGTTCGCTATGACTGGGGAAATCCACCTCGTAACGATAGAAATGAAGCTCCATACACTGAAAAACATCATGCTAAATATAAGGAGCTCATGAAAATGAGAATATGTCTCCTTCTTACCAAAAGTTACCTAAATCTTGGTTCCCGCTATGACAAAGCAAATATATATTGGTTCAACTCTGAAGATTATGAAAACCTCCCCTACATCAAGAAAAAAAACCCCGAACACTACATAAAACGAGGTTTAAGAATAGCTAAAACCTGTTATACAGAGGCTTTAAAATATTGGGAGAAAACAAAACAATATGTAAAAGTTTGCTGGGATGATAGTTATCCAAAAGGAGATCCAAAAGCCAAATTATTCCGTGAAATTGATCTTGAGGGTGTTGAGATGGATCAAATGGAAGATGAAGTCTATAAAATCTACCATCAATCAGATGAACGTTATAAACGAGACATTAAAGACTACTATAACAAAGAAAACTACCCTGAATTTAACTATGACAAGGTAATCAAAGAGAAAATTGAGGCATTAAAAACCAAAGAACAAAAGCTAGATGAGTATATTTCTAAACTCCCAAATAAAAAATAACATTAAAACCAGTCTGTAATTTAGTCCATTACATGCCTAACTACTGACTACGTTTGTAAATAACAATCCCTTCAATAGTTTTAAACTTCTTATAATGACTTTTTATAAAGTTATTAAGTTCAGGGAATAGTTTAATTTCATATAGTACCCAATTATCAATATATTTAGCTCCTTGCACATCAATAATTAATTTTGGCATATTCTTGTTAAGTTCTTCCATAAGGATTTTCATATTATTAATTTGATAAGTGTCTCTATACTCTGGTTTGTACGTTTTACGTTTTAAATAACGATCGTTCCATAAAGGTACAACATATTCACATGCAATAAACTTGCTTGCTGGAAGACGTTTTGAATAATAATAAGCATATGGAAATTGCCCCCAAGCAAAGATTTTATCATCTGGTTTACTTTCTTTTTGTATCACACTTCCAACTTCCTTTATGGATGGATGAACCGCCTGATAACCACGTCCTAAAATCAACCTGCTAATACCAAATATTTCAAAAAAAATGGGTGTTAAAACTAAACCAATCAAAAATAACTTTTTTGTACTTTTAGAATGTTTTTCTATTTGATTCAAAAAATGCCAGGCTCCAAGCCCACCAAGCACACATATAGAAGGATAAAACAAAATATAATAATGTCCAAAAAATCTACTTCCCACTGAAACAGCAGGAATAGTAACTAAAAGCCAAACAAGAAATAAGAAGAAAATATCTTTAGGAAAGTTTTCTATTTCATTTCTTTTTCTGTAAAAATAAAAAGCTAAAATCCATAAAATTAAGCATGATAAAATAAATGCAAAAGTCATTGATAGACCTTTAGCAATTGAATCTATCAAATCTGGACTCTCCGTTATGTAACTAAAATTGTAAAAAATATTCCAAAGATAAAGCTCTTTTAGACTGTCTTTGTAATTAAAATAAATAATTATTAAAATAATAGGAATTAAACTACCTATGAAAAAGATAATACCTCTCTGAAAGAAGTCTTTAATCAATTGATTTCTTCCTTTGCTGCGTCCATAATAGATTAACATTACTATAAATAAAATATATAAAATCCCTCCCTGATGTTTAATCATTGTTCCCAACATCAAAAATAATCCAGACAAGAAAAAAGAAATCAGTGATTTTCGTTTCTCACCCCTTACAAATAAATAAATTGAAATTGTAAGGGGAAAATTCATTAAAATCTCTGTATTTGCTGCCCACATGTCGGGTTCGGTAAATGCAATAGAAAAAAGACCATAAAATAAAGCAGCTAAAAGACCCGCTTTTTTATTAAAACACATTGATATGGTTTTAAAAAGAAAATATTCTGTCCCAAAAACAAATAAAAGTGTTACAAAATGTACAAAACGAATATCTGTGGTAAATATTTTAAATGTAAAAGCATAAATATAATAAATTAATGGTGGTTTTTTTTCTAGAAAATCAACGTAAGGAATACCTCCGTTTAAAATTACCATAGCTGTGGTACCAAAATTAGCTTCATCTCCATTAAATATTTCTATACATAGTGTTGGGATTCTTAAAGCTATTGTTGATAATATAATAAGCCAAACAAGTTTTTTTTCGTCTTTTAACCAGTTTAGTAAATTCATTTTTTAGCTCTCGTTTATATGCAGAGGACTGATTTCTCAGACCAATTTTTTGTTTTTTAATTATAAAAAAATTAGAGTGATGGATTTCATTATACTCCAAAATTAATGAAAACATTACTTAAAGGCTAAAGTTTACGATTTATTTTAAAGAATCTAATAAGGATGAGACGTATAAGAGTTAAAACACCATAAACGATTTGCAATTTGGGGATTTTAGACAACCCAGCTGCTCTATCCCTGAATATAATAGGGATCTCACTAATTTTAAACTTATAAAAGTTAATCCAGAACAAACTCTCAAGGAAAAATGAATACCCTTCAGATTTAATTTGCTTAAGATTAAGTTTGGCAAGCATAGGAACACGAAATGCACGATATGATGTTGTCAATTCATGTACAGAAATACCAAGTAATAATCTTGCAGTCCAATTACCAATGCTACTAACATGTTTGCGATAACCTAAATAATTAGTACCGCCACCATCCATATAACGTGATCCAATAACAAAATCAACGTTGCATATTTCTTGAGTAAGCCTTGAAATGTCTTTTGGATCATGGGAAAAATCGGCATCCATTGTAATTAAAATGTCATATTCATGTTCTATAGCGTAATTCATACCAAGTTTATGTGCAGAACCTAAGCCTAGTTTACCAGAGCGATGGATTACAAATATTCTATTATCAAGTATTCTCATGTCTTCCAATATTTCACCAGTTCCATCGGGAGAATTGTCGTCTACAATCAAAAGATCACAATCAGGTGAATTATCAAATATAGCCCTACAAAGACTTTCAATATTATCTTTTTCATTATATGTAGCTGTGAAAATCAAAAGTTTATTTTTCTTCATACTAACTCTTTAACTATATTTAAATCATTTTCCACCATTATTTTGATTAATTGATCAAATTTAACTGTTGGCTCCCACTTTAAAATATTTTTTGCTTTTTGTGCATTACCCACCAATAAATTAACCTCAGCAGGTCTAAAAAAATCTTTATTAATAGAAAGTAAAATTTTACCAGTTTGTCTGTCAATCCCTTTTTCTTCCAAACCAACACCATCCCATTCAATATCAATACCAGCATAACCAAAAGAAGATTCCACAAACTCCCTAACAGAGTGAGTTTCACCAGTCGCAATAACAAAATCATCAGGTTCATGGTGATTTAGCATTAACCACATAGCTTTAACATAGTCTGGTGCATAACCCCAGTCCCTTTTTGCGTCTATATTGCCTAATATAAGTTGATTAGGTAGTCCATATTTAATCTTTGCCACTGTAGATGTAATTTTACGTGTAACAAATTCATATCCTCGCCTTGGAGACTCGTGATTAAATAAAATACCATTACATGCAAAGAAATTATAAGCTTCCCTATAGTTCCTTGTCAGTTCAAAACCAGTTACTTTTGAAATACCATACGACGATCTCGGTCTGAAAGGGGTATTTTCAGTTTGAGGGACTTCAATTACTTTGCCAAACATTTCACTGGATCCAGCAAAATAGAACTTTGCCGATGGAACCAGTTCCTTACATGCGGATAATAAAATATGAGTGCCATTAATATTTGTTTGTAACGTAGAAAATTCATCTTCAAAGCTATAAGATACAAAACTTTGAGCAGCTAAATGGTAAATTTCATCAGGTTTTAGTTGACTTATTGCCTTATAAACACTGGAAAAGTTATCTATAGAAGCTGCAATAAGATTTATTTTGCCCTTTAAGTGCAAAATCCGCTTCATCCTATTTTCAGGATCTTCAATGGCAACACGTCTTACTAAACCATAAACTTCATATCCTTTATCCAAAAGAAATTCAGCTAAATACCCACCATCTTGTCCTGTTATACCAGTAATTAAAGCTTTTTTTTTAATCATTATTTTTATTTTATTTTTTTTACAGAATTCCAATAGGTTTTAATGGCAATTTCACTCCTCGCAACATTAGAAATCCTCACTTCATCCATGATCCCATTAAGAAGATTGCCATGACTATATTTTCTACTCAATCTTAGCGGATTATTATTTTGTATTAATTTACCTGTTCTTTTCCTTGATACTATTAATTTACCATCTATATATAATTTCATTTCTTTACCATCATATGTAGCAGCAAAATAATGCCATGCACCTATATATTTTTCCCAAGATATTCCTGCAGGCATGGTAAATTCCCCTGCATCAGTACTAATTCTAAAACAAATGTTAAATCCATACTCATCCTCTTTATAATTGTTTAAAAAAACCTCATAACTTGGTCTACCACTACTTTCAAGGATGGTATCTTTTACTACCAAACTCACAATATTCATTTGTTTTGGGTCAAAAAAAGACCAAAATTCAATAGTAATTGCATGTTTAGGTGATAAACTTTGTGGATTTTTCATTTCTTCAATTTCAATGTAACTTCTTTTCCCATCAAATTTTACACCAGTGCCAAATTTCCCTTTAGTCCAATCTGCATCAGTGAGAAGTCCAGAGTTGTCGTTTTTACTTTCATCAAAAATTATACGATCTTTCCCCTCATCCATGTGCCATAAACCAGCTGTGTATTCATCTGCTATAAATACTCCTGTTTTGGGATTGAAACTAGGATTATCTGTTGTATAAATAACTTGTTTTTGTTTATCATCTTTAGATGTATTAGACTTATTACTTTCGCAGGTATTAAAAATTAATGTAAATATAGCTATAAAAAAAAGGCTTAAAAATGCTAATTTCATATATTTTCCCGCTTATTAGTTGAATAAATAATATACTATTTTGTTGTTAATTTCAATTTATTTTTTAATTTTTTTAATCTGTCGCGGTATAATTCTTTATCAGGTTCTATTAAACCCATTGCTAATTCCATTTCCTGAACAGCTTCTTTTATCTTTCCATTTCTTTCTTGATAGAGTGACCATTGGTAATGAACTTCAGGATTATGAGTTAATAGTCCTAGCAATCTAAGACGATCAGTCTCTTTCATTTTACTTATTCCATGATCAATTTTATTCTGAAGTATGTTTATAGTGTTTGATATTATGGAATTTGCAAAAATACTTCCCACCCAAAATATAATTATAACACCAATGACAGTAATTGCCACTTTTGAACTATGATATCCAAGAAGTCCTAAACCAGGTTTTTTTTTATTAACCTCTTTAAATTTATCTTCAAGCTTGATTCTAAGTTTTTCAATATTCTCTTTTTCTGCATCTTTCAATCCTTGTGACTCAAGCTCATATTGTCTAATATATTGAGTGAGCAAATCTAATGCTAAATCTCTCTGTCCATTATCAGTCAACATATTTGAAACTTCAAGTATATTTTCAAAGTTCTTTTCATTGATCTTATTAGATTTCATTTTTATTCTCCTAAAATTAAATGTAAATTAATATTTATTTCCCCATGTCGTAAATTTTATATTTATTGTCTTTATAAACCTCTTTTATTGTTGGATGTTTACTTTTAATATCTGTTTTTTCATCAGTTATAATGTATCTAAAATTATAATCTTTATGCAATATATAAAAATCTTTTCTGTCTATTAACCTTAATATTTCTTGCTTTTTATCAAATACATTTTTAGATATTCTAGAAATAAGACCAGTTGCAATTGGTTTTTCATGCATCGTTTGATAATACATGTTAATTAAAAAAAATCTATCCCCTGTCATTTTATTTTCAGATATATCAATAACTCCACTTTTGCCTGGTAAACTCTTTAAATACTTAAAATGTTCTGGTATAACAACTTTAATTGATGGCATTTTTTTAGGCAAATATTCAATTAAAAGTATGAAAAGTAATAATATACCAACAATTTTTGTTTTTACCGATTTTCTAAAAAGATGTTTAAACCCTAAAGCACAAATAACAGAAGCTCCAAGTGTTACAATTATCATCATTCTAACAGGAGTACCACCTAGCTTTATGGGAGGAAATATTCTCTCTAACCATGCATAGGGAAGTTCTGTTATAAAAGTGATTTCATTTCCAAAAATATGTAATGTAGGACCTATACTCATAACAGCAAAAAAAATAATTATAAAATACCACCAGTACCAGATTTTACCATTAAATAACTCCTTCCTTTTGATCCACACGTAAATTAAAATAATTAAAATTGAAAACCCCAAATATACACTGCTTTCAACAATATTTCCTCTCAAGTTAGACCAATAGGATTCTGTTAAATTATTAAATCTCCAAAAAGCTCCAGGAATGATAAAACTAAAAAGGTCTAATGAAAATCCTTGTGGTAAATGACCACCATCTTTGGATGGATCGCTTTTTATTAATAAAAGCATTGATAAAACGTAATACCCTGAGGTCAATAAAACTGCAATAATAAATGATGCAAAGGCTAACAAGTATTGCTTTTTGAGATAAATAAAAATACTTTTCTTTTGAATTATAAACCCTATAAACATAATTAAACCAATTACAAAACAATAAAAAAAATAGTAATAATTGCATAAAAATACAGCAAAAAGAACTATGCCCGAAATAATGCCCATTTTTACCGATGGTTTTTTTAAAAATATATACCAACATAATATAAAAAGAGGAATAAATTCTAATGAAATTAAGCTTAAATGACCAACGCCATGTGCAAAGCTATACGATGAAAAAGCAAATATGAAACCTCCTATAAGACTTCCTATGTAGGATTTTGAAAAATAATTAGCAAGCAAAAATAATGTAAATCCACTTCCAACAAAAGAAAAAATAACAAGTAAATTATAATATTCACTTAATGTAAGGAATTTTAAAAAAAATATGCCTAAAAAACCAAACAAAAGCAAATAATCATGATTTAAAAGGGATGTATCATAGGGGAAAAAAAGATATGTTGTATTCCATGGTACTTGATGGAATTGGGTGACAGCTTCGTTTATCCACCAAATATTCCAAATATAAACATACCCATCTCCCCCTTCTGTGAATAAATGACTTGAAAATTGAAATATTAGAGGGTAAGTAAATATTAAAAAGATAATAAAGTATAAAAAAATGGGTAAAAAAAACATTTTGAATAATACATAATGCAAGCAATTTTTTACATTATTTAAATGTATTTGAACAAAATTAATCATTTATAAAAACCTAAGTTACAATAATAAATATTACATATATTTAATATGAAATAAAAATATTATAAATTATACTTAAAAGTCTTTTGCTGGTCAATAGATTTATCACTGTAACACCAAAATATAGTATTGCAGTGAACTGAATTATCAGACAGATTATATTTTTTTTTCTGCAATTACAAGCATAATGTCAAAAGTATTTAGCGTTAACTTTATATTTGGCATATTATTAAATATAAAGTTTTTTATTTTGGATGTTTTTTTATCCTTAATAAATTGCAAGTAATAAATATGTTTTAATGTTCTAGAAATACCTGGTTTAGTTATAGATAAAATTTTAAAACCATTTTTTTCTAAAAGTAAATTGATTGTTTTTTTTGAAAAGTAATGTATATGAGAAGGAGGATGAATCATTCTCCAATTCTCTTTTTGAATTCGAGAAAGAAAACTATCAATATCTCCTGTAGTAATATATATTCTTCCTCCTGTATACAATTCATGAGATATCTTTTCTATCACCTTATGTGGTTCTTTTAAATGCTCAATAACATCCCAAAAAAAAGCATCGGTAAATCGCTTTTCTAAAGGATAATTTAAGTATTCACCACAAATTAAATTTTGTTTCAGAACATTAGTACCATAATCAATTGCTTTTTGAACAACATCAAAGCCTATGTAATACTCTAATTGACTTGACAATTCTCGTTTTAATTCTTCAGCAAAAAAGCCGTAAGCACAGCCTACTTCTATGACTGAACTTATATTGCTTTTTCCAATTTTTTTATAAATATAAGATAATCTTTTTTTAAAATTTAATTGAAGACTCTTTTTTTCGTCTAGATAATTTAAATATTCCTGCCCAATAAAATAATTTTCAGTATAAGTTTTCTCTAATATTTCTTTATCAATAGACATATTTGCAGTAATAAAAGAACATTTTTTACATTTTAGTAATTTATCATTAAATATTTTTCCAAACCTTTTATCATCACATATTATACATTTATTCATGAAAATTCCGCTTATAATTTTCTTCGAGAAAATTTAATTTGTAGTCAACAAGATAGTTAGGTCTTCCTTTTACTTCATCAAAAATAGCCCCAATATATTCTCCTACAATTCCTAAAAATATAAGTTGTACGCCAGAAAATAAAGAAATTATAATAACTATAGTACTCCAACCTAAGGGTAAGGTAGTTTTCGTAAAAAAATATAGAGTAAAAGTAATCCCTGCCCAAATAAGACCAAATATTGCGATTAGAATTCCAAAACAAGTAACAATTTGTAGAGGTTTTTTACTAACAGAAATAATTCCATCAATGGCAAGACTCATCGATCTTGCTAAAGTATATTTGCTTTTGCCAGCTAATCGTTCTTCTACATTAAAAGTAAGATATGTTTGCTTAAATCCTACCCAATTAATTAATCCTCGAAGAAATAAATTTCTTTCTCGAATTTGGTTTTGAAAAATTTGAGACACACGACGTGAAATTAATCTATAATCCGCAGCAT
>Ga0224495_10000553_pt1 | contig 29375 bp, 21 predicted proteins | sample SF_Jul11_sed_USG_FD_168128 | JGI IMG/M metagenome (GOLD analysis project Ga0224495, IMG submission 168128) | Sediment microbial communities from San Francisco Bay, California, United States - SF_Jul11_sed_USGS_4_1 | ecosystem: Environmental > Aquatic > Marine > Sediment | place: USA: California... | reverse complement strand
CGCGCCGACGCTCTTGGAACGGGAAGATCTCTTCCATAGATACACAGACCAAAATCCCACCGCCTAAAACCTTCAGGAACTCGCGGCGGCTGACCGTTGCATGCGGGTCACTTCCTTCTCCCATCGGTTTATGCAAATCTTTTTTGCCTGTCTGGTTTATTTTCATTTTTTCATTGCTCATCTTGTTCCTCCTCCTTTCAGCTGGGCTGTGGTCTGGATGGCATCGATGATTCGTGTGTGTGCTCCACAGCGGCACAGGTTTTCTTCCATGGCTTCGATGATTTCTTCTCGGGTCGGTCGAGGATTTTTCAACAACAAGCTGTATGCAGCTAGAATCATGCCTGGCGTGCAGAATCCGCACTGGAGTGCATCGTGGGACATGAACGCTCTTTGAAGCAAATGGAGCTCGCCCTCTTTTGCCAGGCCTTCGATGGTAAGAACCTCCTTTCCTGCTGCATCCTTGATCGGAAGCTGACACGATCGAACCGCTTCGTTGTTCACCAAGACCGTACAGGCTCCACAAAGTCCTTCCCCGCATCCGTACTTAGTCCCTGTTAGTCCTAGCTCAGTCCGTAAAACCCAGAGAAGCATCCGGTCTTCATCCACCGTCAAACGTATGGGTTTCCCGTTAAGATTAAAAAGAATGATTTTTTCCATATTAACCACCTTTAATATCCAGAATTATTAACCTGAATTATTCATAAAAAATGCCGAGGCCATCATTCATTATTGATAACGGAGTTTCCTTACCCAATATAATGAACAAAGCGATATAAGAATAATCAGAAGCATCAGAGGAGTCAAATTTTATATCAGTTTTATATAAGTTTTTTTCTACAAATTAATAGCGAATCCTAAAGCAATCGTTCTCGCTTTCATCGGATATCCGGGTTCTGTCACATAATATTTATCGAAGAGGTTCTCCAACTTGAGGAAAACTGTGTAATTCGAAAATCTTATCGACAAACCTGCATTGAGGACAAAATACCCAGGAGTCCGAACGATCTCCTCGAAGATTTTTAGCTCTGCACTGGATGCATAGAAACCAGAGAGAGTGAATTTAACCTTCTTTTTGTCGAAAATATTCACGACAAAATTCAACTGTGACTCAGGTAGGAGATCGAGTCGACGGTTCTCATCTTCGTTTTCTCCTACGAGGAATGTGTAGTTTACGGAAATGTCTGACCATTCGAAGGCCTTAAAAAATTCCACCTCAAACCCAGAGATATGTGCACGTCCGATGTTTATATTTGTCCGGCTTCCATCCGGCAGACGGTAACTCTGAATGAGATCCCTTATTCTGTTGTAAAAAGCAGCGCCAGAAAAGAGAAAATCCCTTTCATACCTGAATCCAAGCTCATAACTTGTCCCCCGCTCATGCTTAAGGTCCGGATTTCCCCCTTGAGTGCTGTAAAGGGCACGCATCGAGGGAAATCTCGATTTCTGAGAGATTGTGATATGGAAATCGATAAAATCTGAGGGATGGAACTTAAGGCCAGCGATAGGATTGAGCGAGGTTTTGTTCTCCCCTGTAAACTTCCTCAGGTGGTCGAGGCTTGCTCCTGCGACCAATCTCCAATGAGGATTCAGGCGGAAGTGGCTCTCTAATCCCAGGGATATTGTCTGGTGTTCGAACTCATCCCACTCCTCTCCTACATCATCCTGTGTTCTGACCTTGTCGTCCCTGAAATTCAGGCTGAATTTCAACTCATTTTGAGACGAATAAGGCAAAGATCCCAGAAGGAACGCTCCGTATGAGTCGTTCTTATAGGTGGATTCCCATTGGAGATCACTCAGATCTGGGTTTGTGTAGGCATCAAGAACATTGTAGTGGCGGACATAATAGCTTCGGACCTTGATATTCCCCTTATCAAAAAAAGAGAATGTCCCTCCAAGGTTGAACTGCAGCCGATTCCAGTCCTTGAACCTCCAGTAGCGGGGATTATAATACTCTATAGCGGTTGGAATTCCATGTTCCGATACATAATAGGCAGCTTCAAAAAGAATCTCGCTTTTCTGGTTGGGATAGAAATACACCTTCCCCATGAAGTTTTTTCTCTCATAATCGCTGTTGTCCCTCAGTGTGTGGTCTCCATCCTTATTCCATTCGAATCCGTCTGACTTATCATAGGTAACAAATCCAGAAAAAAAGACATTTTTCAAGCGAAGCGAGCCAGAAGAACGCAAAGTAAGGGACTTGTTGCTGTCATAGGACGTCTTGAGCGATAAGGAAGGAGGATCGGGTCTCCTGGTGATGACATTCACGACGCCTCCCATTGCATTGGGCCCAAACAAGACCGAGGAGGCGCCTTTAACGATTTTAATAGTCTCGATCTCTTCTGTGGAGATGGTTTTCAAGTCAAAGGAGTTAAAAAAGGGCTCATAGATTGGGATTCCATCATAGAGGAGAACAATCCGCTGAGTTTCGAATCCTCTGATTTTTAGGCTGAATTCGTTTTTCGAGCCAGAAGAGACAAATGTTCCAGAGGAATAGGAAAGAACATCCGAGAGATCTCTGGATTGAAGGGCTTCGATCTTTTCCTTTTTGATCAATGAGGTGGTGGATAGAGGGACATCCTTCGGCCTTTCGGCTTCGACAACAATCTCTTCGGTTATAGGTTTTTGTTCTTTTTTTTTCGCCTGTTTCTTTTCCTGATACGCCAGATCATAGGGGGAAAACAACAGCATCATGAAGAAAAAAAGAGCCAAAACAGAACTCAGGTAATAGAAATCCATATCCCTGACATAGATATGTATCTTTCCGTTCTTCTTCATTCTCAATCCTTCTAGATCGAAGACTCTATTCTTACCTAACCAACCCAAAAATGTAAATCCTGGCCCAGGATTTAAAAATAGAGAGGCACTTTGAAGAACGATCCTTTATAAGGAAAGGAAGGGAAATATTATCTTTTTCTATGCTTCCTGATCAAGTCAATAGAAAAAATAAATTAATACATATATATTTGTGTGACAACCTCGTTATGATTTCCAATGCCCAATCCAGACACTCTTCCGTATAACGTGAACAGTCCTAGCTCTTTTATCTGATTTGTAATTGGAGTCATATACAGCATAATGGTTCCACCATCTATTTTCCTGCCACCCCATCTTCTGTATATTTTCTTGCCGCCATCATTCCATCGAAGTTCAAATTCAATAACGGCATTGACTTGATTGCTGCTATAGTTCGCAACAACAACGATCATATTCCAGACGTCTCCGCTGAAATATTCTGAAGCGAAATCTAAGATAGCCCAATCAGCGAAGGATGGCTCAAAATCAGTTGCGCCCACCATCAATGCCTTGACGTATTGCCCATCTTCTACTTGAAGGATTGATGTTTGAACTGGAATACGTTTCAGGACCATTTCCCTAAACTCGCCAAGGTCTTCACCCTCTTGGGCTGAAATTGGAAACCACAGCAGAACAAGAAGAAGAAGAATTGAAACAAAATTTTTCATTTTTACCTCACCTCATTTTTTTTATAAGTAATAACATCCAATCTGAGTGCTTCAACACTTTTAATTGTTTTTGGTCGATTCCTTATCTCTCCCCATTTTTTCATTAGGAATTGCACATTCTGTCGCCGAATTAAAAACAATTTGTCCATCGACCAAAATATGAGATAATCCAACAAAAAAGAGGATATGATGAAGAAAGCGTCTTTAATTATTTTCGGATTGATAATAATATTTTTGCTCTCCTGCACAGACAGAACTCAGAAATTACAAGATGAAGATGCTTTGAGCTTGAAGACTGGATTTATCGATGTGGGGAAGACTCTACTCTACTACGAAGAAATGGGCAAAGGACATCCTTTGATTCTGATTCATGGAGGTCTCCTGGATCGCCGGATGTGGGATGATCAATTCGAAGTTTTTGCTGAAAAATTCAGAGTGATCCGGTTTGATGTGCGAAACCACGGTGACTCCAAGGGTGTTCCCGATACCTTCAAACACTATGAGGATTTGCTGAAAATTCTTGAGCAGTTAAACCTCGAAAAATCGGCTATTTTGGGACTGTCCTTGGGAGGTCGCATTGCTATCGACTTTGCCATCGCCTATCCAGATAAAGTCTCTGCTGTCATTCTCGCTGCTCCCGGGGCAAGCGGCTACGAGTTCAAAGGCGAGGCCGTCATAAAGAACAACGAACTCATGCAGAAGGCTTTCAGCGAAGGGAATGTCGATCTGGCTATCGAACACTTTCAGCGCTCCTGGACAGATGGTCCCCATAGAGAACCGGATGAGATTGATCAGGCCATCAGGGAAAAGGTCAGGAATATGGCATTAAACACAGTCAAACAGTGGGAAGGTCAGAGTAATATGACAGAGCTAGAGCCACCTGCGATAGGACGGCTGGACGAGATTCATGCTCCCACATTGGCCATTGTCGGAGACCTGGATATGCCCGGTATCCTGGAGGTCGTGGACCTGGTCATACAGAATGTCCCCGGTGCAGAAAAAGTGGTCATCCCTGGCGCAGCTCACATGGTGAATATGGAACGACCAGAGAAGTTCAATAAAGCTGTTCTTGAATTCTTATCCAGGTTAGGACTTAAAATGGAATGACTAACACTTAAATAGACATTAGATATCAAATTAAGTTCAGCTTAACCATCAGAAACCTGCATGAAAAATGCCTGTTTTTGCCCGAAAATGACACTATAAGGCACATTTTCGGAGCAAACTACCTGTTTACCTATACCTAACCATAGGCTGGCAGGTACCGCCCGCAAAAATGCATTTATTTGCACATTTAGCTGGTAACTTGCTTTTTACCAGATGTGGTATACCCTACTATCCCTGCAGATCTGCCAGCCTCTTCTTAGCATCTTCAAGCTCAGGGAGGTTATGGCTTTATTAGCACTGGCCTCCACCCACCACACCTAAAATTGCTTATTATTTTTTTAGGGTCTGAGCAATTGTTCAAGCCGTGTTTTACAGGACTGGCAAAACTCAGCGCTTTTTCGGTCAGTATCATGAAGGCTGTTTGAAAAACACATTACACAATCAGAATTTGGACAGTGTCTAAGCCCAAAGGTATGACCCAGTTCATGCACGGCTTCCTTTTTGATTCGCTTCAAAAAAAGAACGCGATCTTCAGGTAAGGCATAAAAACTTTGATGAAGCCGTGTAAAGGAAATCATAGCAAAAGAACCCTGGAGCTCCGCCTGGCCGAACACAAAATTGAGTCCTTCGACATAGAGATCTTTGTCCGTTACCCCCAAGACCTTCTCTTTCTTTTCTGGATCCATGCAGCGACGCAGAGCTTTTAGAAAAAGCGGAGCTTGATACTGATTTCTTTGGGGATTGTATGAATTAGCTGGGATCTCCTTGCGATTGACTATCCGAACTTGAAAATCGAACACTCTCTCCAAGTCCCCTCCAAGAACTTCCAGGTGACTCTCTTCGTCCAACCCAAGTGGTACAAGTGTTATGACACCTTGCTCCTGAGCTAAACTCTTATTCTTCATATCCAGACTTTAATTGCTTTCACTCCTTTTCACAGGGCCTCTTTTTAGTTTAAAATGAAAAAGATATTGTGAAAAGGGATTTGATCTATGAAGCTTTATCTTATTCAACACGGATTGGCCCTCGCAAAAGAGGAAGACCCGGAAAGGCCATTGAGTACCCAGGGAAAAGCCCAAACCCAAAGGACCGCAGAGTATTTGAAGTCCAGAAGTATCAAGGTTGATACCATTTGGCACAGCACAAAATTACGAGCAGTTCAGACAGCAGAAATTATAGCTGAGGTTCTCCCCTGTGGAAAGATACAAGCAAGAGACGATATGAATCCACTCGACACGGTGGAGAAACTCCCTGAGGAGATATTAGCTTCCAACAAGGACATCATGATAATAGGGCACTTGCCTTTCCTGCAAAAACTGGCCGATCGCCTACTGACCGGCTCGGAAGAAAGTAAAATTATTGCATTTAAGAATTCAGGAGTGGTATCTCTGGATTATGGCGAAGAGTGCCAAATCGATTGGCTGGTATCACCGGAGCACATGTAAAGGACATACCCATCCATTTATCACACTAAGGCGTTAAACGACTCTGCCGGCATATCTGGCATCATGAGCACTGGTTTCCACTCGCCTCTATTACCTTTCAACCCTGTCAGCCTCATCTTGGCATACTCTACTTCAGCTATCCCGGGGTCAGCGTCCTTCTACAGGTTGAGGAATTTCACTCCCGTCCACCTTTCCGGTTTTTTAAGACTGGTCACTTATCATGACGTAGGACGGCTGCAGGGTTGGTGCGAGCTGCCTTCAATGATTGATAAAACATGGTCAAAAGCGCGATGGCAAGAGCGCAAATACCAGCAATTACAAACGGCCAGATCGTAAAGGGAACTCTGTAGGCAAATACGCTCAACCATCGATTCATGCCAAAATATCCAAGGGGCCAGGCTATGACATTGGCTACAGCGACCCATTTCAAGAAGTCTGAGCCTAAGAGTTTGATGATCCGCGCTTCGCTGCTACCCAGAACCTTGCGTATGGCTATCTCCTTTCGGCGTTCCTCTACAGAGAAAGCGACCATTCCTATCAGTCCTAAGCAGGCAATGAAAATAGCCACCCCTGAAAAGGCACCGAGACGGAAAGCGAATTCTCGGTCCTGGATAAACTGTTCATTGAAAACCTCATCCATGAAAGAGTATCGAAAATCCCTGTCTGGATATATTTCTCTATACGTGGATTCGATTCGGCTTATTGTCTGAGCGATCTGTCCAGGAGCAATGCGTATCAGCAGGAGATAGCTTCTTTCCGGATCGAATCGAAAGATAATCGGTTTAAGCGACCGTCTGGCGCTTTGAAAATGAAAATCTCTGACAACTCCAATCACTTTTTTTGTTACGAAGTTTCCCTGAGGGGTGATGATATTCAGCTCCTTTTCTATGGGGTCATCCAAGTCAGTCTTTTTGGAGGCGGCTTCGTTGACGATGACAGCATCTTCACGGTCAAGGAGCCGTTCCCTGGAAAAATTCCTTCCCTGAACGATAGGAATGTCCAGCGTATCGAAAAATCCCTCATCGATCCAAAAATCAATAGGGAAAAATTTGCTTGTTTCCCTATCTTTGCCATGTGGAAACGCTTCAAGTAAACGAAAATTTTCGCTTATAAGATAATTACTTCTGCCGGCGGATAACACGCTTGACATGTCTAGCACTTTCATTTTCAGAAGATCATCGCGGTTTCCAACATAATCGGGAATTACGAGCACATGTTCTCTGTTGTATCCGAAACTAAAAGATCGCACGTACTTTATCTGAACCAAGACTGTGGAAACACCGACAAACAAGGCGATGGTTATGGCAAACTGAAAAACAATAAACACTCGGCGCATCAGAATCCCTGCTCGACCTGTTTGGAATTCTCCTCTGAGAATCCTGATCGGCCTAAACGCCGAAAGGATGAGTGCCGGGTATAAGCCGGATAGAATCCCGATAAAGACTGCCGTTGCCAGGAGTGCAAGCAGAAGTAAAGGATTGTTGAGAATGTTGATCTCCAGTGTTTTCCCGAGCAATCCCGCGAAGTGTGGCAAGGCCAATTGTAGAATCACACATGCAATACACATTGCTATGAGTGTGATAAAAATGGATTCTCCTAAAAACTGGGTGATCAACTGCCATCTCTGTGAGCCGATAACCTTTCTCATCCCGACTTCTCTGGCGCGCGTGGCTGCCCGTGCACTAGAGAGGTTGATAAAGTTGATGGAGGCGATGAGGAGTATAATCAAGCCAGCAGCACTCAAGAGGTAAACAACCGACATATCCGATTTTCCGAAATTTCTATCGTATTGATAGACTGCGGAGTGCAGATGGATGTCTTTTAAAGATTGTAATTTGAGATTGGCATAATCTGTGTGTCCGTTGGCGTGCGCTATTCTGGTGATTTTTTCTTCAGCGGCCGAAGCTTCGGCTTCGGCATTGAGACGGATGTATCCGGTTAGCATCGAATTAATCCAAGAATCCCACCAGGCTGGATTTTGTTCCACCCTTAGCCGAACGATGATCTCATATTGGATGTGTGAGTTGCGCGGTGGAGCTTCAACGATCCCCGCTACGTAGGCGTTCTCGACCGGCCGGAACAAAAGGGGTTGTCCAATGGGATCTTCCTCCCCGAAAAGAGTGGAGGCAATATCTGGAGTGAGAAACACACCGTTGGGCGTTTCCATGCTCGAAACATCGCCTTTCAGAATCTTAAAGCTGAAGACATCAAAAAAGCCTGGATCGGTCGCTAAAGTTAATGCTCTGGCAGCATTTTGTTCGCTGTTCTCTTCCTGTGCCTGGTCTGCACGCTGTATGGGGAGCCTTCCGAAAACATATGTCCGGGCTCCTGCGATCACTTCCGGAATTTCTTCAATTGACACTGGAATGAGAGGGCCCGGAATGATGGCCCACCTCTGTGCGTCCATGGTGTGACCAACGACCCGGTATATGGAATTAATATGCTCATGAAATCGATCATAGGTCAGGTCATCTCGCACAAAGAAGAAGAGGATCAGGCTGGAGGATAGGCCAATGGCAAGGCCAATGACGTTGATGGCCGAATAGACTTTCTGACGCTTAATATTCCGCCAGGCGATTTTAAGATAATTTTTGAACAAAGGCGTACTCCTAAATAAATATCGCTAATCCTTCAATCCTACTAGCCTCTTCCTTGCATCTTCTACCTCAGCGGTACCAAGGTCAGCGTCCTTCCAGAGGTCTAGGAATTTCTCGTAATGCTCAATGGCTTTCCCTTCCCAACCCTTATCTTCATACAGTTTGGCCAGCCGGTAATGATAGAGAGGATGAATAAGGCACCTCCACTCCATATCAGGATTAAAAGTGACCAGCCGTTCATACTCGGCAATGGCTTTATCCAACTCCCCCTTTTTCTTATAACATCTGGCCAGAACATCCTTGATATACGGATAATTATAGGGCTCCATTAATTGCATGGATGGAGGTTTTCCCACAGGTGCTGCTTTCTCCAGATAGGCTATGGCCTGGTCAAGAGATCCCTCGGCCAAAAGCATTTCACCCTTGAGTATGTCATACCCGAATTGAATACAGTTTTTGAATAAAGGGATAACCTTTGGCAGCTGGGACTCTATTTCAGTTAACCTGGAACTTATGGAATCAATTTTCCCTTCTTTCAATTCCAAAAAACCAAGAAAAAGATTAACAAACATTCTAAACTCTAGCTCCTGTGCTGGATACATTTTCAACGCAAAATCATACCAGTTTTGCGATTGCTTTCGGCTTTGTTCAAAATCACCCCGATCAGAATAGATTCGGCTCATTACAAGAGCTGCACAGAATTTCCCATACTCGTCTCCTGTCGCTTCTCCAAGCTCGAACAGAATGCGGCAATCATTCAAGGATTGCTCCAGGTTTCCCAGCCAGTAATCAAAAATCGCTTTCCAGTAGTATCCTGTAATCTTTGCTCTCGGATTCAGAGCTGCAGCGATGTCCTTTTCACACCACTCCAGTGCTTGCTGATAGTCCTCTTTTAGCGCGTAAATGTATCCTATCTCCCAGTGCGTTTGAAAGAAATCAGGCCTGATTTCTAACACCTCTTTATATTTCGCTATCGCTTCATCGAGCCTGCCCATCCGGAAATAGAGTTCGGCCATGGAATCGACAGGATTGGCATCCTTTGGGTTTACAGAGGCATATCTTTTGAAATACTCGATGGACTTCTCATACTCTCCCATGTCCGAGTACATGTAGGCAAATGAATTCAAAGCATAGCCGTAATTCGGATCAAGCTCCAATGCTTTTTCATATTCCTCAATGGCCTTATCGAACATCTCATTTGAATCATAATAGCTAGCCAGACCATAATGAACCCGTTTCTCTTTAGGATATTTCTCAGCCATCTCCTGGAGGATACTCAACCGCTTATCACCGCTGGCATAAGAGGCTTCAATGTAAAGCCTTTCTTTCTCTGATGCCTTCTGGGCTAAAGCCTTGGCTTTCTCGTTGGCGGCTCTTCTTTCCTTCGGCATCCCCAAAGCGCTGGAAGCCCTGGCCAAGTAAAGGTAAGCCACAGCAAATTCGGGGTCAAGCTCTACAGCTTTTTCTAAAGATCTCCGAGCATCGTCATAATAGAATTTTTCGTACTCCTCTCTTCCCTGGAGAAAATAATTGTAGGCCTCCATGGAGGAAGTAGTCATGTCTGCGATACGCAGCTGGGAAGGCTCTGTTTTTTGGTCGGACAGACCTACACCCCGGGAGATCTCCTTGCTCAGATCGTTGATCTGTTTATCCAGAATGCTCCCGACACCTTCCCCTTTTGATTGAGCAGATTTCAAAAGCTTCTTGGTTCTCACGTTCAGGACTTTGACATCCGTTGCAAATACGTCTCCGGCTTTGACAAAACTTCCCAGGACGATGGCCCCAACATTATCCATTGAGCAGAGTTTGAAGCCTAATTCCCTGTCGATAACTTCCGTATCTTCCTTTCCGGTCTGCTCGAGAAGGTCATGCATCCTTTCCCAAGTCATCACGCTGAGGTATTTGGACTCCTCGAGGCTGGTGATCAAGAGGTTAGGGATGGCCTTTTGCAGGTAGTCGTAGGATTTTTCCCCTGTTTGGTTTTCGAAGCTGATCACGGCTATCGAGGCTTTCGTAATCTCTTTTTGGGGAATAAGCTGCCAGACAAGCACGGCAGCAGCGATGACAGCCACAATAACAAGAGCCGGGATAAGCAGTTTCTTCGTGCTGAAGGTGACTGTTATCTCTCTGGAAGTGATGGGCTTCCTCCTGGGGACCACCTTCTCTGTAGTGGGCATGCCTTTTTCTATCGCTTCCAGCTCCGCCCGCATTTCCCCTGCGCTCTGGTACCTTTTATCTTTATCTTTTTCCAGACATCTCAGTATCATACGATTAAGATCATCAGAAATCTGCGTATTAAGCTCCTGGGGATTCTGTGGCATCTCACCCTTATGTTTCATTCCTATGGTGAACGGGGTATCGCCTTCGAATGGCACCTTTCCCGTTACCATCTCATACAGGATGATTCCCAACGAATAGATATCTGACCTCTGATCGACTTCCTTCCCCTCTACCTGCTCAGGTGACATATACTCAGGAGTTCCTATCATTACTCCCGCACCTGTGATTCCCTTTGCCTCAAGAGAACGAGCAATTCCAAAATCCATAATCCGTACATTTCCCTCTTTATCGATCATGATGTTGTTTGACTTTAAATCACGATGCACTACACCTAATCGGTGAGCTTCAGCTAATCCTTCACATATCTGTTTAATTATGGATATCGATTTCCCTATCGGGAGTTGTCCGAACCGTCTGATCGAACTTCTTAAATCTTCACCACGTACATACTCCATCGTTATGTAGTGGGTACCTTTTTCCTCATTCAGGTCATACATGCGGCAGACATTCCTATGAGCGATTTCACGGGCTAGTTTTAGCTCATTACGGAAACGCTCTATAGTCTTCTTATCTTTAGCAATTTCAGGCTTTATAAGCTTGAGGGCGATCTCTTGTTTCAACTTTGTATCCTCAACCCTGTAGACTCTCCCCATCCCCCCTTTACCTAGTTCTTCGATGATTTCATATCTATTCGCTAAAGTTGTTCCTCGGATCAGGTCTTCTTTGGGCGCTTCGATGGTTTCTGTTACTTCAATGTCCTTGGAAGAGGGAATCTGTGTTCCACATTCTTTACAAAACTTAGAGTTAGAGGTATTTTCGAACTGACATTTAGGACATTTAATATCCATTGCTGTCCCCTTATATTCCCATGTTTGGTCGGAAAAAGGATATCAAGGAATAAAGATAGAGTCAATTGTAAATTAAGAGTAGGATATTCAGATAGACTTTCCCCGTGTGGACACGGTGTGGACAAAATGACTGAAAATTGCTCAGTTAAATTGACTCAGGCTAAAAGCAAAATCAAGATTTTTCAGGGGAAACGGAGTACGCCCGGAGAGATTTGAACTCCCGACCTTCTGATTCGTAGTCAGACGCTCTATCTGAACTAACCTATTTATAATCAACAAGTTAATCCTTTTCTATTTTGCCCTTTTGACCAAATTTTGACTACTTTTCAACTCCGCCAGTCTCTCTTTCGCATCCTCAACCTCAGGCTGGCCTGGATTAGCGTTCTTCCAGAAGGCGAAGAATTTCTCATAATGCTTTATGGCTTTAATTGGCCTTATAAATATCTACATGAACGACACCTTATGAGTTGCTAAATGAGAAAATTTCTACTGGACAAAACTCGCTTTCACAGGTATGAAATATGACACTTTAAAACATAATCTCCTTCCTCATTCATGTAGCTTTTCTAAATGCCATAATCCATCATCACAAAACCTTATTCCAACTACAGCATGTTCTTCTTTTTTATCGAAAACAGTCATAGATGAATGAGCTTTTTTTGTAGACATTAATTCTTCTATCTTTGCTAATAATTCGAAGGCATTTTTTACTCTGGCTCTTTTTCTATCGTTAACTAATAATAAAAATTCCATTTGTTCTAAACCAGTTTGTTGTCGTTTGCAATAATCTATAATTTCCTGCATTACTCTTTTCAAAAGTTCACTCATTTAAGCCTCTTCCTCGCATCCTCTACCTCAGGAATTCCAAAATCTGCGTCTTTTATCTAAAGACAAATTTAGAGATATGTTATACTAAAATTAGCCTTGCTGGGCTGGCTGGGCAAGGATTCCTTCCTAGGGCATTCGGCCCATTCCCCTTATGCTCACTACAGCCAGCTTTTTAAGATGCTTCTGTTTTCAAAATAAATCCAAATATCAGAATAATCGCTCCAACTATTATAAGTATCCAAGCTATTACTTGAGGAAGTGAAGTAAACCAAATCAGAATTTCTCCTAATAGTATTATTAACAGCCCTATTAACTTCATCCTAACCCTTCATTCTTATTATAAACCTCTTCTCCTCACTCAATAACTAAATTATATCTCAGAACTCTGTACATTAATCATTTTTAGTATAACAGAGAGGGTTCTCTTTACCCTGCTGGAGAAAGCACCTACCTTAATTCTTTCACTAATCCCCTTTGCTGACACAGCCAGCATTTTCAGCATTCAGTCTATGCCCATAATTTTTGTATAATGCTAAAAATATAATTGAATAAATTTTTTAAGAATAAAATTTGTCCGTTTTCAACAAATCTATTCACAGAGACGGTGGAAAAGTGATATTCTTACCTGGTATTTCTTAAAAAGGAGCACTAAGGAATTTAGCTGTGAAAATTCTTTTGATCTACCCGAAATATCCTGACACTTTTTGGAGTTTTAAATATGCTCTGAAATTTATTTCAAAAAAAGCGTCATTCCCACCTTTGGGTTTATTAACAGTGGCTGCAATGCTTCCTAAAGAATGGGAAAAAAAGCTTATTGATATGAATGTTTCTCTCTTAACAGAGGATGACCTTGAGTGGGCTGACTATGTATTTATAAGCGCTATGGTCGTTCAAAAAAAGTCAGCAAGGGAAGTCATAAGAAGATGCAAAAAACTTGGGATTAGAATTGTTGCTGGTGGTCCTCTCTTCACCACAGGATATGAAGAATTTGAGGATGTAGACCACTTTGTCCTTAATGAGGCAGAAAATTCTCTTCCATCTTTTCTGGATGATTTAAAAAAGGGATGCACCCATCGCATTTATACCTCTAACGAGTATCCTGATATAAGAAAGACTCCTCCTCCACAGTGGGAGCTTATTAACACAAAAAAATATGCTTCGATGTGCATTCAGTATTCCAGGGGCTGTCCTTTTAATTGTGAATTCTGTGACATTATCGTTCTCAATGGACGTAAACCACGGACAAAAGGTAAAGACCAGATTTTAAGAGAACTGGAAGTTTTGTATACATTAGGCTGGAGAGGTGGAGTATTTTTTGTAGATGATAACTTTATAGGTAATAAAAAAAGACTGAAAAACGAAGTTCTCCCTTCCTTAATTGATTGGATGAAACAGAAAAAATATCCTTTTTATTTTTTCACTGAAGCATCTATAAATCTTTCTGATGACGATGAGCTGATGTATCTAATGGTCAAGGCAGGTTTCAGAAGGGTCTTCATCGGAATCGAGACCCCAAATGAAGAGAGCCTCACAGAATGCAATAAATATCTGAATAAGAACCGTGACTTGATAACTTGTGTTAAAAAAATCCAGGACAATGGTCTGGAAGTTCAAGGAGGATTTATTGTAGGCTTTGACAATGATCCTCCTTCAATCTTTGAAAGACAGATAAGTTTTATTCAAAAGACCGGAATCGTTACAGCTATGGTGGGATTATTGAATGCACCTCGTGGCACAAGACTTTATCATCGCCTGAAAAAAGAAGACAGATTATTGAATGATCCATCTGGCGATAATACGGATTTTTCGATCAATTTCATCCCCAAAATGAATGTTGAAATACTCATGAATGGGTATAAGAAAATCCTTAATACAATTTATTCACCCAAGCACTACTATAAACGCGTTAAAACATTCCTAAAGAGTTACAAGCTTAAACCATTAAAGAGAAAAATCCATTTCAATTTTTGTGACCTTAAAGCATTCTTTAAATCTATCTGGTTTTTAGGGATAAAAGGAAAAGAAAGATTCCATTACTGGAAACTTGTATCCTGGACATTAGTAAGACGTCCCCGCTTCTTCAACTTAGCCATTACATTCGCAATTTATGGCTTTCATTTTCGAAAAATTGTGGAAATTTAATTAAATCGAAAAAACCAGCCAAAATCACTCTATCGGATACAGTCTCTCTTTCCACTCAAATCTTTTCTTAAATATAGAGAGACGTAAAGAATTAAAGAGGATCAAAAGGGCGAAAATTACGGATAGGGGATGAAGCAGCCCGTATAAAATGCTTGTGTTAAACCTCAGGGCCAATATCAATTTTATAAGAGATATAACAATTATCTGGCAAAGAGGAAAGGAATAATTCTGATGAGATTCTAAAGCTCCCCAGAATGCGAGATAAGGGTATATAAACAGGAAATAACAGACAAAGAATATTCCGGCAACATAATGGGGATGGCCACCTATAGCCTCATAAGAATTTTTTGAGAATCCATTCCATACTTCTTTAAAAGAGGTGTAAAACCTAACATCCATAAATTTAGTGCCATCTATTACACTGATCTTTCCACTCTTCTCCCTGACAACTTTTGCCAGAGCCATATCATCGACAATCTCCTTTTTCTGGACTTCATAGCCTCCACAAGAAAAATAAAAATCCTTTTTTATCAGCATAAAAGGTCCTATGCCAACAGGAATGCGTGAATGCCTCGTGAAGTTTATTAGTTTGAAAGGAAGAAGTGCTACAAAAGCAAAATGGATAATCGACATGTACAACTTTTCAGACCAGGTTTTAGCAATCAGACCAGGAACGCAGGTTACGAAAACAGAATGACTATTTTGGGCTGCGGCAAGGGCTGTGGAGATGGAATGAGATTTATGGGTTGTATCAGCATCGGTGAAGAGGAACCATTCGCCATTTGCCTTTTGAGAAAGCTGATGACAGGCCCAATTTTTCCCGTTCCATCCTGGAGGAAGCTTCTTTCCTCTGACTATCTTTACATTTTTAGAGCGCTGGGAGAGTTCTTTAACTATTTCGAAGGTCCGGTCGGTTGAGTTGTCATCAAGAACGATAATTTCTAATCGAGGATAATTCTGCTTAAGGAGAGAACAAACACATCTTTTAATATTTTTCTCTTCATTCCTTGCGGGGAGTAAAACAGATATCAGAGGAAGGGGCTTTTTCAGCCTGAGACTTTCTCGATCTTTGAGCATTTTGAGATTCTGGAGCATATTCCACAGCAGAAGAAGGAGGACAAAAAGAATTAATACCTGAATATATTCCATTTCGCTCTACCAGCCTGATATCTGCTCGTGTAAGGCTCATCAATTAGACTCTTTGAGCCTAATACGAGGAGGAATCAAGTCACAATGAGTACTGATTAAAGCATCTCAAGAAATTCTTTCCAAGGCGTTGCCACTAATGTTTCGGTTGTCGAGTGTCCGTAGGCCCGGATGATCATAGCTGCCCTTTCAACCTGTTTCAAATTGTCAGATTCGACAATATCGACGATATCGAATCGTCCAGTGGTTGCGAAACTTTCCTTCCAGACAACTTTAGGGCAATCACTCTTAATTCATGAAGATACTACCTCAGCTAATTTCTTAAAATCCTTGGGATCCTTAAATGCCTCTGGTGAAATTTTGCTGAGAATGATATAAGTTACCATCTTACACCTCCTGTTTTTTGCTGATTCTTAATTATCCCCGATTTTATGTATCTTCTCGCTAATAAAATTATACCAAAGGAAATATATGTTGTTTAGACATAATTGAATTTTTCCATTAAGTAATAGTATAAGATTGTTTATAGGGTGATTTTTTATGCCAAAAATATTAGGCATAGATATTGGCTCTCTCACAATAAAAGCTGCATCGTATTCCCCACTAAGTGAGGAAGTGGAAGAGCTTGAAGTTGTCAATCACGAAAGGCAGCCAGTTCAAAGAACTCTTAACCTAATAGAGCAATTATTAGAAGAACAAGAGATCTCGGATTTAGGCATTACAGGAGATTTTGGAGAGAGTCTGGCTAGAGAGCTTGATGTTTATTATGTTAATCCTCATCTTGCTTCAGCAGAAGCAAACATTAGGCTCTTTCCGCATTTGAGAACCATCCTCAATATTGGCGCATCCTCATCTAACCTTATAATCATAAAAGAAGATAACAAGGGAAATCCTAAACTCGATGATATTGTACTTCCCCCTCATTGTTCCGCAGGGACTGGTTCTTTTCTTAATCAAACAGCTTCTAGATTTGGGTATTCAATAGAAGAATTCGGCAAGCTTGCTTTGAAGTCAAAGCATCCTGAAAACATTTCCGGTACATGTGCGGTTTTTGCTGGATCGGATATGATCGATAAGCAACAAAAGGGCGCTCGAAAAGAGGATATCGCTGCTGGCCTTCATTATGCACTGATAAGATATTTGTTCGGGACACTCAGTAAAGGGAAAAGAATCGAAGGCCCTCTTTCTTTTCAAGGTGGAGTAGCTGAAAATTTCGCAATGGTACAAGCCTTAGAGGATATTCTGAGTTCATCTGATCATCAGGTTGAGCTTTTCATTCCACAACACCACAGATTTATGTCTGCGATTGGTGCAGCCATACTAACTTCTGAAAGAATTTTCGAAGCTGGATATTTTGTACAAAAAAACAGATTGATGGAACGCGTACAAAAAGCCGAGTTAAAAATAAATAATCTTGCATCGTTCAAAGATGTTGAATTACCTCCACTGGAATTGAAAGATAGAATCACAATAAGAAGAGGGAGTATTGACGAGATTCCTGTTTGCGGAGGAAAAATATCTGCATACATCGGTGTTGATATAGGTTCCGTCAGTACAGGTGTGGCAGTTCTTTACTTTGACAAAGAGGCCCATGATAGAGATTGGAAGCTATTAGCAAAAAAATACTTGCCAACGCAGAGCAATCCTCTTGGTGTTGTAAACCAAGCCTTAAAAGAAATCCAGGCTGAGCTTGGCGACAGAATCACAGTCGTGGAGGTAGCGGTTACAGGCTCTGGCAGAAAGCTGGTTGCAGATTATCTCGGCAGAGTTGCGGATGTGAATGAAATAACTGCTCACAGGACAGCTGCCCACACAGTTGCAGAAAGAATGGGGATTTCAGTAGATGAAATAATCGAGATAGGAGGACAGGATTCAAAGTATATCAAGGGAATAGAACAATTTGACATGAACAAATCGTGCGCTGCTGGCACAGGATCATTTATTGAAGAACAGTCAAAACAACTCGGCGTAAAAATAAAGGAGTTTGCATCCTACGCCCTTAGGGCAAAATCTCCTGTATCGTTTGGCAACAAAAAGTGTACGGTTTTCATAGAGGAAGAACTTGCCGCTCGACAGGGGCATAAATCACTGGAGGATCTCCTAGCAAGCGCGGCTTATGCAGTAGCCGAAAATTACTTGAACCAATTTAAAGTAGGCGACAAAACTGGAAAAACAATCTTTTTCCAGGGAGGGGTAGCTCTTAATGAGGCGGTTGTTGCGGCTCTTCAACATCTTACAAACGCAAATGTTATTGTGCCTGAGCATAATGAGGTTCTAGGAGCCATAGGCGCAGCGATTCATGCAAAAAAGCACCATATGGGGGAAACAAACTTCATAGGTCTTAAAAAAATAAAAAAAAGGAATTATGCCCTTGACTCTTTTCAATGTGAGGGGTGTACAAATCTCTGCAACGTGTCTCAGGTAACTACAAATGACGGTGTAACTATCTACGGCGGAGATAGATGTGAAAAATATTCTCTCTCCACTGGACAGAAATCGACGCCAGAAATAACAATTCCAGGTCTTTTCAAAGAAAGGGATCAATTGCTTAGAGCAGATTTCCAAGAGTTGGAAACAAAGGTCAGGAGATCTAAGCCCAAGATAGGCATCCCACGCTTATTCTCTCAGTACTATGAATTTTTTCCTCTGTGGAAAGCATTTTTTGAAGAATTAGGTTTTGAGGTTTTAACATCAAGGAGAACAAATAAGAAAATTATTGAAAAAGGCCTGGATAGCGTTGTTGCTGAAACATGCTTCCCAGCTGAAATTACATACGGCCATCTGAAAGATCTGCTTGAGGAGAGAGCTGATTTCATATTTTTTCCTTGTTTAATCGATGGACCACAGACTAAATGGAGGGAAAGAAAGAGCTATTTTTGCACACTGTCGCAGAACATGCCATTTGCCGCAGTAAGCACATTACCTGAGCATCCTGACATTGTTGGGCGTATATTAAGACCTGCTATCTATTTCCATAGAGAAAGATTTAATCTTGAAGATGAGATGACTAAAGTGGCAAGTAAATTGGGAAAAACGAAAAAAGAAGCGAAGACAGCACTGCGTGCAGGTTTTAAAGCCTTATCACGATTCAATAAGAGGCTTAGAGAGCGAGGTCAGGATATTTTTTCAAATCTCGATAAATATTCCTTTCCCATTGTTGTTGTAGGCAGACCATACACTTTGGGAGATCCAGCCATTAATGTTGATCTTCCAAAAATGATTCTAAAAACTGGGGCATTTCCCATTCCAATAGATTATCTTCCTCTGGAAGATGTCGATATTAGTGAGATACAGAATCTTGCTAATTGGAGATACTATCACAAAGTGATGAGGGCTGCAGAAATAGTAAGGACAAATCCTAAGCTCAACAGTATATTTTTCTCCGTATTTTCCTGTGGACCAGATTCATTCCTTGAAGAGTTCTATCGGGAAGCTCTGGGTGGGAAACCCTTTCTCGGGCTTGAAGTAGGAAAAACAACTGCACCTGCACATATTCAGACACGAGTGGAAGCATTTATGGATAACATCAAGGAAGGAAGGGATTTGGGAAAAAAATATAAAAAAACCAGACTATTTATTCATATCCCACGAAAAAGAAGAATACTCTATGTGCCGAGAATGGATGATGATGTTCCAGTTTTTATTGAAACGCTCAAATTACTGGGAGTTGAAGCTCGTGCTTTAGAACCATCGACGTCAAAATCTCTTGCTATAGCTAATAGGTACATTCCTGAGAAAACATGCCTTCCTGTAAGAATGACTGCAGGAGATTATCTGTACTTTCTAATGAATTCTGATGTAGATCCAGAAAATATTGCTTTTTTCAATCATCAGGCTGATGGGGCATGCAGACAAAAGGTATATTCTCTATTACAGGAGCTAGTTTTCCAGAGATTAGGATTTAAGAACATTCCTGTGATCACACCAACTCCAGGTAAACATGCAGGATACATCAATAAATTAGAATTGATAAACGGAGGGCAAAAGCTAACTAAATTTGACATTGCGAGATTCTTTTTTAGATTCTGGCAGAGAATTACAGCTAACGAAGCAATAAGGCAACTTGTGCTTTCGAGAAGGCCGTATGAGACGCAAAAAGGTTCAATGGACAAAGCTTATAAAGCAGGTCTAAAAGAGTTTTGTAAGACTATCGCTAATGGAAATATCAAACGAGGAGCACTTGATTTTTTTGAGAAAATTATGCAAATTCCGATCAATAAAAACCAAGAAAAAGTGAGCATTGGTATCGCAGGCGAAGGATATGTCAGAATTCACGAGCCGAGCAATCAATATTCGATAAGACATCTTGAAGAGTTGGAAGCAGTGACTGTTCTTCCGATGGCTTCTTCTTTCCTCAATTATTCAATTGAGAATGCTACAAGAGGAAATGGAAAATGGCTTTTGAAGACTATTAAAGCCATCCAGAAATATATCGAACACGATGCTTTTAAACATATATTACCTTATTTAGTCTTCCCCGAACCGAGTGCAAAACATGTAATTGATGAGGCCGCCAAATATATGGATCCCAAGGCTGCTAGCGAGGCTGTTGAAGGCATCGGTACTGTGTCATTATTCAGTCGTTCAGGAAAGATTCACGGTATCCTTAATTTAATACCTGCGCATTGCATGGCAGGGAGCGCACTGCAGTGTTACCTCGAAAAACTCCACAGTGAATCAAGGATTCCTGTGTTGACCATTCCTCTTGATGGGATTTATGATAAGAGCTTCAAAATAAATCTTGAGGTTCTTGTTCATCAAGCAAAATTATATAAAACATCATTGTTATCCTAATCATCGCAGCTTCTACTCAGTCTTGAATTATAACAATCACCTCTTCTGCTTTATTAAAAATTTTGTGAATTTCATCTTCGATTTCTATTGCCTTGTTTTCTGCTTATCTTCGTTTAATTTCTAATTTCTTAAGCTCTGCAACTCATTGTTGTAGCTCCAACAATTCTTCTAGTTGCTTATCTTTTGATTTATTGTTTTCATTCATGCTTTTCTCTCCTGTCTCTCGGTATGAGGCGCTAAATGCGCTCAGTTGTTATTTCCATTTTGAGATGCCAGAGTTTTATGGTCCTAAGAAGCTTCTGTTTTCAGAAGAAATCCAAATAACAGAATAATCCCCCCTATAATTATCAATATCCATGCTATTATATGACTAACCGATGTGAACCAAATCAGAATTGCTCCTATAATGTTTGCTAGTTCAACTGCACTCATTTTTTCCATGGTAATATAAATATTTTCTTATTTGCCTAAGCAGTTCATCTCGTTCAAACGGCTTTGCGATAAAATAAATTCCGTGCTTTTTACTGCTACTTTGCTCTTCCCTTTTTGTGACTAAAGAAGACAAAAATACGATTGGAATATTTTTTGTCTCAGGATTATTTTTTAGGGTAAATGCTACATCTCCTCCATCCATATCAGGCATCATAATATCAAGTATAATTAGATCGGGGGATCTCTCCTTTGCAATTCTAATGGCTTCTCTTCCTAAGGAAAGTGGAATAACAGAATATCCGGCGCTAAGTAAAATTTTTTCCAGTGTTCTTAGTATCACCTTATCATCATCTACAATCAAAATTTCCTTAATCTCCATTTCAGCGCTAACCTTTCTTGTTAAGTGAATATTACTGACTACAGCTCACAGTACCTACTTAATACCTCAAAAATTAATCTTGAATTTTGTGCCATCCTTTCTATCGAGATGAATAGTTCCATTGAGTTGCTTTACCAAGTCAGTCACCAATTGCATTCCTAATGTTTTTGTCATTAAAAAATCTTCATCCTTAGGAAAACCTTTTCCTGTATCCTTCACAATCATGGTATATTTATCCAAGTTTTTGTCTATTTTTACACAGATCTCTCCAGACTCCCTTCCAGGAAAAGCATGTTTAAGCGAATTGGTTACAAGCTCATTAATGATTAATCCACAAGGAATCGCTGTATTGATATCAAAATAAATTTTTCCAACTTCCAGCTTTGGATTGATATTCTTACTAACTCGACTATAGACGGAAAATAAATGAGTTGTTAGCTTTTTTACATAATCAGAAAAATCAATTCTTGCCAGGTCCCTGGATCTATACAGCCCTTCATGAACGAGAGCCATTGACTTAATACGAGTATGTGCAACCTTAAAGATTTCAAGCAGCTTTTTATTCTTTATATATCTGGACTGAAGCCTGAGCAAACTTGATACAATCTGCATATTATTCTTGACTCTGTTATAAATTTCTCTCAACATCACTTCTTTCTCTTCGAGTGATACCCTGAGTTGTTCTTCTGCCTTCTTGCGCTCAGCGATCTCAAGCTGCAGTTCTTTGTTGGATTTTGCTAGCTCTTCAGTCCGCTTTTTAATTCGTATTTCTAACTCTTCGTTAGCCCTTTGCAGCGCCTCTTCTGCCTGACGGCGCTGGAGTGCTATCGATGCCTGCCTTACAAACGTCTCTACAATGCTCGGATTTCCCAACTCAATTCCCTTTCGCATGAGGATTGTAGCACTGCTAAACAATCTTCCTTTCCAGGAGAAGCCTATTGCATATGTGTCACCCAAGTTGAGAAGTTTCTCGATAGCGTTGCATGTTGCTTTCGGTATTGCTCCTACTGAAAGTTCGTATAGTCCTCCGGAGACCTTCTTCAACCTGCGGCTAGTTAGACCTTCTCTCGCCTCATCGTTTATTGGGGTAATCAGTCCCACGGGATGCTTTCCCAGCATCTTGAGAACTTTGTCCATGTGTTTTCCAATTCCCTTAACAGCACGGACACAAAAATTATTAGATGCCTCATCGAACGAATTCATGCTAATAACACAGTCACCAACAAGTTCTTTTAATTTTTCTGCTATGAACTTGTAGATATCCTCTTCAGGTGATAGATCAACGAGTCCAATTGCCGTTCTTGATAATGATATCAGCTCACAGATATACTGCCTTTCCTCTTTGCTCTCGATTTCTTTTTTCTCCGATTCAGCAATTCGTTGGCGTAATTTCCCTATTTCACTTAAAAGTTGATTCTTAGTTTTGTTTTTGATCTTGATTCCCCCATTATTATTTTTTTCTTTAGTATTATAAAAAATCTTGATTTGAAAAGAAGCCCTCAGAAAGTTGTCGAGATTTTGTCAAAAGCTTGTAAATTTGACTCAGCTCTTCCATCTCTCCATATATCTTTTTTATATATTTTGATGCAAGTTAAATCAACCTTTAATGACCAAATGTCGCTCTTTGTCGCTTTAAATTGAACAGAAAAACTATATATTTAAGTGGGGAAATCCTGATTTTCTGGCAGGACATTTCGCTTATTTCCCCTTTTGCTGACAACAGCCGGCACTCTCTACTTATGCCTGTTCCTTATGTCACAAAGATTAAAATGATAAAAAGCGATTTTACTTGATATTTCCTATAATATATATATAATTAATAGGAAACCTTTTCGCTTGTATTACGTATATATAATTAAAGGAAATGAATTGAGAAAGGAAATTAAGATGAAATTTAGATATAAGGTTGCAATCATTTTTGTGGCAGTTCTTATCTCTATAGTGGGGTTTAATATGATTGCCTCGTCTTACTATGTTTACTTGAAGTAGGAAATGAAGCAGTCCATAAATTTATAGGGAATTATCTGGATAGCGCCTGGAGAGACTCGAACTCCCGACCCTCTGCTTAGAAGGCAATTGGTGGAATCAAAATAAAGTAGAAATATCAGTCCTTCAACCCAGCCAGCCTCTTCTGGGCATCATCAACCTCAGGCAGGCCAGTTTTTATTCTCTGGCTTCTACTCGCCTCACAGTTCGATAGCTGTCTTGCTATCTAATCACAAAGGGAACAACAATTGCTATCAATCCTAAGAAAATAACCGCGAAAATGAAAAGATTATATCTGGTGTTGTATCCGACCAAAAGAGATGGATCATAATACCCTTCCACCCCTTGGTCTTTGTACATCCTCATCAATCCACTCAGAAGCTTGAATCTTGTTTGCTTTCCTTTCAGCAATCCACTTATCACGACAAGATTAACTACTATAGTAAGAGAAACAAAGATGAACATTGTAATAAATAGAGAAGTATCCTTGCGTGATTCTTTAGCAATTGAAGAGTTAATAGCAAGAGTCAACAGATTGAGAAGAACTGCAGTAAGGACAAAAATCGTATCGGTGCGAGCATTCTGTTGAAGCTCTGAAATTATATGCTCATGTACTTGCTTAATCATATGTTCTCCCTCCTTTCTAAAGAAATCTCAATATATACGAATTTTTTTAGTTAAGTCTATTCCCGCAACCCAGCCAGCCTCTTCTTCGCATCCTCAGTGAGTAAACTAACCTCAGCTATTCCCTCTGCATTCCAGAAATTGTATCTTCCAAATCTTGTAGTAAAAAACTTTTATTACTAAAATTATCTCAACTCAATATAATATATCAATTATTTTACACCTTTATCATATTTTTCAAGAAAATCCCAAGCTTCAACCGCTTTATTAAACGTCTCGGCATAATAATCTGCTATCATTTGAGTGAATTTCTTCGTCGCTGCGATATTTTTTGTCGGATAATAGCCGTAATAACCCATGGTGTAGGGAGCTGGCAAAGCCTGATATCCTTCTTCAAACACATTAGCAACTTTACTTGGACCCAATTCTTCAAAAATCTCCCAATCAAAGAAATCAGGATTTATAGACTGATTCAGAGCTGCTTCTTCCAGACCGCCGTGGGCTCCTATATCATGTTTTGGAACACTGAAAGCCTCCATGGAGATTTCTTCACCTTTCGGAATGGTCCACCAATTCGAAACTAATATTCTTATCTTTCCGTTATATTTATTAAAAATTCTGCCTGTCGCCTCTGTTATTGCATCGGTATTTCCACCATGACCATTCATAATAAAAATATTCCTGAATCCTGAGATGACAAGTCCTTCGAGTACATCATATATATACTCAATCAAAATATTCTCTCTGATTGTAATGGCACCGGGGTGTTTAGAAATACCCAATCCGGTGGCACCATGGATTATAGCAGGAGCAACAAAAGCATTGCACTTTCTGCTTGCTAGCTTTGCAAAGTTTATCGGTATATAGGTATCCGAACCTGAACAGGTAGCCCCATGCGATTCGATTGTACCAATAGGAAGTATAACTCTATCTGTAACTTCAGGTATATACGATGCAAGTCTAATCCAGGAATAGTGGGCCATCTCCACATATTTAAGATCTGCGACGGTCTTCTGCCCTAAAGCAAATGAGCTTAATGTAAACATAAACACAATTACTAAAACTAAAATGAGACAGGTTTTGTTTTTCATGATTCCCTCCAGAATTTTAAATTGAAAATTATTTTATAGAAAATTCCTTTTCGTGCTTGCTTCAAATCTCACTGAATTTTCTGTGATTTTAGCACAGCTAACCTCTCCCTCGCATCTTCAACCTCAGCTATCCCTGGGTCGGTGGCCTTGGTCTTTCCCCGAAAATATAGACACCCAGTTAAGCTTGAATTAGACTCTCTGATCTAATTCTTTCGCAAAGATATAGGAGAAAGGGATCGCTATCAGATCACCAATGACGAAGACAGCAAATATCACGACAAGCAATATTGCATAGCTCGGGAACTGGCCCGAAATCAGAAGAGGAATGATAACTCCAATAAACCATATCACCTTATAGGTTAACTGCAGCAATAGAATAGGTGAAAACTTCAGAGGAGATCTTAGGCCGAGTATGGACAAAAGTGCAAATGCTAGATAAGCACTACCTGTCACACCGAAAACTATAGGATCTTGATCGGGCCACCCAAAGATATTTCGCATTACACTAGGGATAAAAATAATTCCCAAACCGAAACCTCCTGCTCCAACAAGGGTGTAAATATACATAAACCTTAGCCAACCCCAGCGAATTTTTAAATCGTTAGACATCGCTTTTCTCCTTTTTTGAAATTAGTATATAAGCATCCAGGCTATTTTTGAAGCCCAGCCAGCCTATTCCAAGCATCCTCCACCTCAACTTTCCCAGGATCAGCGTCCCTCCAGAGGTCGAGGAATTTCTCGTAATTCTCGATAGCTTTTTCTCCTCGACTTGTTTCTTCATACAATTTTGCCAATCTGTAATAAAAAAGAGGATGGATGAGCCGTCTTTCCTTACTCTCTGGATTGAATGTGATCAACCTCTCATATTCGGAGAGGGCTTTGTTGAGATCACCTTTCTTCTGGTAAACTCTGGCTAATACATCACGGGGGTGGGGTGTGTTGTACAGAAGGACAAGCCAACTGTGCATGTAAGGCACTTCCAACAGCACCTCTTTTTCGAACACGGAAATGGCTTTGTCCAAGGAACCTTCCGCGAGCAGCACCTCTGCATTGAATATTTTAAAATCATAGTCTGCCACCCTGCTTCTAAATACCGGATCGATTTTAGGTATCAGAGATTCCATCTCTTTCAATCTGGATCTTGCAGAATCGATATGACCTTGTTTTAAATCCGACAGCCCGAGAAAAAAATTGGACTCTGCTGAATAGAGCTGCTCAGATGGTGCAGGTTGATATGATTGGATGTGTTTTTGCATCAGTTCGAACCACGAAAGGATGAGGTCCTGGTATTTTTCTACTTTTCCTCTGTCGTAATCGATCCAGCCCTCTATCCAGGCCGAATAAGCCTGGCAAAATTTATTATCGACACTTTCTGCCTCCTCGGATGCCATACGGAGCGCACGAAGCGATCGATCTACTTCTCCGATCCAATAGTGGTAAAAGGCATTCCATAGATATGCTTCTGCCTTAATCCCAGGAGAAGGAGCCATATTGACAAGCCGCTCTATCCAATCCAATGCCTTTCGGTATTCCTCTTTTAAAGCATAAACATAGGCGATCCGCCAATATGCTTCGAAAAAATCAGGCCGAGCGTCTACGGCCCTTTGGTAATTTTCTATCGAACTGTCAAGCTGCCCGATCTGAAAATGTATCTCGGCCAGTGAATCCAATGGATTGGCATCTCCGGGGGATACAGCGGCATATTTTTCAAAGGATTCAATGGCCTTCTCGTAATTTCCCATGTCTGCGTACGTGTATCCCAGTCCATTCCATGCCGATCCATAATTGGGATCCAGTGCCAAGGCCTTGCTGTATGCATCTATGGCGGCAGAAAATTCCTTTTTGTTCCAGTAGTGTATGCCAAGGTTATAGTGAATACGCTTTTCTCTAGGGAACTTTGCCGTCATCTCTTCCAGAATGCGAATCCGTTTCTCCACATCCTTTTCGATGACTTGTGCGTAGAGGGCATAAATATTGAGCCTGTCCTTCTCATTGGCTTTCTCTGCGAGAGCCTTGGCTTTTATTAAGACTTCTTTCCTGGCTTTTGTATTCCCCAATTTCCCATAAGTCAGCGCCAACCATTGATGTGCTGCCGCAAAATTCGGATCTCGTTCTATGGCATTTTCGAAGAACTTGCGAGCTTCATCATAATAATACCGATCATACTTCTCGACACCTTTCAAAAACTCGTTGTAGGCATCCAACGAAGAGGTGGTGACATCTGCGATCTTTTGGGCACTTGCTGTTATCCTTCGCTCGGATAACCCAATTCCTTTGGAAATCTCTTTGCTCAGCTCATCGATTTGATTCTCGAGGATACTCGACTCATTTTTGCCCCTTGCATTGGCGCTCCGAAGGAGTTCCTTACTCTGCACATCTAGAATTTTCACATCTGTGACAAACATGTCGCCCAACTTGGTAATGCTTCCTAGGACAATGTAATCCACATTGTCCAGACGGCAGAGCTCAAATCCCAATTCTCTATCTATGGTTTCTGCATCCTCGTGCCCCAATTGATTGAGGAGATCATACATCCTCTCCCAAGTGACCACGTAGAAATTTCCGGACTGTTCAAGACTGGTGATGAGCAGGTTGGGAATGATCTTCCTCAATCGATTATAGGTTTCCTCACCAGTCTGGTTGTCGAAGCTGATCACAGCGATAGATGGCTTTGATCCAGAAGGCACGCTCTCTCCTCCTTGTTTGAGGACCTGCCATACTATCACAGCAGCTATTAAGAGAATGGCCGCAACCAAGCCAGGGATGCGTAGCCTCTTCAGAGCAAACGTCACCGTGATTTCTTTTGATGCAGTCGGCTTTTTGTCAACAAACTCTCTTTCTGTGGCCGGCATCTTCTGTTCAATGGCATGGAGTGCATCCCGTACATCCCCAGCACTTTGAAATCGTTTTTGTCTGTCTTTTTCCAGGCACTTCAGAATAACCTGGTTCAGATTTTCAGGAATCTGAGAATTGAGCTTTTTGGGCTCGAGTGGGACCTCGTACCTGTGCTTATGAGCGATGCTCAATGCGATATCTCCCTCGAATGGAACCTGACCCGTGACCATTTCATAAAGGATTATTCCCAATGAATAAATATCAGAGCGTTGATCGATATCCTTTCCCTCAACTTGTTCTGGAGATACATATTTGGGTGTTCCTATGATCACTCCGGTTCCTGTGAGCTCCTCCGATTCCAGGGAGCGAGCGATTCCAAAGTCCATAATTCGAGCGTTCCCGTCTCTATCGATCATAATGTTGCTCGGCTTCAGATCTCGATGAAGGACTCCCAATCTGTGTGATTCAGCCAAGCCCTCACACACTTGCTTGGCAATGTTAATCGCAGTGCTAATCCCTAGCTGTCCGCTCATCCGGATCATACTCTTGAGATCCTCACCCCGCACATATTCCATCGTGATGAAGTGCACTCCTTCTGCTTCTCCCAAATCAAACATGCGGCAGACATTCTTATGGGCGATCATACGTGTTGTCTTCAACTCATTTCTGAATCTTTCAATTATGTTCTCATCTCTGACGATTTCAGGTTTTATAAGCTTAAGGGCGACTTCTTGATTCAGCTTCGTATCCTCGACTCTGTAGACTCTTCCCATTCCACCTTTACCCAGTTCTTCGATGATTTCATATCTTCCTGCAAAGGAGGTTCCTCTGGTTGGTTCCTCCTTCGGTGCTTCAATCGTTTCTGTGACTTCTATATCCTCGATTGCAGGAAGTCGAGTGCCGCACTCCCCACAGAATTTCAGTTTATCAGGATTATTGGCATGACATTCCGGACATTTTTTTGCCATTACTGTTCCCTTATTTTCCCATGCCTAGTCGGCAAAAGGATATCAAGGAAAATGTGAGGTGTCAAATTGAATAGAAATATTCCTTTTGACCATATTTTGACCATCTTAAGTTAAAAACTGCTTAATTTTGTTAAAAACTGTTAAAGATAGGATTGAATGCTTTTTTGGTCTAAGTTATTGATTCTTAACGTAAATAGTTGATAATAAAGGAGTACGCCCGACCTACGGATCCGGAGTCTGTCGCTCTATCCCCTGAGCTACAGGCGCACCTTTTTTATTCTCAATGATTTACGTTAGGACCACTCTGCTCTTTAAATGTAATTGTGACCAAAATGTGCCTTTAGATTCTATTATTCCTTTGAACAAATTTCAATGTCTTCCTGGTGATATCTTCAAACAAAATAACACTCAG
>Ga0224495_10000551_pt1 | contig 29391 bp, 21 predicted proteins | sample SF_Jul11_sed_USG_FD_168128 | JGI IMG/M metagenome (GOLD analysis project Ga0224495, IMG submission 168128) | Sediment microbial communities from San Francisco Bay, California, United States - SF_Jul11_sed_USGS_4_1 | ecosystem: Environmental > Aquatic > Marine > Sediment | place: USA: California... | reverse complement strand
ATGGGCCACAAGACTATCGTAGGCAACTATGTGTGGATTGGACCTTACGCCGCAACAATCCCGGATCTTCATCCTCCGTGTGGAAGATGTGTCCAAGGAGCCACTATAGATGACTACGCTGTAATCGGAGCTGGAGCTATGCTTTTGCATAAGGTAAGAATAGGAAGCAACGCCATCGTTGCCGCCAATTCTCTAGTCACAAAGGACGTAAAGGAGAACACTCTAGTCAAGGGATCTCCAGCTCAATATGTCTGTGATATACGGAGCATAAAGTGCAAAGAAGGCCTTATAGAAGCTCCGTATCCATGGATGAAAAACATTACCCCAGAGAAGGTCAAGAGGTATGGATACGATTCGCGCAACAGGCAAAAGCGCAAGTGACGCTGCATCAATAAAGACCACTATTGATGATGCAAAGAAGTGGCTATTGTTTTCGGGAATCCAAAATCTTGATTCTAGCTCTTCTGCTTTCGGCGCATTCAGCGCTTGGTACGATGGAAACAATAAGAGATACTCTTTTGCTTATTCGGAAATAACAGGCTACGGCATTTCAACATTGCTTTATCTCTACAAATTGAAACCTGATTTCCTGTTGATTGAGCGAGCTAAACTAGCAGCCGATTGGCTTATGTCGACTGCTTGGGACTCAAAGTACGGCGGATTTCGATGTAGATACGACCACTCAACTAACTCGTTCAACGAACGGGTCTGTTCTTTTGACGCTGGCATGGTCCTCCCTGCCCTTGTGAATCTGTACCGTGAAACAAAAGACACCAAATACCTTAAAGGAGCAATGCAGACCGCCGACTGGTTAGTTAAAACCATGCAGAAAGAAGACGGTTCCTTTTACGTAAGGATACTTACTGACTCTGGCGAGTTCATCGACAAACCTGAGAAGTGGTCAACCCAATCAGGATCTTATCATGCAAAGATTTCGATAGGACTATCATACCTGTTCAACGTAACGAAAAAAGCTGCATACAGGGAAAGTGCAGTCAAAATATGCAATTGGTCTCTGAATCTCCAATTCCCTGATGGTAGATTCATAACAAATCGACAGTCAAATGAGACTCATCTGCACCCGCATTGTTATTCGGCTGAAGGACTGCTCGTTACAGGCACCATCTTACGAAAAAAGCGATACGTGGATAGTGCAGCCTCAGCGTTACGTTTCATCCAGTGCCACCAACTTCGCTCTGGAGGCATACCACGCACATACGTAAACGGGAAGCCTTCAACCGATGAAAGCGTGGACATCTTGTCCCAGGCCATTCGCCTCTGGATACTTCTCTCAAGAGCAAAACGAAGGCTTGAGGGAAAAAGCGCTCTTGCGAAAGCAATCGAACGCCTAGCTAGTTTTGCCAGTCCTCGAGGCGACTCTCACTCAAAGGGAGGGTTTACCTACGGGCATACGGACGAAGGGGTCTATGCTGACCATGTCAGTTCTTGGGGAACAATGTTTGCCATCCAAGCATTGGGAGTGTATATGAGGAAAAGACCGAGATCTCTCGACTTGATGTACTTTGTCTAATTTGATTCAAGAACATCAATTCGCAGCAGGAGAAAGGACACAAGAACTACGTGAATGGAACGAAATCTAAATATGAGCCGCTCCGAGCTTCTTTTTGAGGAAGGCAAACATGCGATATGAACGCCTGATTAGTTGCATAGCCTTTATAGGGCTTTTTTCAGGCGTTGCAGTAACCACGTATCTTTCCTATTCAGAGACAAGCTATTTTAATATTCACCCATTTCTTCTGCCGATTTTCTTCGCACTTAGCCTACTCCTTCTTCTCGTAATCCTCAAGATGTCCGTGCCTCTCTCCGTTCGCGTCAAGCTTTCCATGATTGGCGCATACACTTTTCTTGGCAATATGATTCATGTTGCCCTCCTCTTTCCTGGTCTAACGGGTGACCTCGCATATCATTTGGGAGTTGAAAGAACGTGGGATATATTCGGTACACACTACATGCTTCTGTGGCCCTTAGACACTTATGTCTCACAGATACAAGGTGTGCTCAATAGACTATACATATTTCAAAGAGGCACAGCGCAGTATGGTCTAGTAGTCACACTCAGCAAAATGCTTGGCGTAGATGTCTTTTGGATCAATGCACTACTCATCGGCGTGCTATGGAGCACTTTTATCCCAATCATTGCGTTCAAAGCGTCGAAAACCGCAGATGCAAGTGACCGCACTGGACTCCTAGCTGGACTCCTTACAGCGAATGTGCCGGTTCTTGTGCTTTACAGTTGGAAGTCTGCAGGGAATGTTTTCGGCTTCTTCTTCTTCTTCCTTGGAATCTATTTCATGCTCAAGTTTATCTCGGGTAATAGTGGGCGTAAGGGCATTTTTCTGATTTTGCTGACTTCTGCCGCGGCTATGTTGAGTCACCCAATGACAGGAATCCTGTCTCTTGTTCTTATCCCGCTTGCCTTTGGCTTAAGGCGCTACTATCCAAGAAAAACGCGCTCGTCCACGACTACTTTGGCACTTCTATGCGTCTGTTTCTTGATAGTTGCCTTCTCACTTCCTATCGCTAGTATTCTCTTGCAAGTTGTCTATCCGACGCACTCTGAGTTATCTTTGCAGAGGATATTCAGCCTTGATGTCTACCATCTTGTCTTCACCGAGTTTGCAGATTATGGTACTGTCGCCGTTTTAACTTACGGAGGAGCGTTAATCCTCTCAATTATAGGCATGGTCGCTTTCAGAGGCGATGAGAATGAAGAAGCCCCACGGTTGTTCCTGATAGTAGTCTTTGCAGCTCTCTTTCTCCAGCACAGAATCTTCTACTACTTCATTGAAGACCCACTTTTCGGTACACACAGATTGTATGCGCTGCTGCCCATTGTTACCATGCCCTTTGCAGCAATGGTTATTGATCGCCTTGCCCAAAACCAAGGATTTCCCAAAGCCTCAGCCGGCCACCCAGATCCCTCTCCGGGATCCAAGTTCCGAGTTAGTTTCACAACCAGAGAGACATTGGCAATTCTGTTTCTTGGCATCGCCCTCTCAGGATTGCTTGTTCAGGGACACATTTCAAGTCTTGAAGCAGATGCTGTCGACCGAGAACCATTTGGGATTGTTTCACCTTATTCGACTGAGGTTGTTGCTCTTATTCATGAGGAGTTCTTGAGGAATAGGGCGAGATATATCGTGGTCTCTGACATGGTAACCGAATACGCTGGACTGATGTTTCGTGGAAGATCGAATATCGATGAATTATACTTAGAGACCCAGCTAAACAGGCAGTTCTATACACAGACCTTGGAGAAGAGAAGCTCTGAACCTCTTATCGAGGCCTCTTCAGTCAACAATGCTTCTTTCGTATACTTGACAGTGGCCAGATATTCTATTAGAATGTACTTGGGACCGCTTGTCAGTTACGAGGATGTTACGGCATCCCTTGGACTGACCCTTGAGAACGTTGCACAGGTTGGTGAAGGTGAGCGTGAGGTAACTGTCTTTCGCTTGATGGTGGCACGGAAACCCTATAGCGGAATAGGCCCCGCTGTTGATGTTCTGGCAGATTCAGTGCAGTCCCAACTGAATACAACATATTCATACGTGACCTTGGATAATGTAGAATATGCCTTAAGCCTTAGCGGCGCAACAACCTACAACATCACAGATTGGCCTAATTACTGGTCCTATGAAAGCATTTCTCCTGCCCCCAACAGTATTCTCGTTAACGCCGATGCGTGGATCAACTTCACAGGTTCCGTAGACAGCAACTATACTGTAAGGTGGAAAGCTAGCGACCTTTATCCAAACGTGGTGTGGAAGGACGATTCGTTTATGCAGGGGTGGATTTTCACTGGGCGCACCACTTTGAGCAGTTACTCTTTCACAAGCGACGGCGACGTGGCAAATCTCAGCTTAAGCGGAAAGGTCAACGACTGGGCCAACTATCAAAAAGCATTGCCATCGCTCACAGGGAGCACCCGCTTTATGATTAGACTGAAAGGTGGATCTAACAGCAAGTTCCTAGTCCAGATATGGGAAGATATAGGAATGGGCTGGGAAGGGCGGGCCTTCTCAACACCCACTTGGCTCAAGCCCTCGGCGGATTACACCACATATGTCTATCCGATGACAGGCAATGCAACGCTCACCCTTATGTGGCTATCAGTCATGACAACGGACGGAGCCCCTGCAACCATTTACTTCGATTACATAATGATCATAGGTTAGATAAGATATCGACTGCGGTAAGAGCCATGAAATTTAGCTTTGAGGAGAAAATTGCGAACGATGCACGAGGTTTCGCCACAGTCCTCGCGATTTGTTCGGTATTCGCCATGTTCATTAGTTCAACATGGTTCTCATCTTCGAGCGTGCGTGCGCTGGCTGGTGGTTTGTTCACATTCGTTTACCTGATGATCAATAGCATTTTCCTTGGGCGTATCTTCTTTCATGATGAAACTCGAGGTTTTCGAATAGCCTTTGGTTTCATAGTGCTAACTATGTTTGTAGCCTTAGGAGCAGCTTGCATAATAATCACCAGCGGATTCTTCCCAATTCAATTCGACATGAGAGCAATTGCCGTTGTTTTGGCCGTAATCACGATCGGCACTTCCATCAGCAACCACCTACAGATTCGCAGAACGGCAAAACCGAAGACCAAAACCAAAGCCAGCTCTGAGGAAGGCGAGTCCTAAAGCGCGAATTGGTGGCACCCTATAGGCGGTGACCATGACGTTCTTTTTCGGACAGACTGTGCAGCAGCGAGGCTAATTGCATACCTATTCTTTTTCGGTCATAGTGCTCTTCGACAAGCTTTCGTGCGTTCTTGCCCATCATCTCTAATCCCTCTTTGTTCTTGAAAAAGAAAAAGTAACCCCTTGCGAAACTATTCGCTGACGGCTTGCCAACGAAAAATCCGGTCTGAAACTCGTGTGCAAAGTCTTCAATCAGGCCGCCTGGAGGTCCGGAGGCAAGTATGGGCAGTCCACAAGCCATGTATGAGAAGATCTTGGCGCCATACATGTCCGTTAGGAATCTGTCATCTCCCGAGAAAGGAATGAGACCTACATCACATGCAGAAAGGATTCCAGCGGTTTCGACCACCGATAGGGGACCCATGAATCTGACGGCGTCTCCAAGTTCGAGCTCTTCTGCCATGCGTTTGTAATGCTCATACCCCCTGAAGGTGATGAATAGTAGCTGCGCCCTTTTCTCTTTCTGGTATGCTTTGCTGAATCCTTGTATCAGGTCATGTGTTGGATAGTACGAAGCCAGTGTTCCTGCATAAACAAAAATCAGTTTATCTAGTGGAAGACCGTATTTTAGGCGTATTTCTCTGCGTTTTTGAGAACTGGATTGACGATAGATTGATGTATCTGCTCCATTGGGTATGACAGAGATTCGATCAGCAGGGACTCCAGCCGTTACGAGCTCTTTTTTTATGCGAGGGTACACACAAGTGACTGCTTCCGAATTTCTGTAAAGAAAGTGAAAAATGTACGTGAGAAGCTTGCTCATTGCAGGAGAGATCGGTACGTTGATTATCTCACGTGCAGAAGGAAAGGGAAAAAGATCACGCATGTCTACAGCAAAAGGTATTCTGAAGATCTTTGAGACGAAGAAGCCCGCGATAGCGACTTCCCCATTGGGAACTGAAGCAAAAACCACGTCTGGACGTTCTTTAGTCGCAATAATGGCTGAGAAAAAGCCATACAGGATAACAAGAAGAGGATTGATCGTGACACTCGAAAGAGAGAGCAAGAAACCTGGGCATCTGAGGTCGTATACTGTATAGCTCTTTTCAGAAGAACGCGCCGCTCTCATTATCCCGCGACAGCACGTTCCAGCAATGACTGCAACTCTGAATCCCTTACGAGAAAATGCTTGAGCAAAAGAATGGATTCTCTGTGACGATGACTGAGGACAAGGATAAAATGGATCCACTACCATAAGCGCCTTTAGGGGTACTCTGAGCGTTTTTGAAACCATGGTGGTGCCTCCGCTTTCAAGGTTTTCATTTGAGTTTCTTTGTCATTTCATAGACTGATGCAATAGGCTTGAACCCAAATCGCTGCACGGTCTCTATTGTTTCCTTCCATTCTTCATTGATTGACATTAGAAGCCGTCTAACGCTTTTCTCGGCCAGAAGTCTGAGCACTTGACTCAGAAGTAGGCTGGACAGATGAGATGATCGATCTGAGGGACGCACCAGTAACGATTCGATCCTTCCAGTCCGCTCGGTCGGATTAAAGACGGCATGGATATATCCCATGATCTTTCCGTCTGTTTCCAGAACCCATTTCTTAGAACGAGACCAAGTTACGATGCCTAATGCACGACTCAAAAATGAGGCACGAAAGTCCTGCGGCCCTATCCTATATGCCGTAGTCTTCATTGGACTGAGGGCTTTGCAGAGTCGATATATTTCTTCCAGATCAGCCGATTTGACGCCCCTTATCGCAACATCCTTATCGAGCACAATTGGTGTGAGCTTTCCGTCTTCGCGTCCTAAGAGAATCTGCGTCTCAATGATCCTGAACCCGAGTCGTCTGGTCATCTTCAAAGGAGCCGCATTGGTTGTCCAAAGGGAGGTATTTACCCGTTCCCCATATCTCTCAGAAATGTATCGCAGAGATTCATTCAGTAGTTTGCTATAGACGCCGCGCCTCCTAAAGTCGGCGTCAACAGCCGACGAATCAAGGCTCCAGACCCTTTTTCCATGAGGAACCACGTGTATCTCGCCGATGATCCTGTCCCCTGACCTTGCAACCAAGATTGTTTCCAAATCCACGCGAAGAAGAGAGAGCAAGGGAATAAAGATGCCAACAAGACGATACAGCTTCGCAACGCGAGCGAATCTCTGCATGTCAATCGCAGTGACTCGGGGTTGGTACTTGAATAGCTCACTGTACAGTTTCATCACTCCATCAAAGTCTCTGCTTCTCACAGGACAGACTACCATTCTCTCCAGAAGCCGTTCGATCTCGGCGTCAGTTGGTGTCAAAAGCGGACAGTGCCTCTTCGTATACCTTTTCAACTTTCCGTACGATACCGTCCCAATTAAAGTCTTTCACAATGATATTGCGACCTGCAAATCCCATTCTTTGTCTCAGCCTGTCGTCCAAAGCCAATGTCCTGATGGCGGTGGCTAACGATTCGACATCGCCGGGTGGAACAAGAAAACCGTTTTCTCCGTTTCTTATAAGATCTGATGTTCCGCCTACGTCAGTTGCGACCACGGCTTTCTCCATTGCCATAGCCTCCATAACTGTAAGGGGCAGACCTTCCGTCAATGACGGGTTGACAAAAATATCAGCAGCAGAAAGATATGAGGGTATTTCATTTCTTTCTACGTACCCGGTAAATGTTGCTTTCAGGTCGAAGCTCTTTGCCATGGATTCCAAGAGTTCCTTTTCAGGACCATAACCGACGATGAGCAAGTGAAGATTTGGAATACTTTTCTGAAGGGCTTTCTGGGCATGTAGCAGGAATGATAGACCTTTCAGCCGCACCAATCTGCCAACGAAACATACCACGATTTTGTTGTCGACTCTCAATTCCTTCCTTTTTGTGCTTGCGTCAAAAGATTGAGGGTCGAACTGTTCTACGTAGGGTATACTTGTTGGGACGATTCGAATTTTGCCTTGTGATAGCCCGATCTTGCGAGCTCTTACTACTAGGTTCTTGCTTAACAATATGCCCATTTTCGTCCTCGAAGAAATGACCCTTGCGAGGGTGTGGTCAAAGCTATTGACAATGAAGTCGACATATGAGATCCCAAAAGTGATGCCAGCCCCCTGAAGTGTGAGAACAAAAGGTTTCTTGAGAATGCTGGAAAGGAACACACCTGAAATAGTTGAAGGCGCATATTCAACGATTCCATGAATGATGTCTATCTTAAACCTCTTCATTATTCTAATAACATCTGGGAGCGGAAAAGAAATACCGTAATCGATGCCGGAGAAGTAATGAAGCGGCTTCACCCTGAAGATTTGAACTCCGTGAAACTCCTCATATAGCACATCTCCAGGATAGCTATCTGCTAATGCAACTACGGTATGGCCCCTTTGATGCAACCGAACTGCAAGGTCCACGACATCCGGGTTTCCACTTCTTCGTCCCCCGAAGTATGATGTCACTATCAAAATATTCATCGTGTTGGGCCCCCTTGATCCTCTGAGAGTTGCTTCCTCTCCATAGATATTATTCATGGCTCGCGCAGATTCTTGATGGCTTTGGCCGGGATGCCCACGACCATGGTGTAAGGTTCAACATTCTTGGTTACTACCGCTCCAGCACCCACTATTGCTCCTTCACCTACTGTAACTCCTGGTAAAACTATCGCTCCTGGACCGATCCAAGCGTTCTTTTTTATTGTTACTCTCGCAGCATAGGAGCGTGTGCGGATGCCTACCGAGGGCCTTGCGTGCGTTATGATCATTGCACGCGGGCTGATGCCTGCACCGTCTTCGATCGTGAATAGCTCAGGCCAGTCGGGATCTATGTGGACATCATAAGTGATCGTTGCTCTCCTAGCAATCTGAGCACCTGTTGACCGTAGAAGTATCAGTTTAAGTTCTCCTGCGGGGATTCTTGAAGAAATCATGCAGCACAGGTAGTTGTGTATGACTTTGAGAAAGTATCGTGTCCGCCCTAGACGACCTGTGTAGCCGTGAGCTTTCGCCAGATAGGATATTTCAGGCATTAATCCTTCTACCCGACTAGGTTCTAAGGGTATGTACCCGTTTGGCCTCTGCTCTTCATTATCTTCCTTTGGTGGCATCTTTTATGCTCCCGTTCTTTTGGTCTCTGAAGAAAAGCTGCGAAGAATCTTCGCTGGCTCGTTTCCAAGGCTTGCGGTGAACTCTTGTGCGCACACAAATGTTGGGGAGAATCTTGAAATTACGAATTCCAGCAGTTCTCGAAGCATGGCAACCCTTTGTGTCCGATGTCTGAGATATGCTAAGCGGAAGAAAGGCGAAACCTTAGCCCTTAAGGGTATCGGGTAAAAATCATAGTTATGAAGGTAGAATGTCATTACTCTCTCGTCAAAGCGTTGAAGCAACGATTTATAGAGGTTCAGACCGAAGAGCATGCAGAAGCTTAGACTCAATGGTAGCCTGAATATCGGTAGCGTTGACACAGGGATCTCGGTGATCGAGGTTTTTCCGCGCTGGTCTATTCTAGCTTCTGAGGGTGTGTAAGGATCGTGAGGTGCTTCAGGAAAGAAGTTTTTGCTGATTAGCTTTGGAGAAGGGACCACGGAGGAGTCATATTTGTACCCAAGTTTGGCCAACGCTGACAAGGTTGACGCGTCAACTCGATAGAAAGGAGCTCTGAAACCTATTGGAGTTGTGTTCAATTGGTCACTGATGGTTTTTGTGGCTTCTTTCAGAGTCCTGTATTGTCTCTGTGGATTATCTGTGCTCAGGGGTTGATGCCGGTAACCGTGACAACCAATTTCATGCTTACTCTTCAAAACGTCTTTGATCGCTTCAGGAGTCTTCACAGCCACATCGCTTGATACGAAAAACGTGGAACAAATGCCAAAGTCTTCAAGCAGATCGAGGAGAAGGGGAATTCCATCAACAACCGTAGAGTAATCCCACTTTCCATCTTTAAGGGGCATCCCTTCGACGTCCACTGTAAACAGGAAGATCGTCTCGAAGCCTCGCATTCAACTGGTCTTTCTGTCCATCATAAGTCAGCGCAACATCTACAGGAACTATGTCGCTCCTCATTCTTATGTCATTGCCAGCCTTCAATGGAGGTGACGTACACGCGTATCTCTTCGTCACTTTGGAAACGCTTCACCCGGGCTGGGATCCCGTATGCTAATGCCTTTGGGGGGACATCGCGTGCGACCACGGATCCAGCACCGATTAGCGCATGTTTTCCTATGGTAACGCCTGGCAACACCTTTGTTCCGCCACCTATCCTGGCATAATCCTCGACGCTCGTTTTGGCTAGTCCTTCTCCTAGAACTATCCTCTTATTGTCCATGAAGACGCAGCCAGGGGCGATAAATACGCCTCTCCCAACCTTCACACACTGGGCAACGTAGCACTGACTTTGCACCATTGACTTGTCACCCATCCTGATATAGCCGTCCAGAATTGCCTGTGTTCCGACAACACAGTCTTCGCCAAGGGTAACATGCTCTCGGATCAAAATATTGTGACCTGTGTGAAGCTTCCTGCCGACTTTGACGTGGCTGTATATTACTGCTCCAGACCTTATGATTGATGCCTCGCCGATCGCAGTTGCGGGATCTTTTAGCAGAAACTCTGCAACCTTTGAGCTGGAAGCTGAGAAATCTGATCCTTGAAGCTCCATTCTTGTTGGGTGTCCTATTATGCAGTGGCTTCCAATGACAACCCCTCGACCTATTTTTGATCTGGAAAAAACATATGTGAACGGGCCTATCTGAGTAGCGTCTCCTATTTCAGCTCCGTCTTCTATGCAAGCTTCAACATCTTTCTTTCTCTTCTTTGTCTGCACGTAGTTTGCTTTACGGGGCAAGTGGGGATCCTCAGGGCGTTTTGTGTGCGACTATCTTCTAAGAGTCTTGACAAACTCTTTGACACTGGTGATTACGTAGTCCATTTCATCAGTGGTCATTGTAGGGTAGATCGGGAGTGTGAGAACCTGATTTGCCATACTTTCAGTGACGGGCAGTTCGCCTCCTTTGAACCTAAATTTCGTTCTGTAGAACTCTGTCAGGTGTGCTGGCGGAAAGTAGACTTTTGTTGTTATTCCTTTCTTAGATAGGTGATTCTGCAACGCGTCCCTTGTCTTTGCTCCGTCTTTCACTCGTATAGTGTACATTTGATAGACATGGCGGAGCTTGCTGAGTGGCTTGGGGGTCAGAATACCCTTTGTCTTCGAAAGACCTCTGGTCATATACTCAGCTTTTTCTCTCCTAAGCGCTATGGCCTTCTCAAGCTTCGCCATCTGTGACAAGCCGAGCGCTGCCGTTATGTTGGACATGCGCCAGTTGTAGCCTAAAGTAACATACTCACCCATTTGGCTTGACGAGAAATAGTCTTCTGCTTCTACTCGCCCGTGAGACCTGATTAGTTTGAGCTTTTCGTAGACGCTTCGCTCGTCGGTTACAATTGCGCCGCCTTCTCCTGTGGTGATGACTTTGTTTCCACAGAAACTCAGCATGGCGGCGTCGCCAAACGATCCAACTTTCTTGCCTTCAGATTTTGCGCCTAATGATTCTGCGGCATCTTCGATCAATAACAGATTTTTGTCTTCAGCTATTTCTTTGAGTTCCTCGATTAGGCAAGAACCTCCCCCGTAGTGTATGGGCATGATTGCCTTTGTTTTCTTGGTGACACGGTTCTCCACATCTCCAGGGCTGAGCCCGTAGGTCTCTTCTTCGATATCCGCGAACACTGGGTGGCCCCCACAGAAAAGAACTGAGTTTGCTGTTGCAATGAAGGTGAATGAGGGTACTATTACCTCATGGTTTGATTTGATCCCGTATGCGAGGAAGATGGCGTGAAGGGCTGAAGTTCCGGAGTTGAAGGCGACGCAGTATTTTCGATCTATGTATTTCGCAACTATTTCTTCAAACTCGTTGACTTTGGGACCTGTAGCCCAAGACATGCCTTGCCTTATGACCTGAGAAACGCTGTCGACATCATCCTGGTTCCAGAAGATTTTGTAGAGAGGAATTTTACGGGTGCTCATGTTTGTGTCACTCAGCCTGGCGACGGACCATCCGCGGTGTCAGAACTGCCTTGTGTTTTGTCTGATTGCTTGCCTTTCTCAGTGAAATCTGCCACGGATACGTTGATGGCCAGCTTCATCAACTGGCTTTGCAGTTCGGCTATCCTGTAGTTCAGGTAGAGGAACATAACTGAGAGGATTGCGAAGCCAGCTATCACTACACCTGTGAGCGTGTATTGCAAGCCGAGTAGCTGCGTTACACGGGAGAAAACAGAAGGATCGACTGCAACGTAGCAGACAGCTGCTCCATAGATTAGCCACATGAGGAACATTCTGCCTGACATTTTTCGCATTCTTAATAGGATCAAGTCTGCGATTATGATGAATAGACCGAAGGCTATGCCGATTAAGGAATATGTCGGTAACACAACAGCTTCCCTCTAGCTACTGAATCTCGTTGATTATGGTTGCGAGCAACCTTAGAGGGTAGAGTAGCATTTTTCTCGGAGAAAAGCTTTTGGATTTGCCGTGATTTCGTGGGAGAACTTCGATGGGCACTTCTGTGAGTGTGAGTCCTTTCCTTGCTGCCACAAATGTTTCGGCGACCCAGAAAACAGAGTCCTCTCCTATTTTTCTCTCCATGTAGACTGAGAGTAGCGTTCTGATCGCCTTTTGGCTCCATGCGCGCATCCCTGACGTGACGTCTGTTACGCCTGTTTTCTTGACAATCGAGATTAGCGTTGAAGAAAATACTCTGCCGCTATTCTTTACGGCTGAGTCGCCTGTGTGGTTGTTTTGATCTAGGTAGCGCGAGCCCACTGTTATGTCGGTTTTGCCAGAGAATAAGGGGGTGAGAAGTTTCTGTATGTCTTCTGGTCTGTGTTGTCCGTCTGCGTCGATTTTTACAACGTAATCGTATTCATTCATAGCTGCGGTGCAGTAGCCGGCTAGAATTGCAACGCTGCCTCCGCAGTGGAATGGCAACGAGACAACTGGTGCGCCAGCGGTCTCTGCCTTCTCTACTGTTCGGTCGTCTGATCCGTCATCGATTACGACAACTTCGAAGTCGGGGTACAGGGTTTTGGTTGTTCGGACTATTTCTCCTACAGTTTTCTCTTCGTTGTAGGCGGGTATCATGATCATTACGCTCTGCTTCACCATCTGTGCCCCTTTATTTGCATTTCAGTCTACATTCCTTGATGAACGCGGGAATTCCTTTTGATGGTGGTATAGGTGTGAACTTCCAGTTATTTTTCATGACGGAAATGTCAGCGTATATGCTGTATTCGCCGCCGTTTGATGCTTCATGGTTGATTTGTAGTTGGGGAAAATGCTGTGTAACCATTTCTGCGATTCCGTTGATGGATACTCCTGTTCCGGAGCCTACATTGATGGTTTCGTTGATTCCCTTGGATGTGTTGACCGCGTTGGCGAATGCGCTTACAACGTCTTTCAGAAATACAAAATCCCTGAGTTGGTTGCCCCCTCTGATCTGCACGGGTTGGCCTGCGATGGCTTTTCTGACAAAAAGAGAGATAACGCCTTGTTCTTTTTCAAGGTCTCCATAAACATTAAACAGACGTAGAATGGTTGGGTGGAGGCTGTATTTTTGAGCATAGTCGCGGATGAGTTTTTCAGCCGCGAGTTTGTGTGAACCGTAGGTTGTTGAGGGTTTGGGTTCGGCTTTTTCGCTTACTTGCGGACCGTTTGTTGCGCCATAGATTGCGGCTGTTGATGGGAAGATTAGGCGTTCTGCGTTGCTTTGTCTCATTGCTTCTAGTACTGCTTGGACGCTTGCCACATTTAGTCGGAAGCTGGCCTCCGGTTTTTGTTCGCAGCTTGGGATTGATGCTAAGCCTATCATGTCAATGACGGTTGAGATTTCTTCGGTTTGCATCACTTTGACTAGTTTTTCAGAGTCGAATATGTCGCCCTGACAAACTACAGTGTTTCCTTTTTTGCCTTCATGTGCGTTTATGTCGTAGACGGTGATGTTGTTTGGAGTAGACTCTGATAAAGCGTTGGCAATGTGCGATCCGATGAAGCCGAAGCCACCTGCGATCAGTATTTTGTTCTGCAAGATCGGACACTTGCCGCCAGTTCTATTCGTCCTCATTAGCATTGGGAAGGTAAACTAGCTGAACCGTCATATGCAAAGCTACCTTCCTCTCCTGCCTTCTCTCATTCAGTATCTTACCATAGGAAGCTTAGATAAACGTTGCTCCTATGTTGTTACAGAAGGAGATTATAGATGATTATTCGGCGGTGTATTGAGTTAGGTTCCGTCTCCGTAGTTTTTGCCGAGCATTTGTAGGTCCTGTGCGTTTATGATGGAGTCAAGGTTTAGGTCGGCATTCGGGTTCCAGTTGCTGTCGCCAGGCGCCGCGCCGAAGGCTTGGTTGAGCAGTATCAAGTCTTGGGTGTCGACCATGTGATCGTGGTTGATGTCGCCTGTGATTCCGACTTGTATGGTGCCATCTGTTAGGGTGTTGTCTGTGTAGTTGCTTTCGACGTATGGGATGGGTTCTACTGTTGCTGAGATTGTGTATAGCCCGCCTTCGACACCTAAGGTGTTCCAGTTGAAGGTGAATGTCTGTTGGGCGCTTGTTGCGAGTGTTGTGGTTTGGGTTCCGATGGGGGTTGAGTTGTAGTAGGCTGTGACTTTCGCGTTTTCTGTCATTACTCCGAAGTTCTTTGCGGTGACATTAATTGTGACTGGATCTCCTGGGTTGATTGCGGTTTGGTTGGTACTGACGTTTGTTATGGCTAGGTTTCGCAGTGGCCACGGGTTGGAGAGGGGATAATAATCTAGACCTTCAGCTGGTCCGTAGCCAGGGTAGTTGTCCCAGTAGTTTCCTTCGTGTGCAGCGTTCCAATATGTGTTTGTCACGTCCCAGTCTTGGTATGCGTGGTCCACGTTGTTGACGAAGTTGTTGTGGTATATGGTGTTTCCACTGGAGCTGCTTGTTACGTACATGCCCCACACGTTTTCTGCTATTGTGTTGCCGTCGATTATCATGTTGGCTGTTGAGTTGTATAGGACGAGTCCCCAGTGATTCTTCGTTATGAGGTTGCCGAGTGATGGGGAACCGACAATGGTGTTGATGTTTGAGGAAAAGAGGTAGAGGCCGTATGAGGCTTGTGTTATGCTGTTGTTCGAGATTTGGGAATAGTGGGTTACTTGGAGGTCTAGGGCGTACATTCCTCCGGTTATGATGTTGTCGTTTATCGTTAGATGGTCTGAGGACTGAGTTTGGATGCCTACTGAACTTAGTTGGCAGGTGTTTCCTGTGATGGTGTTTAGGGTTGAGTAGACTGTATATATTGCGTATGAGGCGCTTGATATGCTGTTTTGCGTTATCGTGGTTTCGTCTACGTCGAAGAGATATAAGCCGAAAACGCTTCCAGAGATGGAGTTGCGGTTGATTTGATTGTTTTGGGATATTCTTAGGTTTATGGCGTATTCGCTGTTGTTGAGGAATATGTTTCCTGAAATGATGTTGGAATCAGAGTCTGAGAAGTGTATGCCTTCGATGAAGTTTTCGATGATGTTGTTGCTTACGTTGTGGCTGCCGTAAGTGTCTGCTCTGACGCCGATGTCGAATTCTTCGTCTCGCAGTGTGAATCCTGTTACTGTGATGCCGCTTGCTTGTAGGGATATTGCGGTGCCCGTCGCGTTTGCGTTGATTATTGTTGTTTCTCGGTTTTCTCCTTTTATGGTAAGCTCAGCTATCAGGACGACCAAGTTTTCATAGTATGTTCCAGGGGAGACTTGGACTATGTCTCCTCTTTTGGATACGTCTATGGCTGACTGTATGGTGGGGTATTCGGTGGTTGGTACTTGGCGAACAGTCGGCGGTGGTGCATGAACTGGAACGATTGGTGATTGAAAAACTGCCAGGAGAAGTAGGAGCAAAAGGAAGAAAGATGGAAGTCTGCAATAGAGCGGGTGCGATGTTTGATACGTTGGGGGGGTAGACGTGGGGTCCACTCTCGCTGAACAGTTATCGCAAGATTGATGAAAGATAAAAAAAGAGGGGGGGTCAGTCTATGGGATCGGTGGTGGGGGGCTCGGAAGTCCGTGGACGAATCTCACTGCTATCCAGCCTTCGCCTTCGAATGGGGTTCCATCAGGAATGCCTTTTGCGCCAACTATTGTGCCTGACACTGTGAAGTAGTAGTGAACTGGTGTTTTGGTTGAGATGTCTGGTGGTACTCCCATGTGTCCGATTGTTGCGCTTAGTATGTTCCAGATTGATTGTCCGTCGAATTCAGCGATCCATTTGCCTGTTTCGTAGTGACCTCCGATTGCTGGTACCATGTTTTCGAATAGGACGCTTGAGCCGTCGACGTAGAGCGGATTGAAGCTATCGTCTGCTGATTGTATCCATGCTTTCCAGACGGAGGGAGATGTACCGTCCCATTCGACGAAGTTGGGGTCGAATTTGATTGCTGCTAGTAGTGGGGGTTCTGCTCTGGAGTTTAGGAATATTGCTCCGCCTAAGGCTACGATGAATGATATGGCTAAAGCTATTGTTATGAGTCGGGTCTTCATTGTTTATCACCTGCTTTTTTTGCGAGTGTGCGTTGTCGCCAAATGTATGTGATGGCTATCAGTGGGGCTATGGCCATTATTATTCCCAGTCCCATTGGAAACTCTGGCACTGGTGGAGTTCCTTTGCTGGTGAGTATCATGTACACGTATGTGGTGGGGTCAGCGTTGCATTCCCAGATTTGGTCAACGTGGAACCACACTGGATCTGGACTTGGAGGAACTATTGGTGTCATGTCTATTTGGTCTGAGGGGTCAAGTATGCCGTTGGGCTCGTTTTCTTCCCAGCTTGTTAGGTGCCATAGGTTGCCTGGTTCGGGATATTCTTCAATCCATTCTGTGGTAATTGGAGTTTCGTATTGGAAGAAGGGTGCATTTCCAACTAGGTATGTGTTTACTGGCGGTGTGCCATAATATCCATTGTAAACATGGTGCGGGGTTTTTCCTGCCAGGGGATCGCCTACTAAGGATAGGGTGAATCGTAGCCATGAGAAGTTCGGTGCTGGAGGAAGACCTAATCCATCGTCGTTGATCATGAAGTATACTCTTGAGACTTTGAAACTGCCTGTAAGTCCCGTGGTTAGTAGTGGGTCTGCAACTGGGATTGTGCCGTCTATGTTGATGTAGTCTGCTCCCAGGTCGGGTACGGCGATGTCGGTCCATGGATAGTAGTTGAAGTATTCAGTTACGAACATAATTGCTGGGTCGTAGTTTATTTGGTATTGGAAGCCTGCCAAGTTCACTACGTCGTTGATGTAGACGTCGATGAATATAGTCATGTATGCGTAGTCTTGTGCTGTGATTGCTGGTGCTTGTATGGACATGGCTGTTGTTCCTGTAGGCGCTGGAGTAGAGTAGGCAGATATCCAGAGTTCGTATATTCTGAACGGTCTAGCTGCGCCATCAAAACTTGCGCCTCCTCTGGTAGATATGTACCTTACGTACATGCTGCCGATTTCGGTCCAGTCCCATACGCCGTCGGTGGGTTCTTCTAGTCTGAATTCTCTCATTTGAGGTTGCCCTGCGGAGTCAAATTTGCCATTCGTGTACGATGTTATGTTCGTCCAAGTGGCACCGTCAATGCTCCATTCCCATCTGTATTGATCGTCAACCATGCCGAGTGGATGCGCGTATTTTATCGTAAGAGTAAGCCATGTGATTGGAAATTCCCCATATATTGGAGTATTCCCAAACCCGCCGAATCGAAGCCAACCAGCGGTGCCGGTTGTGCCAAGGAAATAAACTGTGCCATAGGTGCCACCGTCTCCGTCCATCATGCTAGTCGTAGCTGTCCTCATCGTTGTTGGGGGTACTGGGTTTATGGCTTGCACTGTTGGAATAGATTCGTATGGATTCGCTTGAAGTGACATTCCGATTGATTGTGCATTTGCTAAGCTAATGGTCATTATGAAAGTCAGAGTTATCAATATCGAGTATTTCAGATAGTTTTTCATGTTTCTCTCTCACTCTGCTCATATCCTAATCGAGAGAACCTATATAACTCTTTTCGCACTGGACACTAGAACATAATTCTAACTACACATCAAAATTAGAGTGCCCGAAGCTATCTCCCAACCTTGTCAAGCTCGAGTGCACACGGACTCTGCTCAACCAAACCGTGAAGAACAACAACAAACAAACAACACAGACGCTACGCCACAAACAAACAAGGGACAAAGCACAGCGTCTCAAATAATTCTGAACCCAATGCCGACAAAATATGCTTGTAGACTCTCCGATTGAATATCGTGTAGAAATGAAAAAAGAAAATGGAGGTTTTACGTTGAGACTCTTTTTCTTGGCCGTGTACGCCAAATGTAGATCACAAGTATCGCTGGTGCCAAGCCTAAGACTACACCTATTCCAAGCGGGAACTCTGGAACTGGACCTAGGAATATCATAAACGCGTATGTGTCGGGGTCGGCGAAGCATTCCCAGACTTGAATAACAGGGCAATTTCCTAATGTTTCTCCTGGAGGAGCTGTTGGCGTCATGTCTGTGTGATCTCCCGCACCAAGCACCGTGTCGTCGTTGTCAGTCCAGGCTGTTAGGTGCCATACGTTGCCAAAGGTTGGATATTCTTCAACCCAGTTTGTACTAGTTGGAGTTCCGTATGGGAAGGGATCTGGCCTTGGAACTGGAAACGATCCCACCAGATATGTGTTATCCTCTGGTGTGCCATAGTATCCATTGTAAACACTATGCGAAATCTTTGTTGCATCAGGATCGCCCACTAAGGACATGGTGAATCGTAGCCAAGAGAAGTTCGGGTCCACAGGCAGACCAAATCCATCGTCATTGAGCATAAAGTATATTCTAGCCACAGCAGAATCGCCAGACACTCCAGTCGTCAACAATGGATCTGCAACTGGAATTGTGCCGTCAATGTGGATGTAGTCTGCTCCCAAATCGGGTGCAGCAATATCAGTCCACGGATAATAGTTGTAGTATTCAGTTGCAAACATAATTGCAGGGTCATAAGAAATCGAGTATTCCCAGCCTGCCAAGTTTGTTACGTCGCTGAGGTAGACCTCAACGAAGACAGATTGGTACGCCGCGTCTCCCGCCGTAATAGCTGGTGCTTGCAATGACATGCTCGGACCTGCTGCAGGCACTGGAGATGAGTAGACAGACAACCAGACCTCGTATATTCTGAATGGTCTAGCTGCGCCATCAAAACCTGCGCCTCCTACTGTGACATAGTACCGTACTTGGACACTGCTAATTTCAGGCCAAGTCCATACGCCATCAGTGGGTTCAGCTAATTGGCTCCAAGATCTGACTTGAGCTGCTCCTGCCGAATCAAACTTGCCAGACGTGGCTGCCGTCAGTTCAGTCCATGTGGCGCCATCGATGCTCCATTCCCATTTGTATGTGTCGTCGACCATGCCAAGTGGATGTGCATACTTTATCTGGAGAGTAACCCACGTGATCGGAAACTCGCCACTTGGTGGAGTATTTTGAAACGTGTCGAATCGAAGCCAATAGAAGGTGCCCGTCGTGCCAGTTGCATAGACTGTGCCATAACCGCCAAGGTCTCCGTCCATCATGCTAGCCCCAGAGGTTTGTGTCACCGTAGGGGGGGCAGTTGAAGCAGTTCTTCCAGTTGGAAGAGACTCATAGGGATTCGCATTAGGTAAATCTCCGATTAGTGCATTTGCTGTGCTAATGGTCATCATGAAGATAAGAGTCATCAATATTGAGTATTTGAGATAATTCTTCAATTCTCTCCCACTCTGCTCATATCCTAATCGATCAAACCTATATAACTCTTTTTCGCATTGCTCCACAGAACTTGATTCTAGTTTGAAGTTACCGCACGCCCTCAAAGCATGATACACCGCGTGTCGCAACAATCGAAAATCAGCCGTACCACGCTTATGTGCGAAGCCAGTGCGTCATAACCTCTATAGCGAGGCTTCAAGCTTTTGCCTTTCGCCGCATCCTATGAACACCAATAACAACACCTAACACGATCACAAAAACCAAGACTCCAAACACCAACAGCCACAGAAGACTCCAATCCTGAGGAGTCCTGTTGACGAACTGAATATACCAGTATCCCGTAGCTCCGTCACTCCACTCTCTAACAACTGAAGGTTCTTCGCCATTAACCAGAAAACCCAATTCAACATCCCCCAACGCTCGAATCAGAGCTTCAGGAACCGCGACTCTGCAAAAGCCAATAGTACCAGACTGACCCACCGCCACAAAAACCACTGTTCCATCATCAAAGCCCACATCAGAAACTGTTGAATTAGAAATCACAGAAACACGGTACTCCAAATCGCCAAGAACCAAATCGAATTCCCAGAAGCGACCCATCAAAGGATAATAATCAAAGTTGTTCACGCCTACCCTGTACGCGGCGTCGCTAACTCCATCTTCATCAGCATCATGACCATTATGAGCTGTCCAGAAGTTGCCTTCAACACTGTTATTCCAGTTGTTAGTTGGAGTAAACGAACTGCCGTTCCTAGTCTCAGCAAAAAGAAGACTATTCTGAAACGTATTATGGTAAATCGAATTGTTGTGTGAATAATAGACAGCTATGCTGTAGCCTCCCTCCTTAGGAATAGCAGTATTTCTGGTTACCACGGAATTGTTAGTGTGGACTAAATGAAGATCATAGGTGGCAAAGCTGGCCTCATTCAAATCCAAAACTGAATGCGAACTACCAAAAAGCCCGATGCCAGCCCACCCGTTGCTGTCAACCTCATTACGGAAGGCACGCGAACTTGGAGAATCGAAGAACTTTATCCCGTAGTCGAAATTGCGAGTAGCCTCAACCTCATACACCGAAACATTACGCGAATAGGCAACGTAAACTCCGTTCCAATTATGACTCACCCTTACTCCAGTCACCGAAGAGTCTGTTACACCCGCAAGAAGCACACCTTGCACATTATTCTGCACCTCCAAATCCTTCACTACGATGTTGCTGGAATTCACGAAGCCCAAGTAGCCGACATCACTCCAAGTTGAAGAATCAACTATCAAATCCCTTTGGTTCACAAGGTAACGGATAGGCTTACCATTCACACGGTTGGAGTCGCCGATGTCATTAAGAAAATCCAATAGCGAGCCACCGTCAACCCCAAACCCATACTGGTTCTGACTCAACCAGTTGTCTCTAAGCGTAGTATTCCCAGAACGATCAAGCTCAACTCCAAACCAACTAAACCCACTTACTCTGTTGCCTGCAACATACGAACCTCTGGAATGATAAAGCCTCAGACCATACGACCCTTCATACAACACGTTGTCAATTATCTTACAATTGTCTGCGTGATCCACCAGCAGACCAAGAACACCGTTACGAATGCTCAGACTCCGAATCTCAACACCATCGGAGACAACAGTAACAGCAGCGCTGCCACGAATCCCGTCGATTACAGATGTATCCCGGTTATCACCAACAAGAGACACCGACTTGTTCACAACCACACTCTCAGAGAAAACGCCAAGTCCAACCCGAATCTCATGACCAGCAAGAGTCTCCACAGCATTGATCGCTTCCTGGACACCAGCATAACTCAAACCAGTGTCAACATTAATCACCCCTAACCTAGCAGGCTGACCAACAGCCAACTGTCCAAAAAAACACCTAGACACCAGAGCAACAGAAACAAAACACAGAACACAAAGGGCAAAGAACCTAAAACGCAATACGCTCCTCCCAACATCAAACACGTAAAATCACAAACAAACCGCAATAAAAGCTTTCGAAAACTCGCCAAGCGAGTCCTACCAAAAGAAAAAAGAGTTTGAAATTCCACCCTATTCTTAGTTGCTGAGAAACTACGCGCTACCATCGCATCACACATAGGAAAACCAAGAATGAAAACACCTCAAAGGCTTCAGATTCTATTTCTAATGATAATCCTTGAATTGACTGCAACTTCAGGACTTCCCTTAGTCAACGCAAATGCTGACATAATAATCAACCCCGATGGATCACTGAGTCCTCCAGACGCCCCAATCACGCGAAACGGAGAAACATTTGCATTAACCAACGACGTAGACGAGACAATCGTAATTCAAAGAAACAGCACAACACTGGATGGCCGAGGATACAGCATTCACGGCAACATGACAAACCAAGGAATCACCCTTTCCAACACAAGAAACGTTACAATCAAGAACATCAAGATATCTGGCTTCTTAGCAGGAATCAAAATAACTAATTCAATAGACAACAACGTGGTCAACGTTACTGCAACGAACTGCACATACGGCATACTAGTCGACCAATCACCCAGAACTAAGATAACCAACAACACTATTCACGACAACAAGTGGGACGGCATCTTCATCACAGCTTCACTAAACAGCCAGATAACAAACAACAAAGTGGAGAACAATGGAAAATGGGGCATATACATAGGCTACTCAAGCGACTGCGCATTAAAGAACAACCAAATAAATGACAACAAATACAACTTCGGCGTCTCAGTTGACTTCTACCAAGACATAGACACATCCAACACGATTAACGGGCATCCCATAATCTTCTGGGTCAACCAACAAGGCAGACAAATCCCTGTTGACGCAAGCTACGTCGCACTCGTAGACTCCACCAACATTGAAGCAAGAAACCTACAACTAACAGACAACGGCCAAGGCATAACACTCGTAAATTCTGCAGACAACCGCATCGAAAACTGCAATATCACACGCAACTCATACTACGGAATAGCTCTCATCAACTCCAACTACAACACCATCACCAACAGCACCACAACCAAAAATAATGGAGCAGGAATCACCCTAGTCTCCTCCACAAGCAACAGCATAACCAACAACACCATCAAAAGTAACTACAGCGGCATTTACATGCAGGACGCAAACGACAACATCATACATCATAACAACTTCATCAACAACAATAGACAAGCCGTCAACGAAAATTCAAGAAACACATGGGACGACGACTACCCCTCAGGCGGAAACTACTGGAACAACTACGAGGGAAAAGACGCAAACAATGACGGAATAGGCGACTCTCCATACACCATCGACAGCACAAACCAAGACAAATATCCATTAATGGCCACTGTCAAGAGTATGCCCGTTGACGACATAGATTCTCTTGCATCGATCATTCCATTTCTCATTGTAACGGCGATGATAATTCTGATAACTGCGATTCTTGCAGTGTTCTACAAGTCACGAAAAACAAAGAGTTCACTCAGTAGAACCCGGCAGCGCACAATCTAGAGAAAAGAAACTCGACTGACAAAAAAGGAAAAGAGGTTTTTGTCTAGGGTACTGTTCGGCCCCAATTGGCTTTGACCACTAGTATGTCGAAGACGTTGATAGCTGCATCATCGTTGACGTCGACTTCACGGATCCAGCCAGGACTAGCCGGTGTTTCTCCCCAATGTCCCTTCACAGCCAAGATGTCAAAGACGTTAATTGCTTTGTCAAGGTTAGCATCTCCTGAAAGCCCATTTCTAAAGTATCCGTTGGTAACTGTGTACAGATGATCAACTCCCGTGCTCTCCAAAAGTTTCGTTGGCAACTCTCCACCCGTGCCGATACCAATCGACGTGGCGCCGTAGTCCAAAATCAAAAACTCAATTGTGAACAATCGCCCATCACCAGTAATGCCCGCAACGTCACCCAAGATAGTCTCTGCAACCGACACGTAACCTGCAACGTTGTCTGCAATGTAGGTTGGCTGTGATCGCGAAGTTCCATAGGCTGATCCAGTGCGTGCCAAGAATTCACCGTACGTATAGCTTGAGTAGCTCAATATCGCCGGGTTCCACGTCAGGTTAACCTGATAGCTGAACAAGTCAACTGCACCTGTTATGTTGACATGAACTTGGAACGTATTGCCAATCTGATAACCAGGATCATCAAGATAGTCTTTGATAATCGTCCCTGGATCAACGAAAACGACAGAGTCAGGCGAGTCAGGGTAAATAGGCGTGCCAAACAATGATGTCCTTGAAACATTGACTAATCCTGAAGCGAAAACCGCTGAAGTGACCACGAAAACTGTGAATATAGCTGCTAAGCTAACGAGTTTAGTTCTTCCTCTCATCTCTCCGTCAACCTCACCATATTCGATAATGCCCGGGAGTATTTTAGCCTTTTGTTACTAACATCTATACGAAAGTTTCAATTTGACATAACACCAGAAGCAGACTCCCTTCCATTTCCGCACCCCTGATGAAAATCTGGAAGCAACCCGCTCTTCTGCATATCGCATTCCAAACGCGCCAAAGCAGTTTTTTCCAAGCCTTTAGTTGATCTTGACTGCGAAGTAGGCGACAATCAGGTCTTTGTCTGAGACTCTTGCCTTGTAGATTGCCTGTTCTGTCATGATAGGTTCGTCTATCACAATATCATCAATCCACAGGGTCATTTGTCTCCCCGGGCTTGAGTAAACATAGAAGTCAACCGAGTCTGTTCTCGAGAGGTCAAATTCTCCGTTCTGGCTGGTATAATCGCTCAGGTTGATCGCGAATCTTCTCCATCGCATTGTTGCTGACGTGCCATCTGGCTTAATGTCCCAGAATGTTCGAGTGTTTCCGGCTGAGTCGGTAAGGGTTATACTGAACGGTGCATTTTCACTTGCTTTTCCCCAGACCGCCAATGATGAATGGTGGCTTAGATCCCATATTCCCTGCTGGTTGTACCTGACGCCAAGGTTGCCCCACGAGTCTGTGACGCCTTCAGCTTTCAGGTCTGCTTGTCCTTCCTTCGGGGCTGAATTGTCGATACTTATGGTTCCAGTCTGCGACGTGCTCCAATCCTGAATTGATTCGGCGGGATCGTTGCCTTCAACTGCCTTGGAGCCATCAAGCCTGCGCGGATCTTTCTCAGGGTAGCTTAAAGCACCTCCCTGCTCAAGCTTCAAGAAAGCCCAGTCCTGCGGATAGTTTCCAAAAGTGTATGACGTGTAACCCTGTGCAGTGACCCTAAGCACAACTGTTGAGGGATCGTTCTGGTCTGCATAGAGATATTCGCTTCTCACTTCCGTTATGCCATCACCCGCTGTGACGGTCACAGTAGGACCATAATAGACTTCAGAAGATACCGAGGAGCCCGGCGGGATTAGGTAGATGCCTTGTCCAATATTGTATTGCGTGAGATAGTAGGGGATTTCTTTGTCGTACAAATATGGCGATATTAGCAGTATTGGAAAGGCGAACACAACTTTCTGGTCGGACTGGGTTCCACCCGAAGGATACAGCAGTTTGCTGATGTCTCCCCTGTAATAATTATGTGCCCCGACTTCAGCTCCAATGTAGTTATCGTAAAGCTTGCCAAACCATTGAGCGTCATCGCCATAGAGTACAACGAGAGGCTTCGAGAAACCATTCTCCTTCATGAAGTCACCCGCAGCTCGAATCTTGTCAAAGGCTGACCTTCCAACATAAGGCGTCAGAAAATCGTCGTAATGCTGCGAAGTGACCACCACCATACTCGTTACCAAAACCACAGCAGTGATAACCAGTGCCACATGCTTGAGACCTATTTTGAATGCGCGTCTCTTGACCAATGAAGACATGCCTATTTCAAGAAAAGTATCTTTCAGCAAATTGCCCAAAGCAAACACAACTGAGACAGAAAGCACCGGCACCGGCAGAACAAGCAAAGCGCGAAGGGCATACTCAGCTGACAATGGAATAACACGTTGCATCGTCAAAACAAACAAGAAAGCAACTATAGCCGTCCAAGAGAACACAGCGAAAGCCAAGGTGCTTCTTTGTCTGGTGGCACGGTATAGCATGTATGTTGTGCCAGCTACAAGAAAGCCGAAAAGGACCCAAGAGCCACCTGCCCACAGAAGAATCTCCTCAAAATAGAGTTCGCGTGCGAACACTCCCATTTCACTTATGTATCTTAATGGGAGATACGGGAACGCCACCAACAGAATGGCTACTGGAATTGCCGGGATCAACGCAAGAGCAGCCAGTTTCCTTCCACTTCTGCTGAATATTCCGACCGATAGCGCAGTCAAAGCTAGCACCACGAAAGTTTCAAGCTGCGTTCCTGCAACCACTAAGAAAATCGCGATCATAGAGAGGTAGGTCTTGCTTAACAAAGACTTACTGCTAATAGATTTCTGGTCAACAAAGTCTGAAATCAGAAGAAACGACGTGAAGCTTAATGACAGAACCATAAGGTTCCTATTGAGATCCGCGTAAAGCCTGAGAGTGTTCACTGATATGGCTGTCACAATGGCAGCTAAACCCGCAATGTGAACACTCTTAGTAATTCTGACAGTTATCGCTGCGTTCGCGTAAATCAGCAGCGTGCAGAACACCAGCGGCAATATTCTTTCAATGACTATTACATTCCCAGCCAGATAGCCCAAAAAGGCCAATAGCTGAGCATAGAGGTGAGGGTAGCTCCAACTTCTAACTAGAGACAAAGATCCCTTGGTTAGGATTTCATTTGCCATCCACACATACCGCGGTGAATCCCACCCTAACAGAAGATCCGTGCCAAGAAGACCATACCTGTGATACTGCAGAAGAGTAATCGCACCTACCAAGGCAGCAGATATCACAACGTAAACAAGCAAAAGGCTACTCTTGCTCAAAGCCACCGCGAAGATGCCTCTCCCTGCTCTCTTTCCACAAAATAGCTGATTCAGCTGTGACACAAATAGGTTTCTATCACACAAAAAGACGAAAACACACTAGGCTTCAGCGCGAACGCCTATGCTGCAACTCAAGCTTCCTACAAACTCTCCGATCAACACGCCACTTCCAAACTCTAATCTTAACTCTACGAAACAACAAAACACGATACCTCCAAATCCTCAAACAAAACTCACCGAACACCAAAGCAAACCAACCCGACATCGTCACATCAATCGATGCTTCCAAGCACCCAAAAACAATGTTCCCAACAAAAAAACAATCCAAACAAAACAGTATTCCCCCCGACACAACCTTCCACCACCAAAAAGAAGAAGTAGTCAGAGTACACACGAGCTGGACTACTACTTCTGAGCAACAAACCCGCTCGGCGTCACTAACTGCCCTAAGCGAGAGCCAATAACACCTGAAAAGAAAGCCGCCTTCCCAACATTACAGCCAACACATAAGAAGTTGTTACGGCAGACCTACGCTAGTCAACAACAACTACCAAACAGCCTTCAGCCCCACATCACTTGTTGATGACACTAAGAGCAGTTAGGCATCAACACCCACACAAACAGACTGCGCCTGCGAGTTCAAGTTCAACTGTTCCAAAGCAGCCCACAACGCCGTCAACATAGCCCATGTTAGTGGTACTAAGGACGCGTCAACACTAACAAGCGCACAAATTCCAGCAGCCCAAGAACGGAAGAAGAAGGCCTAAGGAAAAAGGCGCCTCCTTCTTGCACACAATTCTTCCCGCAAAAGCCCCCAAAGCACACCCCGAAGAAACTATAATCAAACTTTTAAACCAAATCAGCAAAAAACCAAAACAGGTGCTCGTGCAAGGGGTACAGGCCAATCAGCAGGCACAACTGCACCCCACTTAATGAAGCAACACGATGAAAGATCAATAAGATCGAGTAATCAGATAAACGCAGAAAGCTCCGAGAAAAGCACGGTGCATGCAGCAACCTCTTTTTTCTATTTGCACTAAGGAGCAGAATTCCCAAAATTATCGCCTAGAATAAACAGGTCAACAACATCAACCACATAGTCACTGCTAAAATCACAATCAGCATCATAACCAGCACTACCAAACCGACTTCCATAAGCTAACTGGAACAACGCCAAATCCAAGCCACCCACAACCCGGTCACCGTCAACATCACCCACAATCTTAACAATAACATCACTCAGACCGAATGCAACATTGTTAACCACAATATACTCGCCAGGAACCACATCAGCCTCAGCCCTAAACACGTAATCACCAACCACAAGCCCACCCGTATCCCAAGTACAATTGAAAACCACCGTGGCTCCAGCAGCAAGACCGGAAAAGCTACGAACATCCAAAACAGTATCATTATAAAACGTAGTAACATTAAACGACTCAACACTCAACCCGACATTCCTAACAGTCACAGTCACATTCACAAGATTGCCCCTGTAAACACTAAACGAGACCGGCTGAACCCCCAAAACCGCCACATCATGCACAGCCCTAAACGAAGCCTCCAAACTGAAAACACCACCCTCAGTCACAGACGTAGCCCTCTTCACAACCACAAAAAAAGTCCCATTATAAGGAGCAGACAAAACAATCTGCTCAAACCCACCAGTCGACGCATTCACACTCTTAGCAACAATCACAGGCTCACCATACGACGTACCCGCGCTATCGTAGAGATACAAATCAAAATCAGCCCCAAGAGGCACAGCCAAAGTAAAATTATACTCACCCTCAGTAGTAAGCTCAACCCTTCGAGCCCAAGCCAACTTCTGACCCAACCCAGAAATATCACTAATAACCGGAGGCTCACCAAGCTCACCCGTAACCGTGGTTCCAACCTCCAACGACTTCTGCAAAGCATCCACAGCCACATCCAAATTCACTCTGCCATAACCCTCATGAACATCCTTACCGCCCCTCTCCAAACTCGGACTATAAACCGGATAATACTCCCGCAAATTCGGATACGTCTCAGTAGCAGTCATCAACAAAATCATCTTAGGCAGCAAAGCTTGGGTTCGCGTCCACTGCCAACTGGAGAATCCTCCCATAGCTTGTATGACCAAGCTTGCTGCACCCGCAACAATAGGCGCCGACATAGAAGTACCCTGCATCAACCCAGCATCATCAACCTGAGCATCCAACCAATAACCATCTGCATCATAATCATTTGAATCAACGCTAACCAACGGAACCGCAAAAAAGCTGCCGCCCGGAGCAGCCAAATCAGGCTTTACTGTACTGCCCGTGTAATAGGAAACTCCGCCTTCACTGCTATAATCGGCCACATTGTCAAACTGGTTTATCGCAGCAACAGTCAAAGCCTCATCAACAGAGCCAGGCGTATGAATCACGTTTCCACCAGGTCCAGAGTTGCCCCCGGAGACAATTGCGGTTACGCCACTGTTCACCAAGTTAACGATTGCTAAATTCACGGATGCCACTTCATCGTCGAAGCCTAAGCTCAAACTGGCTATGACAATATGGTAAGCTTCCCTGTTCTCGATTATCCAGTTTATGCCGTTAATCAACCCTGTCGATGTTCCTGAGCCTGCATAGTTGAGGGCTTTGATGCTCACAAGCTTCGTCTGAGGGGCAATGCCCGTCCACGCAGCGAAACCATCTTGTGGTGGCGTGTAAGGCCAAGCCGCCGTGAAAGTCGTGTAAAGATTTCCCACTCTCCCCGCAGTCAAAGTCATAGTTACATGATACATATCATAGCCCTCTAGAGGATTCGAAGAAACCGTGTAGTTCAGCGTGTACCAAATGCTTCTGACAGGCGTAGTTGTCTCCGCCACTTTGACCCATGATGAAGGATCCAGCGTTTTGCCGCCGTAATAGATCTGAACAGCTGAAACAGTGGAGTATTTCCCCCCAGAAACCGTGTTTGTCCATTTTGCCTTGACAGTTATTGTGCCAGATTTGTTCACCATAATGCCACTTATGAGGTAAGTGCCAGCTTCGCTCACTGCTCCCAAATTTGCTCCCCACGACGCCGCCGCATTGCCCGAAGCATCTGTGCTTAAGAAACCGTTTCCCGCTGCCAATCCAGCTACGTGCGAGCCA